>Ga0207932_1000773_pt1 | contig 10966 bp, 8 predicted proteins | sample NGESurdeep092012_FD_184480 | JGI IMG/M metagenome (GOLD analysis project Ga0207932, IMG submission 184480) | Arctic peat soil microbial communities from Barrow, Alaska - NGEE Surface sample 415-2 deep-092012 (SPAdes) | ecosystem: Environmental > Terrestrial > Soil > Wetlands > Peat ...
TGCAACGAACAACAACCAACAAAGGGGACATTCTCTCGTGAGTTAACTAGGGGACATTTCTAAAGAGTTTTGACAATTTTTAAAACGCGCCCTGAGCGCGCCGGTCATTGCATCAATTCTTCCTTCGACGTGACCTGCGCCTGGATGGTTTTGACAATCATCATGGCGCGGGTGAGGGCGGTGTCCTGCGTTTCTCCGGGGAATGATTTTAATTGCACCCGCACCGCCGCCATGGGATCGCCGTTCCGGTCGCGCAACGGCAGCGTGACCGCAACCGTGCCTTTGCCGCGCCCAAAATAAACCTTGCCGTCGGTGATGGCGGCTTTTTCCGCGTCGGAGCCGGGCTGGCCGATTTCCTTTTCCAACTTGCTGGCGGCAATCTGCGGCCGGCCTTTGTTGTCGAGTGTGTAAATGCGCAGCCCCAAAATACGCGGCTGTTTTTTCAGCATGCCTTGCACGAGCGTCTGCACCACCGGCACGCGCGGGGTGTAGAGGATGGTCGTGTCGCCAAAATAACCCACCGCGTCGGACTTGGTGCGAAAACCGATTTTGCCGGCGGCGAATGAATTGTCGTGCAACGTCGGCATCACCAGTTTGCCGTCCAGCCAGCAGGTGATTTGATTGCCCTGGCATTGCACGGCCAGCGTGTGCCAGGTGTTGGTGGCAATGTCCGTTTCCGGGCCGATGGGGTTGGAACGGACGCCGTTCACGACCTTGTAAAAACGCACGTTGTTCCCCAGCGCGCTGGCGCGGATGACGTAACAATTGGATTCATTTTGGTAACGGAACACCACGCCGGCCATTTGCTCGGCGGTGCCGCCGGCGATTTTGAACCGGGTCGTGAGGTTGAAGTCCTTGAACGTCTCGCCGTCGTAAATCAACATCGGAAACCGCTCGTCCGTCGGGTCGGTGCTGGTTTGCGCGACCACGGCGCGGCGCGTGACCACCGGCGCTTGCGGCGAAAGCGGCGCGAGCAGCGGCGGCACTTCGTCCATGATGATTTTCCATTCGCCGGGCCGGCCGCCCCCTGCCAGTGCGGCGTGGAAATTGGCCGGCATCGGGCCGGTCGCAACGTCGCCGAAATCAATTTTAATTTCCGCGCCGGCAGCCGGCAAAGCCAGGGCCAGCCAGAAACTGAAAAGAAATTTTCGCATTCCGCGCAGCGTAACAAAAAGGATTTGGACGACAAGGAGAGTGTTTGGGTGGCAGTCGGTCGAATTGATGAAAAATGATGGGATGGATGGAGAGAGCAGTCACAAATTCCCAATTAAAAAAACCTAAGCCCTAAATCATAATGACTAAAGAATGCTCAAATAACCAAATGACCAAACCGGCTTCACTGTGCGCATTCGAGCTTCGGACTTTGGGTTTCTTTCGTCATTATGGTTTAGGCATTAGTCATTCGATGGAGATACGCTTTCGCAAGGTGTCTTTTACTCCACCGTTGTTAATCAAAATACCCACTATCGTTTGATTCTCCTTCAACAAATCCTCGGCAGCTGTTCACCGCTCGGCATGTCGAGAATCCGGTCCACGCCAATCGCGCTTTTCAACGTGACCAGGGGCGTGGAACTTTCGGTGACCTGCCCGATCATTGCCGACGCCGCTCCGACGGCGTGGCCGCGCATGATTTGCAGGGCGCGTTCCACGTCCTTCACCGCGATGAACGCGGCAAAACGCCCTTCGCACGCAACGTGCAGCGGGTCGAGGCCGAGCATCTCGCAGGCGGCATGGACGTCTTCGCGCACCGGCACGGATTTTTCATCGACGGCGATTTTGACTCCGGTGGCTTCGGCGATTTCGTTGAGCGCGCTGGCCAGGCCGCCGCGCGTCAAATCGCGCAGACAGTGGATTTCGATTCCGGCTTTTAAAAGTTGCATCACGAGGCCAGCCACCGGCGCGGAGTCGCTTTCAATCTGGCTCTCAAATGCCAAACCTTCGCGCACGGCCATGATCGCCATGCCGTGCCGGCCCAAATCGCCGCTGACCAGAACGCCGTCGCCGGGCCGCACATTTTGCGGCGCGATGTTCTGGCTATGCTCGATGACGCCGATGCCGGCGGTGTTGATGAACAGGCCGTCGCCCTTGCCTTTGTCCACGACCTTCGTGTCGCCGGTGATGATTTGCACGCCGCAACGCTGTGCCGCGTCGCGCATGGAGCAGACAACCCGCCAGAGCGTTTCCATCGGCAAACCCTCCTCCAGGATGAACGCGCTGCTGAGGTAAAGCGGGCGGGCGCCGCTCATGGCGAGGTCGTTCACCGTGCCGTGGACGGCCATCGAACCGATGTCGCCGCCCGGAAAAAAAATCGGGCGCACGACGTAGGAATCCGTCGTAAAGGCAAGTTTTTTGCCGGTCCATTCGACCGCCGTCGAATCATGCTGCATTTCAAGCAGCGGATTGGCAAACGCCTTCAGAAACATTTTACCGATGAGCTGGTGCATCAGCTTGCCGCCGCCGCCGTGCGCCATCAGGACGTGCGGATATTGCGAGATGGAAATGGGACAGGCCGGAGTGAAGTCGGAAGAAGGCGGCATAGATTAGCGAAAGAACCGGCGTTGGGAATGCAAGTAATGACCGGGGGAATAAACATCGAACATCCAACATCGAACATCGAACTTCGAACCGGAATTCGGTGTTGGAAGTTCGATGTTCAATGTTCGATGTTTCCGCATAAATAATTCATTTTCCAGCTTCAGCCGGCTGCCGCCGGTAGCGGTAATACGCCGCACAAGCTCCTTCACTCGACACCATGGTCGCGCCGAGCGGATGTTCCGGGGTGCAGCGCGTGCCGAAGGCCGGGCATTCGTGCGGTTTGATTTGCCCCTGCAAAACTAGGCCGCTGAGACATTCAGTGGGTTCGTCAACGTGACGGTCGGCCAGGTTGAATTTCTTTTCGGCGTCGAACGCGGCGTAGGCGTCGTTCAAACCGAGGCCGCTTTGCGGAATTTCGCCGACGCCGCGCCACTTGCGCGGCACGACCTTGAAAACCTTGCGGATGATTTCCTGCGCGGACTGGTTGCCTTCGCGGCGCACGGCGCGGGTGTATTGGTTTTCAACTTCGGCGCGACCGGATTCCAATTGTTGCACCACCATCAGCACACCCTGCAAAATGTCCAGCGGCTCGAAACCGGTGACGACAATCGGCACGTGATATTTCGCCGCAATGGGCGGATATTCCCAGTAACCCATCACCGTGCAGACGTGCCCGGCGGCGAGAAAACCCTGCACCTTGCAGTTCGGCGACGACATCAGCGCCTCAATCGCTGGCGGCACGAGCACGTGCGAAATGAGCATGGAAAAATTCTTCAATTCTTTTTGCGCGGCCTGATAAACCGCCATGGCCGTCGCCGGCGCGGTGGTTTCAAAACCGACGCCGAAGAAAACGGCTTCCCGGGCCGGATTTTGTTCCGCGAGTTTCACGGCATCCAACGGTGAATAAACAATGCGCACGTCGCCGCCCGTGGCCTTGACGCTCAGCAAATCCGTTGTGCTGCCGGGCACGCGCAGCATGTCGCCGAACGAGGCAAAAATAACGCCGGGTCGCGCCGCGATTTCCAACGCCTTGTCTATCATCTCGAGCGGCGTCACGCAGACCGGACAACCCGGCCCGTGAATCAGCGTGATGAATTTGGGCAGCAATTCGTCAATGCCGAACTTGACGATGGCGTGCGTCTGGCCGCCGCAGACTTCCATGATGTTCCACGGCCGGGTCGTGAGACGATGTATCTCACGTGCGAATTGCTGCGCGCGTTCGCCGTCGCGGTATTCGTCGAGGTATTTCATGCTTCAACGTAGCGCAGGCGTCCCGCCTGCAGCTTTCACACAATCTTTTTACCGGCGTTGGCAGGCGGGACGCCTGCGCTACTTTCTCCCAGTTCGCTGAGTTCCTCCATCTCTTTCAAATACTCGAAAACTTTGTGCGCTTCTTCCTCATCGAGCCGGCTGAGGGCGAAGCCGACGTGGACGATGACATAATCGCCGACCTTCGCCTCTGGCACGTAGGCGAGGCAGGCTTCCTTGAGGATGCCGCCGAAATTGATTTTGCCCATACGCGACAGCGGATCATCGCCGCTGATGCTTTCAATTTTTCCCGGGATTGCCAGACACATGGTTTCCTACTCTACTCCTTCCGCCGCAAGGCGGCAACGACTTGTCCCAAGGCAATCCCGCCGTCGTTCGGCGGCACGCGCTGATGCCAGTACGGACGAAAACCTTCCGCCTGCAAACGCCGCACGGCACGCTCGGTGAGGTAACGATTCTGAAAACAGCCGCCGGAAAGCACCACGCGGTTTTGGCCGGCACGTTTGGCAACCGCAACGATGCTTTCCGCCAGTGCGTTGTGGAACCTGGCGGAAATGATACCCACGCTCACACCTTGCTGAACATCCACGAGAATGGCTTCAATCATCGGCGACCAGTCGAGAATGTATAAAGGTAGCGCAGGCGTCCCGCCTGCATGGGATGCGGGTATTTTGTTGCGATCCGCGTCGCGGAGGGATATGGCAGGCGGGACGCCTGCGCTACCTTGCGGCGCTGATTCGACAAGCTGCAAAGCATAAGCTTCCTCGGTCTCAACTCCGTCCAACGCGAACTCCAGTTCCATCGCGGCCTGACCCTCGAAGCGGATTTGCTGGCGGAGATTGATGAGCGAGGCGACCGCATCGAACAGCCGGCCCATGCTGGAACAAAGCGGCGTGTTGATCCTTCGCATCAGCATGGATCGGAGCACAGCCAGCTCTTGCGGTGAAAACGTGCGGACAAATTCATGTTGCATATGCAACATTAATTTGTCCTGACAGTTGGACAACTCATGGAGCAATCCGAGCGCGGTGCGGCGCGGTTCCTTGACCGCTTGGTCGCCGCCGGGCAAAGAGAACGGACGCAAATGGGCGATGCGTTCGACGCTTTCGTTGGTGACGAGGAAAAATTCGCCGCCCCAGATCGTGCCGTCCAGACCGTAGCCGGTGCCATCCCACGACACGCCGAGCGCGGGCGGCGCAACTTCATTTTCCGCCATGCAGGACAGGACGTGCGCGATGTGATGCTGGACTTGCATGACAATCGGAACGCCGGCCTCCGGCACGGCGCGTTGGTCGCTCGTATTTTCCATTTCATGCCGTGCCGGAGGCCGGCGCTCCAATGCAAACTTGGTCGAGAGATAATCCGGGTGAAAATCAGCGGCGATGATTTGCGGCCTGACCTCGTAAAGTTTTTCAAAATCGGTAATGACGCGGCGAAAGGCGGTGTGCGCTTGTTCCGTTTCTAAATCGCCGATGTGCTGGCTGATGAAAACCTGGTTGCCGACCGAAAGGGCAACGGCGTTTTTCAGATGCGCGCCAACGGCCAGAATTGGTTGAGGGTTAAGGGTTGAGGGCGTAAAGCCCCGTGGGGACCACGCCCCTTTACGGGGTTGAGGGTTGAGCGTGAAGGGCAGCGGCGCATAGCCGCGGGCGCGGCGCAGCACCAGTTCGCGGTCCAGCATCACCCTTACGATGGAATCGTCCACGTGGCGGACGATGGGGCGGTTGTGAACGAGAAAAACGTCGGCGATGGCGCCAAGCCGTTCGAGCGCCTCGTGCTCATCCGTGCAAATCGGTTCATCACTTAAATTGCCGCTCGTGGCGATCACGGGAAAACCGAGTTCGGCCAGTAGCAGGTGATGTAATGGCGTGTAAGGCAGCATGGCGCCGAGGTAAGGGTTATTGGGTGCGACAGACTGGGCAACCGGCAGGCGATTCTGTTCAACACTCGCCCTCACCCTGACCCTCTCCCCCGGGGAGAGGGAACAGCCATTGTGCGGGCTAATTTGCTCCACATCGGTTGGAGCGCCGGCAGTCGTGCTCTTGTCAAGCAGCGGCAGATGGTTCTCCCTCTCCTGGGGGAGAGGGCCGGGGTGAGGGCGGGCCAATCTCCTCAACAAAACAATCGGTGATTCAGGCGAGCGCAGCAGTCGTTCTTCCAACGGCGAGACTTCGCATTCGGCCTTCACGCTTGCGAGCGATGGAAACATCAGGGCCAGGGGTTTTTCCTCGCGATGCTTTCGTTCGCGTAGAAGTCGAACTGCTTTGTCGTTGCGGGCATCCGTCATCAGATGAAACCCGCCGAGTCCCTTGACGGCGACGATTTTTCCTTCACGAATTGCTTTGGCGGCGGCGAGCAGGGCGTCGTGATCGCGCAATAAAGTAGCGCAGGCGTCCCGCCTGCCCGACGCAGGCGGGACGCCTGCGCTACCTTCCCACAATTCGAGATGCGGGCCGCAAACGGGGCAGGCATTCGGCTGGGCGTGGAAGCGGCGGTTGTGCGGGTCGTCGTATTCGGCCCGGCATTGCGGGCACATCGTGAATTTCTTCATCGAGGTGTTTGCGCGGTCGTAGGGCAGGGACTCGATGATGCTGAAGCGCGGGCCACAGTTGGTGCAGTTGGTGAACGGATAACGGTGACGGCGGTTTTTGGGATCGAAGATTTCGCGCAGGCAATCCGGGCACGTGGCGATGTCCGGCAGCACCAGCGCGGTTTTGTTGCCGCCGGTTTCGCTGGGGCGGATTTCAAATGCCGTGTAGCCGGCGGGGTCGAGCCACGAGGATTCGAGGCTTTGGATGAAACTGCGCGGCGGTTTTTCGGTTTCGAGGCGAAGGAGAAATTGTTCGAGTGTGGTGCGCAAGCCTTCGACTTCGATAAAGACGCCTTGCGGAGAATTGTTGACCCAGCCGGCCAATCCGAGTCCGGTGGCGAGGCGGAAGACGAACGGCCGGAAGCCGACGCCCTGCACCGCGCCGCGAACGGTGAGTTTCAGGCGCGCACGTCGGCTGGCTGGTCCGGCTTTGTTCACGCGGGGATTTTGTCCGAACCGCCTCTGAATTAAAAGCGGAAGCGGCGGGCATGGCCCGGAATTCATTTGTCAGTCCGCAACCGGCGATATACCTTGAGCGTGTGGAACCCGGCCCAGGCAGGCTGCCCGGCCGGTTCGTTGTTTTCGGCGAAACCATGCACGAATTATCCATCATGCAAAGCGCTTTGGATCAGGTACTCGAAAAGGCCCGGCAGGCCGGGGCCAACCGGGTGCATGCCATCCGCCTGCGCATCGGCGCCCTGAGCGGGGTGGTGCCCGACGCGCTGCAATTCGCCTTTGAAGCCCTCGCCGACGGCACGCCGGCGCAAGGCGCACAATTGCTCATCGAGGATGTCCCGGCGCGGTTCTGGTGCGCCACGTGTGCCCGTGAATTTGCGGCAACCCGGATGTTCGCCGAATGTCCCGATTGCCATCGGCCCAGCGGCGAACTGCGCGCGGGACGCGAAATGGAACTCACTTCATTGGAGGTTGACTGATGTGCCAGGATTGCGGATGCGGATTGCCCGGTGAAAATCCGGTGGGCATTAGCGCCCATCACCTCGACCACGACCATGATCATGACCACGACCATCCCCATTCCCACACCCACTCACACGGGGAGGCGGACCACGATCACTCGCACGGGGACGCCGTTGGCCAGCATCGGGTCCTGGAGGTGCGCCAGGCGATTCTGGAAAAGAATGAGCGGCTGGCGGAGCGCAACCGCGGCTTTTTCCATGCGCGCGGCCTGCTGGTGCTGAACGTTCTTTCGTCTCCCGGTTCGGGCAAGACCACGTTCATCCGCGAAACCATCCGCTTGCTGGGAAAACGCCTGAAGACCGGCGTCATCGTCGGCGACCTGGCCACGGACAACGACGCGCAGCGCCTCCGCGAGTCGGGCGCGCCGGTGGTGCAGATCACCACGGGCACCGTGTGCCATCTCGAAGCGGAGATGGTGGCGCACGCCTTGAAGCAACTGGACCTGAAAGGCCTTGAACTTCTCATCATCGAGAATGTCGGCAACCTCGTCTGTCCCGCCTCGTACGATTTGGGCGAAGATTTGCGGGTTGTTCTGTTGTCCGTCACCGAGGGCGAGGACAAGCCGTTGAAATATCCGCCCATGTTCCAGTCGGCGGGCGTGGCGGTGGTCAGCAAGATGGACCTCGCAACGGCCTGCGATTACAACCGGGAGGCGGCCTTGGCCAATCTCCGCCGCCTTGCACCGAATGCGCCGGTGTTTGAACTCTCCGCCAAGACCGGACAAGGCATGGACGCTTGGTGCGAGTTTCTCGTGCAACAGCATCAAATGCTGAAGACGCGCGATCCCCTGAGCGCTTAGCTTAGTCGTTTTTCTTTCCGCCCGACTGATTCTTTACTTAAGCAGAGTCACTGACAAAGAATGTTGGCTAATTGCCAAATAGCGCAAAGCCAACCTGAACCGAGCCGGTAAGTTATATTCCATTGAGGAATTTTATGAAGGTTTTGCACAGAAACGCTCTTAACACCTAAACTGTTGTGATGCTGGTTTTAACATTGATTCTGGTCCCACTGGCCGCCGGCCTGGTGCTGTTGTGCTTGAAGCCCGACCTGCCCCGGAAAATCCTGGTGTCCGGCGTGACTCTGGCGGTCTGCTGCGGCTCCGTGGCCCTGGCCCTCCTGCCAACCCCGGTTGACCTGGGTGGCCTTCCCTTGAATCAGCATGGGATCAACCTGGGCATGTTGCTCGTCGAGATTGCGATGAGCCTGTTTATTCTTTACGTCGGTGTGCGCGCGAAAAACCCGCTGATCGTGGTGCTCACGCTGGCCCAGGCGGGGCTGATGGTCTGGTTTGAACTCACCGCCGGCGCGCATCTGGAGGTGGCGCAGAATCTGTTCGTGGACAAGTTCTCCGTGATCATGGCCTTGATCAACGGCATTGTGGGCGGCGGCATCTGCATTTACGCGCTGGGCTACATGCGCGAATACCACGAAGTGGCACATCGCGATGTTCGGGACCGGCGTCCGCTTTTCTTCGCGCTGCTGTTCATCTTCATGGGCGCGATGTTCGGCCTCATTTTCGCCAACAACCTGGTGTGGCTGTTCCTGTTCTGGGAAATCACCACGCTGTGCTCGTTCCTGTTGATTGGTTACACGCAGACCGAAGAAGCGAAGCGAAACGCGCTGCGGGCGCTGGTGATGAATCTGGCCGGCGGGCTGGCTTTTGCCCTGGCCATCGTGTGGTTTTACCGGCAGGCCGGCAGCATCGAACTGCAGACCCTGATTGCCTCCAAACAGTCCCTCGCGCTTCTGCCGGCGGCGTTGCTGTGTTTTGCGGGCATCACGAAATCAGCCCAGCTTCCGTTTTCGAGCTGGTTGCTGGGCGCGATGGTGGCGCCCACCCCCGTGTCGGCGCTGTTGCATTCCAGCACCATGGTGAAGGCGGGTGTTTACCTTGTCCTGCGCATGGCGCCGTCGGTCGCGGGCACCAAGGTCGGAATGATGGTGGCACTGGTCGGCGCCGTTACTTTTGTCGTCGGTTCCCTGGCCGCCATCACCACCAGTGAGGCCAAACGGGTCCTGGCCTGGTCCACCGTCGCGAACCTCGGCCTGATCGTTCTCTGCGGCGGCATCGGAACTTACGGGGCGGTCTGGGCGGGCATCCTGTTGATCATCTTCCATGCGGTGGCCAAATGCCTGTTGTTTCTGTGCGTGGGCGTGGTGGAACACAAGTTGCACAGCCGGAACATTGAAGACATGTCCGGGCTGGTCGTGCGCATGCCGCGCGTGGCGATAATGATGCAGATCGGCATGGCCGGCATGTTCCTGGCGCCGTTCGGCATGTTGATCAGCAAATGGGCGGTGCTCAAGGCTGTCGTGGATGCCTATCCCTCGCTGTCGGTCTTTATCGCCTTCGGCAGTGCCGCCACGCTGTTCTTCTGGGTGAAGTGGATGGGCAAACTGATAGAAGTCGTCGGAACGGGCGAGCGGATCAGGAAGGAACTGGTTCTGGGCGAGGCCATTGCGCTCTACGGCTTGTCGGCGGCAACGGCTTTGGCCTGTCTGTTGTTTCCGCTCATTTCCTCCCGTTTCATTGAACCGTACATCTACTCGGTTTACGGCCAGTCAGCCTCCCTGGGCGAGGGCAACATCATCATCATGACGATCATGATGGCGATGGTCATGCTGTTTCCCATCACCTTCTTCAACTACGGGATCGGCGTGCGGGTGACGGATGCCTACCTCGGCGGCGCGAACCTGCACAGCAGCACGCGCTTCCTCGGCTCGGCCGGCGCGGTGGAAAACGTAACGATGCATAATTACTATTTGCACGACATTTTAAGTGAAACCTGGCTTTCGCGCTGGGGCGTGATCGGCTGCGCGTTGCTGCTGGTGGCAATGTTGACGGTGGCATTTTTATGAGTCCCTGGATTCGAATTTTGATTTATCTGGTGGCGGCGCCCATCGTTGGCGGATTGCTGGCGGGCTGGGACCGCCGGATTTCGGCGCGGATGCAATCGCGCCAGGGTCCGCCGATTTTTCAGCCGTTCTACGACGTGCTGAAGCTCCTGCAGAAGGAGAATGTCGTCGTCCGCCGCTCGCAGAACTATTACATCTTTTTCTTTCTCTTGCTGGCGATCTTCACCGGTGGGCTGTTCTTTGGCGGAGCGGATTTGCTGCTGGTGATTTTTGCGCTGACGCTCGCGGCCATCTTTTTCGTGCTCGGCGCTTACAAGGCCAGTTCGCCTTACAGCTTCATCGGCGCGGAACGCGAACTGATCCTGATGATGGCCTATGAACCGATGGTGCTGCTGACGGCCATCGGCATGTACATGGTCACCAAAAGCTTTGCCGTGAATGAAATTGCCAGCCATCCCACGCTGCTCGTGCTGATGCTGCCGGGGATTTTCCTCGGCTTCCTCTTCACGCTGGAAATCAAGTTCCGCAAATCGCCGTTCGATCTGTCCTGCTCGCACCATGCCCACCAGGAACTGGTGAGCGGCATCACCACCGAGTTCTCCGGCCGCACGCTGGCGATGATCGAGATTGCGCACTGGTATGAAAGCGTCTTTCTGCTGGGCTGGGTTTATTTGTTCTTCGCTTCGATACCGGCGCTCGGAATCGCGGTATCGCTGCTGGTGTTTGGGTTAATCATTC
>Ga0207932_1000775_pt1 | contig 10955 bp, 8 predicted proteins | sample NGESurdeep092012_FD_184480 | JGI IMG/M metagenome (GOLD analysis project Ga0207932, IMG submission 184480) | Arctic peat soil microbial communities from Barrow, Alaska - NGEE Surface sample 415-2 deep-092012 (SPAdes) | ecosystem: Environmental > Terrestrial > Soil > Wetlands > Peat ...
TCCGGAGGTCTGTCCAGCTCAGCGTGAACCAATGACCTCCGGCAGGCTCGGGCGAGGCGACATCGCTTGTGGCGTCCAGACCGCACCGTGAACGCAGCTCGTCGCGGAGTGACCCCGGCCGGAATGAGGCGATCGTGAACTCGTCGAACGACCCCTGAGCAGCCGGACCGGCCACCCAGGCAGCGTCCGCGCTGTCGCCAAAAAAGTAGCTCTGCCGCTCCGACGTGGCCGTACTGACAGCAAGGTTTGCCCGCGTCGGGGCGGTGGTGAGGAACCGAATGACCTTGATCAACGGGTGATGCTCGTTGGCGACGCAACGCGCCGGGCGGGCGTCCAGGAGGAGCCCCTCGTCAAACAGGCTCTTGCGCGCTCCGGCGATGTCTGCGCCAATATGGAGAAGCCCTACGTTGCCATCGAGCTGCAGGATCCACGGAGCAGGGAGGGCCAAGCCTAGACACGCCAGCCTATCCCGATCGATCGAAAAGGAAGTGAGAGGAATCGGGCTCACTACTCCAGGCCACCGACTCGAGCCGCGGTGTACAGCGCGCCCCACTGCGGGCTGACGGTGGGCGGAAGGTCCTGAATCGGCATCCCGAAATACTGGCGGGATAGCGCTTCGACGTCGGATCCCATCTTCGTCGCCTCGCTGTGCAGCCAAGCCAATACCTGACCGGCCTTGCGCTCGAAATTACCTATTTCCGTGGCGAGTTCATGGGCAACGATCCCGGCATTCCATGCGGCATTGCTGAGTGTGCTCTCAAGCTCGGCGAGCACACTCATGACCTGAGCGTTCTTCTGCCTGAACGCGTCGTGACGCGGTCCTGACCAGTCGATCGCACCCCAATTCGCGTTGAGACGCTGGATGATCTGCCGGATAACGTCAGCGCGCCTATTGAGGTCGCGCTGGAGCCCTTCGAAATCGGAGACCGGAATCATGGGATTCAGCGATCGTCAGGTTGGTCGGGACTCAGCCGATGCCTTCGTTGGACTTGTACCGGGCCAACTGATTCCTGACATCACCATTGAACGTCTCAATGGCAGCGATAATCTTGAGAAGGTTGGGCTGGTAGGTACTGTTCCAGGAATTGCGGAAGTCCTCCGCCGCCGGACTCTGCCATTGGGTCCCGGCCAGCGTGGAGTTCATCGTCTGCGTCGTTGTCGAAAGCGTGTCGTGCGCTCCCATGAAGACTTGCAGCGTGTTCTCCAGGCTCTCAAAGTCAAGACTGATGCTCGGCATAGGTCCGCCTTTCCTTGTTCGTACTCTCGCCACAGCGAAGGAGGAATGTCCAACGATGCCGACCACAAACTGAGCGGCTAGGGCTACATTACCTCAACGAAGTTGATCCTGCATCTGTCAGTCACTTGGCGAATCTCATGCCTCAATTTCGGCAGGAGTAGGCAGGCCCCCTTTGACTCACTATCAGCAACTCGGGAGCCGCGGGTCACAGTACGTCGTCGTCGGACTCGCGACGGGAGGAGCAGTGACTGTCGTTGTCGCTGTCGGAGGTGGCGTGTACACGGTCGCAGGTGGCTGATACGTCGTCGCAGGTGGCGAATAGACCCTGGGACTCGTGGTTTGTACCGTGGCTGGAGGCGCCGCCACCGGTGTCGTTGTTGGCGGGATGGTCGTGGGGGCGACGGTGGTAACGGTCGTCGTCGTCGAGGCGGGCGATTGCTTCACAGTCGCGGTGACGGCATGAGGGGCGTGGTTCTTTGTGTCGTTCTTTGGGGAGCCGAGGACGACCGCCATCACCGCAATCACAATGGCCGCCGTCGATACCCCTGCGCCGATCGCCACCTTGCGCCTCCTGCCGCTCCCAATCTCCTGCGGTCCGCTCGGATCGGTGACGATCTCCTCGGGAGGGCGGGGATAGCGGAAGACGGTGGCCGACTGCTCGTCCACCGCCGGCCACTCCGCTTCGAGGGCCTCATTGGGAACATCGCGAGGCGGCATCTCATCCTCGTTCTGACGGCTGGCTGCACCCGCCCGAGACTCGGCCTCATCGTTCTGCTCGATCGTTGGGAACGTCCCAATTGGCGGCGTCAATACGTCGGCGGAAGTCTCCTCGTGAGGCAACATGGTGGAACGGACCACGATTGCCGGCTCTTCGTCCACCGCCGGAAGGATCGCCGTAACGTCATTGATTGGACTTACCGAGGGCGGCACTGTGTCCTCGTCCGGACGGCTCTCACCTCGGAGCCATGTTGCGTTCGCCTCCCTGATTGGGGCCGACAGAACGACTTCCAGGTCCGGCGGTGGCTCCGGGTTAGTTCCAGACCCACGGCGGTGCAACTTGAATTTCCCGCGGCGCTGACGTCCCCTCGGCTCCGCGGACGCCTTCGAAGCCGCTAGTCCTCGGTCAAGACTGTCAACGTCTCTATCCGGAACATATGTCCCATCTGGCACGGACACTTCGTAGCCAGTACCGACAGGCTCGATTCCAACTGGTGGATTGCCAAAGGCGCTCGCGGTCATGTGGCTGACCGGCAGGCCGGCCGAGGACTGCACGGCCTGGAGCAGAGTGCCGAATTCTTCAGCACTCTGCGGACGGTCGGTGACATCCCTGGCCATGCACTTCGACAGAACCTGGCAGAGGTCATCTGGGGCACCAAACGGCCCGAGATCGCGTGGCTCACTCGTGAGGATGCGGTTGATGAGTGGAATGAGGCTCTCGTCGCCGTCCCGATGGAACGGAGATTGACCGGCAATCAAGGTCGAGATCGTGGACGCAAGAGACCACACATCCGACGTGGGACCGGTCGGCGATCCGGATACGGCCTCGGGTGAGGCATGAGCCAGGCTACCGGTGATGCTGCCGGTCGACGTGGCAGTGCCAGTCGCGGAAGAACCGCCGACCCTGGCCACACCAAAGTCAGCGAGCTGCGGTACTCCGAAACGGGAAACGAGAACGTTCTCCGGCTTGACGTCACGATGGAGAACTTCGATCGAATGAGCCTCGGCTAATGCCCCGCAGAGCTTGACACCGATGTCGACGGCATCCTCCCACCGCAGCCGGCCTTCTCTGCTGATGCGGTCAGCCAAGGACCCGCCCGAAAGGTAGTCCATAATGAGATACGGGTGGCCGTCAGATGTGATGCTGGCGTTGTGCAGGGTGACGATATTCGGGTGGCCGGAGAGCGAACCGAGGGCTTGACATTCGCGCTCGAAACGCCTTCTCGAGTCTGCGTCGAGCAGCGCCTCATTGAGCAACTTCACCGCGACTTCCCGCCGGTAGGCTGGCTGCATCGCCCGGTACACGATTCCAAACGAACCGCGCCCCACAGCCTCAGCGTCAGTAATGCCCTCGATGGGCAATTCAACTTTTCGCGAGGCTCCAACCGTCTTGCTGTTCATTCCACCCAACTTGCCCTTGGGATCGCGACGACTCACCGAAAGATCCTACTCGCACGTCAGACTCCCGGGCTAGCGTCCAACGCCGCTAGCCCGGGAGGGAGAGCGTGATTCGGGAGAGCTTTGGTGACCTGATCGAGAAGATCGCCGGCGTCGAGAACGGCTTCGAACTCGGTCAAGCCCTTCTCCTCCAAGCGTGTGGAGCCGACCGGCAGCAACCGGCGAATCCGATAGTGCGGCTCGTCCTTCCATCGTCGGTGACCAGGGGCCACCATCGTTGCGAAACCGACCGACTCCGCCGACACTGCCAAAGCATACGTTGGTCGACCCCCTCCCGACTGGCGCATCGCGCGCCTTGTGAAGCCCGTGAGTACGCCCTAACCGCTAATTCCGTCAGTCCCCAGCCATGTTCTCCAGGGGAGCATTTGTGTTGGAAACGCTCCCCAGAGCATCGGCTCCGCCGAAGTTTGCGACACTGCCATCTGTTGCCAGGAGCCAATAGCCGTTACCGCTCAGGGTGGCGGTAATTGCCACGTAATGCTTGTGGCTGCCGGGGGCGCTTCCGTAGAACTGGGCATTTCCAAAGGTGAAGACACCTCCGTTCTGGGAGGCAAGCCAGTACCCATTGCCGGAGAGGTCGACAGAAATACCCAGGAGGGGTGAGCTGATAGCGCAGTAACCGCACAGCTGGGGTAGCGATCCCAAGAATTTGGCATCGCCGAAGGCGAAGACCCCACCGTCAAGGCCCACCATGTAGTAACCGTTCCCGTCTCGGGTTGACTGGATCTCAACGATGGACCCGTTGAGATGATGCCCGGACAACGAACCGAGGTACTGGGCATCGCCGAAGGCGAAGACCCCACCGTCGCTGCCCACCAACCAGTACCCCAAGCCGGTCGGAGTCGCGGCGATCCCGACGATCTTTCCGTTCAGTTTTTCTCCGCCCAGGGATCCGTAGAAATGCGCGTCTCCGTAGGAGAAGACACCGCCGTCGCTTGCAACCAACCAGTACCCACGCCCAGTTGGTGTTGGCGCTATGGCGACAACGGGGGACGCTAGGTGTTCCCCACCCGCCGAACCGCTGAACGGCGCCGCGCCTTCGGCGAAGACCCCGCCGTCAGTTCCAACCAGCCAGTACCCGTATCCCAGCGTGTCGCTGATGATGGTTTGCACCGAAGTTCGGGGCCCGAGGACCCCGGGCGTGATGCCGGTCAGCTGCAGTTGGAAGTGGAGGTTGGGACCGTGGACGCCAGGGCTCAGGAAGTCTACCGAGATCGGCAGGGAGGTGGGATCGAGCCCGTTTGCGCCAGGCTGGAAGATCACGCACGAGGTTCCCGTCGGACAGCTTGAAGTATTGGTCGTCACCACCGGAGAGGCGAAAGCCACGCCTGGTTCGGCGGGGGTTGAGTAGCCAGGGGTACCGCCAGCACTGAACGTGACGACGATGGGAACCGCCACCTGTACCGATCCGGAACCACCTTGGTTCGGGGAGAGGCTGACCTGGTAATTCTGATTCCCCGCCTGGGCTGGAACGGTCAGAGTGCTAGGTCCGGAGAGGTTCACCTCTGGCGGCGCGACGGTGGTAGTGATACTGCCGCTCGCCTGACCAGTCCCCAGGATCGGGATGAAGTGACCGGGTGGGTCGATCGACGTCAGTTGTACCGTCACCTGCTGGGTGGAGAAGTACGCATTCGCGTTCACCGAAGCGATGGTCACGGGAATGGTTGTACCCGAGCTATTGGCCCCGATAGTCGCTGTTCCAATGCTCGAGCAAGTGAGTACGGCCGAGGGCAGCGGACACTGCACGGTGTAGTGGACCACGATGTCCCCGGCCGCGTTGACCGGAGTCCCGCTAGAGCTGAGCGTCACGGGGAAGTTCATTTGCCCGCCGGCGGGCAAGGTCACCGCCCCCGGCGCTGTCACGGTGATTCCCGCCCCGGGCGGAGGATTGACCTCGCTGATCACATTCGCCGTGGCGGTTGCCGTAGCAGGGAGAGCCAGGTCACCGGTCGTCGGGGTTCCGAGGCTCAAAGAGATGGACTGCGGATCGAAGTACCCAGCATTGACCTGGGTCACCTCGACAGGGATCGTGAACGGCCCCGTGCCCGACAGTGTCACGGTGCCCGCATTTCCCACTACGCATTGCACGAGTTGTGCTGGACAGTTAACGGTGTATGAACCAGGGGCGTAAGTGGTCGCCGGCTGAGACACGTCACTGGGAAGTGTCAGAGGGTGACCGGAGAAAGACGCGTCAAGCGTGAAGTCGACCGCGCTCCCCGCCGACTGAATCTGGACAGATGAGGACGGCGCCGAAAGCACGGTGCTCGGGGCGCCCAAGACAATTGCTGGTGTGGCGCCGGTAACCGAAGGGGTCGCAGTGTCGGTGGCGGTGACAGTGGACCCGCTCGCGTAGAGCGTCACACCACCGGAGGCAACCCCCGGCGTAAACGTGTGAACCCCATTGTCTCCGCCGGTGAAGGTGTAGTCGGCCGGGAGCTGGGCGGCCCCGTCAGTCGACGTGAAATGGACGGTTCCGGTATAGCTAGGAGTGGTGTTGTTGGAGAGATCCTTGGCGGTCACGACGATTGGGAAGGCAGTCCCAGCAACCGCGGGTGGCGTAGCGGAAATCACCAATTGCGAGGGGGCGGCGGGAGTAACCGTGATCGGTGAGGTGGTGACGGTCAAGGCACTCGTGGTGGTGTCGGTCGCGGTGATGGTCTGGGTCCCTGAGCCGACGGTCTTCAAAGCAACAGGGTTGAACGTCGCCGTGCCATGGTCGGAAGCCTTGAACGGGTAGTCGCTCGGCAGCACCGCGTGAGGGTCGGTCGACGTGAAATGAACTGTCCCCGTGTAGGACGTATCGACGACGCCACCGCCGTCCTCCGCTGAGACAACGACGGAGAAGCTCTGGCCCGCCGTCGTTGAAGCTGGAACCGTCGTGAATACCAGCTGCGTCGCTGGGGCCGCCGACGCCGCCACAGAAATCCCGAGGATCCCGTAGAAGACCATCAGGACCCCAGCTGCCACGACTCCGCCGCGCGTGAACCAACCACTTCGAATCATTTCCCCACCGATCTACTCAGGTCCCTGCCGAGACCGCCAACCTGCGTGATGCCGAGACCATAGACCTGCCCGGTCGGGTTGTCCACTAGCGATTGCATGCAATTGCATGAAGCGGACAGCGCATTCCATGCCGAGCCCCAATGTGGAGTTGCCTCGGTAATCCGGCTGGGACTTCGTGTGCGCGTCAGCTCCACAATTCCATGAGTCGCTGATGGCACTTTCAGCGGATGTCACCGCCACGTAAGCTCCCCTCACTCACTCGAGACTGATCCGGCCGAGGCCAGCGAATTGCTCGTCGGCCTGCCCGACACGACCGCGCTCGGCGCGAAGGTCGACGGGAACAACTCCATCGAGTTGAACGCCCAGACGATTGCCAGTGTGGATGTTTGCGCAACGTGTGGGTCGGTGGCGGTGGTCTGGAACCTCACGTGGACGGCATAAGGACCCTGAGGGACGCCGCGTTTAGCGGCTTTCCCCATCCGCCGGTGGGCCCTCGCTCGTTGAAGATGGCGCACATACGGTCATGCCGCCAGCTCATGCGATGCTTTACGAAATCGAACACTTGGCCGGCGAGAATATGGAACGTATGCGTGATCCGGACACATCAGAGTCTCCGGAAGACTCAAGCCGGTGCTCAGCGCATGTAGTCACGGACATGCTGTTCCTCGGACCTGGCGCCCCGTTTATCGGAAGCGATCAGCTAGGAGACTGTTGAACAACCAGCGTTTGCCGTGTCCGGGGGCGTGCGGCGCGTGATCTTCGTTTCCTGAGTCGGACGGGGTAGCTCTGATCGAACGTTGATGGCCCGTGTGGGCTGCATATGTGCGCCCACGTATACCGATTCCGCCTCTATGCCTCGAGTGCCCATTCTCCATCGTGGGTCAGTCCGAGGTTCACCAGTCGTCTGAGGTTGATGGCGGCAAGGCGCAGAGACAGACCGAGTTCGTTCTTCTCCACGCCACGGAATCTGACCCGCCGGTGGTTGTCGGCGACGAGCCAGGCGATCGTGCGCTCCACCATCGGGCGCCATCGTCGGTAGTCCTCAGCGAAGTCGCCGTCTCGCTATGCGCGACGTGACTCGACGAGCATGGCGTCGTGAGGGGTGAAGTGAAGGACTCGACCGCCTGTTGATTTCGTGCAACGCGATCGAAGTGGGCACCCCCGGCACAGGGCTCCAAAGGTCGCATGCCGCTTGGGTGTGATCGGCACCGTGTGCTTGGCCGGGCAGGTGACGGTGCCGGCCTCTTGGTCAACCATGAAATCGTCGCGATGGAAGCCGCCGGCCACGGCCGTGTTCGTCGAGTGCGGCTTGATTGCTCGGTCGTGGCCAGCAGCGGCGAGGGCAGCGAGGTTCTCGCCGGATCCATAGGCCCCGTCGGCGAGGACTTGGAGGCCGGGGTCCTCTCCTTCCAGCAGCGTCGTCCCGGTCTGTCCGTCGGGAGCATTGGCCGGGGTGAGGGCTGCGGCCGTGACCAGTCCGGTTTCCGGCTCGATGGCGATGTGAGCCTTGTAGCCGTCCCGATACTCCGACCGGGACTTGTGCATGTGGCGGGCTTCGGGATCGACAGTGGAAATGACCCGGTCAGGGGCTACTTTGCGGGCGATCTTCCAGGTGCCGTCATCTTCTTGTTCGACGTCCTGGCCAGCCACCAGGGCCAGCAAACCGAGGGCCGAGCCGGCTTCCACCTCTTCCACCTCATCCCCGAACGCGGCCAGCAAGGCCAGGGCATCGTTGACCAGCCCGTCGACCAGGGCCTCCTTGGCCACCTGGTCGTCCCAGGCGATCAGCGGCTTGCCCTGGGACTCGTAGTCGTGGGCGGAGACAGTGACATCCATGGCACCGGGAACGATCCGGCGCACCCGTCGGATGGCAGCGATCAGTTGGGTGACGGTGTCCTGGGTGGCCACTGCATCGTCCAGCAGTGTGGAGTCGAGGGCCCTTCTCGTCTTGCCCTTCAACACCCCGGTGGCATCGATCACCGAGCGCACCGCGGCGAAGATCCGCTCGGGGCGTTCTGACTTCCGCAGCCTGGTGCGCCAATAGGTCAGCACCGAGAAGTCGAACCCCTCGTCGTCGAGGGCCAAACCGCAGGCCACCTTCCAACTGATCCGGTCTCGGAGGGCCCGGGCCGCGTCTCGATCGGAGAGACCTTCGAGGGCTTGGAGGACCATGACCGAGGCCACCACATCGGCGGGGATCGAGGGGCGACCACGGCCCGAGGGAAACAGGTCCTCGAACATCTCGTCGGGGAACAGGTCGTGGCGGTGATCAGCCAGAAACGCCTCGACGCTTCCATCGGGAACCAGCTGGCGACACAGGGCTGCAGCGTCGAGCAGCTCAGGGTTGGATTCGCTTCGTCCTTGCACCCACCAATTCTCGACGATCTGGGCTGAAATCGCGAGCACCGAAGGGAGAATTGTTCAACAGTCTCCTAGTGGTGCGTCGCGGATTTGGCTTGGGCGGACTCGAAACGGCTCGCGCTGCGCGATTCCAGGCTCACGCCGATCGGACTTGCCCAACCATTTTGCAGACAGACCACTAGGAAACAAAGGCGAGGTCGCCACTCGCGCGGATGCGAGCGTACCAAAGGCCTTGAAGATGGAGCCATGAGCGAGACCGACGCCGCCGCGGAGTGAGCTTGAGTGATAGTGAGCGGCTAGGGCCTGGGCTGACGTGGAACATCTGACCACCGAAGCCGAAGCAATGACGGCAGAGGAGCGGGCCGAGTTCCAAGCGGTCTTTGAGAAGCTGGCGCATCTGGAGGCGATGGTTGGCCGGGGCCGCTAGGATGGGGGTATGTCGACGAATATCGGCTGGTCCCCAATCGAGCGCGAGCACCAGCGCCTACACAGCGCAACCTAACTCAAGTCCGATTGCAGACCTCAAACAGGCCTCAGTTAGTCGGACAATGATGGCTTCTGACGGTCCATCACGGTCAACCGATATACCGGTTGACCTGGTTATACTCTGATTCTGAGCACCCAGAAATTGGGCTCTTGTGCACTTCCCAAGCTGGACACGCGGGTTCGATTCCCGTCACCCGCTCGCTCGGTGGCTCCCGGTCAGTGGCGCTTTCTGGCCCACACGCCGATCTGACCCACGTCGGAGATCTGGCGGCGTGCCCCCAACGTGCCCCGATCATCAGCCGCGACTCATCAGGCGCGACGCCTCGTCGGCGATGGTTGGGGGCGTGTACGTCGGTGTCGTAGCTGGCGCGTCACCGCGCCAGCGTCTGCGGCACTGGCGCCGTGGACACGACTGCGCCGCTGCGGCATCACGGCGGGAACCGAGTTCCGGGCAAGACGTCCTCCAGGGCTGTCAGGCGCCCTCGATCGTGGTGAGGAAGTTGTCGAAGGCCTGGTGGGTGCGTGCGGTGTCGCCGGTCGCGTCGAGGTCCATGAGTAGGCCGCGGATGACCGCGAGCACGACGGTGGCCAACTCGGGTCGGCCGAGGCTGCGCATGCCGTCCTCGAGGGGTGCGAGCCAGTCGGTGGTCGCGGTCCGCCGGAAGCCAGGCCAGAGGGGTTCTCCCGCGGAGTCGTGCAGTCGGGTGAAAATGCGGAGATAGGGCTCGCCCTGTGGCCCGGAGATCGCCGACCACGCTCGGGCGAGGGTCACGGGATAGGGCTCGTCCGGTCGCAGGCGTATGAGGTCGGTGAAGGTCTCGACCTGACGTCGCCGGGCCTGTCCGAGGACTTCGCGGAGCAGTTCGTCACGGGTCCCGAAGTGGTAGATCAGCATCCGGCTCGACGTGCCTGCGGCGACGGCCAACGGCCCGAGCCGGTCGGGGAGGCCGTGCTCGAGCGTGTAATCGGTGCACGCGTCGAGGAACCGTTGCCTGATCTCAGGTTGCCGTTGTCTGCCCATCGCGTCAGTTTTTCACGTAATCGATGGTACGTCTATCATGGCCTGACGGCGGATCGAAAGCAGACGAGGAGGTCGTGATGAGGGTCGTGTTCGTGCACGGGGCATGCGTCAAGGACGGATCCTGGTGGTGGCACCGAACCGCTGAGCTGCTGGCCGAGCGGGGCGTCGACAGCGAGGCGCCTGCCCTCCCGAGCTGCGGTGAGACGGGCGAGTCGACGGGTGCGGGAGGACCTGGGCTGGCCGACGATGTCGCCGCCGTTCGGCAGGTCCTGACCGCGAGCGACGAGCCGACCGTCGTGGTTGCGCACAGCTACGGCGGGATCGTCACCGCCGAGGCAGCGACGAGCGTCAGCTCCGTGCGCCATCCGTTGCTCGTGTCCAGCTACCTGCCCGAGGTCGGGCAGAGCCTGTCCTCGTTCGGCGGTGAGGAGCCCGCCCCGTTTCTCGACTTCGATCCCGAGGGCGGGACGTTCACCGTCCGGCCGGACGCCTTGGTCGAGACGTTCCTGCAGGACTGCGATCCGGAGATCCAGCAAGCGGCCATGGACAAGACGGCCCGGCAGAGCCTTGCGGTACTCGAGCAGCCGGTGCGGTCGGCGGCCTGGCAGCACATCGCCTCGACGTACCTCGTATGCGTCGAAGACCATGGGACCCCCGCCGACCGGCAACGCG
>Ga0207932_1000776_pt1 | contig 10955 bp, 7 predicted proteins | sample NGESurdeep092012_FD_184480 | JGI IMG/M metagenome (GOLD analysis project Ga0207932, IMG submission 184480) | Arctic peat soil microbial communities from Barrow, Alaska - NGEE Surface sample 415-2 deep-092012 (SPAdes) | ecosystem: Environmental > Terrestrial > Soil > Wetlands > Peat ...
GAGCGGCTGGGGCGCGGGCGCAGACCTAGCAGCGACTCGTCGAGCGCCTCGATCATCCGGGCGCGGTTTCCGTGCATCAGCACCTCGACCAGCGTGCGCCGAATAGCGTCGCTCGTGTCCTTGTCGGCGGGCTCGCCTCCGGCCAGTGCACGCAGGCGCACACGTAGCTCGGCCCGCTCGCTCGATCCGTCACCGAGCAGCGTTGCGGCCCGAAGCGCCGCCATCGCCAGCCCTTCGCCCGAACCGAGCACCGAGGTCAGCGCTTCACGCAGCTGTTCGGAGCGGAACGGCTCCTGAGCGAAGAGCGACAGCTCCCAGCGGTCGAGCGCCTCCGCGAGCTCGCGATCGTCGTCGGCCTGGGTAATACGGGCGAGCAGGTCTTGCGCCAACTTGCCGCGGAATTGATCGAGGCGCGTTGCCTCGCCGTAAGGCTCGGTGGCGGCGATTGGCAGGATCGGCCGGATTCCGTAGGGGCGCTTATCGAGCCGCTCGAACAGCACCGGGCCGGCGGCGATGGCACCGGCGGTCGCCAGGCGCAGGGCGCTGATCGCGTCGGCCAGTTCGGCCGGAGCGTCGGGCGCCTCGATCTCGTCGACAGCCAGGTCGCGCCGTAGCTCGATCACCGACAGGCGGTCGGCTAGGCGCCCGAAATCGCGCGGCAGAATTCCGCTTGCTTCGGGCCAGTAGGTCGATAGCTCGCCGGGGGGTGAAAGTCGAACGCGCAGACCTTCGCCGAGCGAGACCTGCGCGCCCAGCGAGAGGCCGATCAGAGGCGCCACAGCTATATAGGCTCGCTCGCCGCCGAAGAGTGAGCCCTCGAGCTCGATGTAAGCCCGGTCGAAGGCGTCGTCGTGCCAATCGAAGCCGCCACAACTCTCCGTGGTGGTGACGAGCAAAGGCAGGAGCACCGTCATGAAGAGTGCTTCTTCGTCGGGCAGCTGCTCGCCGGCGTGGGCGCGCGCGAAGATCGCGGCCGCCCGCTCGTGCCTCAGATCCTCGATCGCCGCCTGGGCATCGGCCAGCTCCATCAGCTGCTGCGAGCGTTTCTCGACGAAGCCGCGCACCAGTGGCCGGTACTCGTAGAGCGACGGCCGACCCGGAGCAGCGTGCTCCTCGAAGGCGAAGGGGACTTCGGCGCCGTGCGAGATGTCGGTCTCCAGCTCGGAGAAAGCTCCGAGGCAGAAGAGGCGCAGCGAGTGATAGAGATGGGGAGCGCGAACTGCCACATTTTCCCCTACGCAGTCGAGGCCTGCACTCCTGCATTCGAAGCGCTAATCAGCCTGGCAGGTCGGACACCAGTACGCGGTTCGAGCGCGCTCTCCCTGTGCCTGCGATCTGATCGCTGCCCCACAGCGCGGGCAGGGTCTTCCGGCTTTCCGGTAGACCGAGTAACGGCCGTGCCCGGCGGCGAGCGACTCTCGCATCGCCTCGGCGACCTCTTTGAGCAGGCGCTGTAGATCGTCGTCATCGATCTCAGTCAGCGGGCGCCAGGGTGAGAGCCGCGCCCGCCACAACCCCTCGCAGCGCCAGATGTTTCCGATTCCCGCGAGCAGCCTCTGGTCGAGCAACGCCTCGCCGATAGTGCGCTCCTGCACGCTCGAGCGGAGGTTGGTAATGATCCGCTTCAGATCGAACGGCTGGGCAAGGATGTCGGGCCCGAGCGAAAGGGACGGCTGGCCGTGCGAAAGCTCGAGCACCGGCCCTCGCCATTGAGCAGCGTCGCAATGCTCGCCGTGCAGCACGAGCCAGGGGGTACCGAGCGGCGCCTGGCCGGGACGAAGCAGCTGCCAACGCCCGTTCATGCCCAGGTGACTGTGTAATACGAGGCCGCCCTCGCAGCGCAGGAGAAGATGCTTTCCCAGCGCCTCGATCGACTCGATCCGCTTTCCGCCTAGGCGCGAGAGGCCAAGCAGCCTCGCCCGTGGGTGGGGAGTCTCGATCGAGACGCGCTCGCCCACGGGCGGTTGAAGCTCACGCGCGATGCGATGGATCAAGTCGCCCTCGGGCATTACGACGAGATTACCGCCGTCGACTCTCACTCTCGCTCGTTCTAGTGACGCGTAGGTGCCGCGAGCTCATGTCGATATCGCCACGAACCCGCCATAGAATCCGCCATAATGAGGCATACTCTCAGATAAGTACCACTTGGTAAGTTAGCCCAGGAGAGTAGATGTGCTCGATCGCCGCTCGACACGAAACTGGTTCGGTAAGCGAACGATAAAGGAACCTCGGCTCGAAGAGCTACGGCTAGAGGAAGCACAGCTCCGCTCGATCTTCGAGAGTGCGGCGTTCGGCATCGTTCTCGCCGACGCGAACGGCCAGACTCACGAGTGCAACCCGGCTCTCGAGCGGATGCTCGGTTACACGGAGGGCGAGCTCCAGACGATGCGGATCGGCGACCTCATGCACCCGGACGATGCCGAGGAGACCGAACGTGCCCTGCACGCGCTGATCGAGGGCGAGCTCGAGGAAGTCAATACCGAGAAGCGTTACATCCACAAGGACGGCAGTATCGTTTGGGTGCGCGTCATCGCCTCGACAGTCCCCAACCCGAGTGGTGAGCTCGCGCTTTCGATCTCGATGATCGAGGACATCAGCGCCCGCAAATCTGCGGAGGCGGACACGGACTTGGCCAATATCGGCCGTAAATCTGCGGAGGCGGACACGGACTTGGCCAATCTCGGCCGTAAATCTGCGGAGGCGGACACGGACTTGGCCAATCTCGGCCGTAAATCTGCGGAGGCGGACACGGACGTGACGAGGCGCTACGCCACTGAGTTGATCGAGACAGCAGGGGCGATGGTCGTCGGCCTCGACCTGAACGGCGGTATCCAGCTCTTCAACAAGGCGGCAGAGGAGATCAGCGGCTACACGCGTGAGGAGCTCATGGGCCGCGACTGGTACGAGGTCGTGGTGCCGCGAAAGCGCTTTCCGGCCGCCCGAGAGGAGTTCGAGCGACTGCTCGCCGGCGGAATGCCGCAGGAATTCGAGAACCCGATCCTGACCAAATCGGGCGAGGAGCGCTTTATTGTCTGGCGGAGGACCGCACTCGCCGACCCCGACGCGCCAATCTGCCTGATCTCGATCGGGATCGACGTCACCGAGCTCAAGCAAGCGGAAGAGTCTCTACGCCACGAGCGAGACTTCGTGACGAAGATCATCGATACGAGCCCGATCGGAATCGTGGCGCACAACCACCAGGGCGAGATCACGTTCGCGAACGCCGAAGCCGCGCGCATTCTCGGTCTGACAAGAGATGAGGCGAGACAGAGGTACAACGCCCGCGACTGGCGCATCACCGACTACGAAGGCCAACCGTTCCCGGACGAGGAGCTTCCCATCCGGCGGGTGAAGACGAGCGGCCAGCCGGTGTACGACGTCCGCTACGCGATCGAGAACGCCAACGGGGAGCGCGTCTACCTGTCGGTCAACGGCGCTCCCGCCCTGGGTGAGAGCGGTGAGTGGGACGGCATGATCGCGTCGATCAGCGACATCAGCAAGCTCACGCGAGCAGAAGCGACGCGTGGGGTGCTCGAGGTCGAGCTGCTCCAGTCTCAGAAGATGGAGGCGGTGGGCAAGCTCGCGACCGGCGTGGCGCACAACTTCAACAACCTCCTGACTGCGATCACCGGTTATGGCGAGCTGCTGCTTGCCAAGCTTCCGGCGGATTCGGACCTGCGCCCCGACGTGGAGGAGATCGAGCGAGCGGGCGCGCGGGCTGCGGAGGTGGCACGCGGGCTACTCCGCTTCAGCCGCCGCGGGCGCGAGCATCTCGAGAGGATCGACCTGAACTCCGTGATCACGGATATGGAGACGCTGCTCCGGCAGGTGATCCGTAGCAACATCGAGATCACCACCGTGCTCGCGGACGATCTAGACCGAGTCACGAACAACCAAAGCCTGATCGAGCAGGTGATCGTGAACCTGATCTTGAACTCGAGTGACGCTATGCCCGACGGCGGCAAGCTGACCATCGAGACGGCGAACCTCCGCCTCGCCGAGCCGCGTTTCTTGCGCAGCGATCTCTCGCTCCCGGCCGGAAACTACGTTTCGCTGGCCGTTCGCGACAGCGGTATCGGTATGGATGAGGAGACGCAAGCTAGGATCTTCGAGCCCTTCTACAGCACCAAAGGCCCCGACGGCACCGGGCTCGGGCTCTCGACCGTCTTCGGCATCGTCACGGAGAGCGAAGGGGGCATCCTGGTCGAAAGCGCGCCGGGCCTGGGCTCGACCTTCACGGTCCTCCTCCCGTCGATTCCGAACCAGCGATCAAGCCCGTAAGACAGCCCGTCGCGGCCCGGCGACGAAGCCGATCTCGAGCAGTAGCGGCATGACCTCGCTCGTCACGACGGGCTCGCCGTCGAAGCGCTCAACCGCCAGGCGCTTGATCTCGCGCCGGCGAACGTGAGCGACCAGCGCCTCCAGCGCCGGGCGCAGCCAGGTCTCGTCGGGCTCGCGCAGCGGAAGCAGCGAGCGGCCGCTACGCTCGACAAAGAGCACCGCCTCGCCGCCCAGCAGCACCACGTGCGCGCCGGCAACTCGGGCCGCGCGTCCGGCCGAGCGCGCGGGCCAGGAAAGAGCTGCGCCGTAGGGCTGAGCGGGATCCGCGGCGGCGAGCACCAGCGCCTCGCTCTCGACCCCCGGCCGCGGCCGCAGCTCGCGCAGCCGCTCGACGGCGCCGGCGAGAGCGAACTGAGCGCCGCCGAGCCCCTCGACGAAGTAGCCGCGACGGCAGAGCCCCAGTACCTCGAGCGCCTTCAGCTCGCCGTAGACGGCGCCGTAGCCGCCCGGGATTCCCTCGGCGCGGACACCGTCGCGAGTGATGATCCCCTGGCGCTCGAGCAGCAGCTCGGCCAGTGCCCGCCTGTCGGTGCCGGGCTCGGCGGCGGGTCCGAAGAGGGCGTGGCTGAGTGACCAGCGACCCTGGGTCGCCGTCGGTGCCTGGGCACGCGAACGGGCGAAACGGCGTACGCGACGCTCGCTGGGCTGGCTCTCGAAGCGGCGCGCGGCGCGAAGCGGCTGCCAGGAGTCGTTCGTCACCTCGCCTGCCCAGACGAGATCCCAGAGCGCCGGCAGAGCCTGCTCGGAATCGAGGCCTGAGCCGGCGAGAAGCTCGTCCCAGAAGAGCGCGCCGGAGCTGAGTGCGGCGCGAATCTGGTCGGGCGCCTCGCCTTCGGGGCGAGGTGCGCCAGCCGGCGAGCCGAGCAGGCGCGCGTCCTGGCGGAAGTAAACGGCGACGCGCTCGAGCCCGGCGCCGACCCAGATCACCTCGCCCGAAGCACAGAGCTGATCGAGCTCGGCCGGCTGGTAGCCGGGCACGCGCCGCGGCAGCACGTCGGCCTCCCAGAGCGCCACCGGAAGCGCCAGCGCCTGCAAAGGAACGAGCGCTTCGCGCAGAGTCGAGCGGCGGTCGATTCCCTGCCAGCCCGGCAAGAAGCGGGCCAGCGCCGCGGGGTCGGCCGGCTCAACCTCCTTGCGCAGTTTCGCCAGCGAGGCACGGCGCAGCCTTCTCAGCACATCCGGATCGCACCATTCCCGCTCCGTCCCGCCCGGCCTGAGCTCGCCGCGCACCAGCGCCTCCTCCTGCTCCAGAGCGCTCAAGATCTCCTCGATCGGGGCGGGCTCGAGCCCGAAGTGCTCGGCTACCTCGGCGGTCGTGAAGGGACCGCGCCCGCGCGCGTAGCGGCGTATCAGCGAGCTGAGCGCGCCGGCAACCGGCTCGAGGAAGACGTCCGGGAGCCCGGCGGGCGGCATGCAGCCGAGGGCGTCGCGGTAGCGCCCGGCATCCTCGGCGGCAATCAGCCGCTCGGCGCCGGCGAGGCGCAAGCGCACCGCCCGGCGCTCGGTCTCGAGCACCGCCGCGAAGGCCTCGTCGAACTCACCGGGGAGCAGATCGCCGCGCAGCCTGAGCAGGTCGTGCAGCTCGTCGGCGTTGCGCGGCTCACCACGGAGGTTGCGCTCCACCTCCTCGACCGCGCCCTCGTCGAGCAGGTCGCGCAGCTCCTCCTGACCGAGCAGCTCGCGTAAAAGCCCGCGATCGAGCGAGAGCGCCTGGGCCCGGCGCTCGGCCGGCGGCGTGTCGTCCTCGTACATGTAGGAGGCGACGTATTCGAAGATCAGCGAGCTGGCAAACGGCGAGGCCGAAGCCGTCTCGACCTCGACCAGATCCAGCTCGCGCGTCTGCAGGCGCTGCAAGATCTGCCGTAGCGCCGGCAGGTCGAAGACGTCCTGCAGGCACTCCCGGTAGGTCTCGAGCATGATCGGGAAGGCCGGAAAGCGCCGGGCGACTTCGAGCAGGCTCTGGGCCTTCAAGCGCTGCTGCCAGAGCGGCGTGCGCTGACCGGGGCGGCGGCGCGGGATCAGAAGCGCGCGGGCCGCGTTCTCGCGGAAGCGGGCGCCGAAGAGGGCGCTCTCTCCCACCTCGCCCACGACCAGCTCCTCGATCTCTTCCGGGCCGATCAGCAGCTCGTACATCGGCGGCGGCTGCTCGACGTCGGGCAGGTGCAGCGCAATGCCGTCGTCCGACCAGATCGCGTGCGCCTCGATTCCCAGCGAGTCGCGCAGGCGCGCGCCGAGCGCGAGTGCCCAGGGCGCGTGCACGCGCGCTCCGAACGGCGTCAGGACGACCACCCGCCAGTCGCCGATCTCGTCGCGAAAACGCTCGACGACGACCGTCTTGTCGGAAGGAAGAGCGCCGGTCGCCTCGGCCTGGTCGTGCAGATAGGCGAGCAGGTTCTCGGCCGCCCGCTCGTCGAGGCTGAACTCACCGCTCAGCCGCTCGAGTGCCGTCTCGTTAGGTAGCGCCACCAGCTCACGCGAGACCTGCCCGATCGCCTCGCCCAGCTCGACCGGCCGACCCACTCCCTCGCCCTTCCAGAAGGGAACCGCCCCTGGCACCCCCGGCGCCGGCGAGACAAGCACGCGATCGCGGGTGATCTGCTCGATCCGCCAGCTCGAGGCGCCGAGCAAAAAGACCTGGCCCTGCCGGGCCTCGTAGACCATCTCCTCGTCCAGCTCGCCCACCCGGCCGCCACCGTCAACTAGATGCACTCCGTAGAGACCGCGGTCGGGGATCGTGCCGGCGTTGGTAACGGCGAGGCGCTGCGCTCCGGGGCGGCCGCGGACTAGTCCGGCCGTCCGGTCCCAGACGATGCGCGGGCGCAATTCGGCGAACTCATCCGATGGGTAGCGCCCGGCCAGCATGTCGAGCACGTTCTCGAGCTGGGTGCGGGAGAGATCGGAGAAGGGATAGGCGCGGCAGACCAGCTCATGCAGTTCGGAGACGGTGATCTCCTCCCCGGCGCAGATGGCGACGATCTGCTGGCAGAGCACGTCGAGCGGCTGGCGGGGAATACGCGTCTCCTCGATCAGCCCTTCGTGCATGCGCTGGGCCACGACGGCCACCTCCAGCAGGTCGCCGCGGAACTTGGGGAAGATGCGGCCCTTGGCCGTGGCCTCGAGCGTGTGACCGGCCCGCCCGATCCGCTGCAGGCCGCGGGCCACCGACTTGGGTGACTCGACTTGAATGACGAGGTCGACCGCGCCCATATCGATGCCCAACTCGAGCGAGGAAGTGGCGACCAGGCAGCGCAGGTCGCCGCGCTTGAGCGCCTCCTCGATCTCGGTGCGCTGCTCACGGGCCAGCGAGCCGTGGTGGGCACGCGCTAACTCCTCGCCCGCCGCCTCGTTGATGCGCAACGCCAGGCGCTCGGACAGCCGGCGGTTGTTGACGAAGACGATGGTCGAGCGGTGTGCGCGCACCAACTCGACGATCTCCGGATAGATCGAGGGCCAGATCGAGCCGGTCTGGCCCAGCTCGCGCATGTCGGGCACCGGCACCTGTACGGCCAGGTCGAGCTCCTTACGCACACCGGCGTCCACGATCTCGATCGGACGTCCGCCCGAGACGAAGCGCCCGATCTCCTCCAGCGGTCGCTGCGTGGCCGAGAGCGCGATGCGCTGAATCGGTCTGTCGACGAGGCGTTCCAGCCGCTCCAGCGAGAGCGCCAGATGCGAGCCTCGCTTGGTGCCGGCCACGGCGTGCACCTCGTCGAGAATCACCGTCTCGAGCGACTTCAGCATCTCGCGGGCGCGCGAGGTGAGAAGCAGATAGAGCGACTCGGGCGTGGTGATCAGGATGTCGGGCGGATGGCGCAGCATCGCCGCGCGTTCTTTCGCCGGCGTGTCGCCGGTGCGCACGGCCACGGTCAGCTCCGAGCCGAGCCCCGCCAGCGGCCCGCGCAGGTTGCGCTCGACGTCGTAGTTGAGCGCCTTGAGCGGCGAGATGTAGAGCAGGCGCAAGCCCTCGCCCGGGCTCTCGTTCAGCCGATCGATGCCCGAGAGGAAGGCGGCGAGTGTTTTACCCGAACCGGTCGGCGCCTGGATCAGCACGCTCTTGCCGCTTGCGATCGCCGGCCAGCCCAGCTTTTGCGCGGGCGTCGGAGCGGCGAAGGAGCGCTCGAACCAGGCTCGAGTCTTGTCGGAGAAGAATGCGAGGGCGTCCATCAGGTCAGCGTAGCGAGCGCGACGGGTCGAAGCGAACGTTTGTACGTGGGACGCTCTCGCCGCTAACTCGAGTCGCCGCCTTTGGCCGACTCCGCCTTTCGGGCCTTACGCTTACGCACGGTCTCGCGCAGCAGCCATTCGATCTGGGCGTTGACCGAGCGCAGGTCGTCGGCAGCCCAGCGCTCGAGGTCGTTCCAGAGCTCCGGATCGATGCGCAGCAGAAACTGCTTGCGCGCCATCAGCCGGTCCTCACTGGTAGAGCGTCCCTGTATTCACGATCGGGTTGACCTGGGACTCGCCGCAGAGCACGACCATCAGGTTCGAGACCATCGCCGCCTTGCGCTCCTCGTCGAGCTCGACCACTTTCCTCTCGCTGAGCATCTGCAACGCCTGGTCGACCATGCCCACGGCGCCCTGCACGATCTTCTGGCGAGCGGCGATGATCGCCTCGGCCTGCTGACGACGGAGCATCGCCTGCGCGATCTCAGGCGCGTAGGCCAGGTGCGTCAGGCGAGCCTCGTCGACGGCGACGCCGGCCTTGGCGAGGCGCTCTCCCAGCTCCTTCTTCAGCGCGGCCGAGACCTCGTCGACGTTGCCGCGCAGGGTGATCGTCGTCTCCTCACCCTCGCCGTGGTCGTACGCATAGGAAGTGGCCAGATGCCTGAGCGAGGTCTCGCTCTGCATGCCGACGTAGGCCTCGAAGTCGTCGACGTCGAAGATCGCCTGCGCGGTGTCCTGCACGTGCCAGACCACCACCGCGGCGATGTCGATGGGATTGCCCGCCCGGTCGTTCACCTTCAGCTTGTCGCCGTTCAGGGTGCGGGCGCGCAGCGAGATCTTGTAGCGGGGCAGGCGCCGTGCGGACTGGGTTCCGCCCGTGTCGCCGCGGTTGAGCCCGAGTCGCTCCCTGACCGTGGAGGCGGAGCCGCCGCTGTAGAATGGGTTGCCCCAGCGAAAGCCGACCTGCCGCGTCGTCCCCTTGTAGCGACCGAACAGGATCAGGACGCGCGCCTCGTTGGGCTGCAGGGTGAAGAAGCCCCGGGCAAGCAAACTCGCCAGCACTAGACAGCCGATGCCGGCCCAGATCATCCACATCACCGGGTGTGAATTACCGGCCGCGTTCTTCGTCGCCTCGGTATTCGAGAGGATGAAGAGCACCGGGACGAGGATGTACAGCGCGATCGTTACGGTCAACATCGGCCACCCTGACCAGATCTTGGTTTGGCGTTCACTACTCATGGTGGCTCCTCCGCGTTCGGGCCGGCTTCGCCGGCGTGGCCTGTGATATCGAAATGATATCATGAGAGCTCGGGGCCGACAAGCAACGGAGAGCCGGGAGAGGGGAGCGCCTCCTCGTACGTGCTAGGGGCTATGCGGTGGCGGTTGCCAGCGTCTTGCCCGAGCCGGTCGGCGCCTGGATCAGCACGCTCTTCCCGCTTGCGATCGCCGGCCAGCCGAGCTCCTGGGCGGGCGTCGGGGCGGCAAAAGAGCGCTCGAACCAGGCTCGCGTCTTGTCGGAGAAGGAGGCGAGTGCGTCCATCCGCTCAGGGTAGCCGCTTCGACCTCGTAGTTCGAATAGGCTGGCTCGATCTCTCACAACGATCTTAGTCAAGGGTCGGAGAATCTAGATTCGCGCGACACAGGCTCAGCGGAATCCGGTTCAAAAGACCACGCTTCACGCCGGGCAACGTAGAATCCCGCTCTTCGGGGGAGACGAGCAGAGCGGCACGAGAGGAGAGGCACCGTGGCCGATAGAGCCGACGACCAGCAGGAGCGGAAGCGAATAGAGAGCGTTATCGACGCCGAGGTCGAATCGACGGCCGACGGCGAGATCGACCGCTTGTTGACTCTACTCAGCGAGGACGCTCTGTTCCTCCCGCCCGACCTTCCCTCGCTAGGCGGTGAAGAGCTGCACGCCTGGCTAGGGGAATTCCTCGCCGGGTGGCGGATCGAGTGGCTCGGCTACAGGCACGACGAGACGGAGATCTGCGACGGTCTCGCCTTCCATCGCTTCAGCTACAGCTGGCGCCTGGAACCCAAGAAGGGCGGCCAGTTGCAAGTTTCACACGGTAAGGGCCTGCACATCCTGCGCCGCAACGCCGACGGCGAATGGAAGATCGCCCGCGAAACCTGGAATTCCCGGCCGACGCCGAACACCATCTAACCTAGGCCAGGTGAGCTTCGGCGACTGTTCCGGCCCCGTCCACCTCCGAGCTGCGAGGATGTTCCCATGATCGATATAACCGAGCTCCGCGACGGTGGCCAGGACGCCACCAGTATCGCCACCAAGATCGCCGCTTTCCTCTCGCCCGCCACGCGCACGCTCGAGCTGGCGCTCTACGACGTGCACCTGGACGGCGAGCACGCGGTGCCGATCCACGCCGCGCTGGCCGAGGTGCTGGCGCGCAAGGTGAAGGTGCGCCTCGTCTACAACGTCGATTACGGCAGGG
>Ga0207932_1000777_pt1 | contig 10944 bp, 8 predicted proteins | sample NGESurdeep092012_FD_184480 | JGI IMG/M metagenome (GOLD analysis project Ga0207932, IMG submission 184480) | Arctic peat soil microbial communities from Barrow, Alaska - NGEE Surface sample 415-2 deep-092012 (SPAdes) | ecosystem: Environmental > Terrestrial > Soil > Wetlands > Peat ...
GCAAGCCATAAAGCCGCCAACTGCTCCGGAGCCGACTCCATCGACTCCAAGCATCGCCAAGCCCTCTCCGGTACCGCGTGCGGACCCAAATCAACGCTACACTGGCTCCAAAGCATTATTGGCCTGCCTGTCCTTAATTTCCTGGAGGTGCGCGGCTTGCTGATCCCGGCGCTTCATGTCTTCCGGATCTAATTTGCTCAGCACTTCTTGTTTAAGCCGCTGGTTCTCCGCATCGAAATGCTTGATTTCATCAGCAGTAAAGACCTTTGTTTCGCCAATTTCGGTATGGAAGCGTTTGTAATCCAGCGCGTCCAGTACATCGCCGGCGACCAGTTCGAATATGCGTATGTCCTCACCGCTCATCTCACGAAGGAACTTGTTGGTGTTGTCCGTCATGACCGGCTTCACTACATTTCCCCATAGCTCGCTGGCGCTGGCGGCGCTCTTGGCATCGTCGGATTCGTGAAAATCCAGCATGGAGTCGGTATAGGTTGTGCCAAGGAATTCACACAAGCCGCGCATCGCCATTTCGGGCGCGCCCGTGAGGGTCTCATAACTGAGGTTGTAGAAACGCCTGGGATCGATACATTTGCGGTTCGTCAACGCGATGCGCTGCGTGGCGCCCCATTCTTTTGCAATATGGTAGGGGTGCTTTTCGCCCACCGCTGCCTTGCGGAACGACAAGGCGACATCGCGTCCGTCGCGGTAGAGGTAAATATAGCAGGCCGCGTCGGCATAATATGCTTCAAGTTTCCCCAGGTAGTTGATGTTGGCGAGACTTTTGCAGCACCAGGTATCCGCATTGACTTGTTCGGCCATCGCATCGTATACCGCACCAAATGCGGCAACCACCGAGCGATTGCGGCAACGCGCTGCCACGTCCTTGCGGACTAGCTTCACGCCCTCCCATGGAACCGGATTGAGTTCAACCAGCCTGCAGACATCGTCAACCATTTGTTTGAAATTCGCGACTTTGGAAAGGTTGCCGTAACCTTTCTCGAGCGGCATCATGCGCTGCAGGATATGCGGCGGATGCGGAGCGGCAATTTCAGAAAGTTGGTTCATCATCAAGCGCAACAAATTGGATCCTGAGCGCTGCGTACCTATCATGAATATCGGCATATCTTCTCCTCTGTGGATTACTTGGTTAAAAAATCACGCGTTAATTGCTTTTTTGCGCATGGCGTATTGACGGCTATGGCTGTCGGCACGCGACAACTCGACCTGTGCAATAAATTCGTGAAACTGCCTGACGCAGTCGTCCAGGCTGAGTTGACTGGTGTTCAGGCGCAGATCCGGATGCTCGGGGGCTTCATACGGTGAACTGATGCCGGTGAAGTTGGGGATGACTCCCGCGCGTGCTCGTTTGTACAGCCCCTTGGGGTCGCGCTCTTCGCAGGTGCCCAGTGTTGCTTCGACATACACCTCATGGAAATTTGCGCCAATAATTTTGCGCACCATTTCTCTTTCGGCGCTGAAAGGCGAGATAAACGAGGCGATGACGATCAGGCCTGCTTCGACCAGTACCTTCGCCACTTCGGCGGCGCGCCGCAAATTTTCGCGCCGTGCCGCTCCGCCGAAGCCAAGATCGCTATTCAGTCCGGTGCGCAGGGTGTCGCCATCCAGCACGTATACGCGATGACCGCTCATCATCAATTCACGTTCGATGCGATGGGCTATGGTCGATTTTCCGGAGCCCGACAGACCGGTCATCCAGAGAACGCCGGATTTATGCCCGGCCAGCGATTCGATCAGGTCACGGCTTACTTCGGAGACATGCGGGAACAAGAATTTGCCGGTGACGTCGCCCGGGTCTGTCTTGTTTGCCATGCCACGCGCGACTGCTCGTGCCACATCCGGTCGGGCAACCGTAGGCGGCAGGCTCTTGCCGTGTTTTAGCAGGGCAGCAATATCGGAATCGCTGAAAACGATGCATCCCGCAGCGCCATGCGGGCAGGATTTCTCCGTGGCAATGCCGCCGCACAGGTCGCAGTGAAAAGGCTGGTCGAGAAATACGCACCTGATAGTCAGGCCATGCTGACGGGCTTCGGCGAATGCATTGGTCAGATCTTGCTGCGAGAAGGCGGCTTTTTCTTGCGCAGGCAGAAAAATGCTCTCGCAACCGTAATTCTGGCTAAAAATTGCATGCTGCAGAATCGCGCGAATTGAATGGTGAAAATAACCATCCGGCGCAGGATTTTCCAGCACGCGATTGCTTGGAATGTAGTTCTCCAACAACAAGCGGCTGGCGCCTTTCAATACGGACGACAGCAAACTGTCCTGCGTGCGTTCGGTCTCTGTGCTGCTGTGCAGCAGCAGGGCATCGGATGCCTCGAGGGCGCATTTCAACAGGTATTCGTCGCTGCGTTTCCATGGGTTTTGCAGATGTATCGCCGCAATCTTGTTCCATTGCTTCTGCACGTGCAGATTGCGCAAATCGTTCGGCCAATGATGATTGTTCAGCCGTTGCTCGGCGGAGCGTGAAATCAGCATTGAAACCACGCCTCCCAGCAGATGCGTGGCCTTGCGCGCTTTGCGTTCGGCGATTTGAGGGGACTCCTCTTCGGTCTCGCCAAAGATACGTCCTTCGCCCTCTGCATCCCATGGAAAGATGTCAGCGATCAGCATGACACCCACCGCCTCGCCATCTTTATACAGCGCCACACCCTGTCCCACGGCCAGCGAGTTGGCCACTTCATCTGTTGCAGCCAGGGTGACCGGCAGTCCCCACGGCATGCCATCCGGAAGAACGGCCGAATCAAGCACGCTCGCGTAGGTGTGCTTGTCCATGTACCCGGTGAGCGGGCTGTAGGCTCCGCTTGCGATCAATTCCAGATCGATCAATTCGCGCGCGGAGATATCGATGCGTTTCAGCAGCGGCAGACGCGCAAGCAGAACCTGCTGATCCTGCTTGGGCACGAAAGCCTGCACCAGGGTACCTCCGTATGGTGCAATCAGCGCGTCATCAAGTTGCAGTGTTGTGGCATATAAAGCTTGTTTGCTGTGTCCAGTCATTTTGATCACCAAATTGTGGTTGTTGAGCACGATGCGGTTTAATTGGATTCGACTGGCGTCAGTACATCAACAATCCAGCCAGTCCCGCAATCGGTATGACCCACACCACATCAACCTTGAATTTCAACTGGGCAAGCAATGCTGCTGCAAAAATAAGCAGCGAAACCCAATTCTGCTGGGCCGTCATTCCAACGGCGATGACGGCTGAAATGATCATGCCAATGATCGCAGGACGTATACCGCGCAGCACGGCTTTGATAAGCACGGATTGCTTGATGCGATTCATTACATGCGTTCCGATGAGCATCAGAATACCCGGCGGCAGAAAGATGCCAATGGTTGCGACCAATGCGCCTGGCAAGCCTGCCACCTTGTATCCGATGAAAACCGTACTCACAACGATGGGGCCCGGCGTTATCTGGCTCATGGCGATGGCATCGACAAATTCTTGTCGCGTCAGCCAGCCAGTACTCTCTACTACCGTATGCTGCATCAGCGGAATGAATACATACCCGCCGCCGAACAGGAACAGGCTCATGCCGGCGAAAGTTGTGAACAGTTTGAGCAGCATGATTGTATTGACGCTCCAGAACGGACTTGCAAGCGCCAATGGGGCGGCAGAAACACTCAATAACCTGCCTGTATTTTTCGATTCGCCGGAAGAATTGCTGTTGCCAGCCACGCGCTTTTCCCTAAATATCAGCCAGCCTGCCGCTCCAGACATGACGATGATGGATAGCGATACGGCGAAGCTGCTGTGCCATACCATCAGGGCCGCCGCGATCAGCGAGATCAATGCCTCGGGAACTTCTTTTATCGTCTTGCGTCCCATATTCCAGGCGGCAACCAGAATAACTGCCGCAACCGCCGGCAGGAAACCCATGAATAGCCTGCCTACCGCCGGCATCTGCCCCCAGGTGAAATATGCCGCACTCAAGGCAAGCATTAACAGAAAAGCCGGCAGGATCACGCCGACGGTACAGACCAGTGCACCCGGCAGACCGCGCAGTCGATAACCGACATAAGCGATTACGTTCACTGCGATCGCCCCGGGCAACACTGTAGCCAGCGATAAGCCATCCAGAATCTCATCGTGCGAAAGCCATTTTCGGCGCTCCACCACATGACTTTGAACAACTGCGATCAAGGCCATGAATCCACCAAAAGCCGTGCTGCCGATTCGCAAAAAAAGAACAAACAGCGCCCACAGTGAAACTCGCTCGGTATTCAATATCATCTCCTTGAATTGACAACAATCTGGCTGTGACGGCAGAACAGAATGAAATCACGCCAATCAATAACCTCAAGTAACTTGCCCGATTCCCGGCCGGACACTTCTATCGGGCCACTAAAGGCTTGTGGAATACTGATGGCCATTCAGCAACTCCAACAAAGCGGTATTGGAGTTGGCCAGCACCAGGAACTCCGGATTGTGCATATCTTCTTTGTTATAGCGCAGCGCCTGTTTATCGATATTGCAAACCATGCCGCCGGCTTCGATGACCACAGCATGCGCTGCCGCGGTGTCCCATTCCATGGTGGGTCCCAGACGCGGGTAGAAATGTGCAGCCGCCTCGGCAATCAGGCAGAGCTTGAGTGAGCTGCCCATGCTGATACATTCGTGATTTCCAAGTTTTTGCAGCAAGGCCGCCGTGCGTGCATCGCTATGCGAACGGCTGGCAACAACCTTGATGGCGGAATCGGCAGTATGCGCTTCGGCCCGGATGGCTTGCGCAGCAGCGCCGCCTCGCTGTACGAAGGCGCCAGTGCCGCGTGCGGCGAAGTAGCTGACATCCAGCACCGGCGCATAAACGACGCCCAGTACCGGAACGCCGTGTTCGACCAGCGCAATGTTGACCGTAAATTCGCCATTGCGCTTCAGAAACTCCTTGGTCCCGTCCAGCGGATCGACCAGCCAGAAACTGGCCCATTTGCTGCGCACGGCATAGGAAATATCGGCAGCTTCTTCGGAAAGAATGGGGTATTGCGGAGCGAATCTGCTCAGTCCGTCCACAATCACTTTGTGCGCAGCCAGATCCGCCAAGGTAAGGGGTGAATTGTCGGCCTTGCTGGTCTCGCCGAAATCTTCCCCGTGATAAATATCCATGATCGCGGTACCCGCTGCGCGTGCGAGTATTTCAACTTTCCTCCGTAACGATGCCAGATCGTTATCGGTTGGCGATGACTGCCGGACTGTATTATTCACTATGGATTTCTCCTTGTTCAGTGCACCGTCTTAATATGGAACAACGCCTGTGTTTGTCTGCCTTGTGAAAATCCGCTGCGACTGCCGGATTACAGCGTGGCGATCGCCTGACTAAAACTTGCGTCATGGTCGCGGCGCGATGCTGAAAATGCGGCATAGATTCAGCACCGGGACCGGTGAACCCTGATGCTCAAAGCAGGAAATTGACAATTCCCGCCAGGCACCGTCCTTGTCCGGCAGCCGGCATGCCTGCTCATCGCTTACCTCCAGCTGCCTGGGCGGTGAGGACAACATGAGTGCGCCGAAATGCGGGTATTCCCCGCGTTGCTGCTGGTAGCCGATCACGGCCAGAAATGGCGCTTGGCGAGAAACTGAGCCGACCCTCGTCGCGATATCCATCACCGGCAACAGGCGCTCCTGCCACATCACCACGCGGCGGCAATACTCGGGTGAGCGCGGAACGGCAAAGGTGACGGGAGCATCAACCAGATGCAACAGCTCACGCGTTCCCACCGCCGCTCGGCAATCGCCGCCGAAATCCAGCAACCATGCATTCATGCGAGACATGGCAATTCCACAGGTAACGATTGCTGGTGGACCAGGTATTCAATGTAAGCCGCCAGGCGGCTCGGGTTGCTCACACACAGCAGCTTGTCCCCGGTCGGGAGCAACTCCAGAATTGGCGTATTAGCATTCTTCATGACGACCGGCACCTCATGGCGTTGTCTTGCGTCAGGTTTGATGATGGCCGCGTCATCGCACAACAACCCGAAAAATTCGGTCCCGATCGCCAGCAACGCACAGGTGCGTCGGGCAGGCGGCACATCACTTAGCAAATCAAGCTGGTCGGACAGGCAATAGACCGGCCAGCGCTGGCGCATATAGCTGATCCAGCCGACACTTTCTTGCTTGTGGGCATTGCTGTCCAAAGCGGAAGCTGATTCCAGCGCGCGAATATCGCTCTGCTGGAACAGCAGGTTCAGACCATCCATGGTCAACACAGCGGCAGATGCGTTCATGCCGCCGCTGGACAGGGGGAAGCGTGCCGTGCTCATGCGTGCACCAGCCGTTGAACATGATCGATCAGTACGTCATCGCTGTACGGTTTGGTGAGGTAGACGTTCACCCCGGCATCCTTGCACATTCTGCGATGCTTCTCGGTGGAACGCGATGTGATCATGATTACCGGTACATCTTTCGTGCGCGCCGAATCGCGCACATGAGCGGTCAGTTCGATGCCGTTCATGCGGGGCATCTCCATGTCGACCAGGATCACGCTGGGCACAAATCGCTGCAGCATGTTCACCGCTTCCAGCCCGTCGATTGCCGTCCTCACCTGGTAACCCGCATCCTGCATGACCGCGGAGGCGGCGCGGCGCGCGCTGAGCGAATCGTCTACCACCAGCGCGGTGAGCGCTCCCGCGGAATCTTCGCCGGTTCCCGACAGCGCCTGCGCGCTGGCGGATGGCAAATGCCCGCGTTGTTGGCGCTGCGCCGGCGTGCGCAGCAGTTCCACCAGGTCAACTACCGGAGCCACAGCGCCGTTACCCAGGATTACCGCACCCACAGTGCCGGTGATCTTTGGCACATAGCGTCCAAAGTTTTTCAGCACCACTTCCTGGCCGCTGACCACTTCCTGCACCCGCACGCCTTTGGCCACGCCGTTTTCGGCACGTGTAAGCAGCACGGGGAAGCCGAGCCGTTCCGCCTCGCGGCGGTCACCGGGCAAGTCCAGCAAGCTTTCCAACCTGACCAGGGTATGCACGGTATCGCCGACACGGTAAACCTGTTGCGTTCCGATCTGTTCGATCTGGTCCGCGGTGACATAGTGAATATCTTCTACACCATGGCTGGAAACCGCAATCAGCTTGTTGCGATGGCGCACCACCAGGGTGTGGGCTGACAGCAGTGTGGCGGGCAGTCGCAATTCGACGGTTAAGCCAGCGCCACTCTCCGAATTCAGCGCCAGTGTTCCTTTCATGTCCAGTACCCGGCTGTACACCACATTCATGCCGACGCCGCGCCCCGATATCTGGGTCGTATCTTCACGCGTGGAAAAGCCGTTAACCATGATTAAACGGGAGAGCTCATCGGGCGACGGTTCATGCTCGGACTCAACCAGCATGCCCTTGTTTTCGGCACTGCGCCTGATCGCGGCATAATCCAGCCCTGCGCCATCGTCTTTGCAGCGAACGACGATGCTGTTGCCTTTGCGTTCAAAACTCAGTTCGATATTGCCGGTTGCCGGTTTGCCCAGGGCCGAGCGCACCGCGGGTGTCTCGATGCCATGGTCGACGGCATTGCGCAATATATGCATCAGCGGATCCAGCAATTCATTCAGCACATTGCTGTCGATGCTGGTGTTGTCCCCCTTGATCTCCAGCTTTACCTGTTTGTCCAGCAGGCGCGACGTTTGTCGAACACTGCGCTGCAAACGCGATACCACGCTGCTGACCGGAACCAGGCGTGTACGGATCACGGCATGCTGGCTGTCCTTGTGCAATCGCTGCTGCACTTCCAGCAGTTCCCCCAGCGTATGCAGTTGCTCGTTCACCTGCGTCTGCATTTGCTGCGCGTCGTTTGCGGCCTCGACCAGGCGCCTGGTGACCGTATGAAGTTCGCTGAAGTCTTCGAATTCCAGCGGGTCAAAATCTCCCTTGTCGCGCATTTTCTGTTCAGGCGCAGCCATTCCTCGCACGTCGACCAGATGCTCCAGTTCGGCAACCAGTTGCTGGAATAAGTGCAGTTGACGCTCAATGTCGCCAGACTGCTGCGAGGTGAGGCGCAGACGTTCCTGTATCTGTGAATTTGAAATCAATGTTTCGCCTGCCAGACGCAGTAACTCATCCACCACGGGTGCCGGCACGTGCAGCACATTTACCTGCAGTGGCGGCGTCTCTGGTTTGCTTTGCTGCATGAGTTTTTCCGGTTGCGCTGCAACTTCGCTCCGGGTGGCGGCGGAAACGCCTTCCCTATCGATGCGATTGGCGGTGTCCAGCACCTCTTGCAGCACCTCCAGTGCCATCTCGGGTGCGGAACCAACTCCCATCAATGCCTCGCTCATTGCTTCGAGACAATCGCCGGCATTGGTCAATATGCCGGCGAGCGAGCGGTCGGGAATTGCCCCGGCTTCTGACAATGCAAGCAGAATATCTTCGATGTGATGAGTCAGGTTGGCGATGCCGCGCACCCCCACCGTATTGGCAGCTCCCTTGAGCGTGTGAGCCGCGCGCATGGCACGTTCCACATCCTTGCTGCTGCCTTGGCCGGTTGCCAGACGCTCGATTGCGGAGGTAAATGCAGCGGTTTGCACGGGCAATTCCTGCAACAGACCATCCAGTAATTCCGGGTTGATATCATCCGGCAGCGCAATGGAAACATCCTCGGCCTTGGCGCGGGACTGGCGTTCAGTTTCTGTTTTTTCGCTTGCAACGATATCGATATTGACGAGAGACTCCACCCATCGCGGCAGGGCATCCTTGTCAACCGGCGTGCGCCAGGCCGCATCGGCCAGCAAACCGGCCAAGGCAGCCCCCGCACCTTCATCGGCGGGCGTGGCCAGGTAGGCGGCAACGAGGGCGGGCAATAGTTGCAGCAATTCGTTCTGTTCGGGATGAAGCGCTTCGATCACTGACAGCGTGTATGCCAAGCGCGCAAATACCGCGCCGAGTGCAGTCAATTCAATCGAATTGGCCGCAACGGCAAGCCGCTGCAGAAGTTCCACATAGTTGCCGAGCGCCCCCAGCCTGGCGTCCGCGGAAAGCTGCGGGTCAACAATAGCCGCAAGATCTCCCAGGAGTTGATCATCCATGCGAGCAAATTCCTTGCCCAGCATGACCAGCATTTCGCCGTCTACTTTTTGCACATGCAAAGGCGGTAAAGGTTCTGGAGCGGTTGCCGGTTCTGAGGCCGCCCGGGAAGTTTCTGCGACGCTGGCGACCGTCTCTTCCGTCTGGGCCGGAATCTCGACCAGCATGTTCCGCAACGCATTCGCGTCTGCTTCATTTAACGAGGATGCCCAGCCAACCTGCGTCAGGTGCTGGACCAGCGCTTCGCCCGCCTGTCTGTCTCCCTCGCTCATTACATAGGCCAACAGCAACTCGGCCAAAGCCGAAAGCAAATCGGATTCCGTGTGGTTGATCGCCCTTTTTTCGCGCTGGAAGGCCTGAAGATTTTCTATTACCTTCATGCTGAGGGATTGCAAACCATCCAGTTTCCAATCGGCAGCAGCTGTACCTATCCGGAGCATCAAATCCGAGTATCGGTCCAGCAATGACTCAATCTCGCTGGCGTTGCTATTCAGCAATGCATCGCCGGCAGCGACGCTCCACAATTCGTCGAGTGGCTCGGCCGCGACCTTGCTGAAATGCATCAGAAGCTGCTTAAGCATATCCGTGGCATCCCCGGTTGTTGGTCATCGTCGATCCAACCGTCTCAGGCGGGGAGCTTGAATACACGCACCGCCCCCAGAAGTTGCTTGGCGTAATCCAGCAGATTGGAAGTTTGCGCAGCCTGTTCATGCAACTGATCCGTTGCCTGCTGACTGCTTTTCTTGATCTGAACGGCACTGTCCCGCAGCGTTTGCCCAGCCCTGGCCTGAATCTCCGACGTGGTGGCGATCTGTCTGACCGAATCCACCAGCTCGGCGGTGTTTTGCTGCGTGATCTGCATTTGCTCGCCAGCTTGCTCGGCCAAACGGCTGCCTTCCACAATCTGGGTGATGGCGTTATTCATGGTGCTGACGGTGTCCGTGGTTTCCAGCTGGATGTTGCTCACCAGCGCTGAAATCTGTTGCGTGGCCTGGCGTGCGTTTTCGGCCAGCCGCTGCACTTCATCCGCCACCACCGCGAATCCGCGTCCCGCTTCACCCGCAGATGCGGCGTGCATACTGGCGTTAAGGGCCAGAATGTGGGTACGTTCCGCAATCACATTGATCAAATTCACCACGCCGGAAATTTCCTGTGAACGCTCGCCTAGCCGCTTGATCCGTTTTTCCGTTTCGCGAATAACTTCACGCGTGCTGTTGATGCCGCTAACCGTGCTGTTCACCGTGTTAAGCGCCAGTTGCGTCGACTTGATCGCTTGGTCGGCGACGGCGTTGCATGCCTGCGCCAAGGTCGCAATGTCATGCATCGATTGAGCGGCCGAGTCCAGCGAAGCCGCAGTTCGGTCAGCCTCGTCGCGATCCTTCTCTGCTCCGGCAAGCAGCGTCTCGGCCTTTGCCTGCACTGTCATGGAAGCCTTGGTAACGTCTGCCGAAATATTGTTCACGTCCGCCATCACCTTTGCCGTTTCATTGGTGAGCAGGTTAAGCGCGTCGGCAATTGCCCCGGTTACGTTCTCGCTCACCGGAACGTGTATGGTCAAGTCTTTCTTCGCCAGTTGCGCCACCGCCTGCAGCAATGACATCACCGAGGAGTTAAGTTCGTCGTTTTCCTTCTTGATTGCCGCCTGCACCGCTTCGCGTTCGTCCATCATCTTGTCGAACTGATTCGCCAGCATCCCCAGTTCATCCTGGGTCTTCAGGTTTGCGCGAGCTTTGCTATCACCCGATGCAATCCTGGAGATGGTTCCGCGCAGGGAGTTGAGAGAACCCGAAATGGTGCGGATAATCGTCCATGCCAGCAAACCGGTGATCGCGGCAAGCGCGATCACCAGCGCGATGGAAAGGTATTGCGTGTGCAAGCTGACAGCCTTCACTTCCGCGGTCTTTTTTCCCTGCA
>Ga0207932_1000778_pt1 | contig 10938 bp, 10 predicted proteins | sample NGESurdeep092012_FD_184480 | JGI IMG/M metagenome (GOLD analysis project Ga0207932, IMG submission 184480) | Arctic peat soil microbial communities from Barrow, Alaska - NGEE Surface sample 415-2 deep-092012 (SPAdes) | ecosystem: Environmental > Terrestrial > Soil > Wetlands > Peat ...
CAACCACTTTTACATTGGGGAACGCGTTGTGGATCGCGTTGAAAATATTGTCCGTGACGGCGCGGCTCGGGTCGCCGATCCAGATGTCTGCCTGGGGAATGCCTGCGTTCACAAGGCTTGTGACCACCGCGACGCAGGTCTGGGGGTTGGCATTCATGGCATTGCCATGGTCTGCGCCTGGAGCAGCCGAATTGTTCTGGTTGATCTTGATGGCGATCATATCGCCGGCCTGATATCCCGTGCCTGCGCGGCCGTGAGCATTGTTGAACCAGCGGAATATTTTGTCCCAGGAGTCGGCGTCGTTTGTCCCCCCAGATAGCGCCACGACACCCGCGGTAAAGGACTTGTTATATTCCGCCTGCGGATTGACGGCCGCATCCCAGTAGTTTCCCGCGCCAATCCATTTTGCCGCATTGGGGTTATATACCCACGCAACCCGGCCGGGGAATATACCCTTTGCCGTGCCGACAGGATTTGCCGCCAAAACAGGACGAGCGTCATTCGCAATAAAAACAAACAGCGATACTATCGAAACCGCAAAAAAGAGGCCGGCCCAGAAATGCCTTTTGTTCCTTAAAAGCGACCTGGCCTTTGCGAATGAGAACGCATATCCCGCAAGGGCGACACAATACGTCAGAAATCCGATCCGTATGGGCGCGGCCGCGCGCTGGCACGGATACGCCACGCGGGACGGTTTTGGGATAACGCGGAACAGATACCATACGCAGGCGGCCAATCCGGCAAAAAGCAGGGCCCATTTTGGCCATGCGCTCTTGTTGATGCCGCGTATCTTTCCGGTCTTAGGGCATCGCTTAAATAGATTTGAAAAAAACATACCGCCTCCTCTGGGAAAAGGGTTAATTTTACCACTGATTTTGGTTGCCAGTTTAGAAAGCATATTGCGCATTTCTGATTATAATATAATCGTTTATTAATTGAAAGCAATTCATTGCTGTCCCACAGGGTTGATGGTTGAGGAGTAAAAGAAAGTTGGCGTGCGGGTTTGGTCCCTGCCACAAGGTGGGGCATGAAAAATCAAACTCGACACAAGCCAACGGCCGGCAAGTTTTCGCTGTTGCGCCAACTTTGCAACTTCATTCCGCCGCACTTGGTGCCGCAGTTGGCCCGTCAGACCGGTGTCAAAGAGCAGTCCCGCACCTTCAGCCCGTGGAGTCATGTCGTCAGCCTGCTCTACGCCCAACTCACCCACGCGCTGGGCCTCAACGACGTGTGCGACGCGCTGCGCCTGCACTCCGGCCCATTCTCGACCTTGCGCGGAGCCACGCCGCCGCCCGGCCGGATATTTGGCCAGCGCCACCTGCAAATCGCCCGAACGCTCAAAACGAAACCGATTTTGCCGGCGTGTAGATCATGTTCGCAACGACGATGGCGAATCTTAACCGTTAAATTGTGAATCGTTCAATCGCTAAATCATTGCCTCACGCATTGATTTAGCAAAACGACCATTCAGTGGCTCTCGCCCTTGAACCCTTGCTGCCGGAGAGCTTCAAACAAAACCAGCGCCGCACAGTTCGACAGATTCAGTGAACGCGATTTTTCATTAAACATCGAAATCCGCAGCCACCAGTCACGGTTTTGTTCCAGCATTTGCTTGGGCAAACCGGCGGTCTCGCGCCCGAAAACCAAATAATCGTCCGCTGAAAATTTTGCCTCGGTGTAAATCTTCGGCCCGCCCGATTCGACAAACCAGAGCCGCGCTTTCGCCGGCAGCTTTTCTGCAAACGATTTCCAGTCCGGCCACCGATGCCACTCGACGTGCTGCCAGTAATCCATGCCCGCGCGTTTGAGCTGTGCATCGTCCAGCTTGAAACCGAACGGCTCGATGAGGTGCAGCACCGTCTTCGTGGCCGCGCAAAGGCGTGCCACGTTGCCCGTGTTCGGCGGAATTTCCGGTTCAACCAAAACTATGTTCATGGCTCAACGTGCTGCCGGCATCTTGCCGACAGATTTGTTCTTACGGCGAGACGCCGGAAGCACGTTATAAAAAACCCTCCAAAGCACCAGCCCCTGCGCCGGAGCGGTCATGCCGGCCATGCGCCGGTCTTTTTTCGCCAGCATCCGCTTGATTTCGTCAGGCGGAAATTTTCCAAGCCCGACTTGCACAATCGTTCCGACGATGCCGCGGCACATTTTGTAAAGAAAACCGTCACCTTCGATGATGAACGTCAGCAGCGAGCCGCTTTTTTTGATGTCGCAACGCGCGAGCCGGCGCACGGTGGATTTCATCTCGTAATTCCGGCTGGCGGCGAACGATTTGAAATCACGCCGTCCGACCAACAGCGGCGCGGCGGCGCGCATGGCCTTCAAGTTGAGCGGGCGCGTCACATGCCACGCGGTATGGCGAATCAGCGGATTCATGGCCGGATGATTCCAGACGAAATAGCGATATTGTTTGCCCGCCGCGTCGAAGCGCGCGTGAAATTCTTTCGGCGCGCGTGAAGCGGAAAGCACACAAATGTCTTCCGGCAGCCAGGCATTGAGCGCGAGCATGAGTCTGCGCGGGGACATCCTGGATTCAGCGCCGGGAATTTCAAAATGCGCGACCATGCCGAGCGCATGAACGCCGGTATCCGTGCGACTGGCACTATGGAGGCGCGGTTTGCTCGGGAACAACTTTGCCAGCGCCGTTTCGACGATTTCCTGCACGCCGGTCCCAGTTTTCTGCACCTGCCAGCCTTCATAGCCGGTGCCATCGTAGGCGATGGTCAGTTTGAATTTGAGCAGATTCATTTTTTAACAACAAAGCAACAAAGGAACAAAGACTGACAAAACATATCGGTTCATTTTTATTTGAAAATTATTCTTCGTCTTTGTTGCTTGGTTTCTTCGTTGTTCAAACTCCATCCAGATAGCTTTGCAATAGGATTGCCGCCGCAGTTTGGTCCACCCTCTCTTTGCGTTTGGCGCGGCGCGCCCCGCCTTGAATCAAAACCCGGTTCGCCTGTGCCGAGGTCAGCCGCTCGTCCCACGTTTTGATCGGAACGGCAACGGCATCTTTCAGCGCGGCAACGAATGTCTCCACTTTGAGCGCCGCCGGGCCGTAGCTGCCGTCCATGTTGCGCGGCAGGCCGACGAGGATCAGGTCAATTTCCTTTTCGCGGATCAATTGCCTGAGCCGTGCCAGAAAATCCGCGAACGGCTCGGCGGGAATGAATTCCAATGGCTGCGCGATGGTTTTAGTTTCATCGCTCACCGCCACGCCGATGCGCTTGCTTCCGTGATCGAGGGCGAGGATTCGCATGACGCGCATAGTTTCGCAACAAAAGTGTGGTGTGGCGAGCCGATTTCAATGGAATCGTTTTGTCAAAACGTCCGGGAATTTTCAGCCACAGATGAAGCGCCGATTGAACACGGAAAAAACGGCGAACGGTTCACTTTCTCCTGGGGGAGAAGGCCGGGATGAGGGCGAGCGTTTAACTAACTTTTTTGTCCGTCATCGGTCCTGTGTAATCCGGCAATGGATGCGGCGCACGTTTTTGCAATTCCCGGAAAATTGTGTCGCGGATGCTTTGCGCGTTTCGGCGCAAAAGGTAAAATACGCAGCTCAAAAATGAAGTTTGTTTTGGTTTTGGGAACAACCTCCCTCACCCCGGCCCTCTCCCCAAGGAGAGGGAGAATCATTCGCCGCGTTTTTCCGTGTTCAATCTGTGTTTCATCTGTGGCTAAAAGATTTTTCACCCGGCTAAATTTCTTTTTCCTTCGTGTGTTTCGTGGTTAAATTTCCCCCGCGATGATTCAGTACCTTGATTTGCTGCGGCACGTCCTCGAACACGGAAAGTTCAAGGCCGACCGCACCGGCACGGGCACGTATTCCGTGTTCGGGGCGCAGACGCGGTTCGGTTTGCGAAAAGATTTTCCCGTGCTCACGACGAAGAAACTGCACTTGCGTTCCATCATCTACGAATTGTTGTGGTTTCTCCGTGGAGACAGAAACGTCCGCTATTTGCAGGAAAATAAAGTGACCATTTGGAATGAGTGGGCGGATGAAAAAGGCGATTTGGGACCGGTCTATGGAAAGCAATGGCGAAACTGGGTGAAGACCAAAAGCTGGCCCCGCAAATCGCCGGATGCTTCATCGAGTCAGCCGACACTTTTCGACCTCGGAGAATCCGGCGGTGAAACAATTGTGACACCGGCCGGGCCGCGCGTCCGAAGCAAACACGGCATAGATCAGATAGCCACGGTGATCGAAGAGATCAAAAGAAATCCCGACAGCCGCCGGCTCATCGTCAGTGCGTGGAATGTTGCCGACATCGACAGCATGGCCCTGCCGCCGTGCCATTGTTTGTTTCAATTTTACGTGAGCCAGGGCGAATTAAGCTGCCAGCTTTACCAGCGCAGCGCGGATATTTTTCTTGGCGTGCCATTCAACATTGCCAGCTACGCGCTGCTCACGCTGATGGTCGCGCAGGTCTGCGGACTGAAGCCCGGCGATTTCATCCACACCTTCGGTGATTTGCATCTTTACAAGAACCATGTCGAGCAGGCGAAGCTGCAACTGTCGCGCGAACCGCGTCCGCTGCCGCAGATGAAATTGAATCCGGCGGTGAAAAACATCGACCATTTCAAGTTCGAGGACTTTGAACTGGCCGGCTACGATCCGCACCCGGCCATCAAAGCGCCGATTGCGGTGTAGTTGGAGTTCAAGCTTTAGCTTGCTCCGGCAAAGCGAAAAGGGATAAACACTGAACAACCTAAAGCTTGAACTCCAACATGAAACACTTCAAAGCCATCGCTGCAATGTCATTGAACCGCGTGATTGGCGCGGACGGCAAAATCCCGTGGCATCTGCCGGAGGATTTCAAGTGGTTCAAAAAAATGACGATGGGCAATGTCATCGTCATGGGGCGCAAGACGTTTGAAAGCCTGGGCCAGCCGCTGCCAAACCGGAAGAATCTGATCCTGACGCGGCATCCGCAGCGGCTCATCAAAAGTCATCCGGAAATTTTCGGGCAATATCACGAGTGGCGCGGCGGGCGTTATCTCAAGCGCGCCTACCAGTTTCATTTCAGCAAGCTGGAGAAAGACCAAAAGACGGACCTGCTGATTTTCAACTCGCTGGAGCGGCTGGATCCGTCGGAATTCCCCAATGACATTTTCATCTGCGGCGGCGCGGAAATTTACGCGCAGATGTTGCCGCGCTGTTCCGATCTTTACCTCACGCTGGTCAAACGCGAGGTGGCAGGGGACGCATTTTTCCCGCCGTTTGAAGACCGGTTCGTGCTGGCTGAAGAAATCCGCGACACGCCGGAGTTCAAAATTCTGCATTACCAGCACCGGAGCTTGCTGGTTTCCCCGGAGGGTTGAGTTACACAAGTCCCCGAATAATTGGGACTCGCAGAGTTCGTCCCTCCGAAACAAAACCGGCGGACCGTTGCCGGCCCGCCTGCGTGTGAATTCAATCTGGCAGAATAATTACTCCGATTTCTGCGCTTCGTCGGCGGCGTCGAAGGCGTGTTGCAGCGCCACGAGGTCTTCGCCGGGTTTGAGCGCATCGAAAATTTTCTGCTCTTCCTTGAGTTGTTCTTCGGTGTAGCTGGCGGCCTTGATGGAAAGGCCGATGCGGCGTTCGCCTTTGTCAATCTTGATGACGCGAGCGGTCACATCCTGGCCGGCCTTGAGCACATTTTTGATTTTGTCCACGCGCTCCTCGCTGATCTGCGAGATGTGCACGAGACCGTCAATGTCGTTTTGTAAACCGATGAATGCGCCGAAGCTCGCGAGTTTCGTGACCTTGCCGGTGACGACGTCGCCGACCTTGTAAAGCTGGTCAATGTTCGCCCACGGGTCTTGCGAGAGTTGTTTGATGCCCAGCGCGATGCGCTGGTTCGGACGGTCCACTTCGAGCACGACGGCTTCAACTTCGTCGCCCTTCTTGAGGACTTCGGACGGGTGATTGATCTTGCGCGTCCACGACACGTCGGACACGTGAATCATGCCGTCAATGCCCTCTTCCAATTCCACAAACGCGCCGTAGCTGGTGAGGTTGCGCACCTTGCCTTTGACCCGGGCGCCGACCGCGTATTTCGCTTCGGCACTGTCCCACGGATTGGATTCAAGCTGGCGGATACCGAGGGAAATTTTTTGTTCCTCGCGATTGATGCCGAGCACGACGGCTTCAATTTCCTGGTCCTGCTTGAGCACATCGCTGGGCTTGGCCACGCGTTTGGTCCACGACAATTCAGTGACGTGAACGAGTCCTTCGACCCCCATCTCCAGTTGCACAAACGCGCCATAAGGCACGAGGCTGACGACCTTGCCCTTGACCTTCGCGCCAACGGGATACTTGGTCTCGATGTTGTCCCACGGGTTGGCCATTTTTTGCTTGAGGCCGAGGCTGACGCGTTCCTTTTCCTTGTTCACGTCGAGCACGACCACGTCAATTTCCTGGCCGACTTTGAGGATTTCCGATGGATGCGCGATTCGGCCCCAGCTCATGTCCGTGATGTGGAGCAGGCCGTCAATGCCGTTCAACTCGATGAACGCGCCGAAATCCGTGATGTTCTTGACCGTGCCCTTGCGGATGTCGCCGGGCACCATTTCGGCCAGCAGCTTGGCGCGTCTTTCGTTGCGCTCCTGCTCGATCAATTCGCGGCGCGAGAGCACGATGTTCTGCCGCTCCTGATTGATTTTGACGACCTTGAATTCGTAGGTGTTGTTGACGAATTGCGCGAGATTCCTCGGCGTGATGACATCAATTTGCGACGCGGGCAAAAACGCCTCGACGCCGATGTTGACGACCAGGCCACCTTTGACGATCGACTTGACCTTGCCTTGGATCGTGCCGCCCTCGTTGCAAATGGTGAGGATGCGCTCCCAATTTTTCTTGAACTCGGCCTTTTCGTGCGAGAGTTCGACCGTGCCGTCCTTGTTTTCGAGTTTTTCGATGAGGACATCAATTTCGCCGCCCACCTTGAGCGCGCTGGCGTCTGCAAATTCATTGGTGGGGATGACGCCTTCGCTTTTGTAACCGATGTCCACCAAAACTTCCTTCGGGCGGACTTCGATGATTGTGCCTTTGACAATTTCGCCGGCGGCAAAACGCGTCGCGCTTTGCTTCATGGCTTCTTCCATTGTGAGCATAACTATTCCGGGTTGAACTGCGGGAGGCTTGGTCGTCCGATGAAACGGACTTCGAAGACTCCATTGCCTAACCACCACCCGGCTTCGCAACGCTTCGCCGAGGCGAGAACGCTGCCGTGGCAACGGAGGGTTGAATGTTAGGTTGTTTGTTAACTGTTGTTTCTCAGCCTCAATGAACATCCGCACCCGCGGCGTTCAGGCGGACGGGAAAATAGACTTAACGGCGGGTAAAGCAAGCGGGAAATTTTGTAAAAAATTAATCACCGACGTTAAAAGTCAACCATCACCCATGACCTCAAAATAAAAGAAACGGCGCTGGATAAGCGCCGTTTCAGTTTTCCGTAACCCCACCCTCCAACCTGTGTCGGTCTGCTGGTTGTTGAATGATCGTTCGGCCAATCCCGTCGCTGGTATTTCCACAAAGACGGCGCACGATTCTCCTTCTCCCCGGGGGAGAAGGCCGGGATGAGGGCGGATGTAAAACAAATATGCCGCGCCTGCGGCTGGTGCTGCGCACACAGCCGCGCTCCTCGTTCAAAGATAATTCGCCAAAATTGGCTTCAGCTCGGCGATGGTTTTCTTTGGCCAGAATTTTTTGTCGGTCAGGAACGAGTTTTTCAACGCGGAATGGCACGGCCAGTTCGGCTCGGTGGGGATTTGCGGAATGGCGCGGGCGACGATTTGTTTGGCCATGTCCGCGTTGCGATGGAGGTTGGCGATGACCATTTCGAGCGTGACATGTTCGTCTTCCTTCCAGGAATCATAATCGGTGGCCATCGCCAGGGTGGCGTAGGCGATTTCGGCTTCGCGGGCGCATTTGGCCTCGCCGAGGTTGGTCATGCCGATGACGTCGTAACCGGCACGGTGGTTGGTGAGCGATTCGGCGCGGGTGCTGAACGCCGGACCTTCCATGCAAACGTAAGTGCCGCCGTTGTGCGCCTGCGCCTGGCAAACGATCGCGGTCCTCAAAAGAATTTGCCGCAATTCTTCGCAAATCGGATGTGCGAAGGCGATGTGCGCCACGATGCCGCGCCCGAAAAAAGTATGATGGAGCGACTGCTTGGTGCGGTCGAGAAACTGGTCAACGAGCACAATGTCGCAGGGCTTGTATCTTTCCTGCAACGAACCGACGGCGCTGACGCTGATGATCCAGGCAACACCGAGCTTTTTCATCGCCCAGATGTTGGCGCGATGGTTGAGTTCGCCGGGCAGAATCCGATGGCCGCGACCGTGGCGTGGAAGAAAGACCACGTCGCGTCCGGCAAGTTTGCCGGTCAACAAATCGTCCGACGGCGAACCGAAGGGGGTTTTGACTTTCACCCATTTCTGGTTGGTGAAACCTTCGATGTTGTAAAGGCCGGTGCCGCCGATGATGCCAATGCGATGATTAGACATGCATGGTTTATAGCATTGGTCCGGCAAAAAGTCGCCAGCATTTTTCCTTGGTGGGGCGAGACTACCGGCGAGCCGAAAGTTGATTTTTGGTTTTCGCGGCTCGCGAGGATCGCCGCAGAGCGGGACAAGCTGCTCGCCCCACCAATGAAATGAGGGCGCGATTTTCCCGGCTGGCGCTGGCGCGGTGATTTGCTAGACTGGGGGCGTGGAACTGTTCCAGCGCATTCTAAAAACGGCCATCGAAGGCGGCGCGTCGGATGTGCATTTGAAAATCGGCACGCCGGTCGTTTTTCGCATCAACCGCGAATTGATCGCGGTGGATTCCCCCCACCCGACCCCGGAATGGATGGTAAAAATTGTCGAAGCTGTCACGCCGGTGCATTTGAAAAAGCGCCTCGACGAGGAACGGGAAATTGATTTTTCGTATTTTGTCCCGGGCGTCGGCCGTTTCCGCACCAATCTGTATCAACAGCGCGGCCAATGGTGTCTGGCCATGCGTTTCGTCAAGACCCAGGTGCCCAGCTTTGAAGAACTCGGGTTGCTGAACCAAGTGAGAAAAATCGCCGAATCACCCCGCGGGATCGTGCTGGTGGCCGGGGCCACCGGTTGTGGCAAATCCACCACGCTCGCGGCCATGGTTGAACACATTAATAATAATTTCAAAAAACACGTTATTACGCTGGAAGACCCGATTGAATACGTTTTTGAAGACAACCAATCGGTGATTGAACAACGGGAAGTCGGCCTGGACACCCTTTCGTTCCATCACGCACTCCGGAACGTTCTGCGCCAGGACCCGGATATCATTATGATCGGCGAAATGCGGGATGACATCAGTTTTTCCGCAGCCATGAGCGCGGCGGACACGGGGCATCTGGTATTGTCCACGCTGCACACGACCAACGCGTCGCAATCCATCAGCCGCGTCCTTGAATTCTTCAAGGCCGACGAGCGCGAGCAAATCCGCCGGCAAATCGCCGCCACCTTGTACGCGGTGGTCTGCCAGCGCATGGTCGGCACCCTGGACGGCAAATCAACCCCGGCTTTGGAAATCCTCATCAACACGCCGATGGTCAGAAAACTCCTCGAAGAAAACCGCCTCGACAAATTGCCCGCCGCCATTGAAACGAGCCTGGACGATGGCATGCTCACCTTCAATCAGTCGTTGTTCGATTTGGTCAAGGCGGGACGCGTGACTGAGAAAGAGGCCATGTCCAAAGCCACCAATCCCCAGGCGCTGGAAATGAATTTCAAGGGCATCTTCCTGGATGAAGGTCGTCGTATTATCAGCAGTTGATTCAACGTCTGCGGAACAGGCCATAAAAACCGCAATTGACTTAATCTCGACCTGGCGTATCGTATTTCGCCATGCGAGTGTCGAAGAAAACTGATTATGCGCTGCGCGCCTTGTTCACATTGGTGGATCATTTCGGCGGTGCGCCGATACCGATTCGTGAGCTGGCCCGGCGGAACGACGTTCCCAAACGCTTTCTCGAGCAAATCATGCTCAAACTCAAGGCGCAGGGTTGGGTGGACAGCGTGGCGGGTGTGCGCGGCGGATATGTGCTCGCCAAAAATCCCGGCAAGATTACGATGGGCGAGGTGGTGCGGCAATTTGACGGTATTTTAGGGCCGATTGATTGTGTTTCGGTCACGGGTTACAAGCGGTGTTCGCAAGAGCCGGTTTGCCGGTTCAGGCGTGTGTTTCTCGATGCACGCAATTACGTTGCCGGGTTGATGGAGCACGCAACGCTCGCCGAAGTTTCCAAGGGCGCGCCGGTGTTAAAACAGGAGATTTCGTCCGGTTTCATTGGCGGAGAAGGCATTTAAAAAAATCAAAAAAAAACAGTTGACAAGTCTGGCCGTTTATGGAAAATAACGACATGATAAGTCGTTTATAGAATGAAGAGTGGAATGGAACAATTTGTATTGGGTTGGCGCATTGGGCAAAAGATTGTGCCAGTGAGACGGTGATTTTTATTTCGCCGTAATGACGACTGTAAGTGTCGCCATTATAAACGTTAAAATAATTTTGAAATTTGGAATGGATTTTTATTGATATGAGTTTGATTCAGATTAAACCGGAGCATGACGCTGACGAGAAGTTAAACTGGCTGGGGGTCGTCCGTCGGCAGGTTGAATCGTTGCATTACGGCGTCGTGCAAATCATCGTTCATGATTCGCAGGTCACACAGATAGAAAAAACCGAGCGTTTCCGGCTGGAGAAAACGCGCGCTCAAACCATTTAAAGCCGACCAGAAAACTGGAAGCCAACACCAAAACAAATGAAATGCTCGCCGGACGACCGGAGGCCAAACAAAACACAAACATAAAACATGAAACTCAATCACTTATTGCTCGCAGCTTTTGTGGGGACACAGTTTGTTTTTTCCTCGCTGGCGGCAGATGGCACAGACACAAACCGCGATGCGGACATTG
>Ga0207932_1000780_pt1 | contig 10920 bp, 13 predicted proteins | sample NGESurdeep092012_FD_184480 | JGI IMG/M metagenome (GOLD analysis project Ga0207932, IMG submission 184480) | Arctic peat soil microbial communities from Barrow, Alaska - NGEE Surface sample 415-2 deep-092012 (SPAdes) | ecosystem: Environmental > Terrestrial > Soil > Wetlands > Peat ...
TCCGTCCAGCGCTGCCCCGCCCTCGATCCAGCACGCCTCAGCAACCCCTCCACAAGCTCCTGGAAGCCCCCTCGACCTCAATCGGACGCCGCACACGGCACGCCATCGACCACCCGTCACCCGCCGACTACCAACCCCCACGGTAACTCCCTCGGCGCTCGCTCCGGCTACATTTCAACGTCGTCAACAACAACTTCCTCCGACCGGAGACTCATGAACGCCACATCTGAGCCCCTAAGCGGGCGATCGCTCCAGGCATCGCTCACCGTGAAGGATCTGCAGAAGAGCGTGACGTGGTATGTGGACGTCGTCGGCTTCACGGTTGACCGGAAGATCGAACGGGATGGAACGTTGCGCGGCGTGGCGGTGTCGGCGGGCGACGTGCGAATCGTCCTGAACCAGGATGACGGCGCGAAGGGGTGGGACCGCGTCAAAGGCGAGGGGTTCTCCCTGCAGATCACCACCACGCAGAACGTGGACGAGCTGGCGCGGCGAATCAAGGAGCGGGGCGGCACTCTCGAGATGGAGCCGAAGGACATGCCTTGGGGCGCGCGCGTCTTTCGGGTGCGCGACCCGGATGGCTTTCGGTGGACGATCTCGGCTGCGCCTGCGGCTTGATATCGAGTGTGAAGTGCAATACTGAGCTTCACCGATCATAGCATTCCTCCGGGGTGCGATACCGGAGCCGCTTGCGGAGGCGGCAGTTGAGCTAGGCCGCAAAGCGGTTGCAGTCGTGCTGGGTAAGAAGGTGTTCGTCGCGAGGTGCTTGGCTTCCGCTCCAGGCCCAGCCGAGTTGTCCCGGTAGTCGGAGATGGGAACCGTGCATCCGGGCCGTCCCGATGCACCCACCAGCGACCCTCCACCGACTGGCTTAATCCCCTTGCGCTCGCAGCGGCGGCCGGGCTATGTCACACCCGGCGATGGCTGGACTTGCGCCGTCGACGTATGGCCGGCCTTGAGGGCGCGGAGCAATCCCGCGGATGTGCGAAGGGAGTGTACGACGATGCCAAGCTACGACTATCGGTGCGAGAAGTGCCTCAGGCGGTTCGCGGTGGTGCAGCGGATCTCCGAACATGCCGGCCGCTCGCCCGCCTGTCCCAAGTGCAAGTCCCGCCGCACACTCCGTGTGCTCGCGCCGTTCTTCGCGAAGACCGGGAGGAAGTACTGAGGTTCGAGCGTCTTCGCGATGCCGTCCAGGCCACCCTCGAGTCCGCGACCCCACCGCCCGAGCGGGACAGCCGCATGCACTATCGGAGCCATTCTGTACCTCGCCAATCCTGACGCGACAGCACCGCACTCACGCCGTCGCAGCACTTCTTCAGCAACCTGTTAGGCAGCAAGCCAGACGCTTCGCGGATCTTCAGACTGGAACTCGACATGGATGAACTCGCACCGCGGTCAACACGTCCAGCGAACGCCATTCGCTGGATGGCAAGGATCATTGGGACACTCTTCATGGCCATCTTCTTGGCCTTCTTCGTAGCTGATTGTGTCCGGAAAGGGACAATCCCTGTACCAAGTGCGCGCATACCGATGATGATCTTCCTCCTGTTGGCCTACATAGGTCTCATCATTGCCTGGAAGTGGGAGGGCATCGGCGGGACATTGGCGTTGGGTAGCATCCTTGTCTTCAGTATTCTCGGCCTGCAAACAGACCTGAAGCCTGGTGCTACCATCTTGCTTACCGGGATGTACGCACTGCCCGCTCTCCTGTTCATACTCTACTGGTGGCAAACGAGAAGACAGGACCATCCGACGTCCAAGAAGCCAAGTGACCGACATCAACTTTGAAGTGCAACACTGAGCGTCAACGCCCACAGCATTCCTCCGGGGCGCGGTACTCGAGCCACTTTCCAAGGCCGGCGGTTGAGCTGGGCCGCGATGCACCCACCACCGGCCAGCCCTCACCCGCGCCCGCTCCGTGCCATTCCGGCAGAGGGCAAGCACTTCCACGGCCGACAGGCCGGACGCTGCCGCAGCTGCCCTGAGTGTCGACCAAGTCCTGCGCATACGACACCATGGAGCACGCCATCACCGGCGCGTCACCTAATCGTCGACACGCCCTCTCACCAAGGGATAGGTGACGGCCGATCGCGCTTCATGGGGCGATCCTGGAAGCGTCTAAGGCACCCAGTCGGGCCAGACCCTCCAGCCGCCGCCGCCGTCTCCTGCGCAGTCCCGGCCGCCGCTCGGCCAATTCCGAGCGTGAACCGCCCCATTCGCCAATCCCTGCCCTCCGGATACGGACGCCTCAGCTACAGAGACGCGGGACTGACAGCGCGCCAGTATGTTGGGAAGCACCCGAATGGCCCCGTACCCCGAGCAGAACATGGACCGACCCTTGCTGGCACTCACCATCGACAAGCTCGAGCAGCTTGTCAGCGAGCACCGCTCAGATCGCTTCACGCTGGGACAGGTTCGCGAGGAACTGTCTGCCCGCACTACCGATCGCGCCAAGCAGTTGCTGCGCGAGGTTGAGGGGCTGCTGAGCGGGAAGGTGCCGTTGCCGCCGAAGCCGGGGCGGCCGGCTCAGCCTGGGGACCAGATGTCGCTGATGGACGACGAGGGCGCATAACGTGACGGGGCGCTCCAGCGGAGCGACGATGACCCGCTACCACGCGCTGGCTGAACTACGGAGGTCAGTCGAGAACCAATGAACTACTGTGCGTACGACGCGAACGGCTACCTCGGGAACCTCGCCAGCACTGGTGGCTGGGCCGCGTTTGTGAAGTGGGCGGGACGGCAGAAAGGTCCGGTGCGGACTTTCGTGAAAGAGGGTTTCACCGAGGATCTGGCTGGGCTGGCCAAGGCGCTAACGCTGGGGCCGCTGGCTCTCGGTGATGTTGAGGTGGTGCGGATGGGAGTGCTGACCTTCGCCGGCCGGGCCGACGAGGTGCTCGTTGTCTGGGACGGTCTGGGCTAGAGGCTCGCCCGGCTGGCCGCCTAGCGCCCGAATCGCCGATCCGAACTCCGAGATGGAAGCCGCGGCATGGGAGCTGAATACAGCGCGCGTTGCCAGAAGTGTGGCCACACCTTCTCCGTTATGCAGGGCGGCGGCTTTGCCTTCCATCTACTGCGGTGCGACAAGTGTGGGAAGGAGAAGTCGGTCGGCTTCCGGGAGCTGAAAGACCTCCACAACAGGAGCATCTCCGCACCCAACTCGGCGGTCACCGCGGATCGCGACGGTTCCATCCCCGAGAGCACTCCGGGTCTGCCCCTGACCGAGGCCGAGACTGAGGCCCTCCTGCCCAAGCACCGGTGCGGCGGGCGGTACCACGCCGCCCGCGCCAACCGCACCACCTGACAAGCCCGCACCACCGACAGGCGGTGCTCGCTCACCAGCAGCGCGATCGCCTGCCGCTTCGCGGACGGCGTCACAACTTTCGGCTCAAGACGTCCTTGATCGCCGTGTTCTCCAACGCCAGCTCGGCATACATCCGCTTCAGCCGCGCGTTCTCCAGCTCCAGCTCGCGCAGCCGGCGCCGCTCGCTGACCATCGCCCCCGCATACTTGCTCTTCCAGTTGAAATACGTGTTCCGGCTGATCCCATGCTTGCGCAGGAGCTCTGCCACCGGCACCCCGGCCTCGCCCTCCTGCAGCACGGCGACGATCTGCGCCTCGGTGAACCGTGACTTCCGCATGCCCAACTCCCTTCGATCTGGGCACCCCGAAAGTCCACTCTCAACTGTCTACGCGATAGGGGAGCTTACCGACTCCCCCCCTTCTGGCGCCAAGTCTCGCCGGGCGACAGGCGGATGCTCCCAGGGCCCCGTGGGTGTCCTGCGCCGTGTCGCGCGGGAAGGCCGTTCCCGAGGGACCGCTTGACGCCCCGCTGGCGCCGCCCCCTCTTCATTGACACTACCACCGCCCGGAGATTCCTGTGTCGCGCGCCGCTCCGCTTCGCTGCATCCTGGCCATCCCGCTCGCTCTCGTCGCGGCAGGCCCGCTCCTGGCGCAGGCCGGCCCGCGCCCGGCGGTCAAGGCCCCATGCTGCACCGTCGGGATCCAGCCGTTGGAGGGCTTCAACGATCCCATTCGGCAGGCTATCGCGGTGCGGCTCACAGCGGCGTTCGAGGCCGCGGCCGGCCCCGACGGGCCGGTGACCTGGCTCCCCTCCGACACGACGGCCCGTCCGCGCGATGCCGAGGGTCGGCCCGTGCGCCCGGAGTTCATGTTCACCGCTGAGGTGTTCGTAGACCCGGTCTCCAGTGGTGTGCGGGTGGCCTGGAAGGTGTTCGACACGGCCTACTCCGCGGACCGGCTGGTCAGCCACGTGGATCGGGTCGGGGCCTACGCCGATTCCAGCATCGTCAACCAGATCCGGCGAGAGGTCCGGGCCCGACTCCCGCAAGCTGGGCGCCGCTGAGCCGGTCCGACTCCGGTTGATGCGCGGGGGTGCCGGCCTGACGCCCCCGCGCTCCGGCCCAGCTCGTCGCTATCTCCCCGGCGTGGCACCGGCACGCCTCCTGCCCACGGATGCGACGCCGGACCTCATTCTTCTCCTTCCACCTGTCGAGTTGCGCCTCTCGCGGCTCCCCGGCCGCATGCCCTGCGGCGCGACGACATGGGGGCCCTGAAGACTGACGTTACCCCGCCGTTCTTCTCCAGCTAGAATCGGAGGGTCACCATGGGCCAGCGCCCCCCGGCCGGGTACGCGGCCCTTTTCACCCCCGAGGAGGCCGGCTCCTCACTCACCATCCTCCGATGCTGACTGGCAGGACGTCGGGGGAAGCGTCGGGTTACCTGCTGTAGGCTGGCGCTCGGGCTTCTTGACGTCTGAGGCACCGACGCGCCCGGCGGGAGACAGCCGCCCCGCGTGAGGAGCACAACCTCAAGCGGGGCGTCGATTTCTGTTCAATAAGCGCAGGTTGTCAACGGCGGTTTGAAAGTGCACAGAATCGGCGGCGAAAAGTGCACACTTTGCCGTAGGGGACGGGCCTAGGGCGTCGGGGCCTCCTGACGGCGGGAGCCTCGGCAGGGGTTCCCGCTGCTCGGGCCATGAGCGATGGCGCTACCTGAGTGGGGCGTCCTCCCGTAACCTCGCGGCCAATTCTAGGGCGCGATCCACGCCCGCAGTGGAGATGCTCCAGGCGTACCGGCCGCGGAGCACGTACGCCAGGAAGGGTGGTACTGGCTGGAAGGAAATGCCCGGCCGATTGGCCGTGATGGCCGCAACGTAGTCATCCACCCGACTGGCCGCCGCCTCAGTGCGCGATCGGTGCGACTGGGGGTCTGTGGTTGCCAGCGACTCTGGATCGAGCCCCATGGAAGTGCGGAGGGTCTTCAGTTCAGAGCGGAACGTCTCGAATATCGTGTCTCGAGCTGCGGGGCTGAGCGTCAGTCCCTGTGCCCTCACCATCCCTAAGATCACTTCGTTGCGCGCTATGCTCCCAACGAATCTGATCACCGTCGAGTCGTCGGCCTGTAGCAGCATCCCGCGCGTTTGGGCCGGGAGGGCCTGGAGCCAGCGCGCCATTTCAGTCACTGTCAGGGTGCCGCCACGAAAGCTCGCGAGCACTCGGTCGTCCCCCCTGGCGCCCCAGGGATCGTTGGCCATCAATCGCAAAGTGACCGCGGCGGAGCTCCGCACGTCTATGCCGGACTTGGTGGCGAGGCTGTCGACGAAGAGGGAATCGAGGCGGCTGACTAGGAGCTGCCGCAGGCGGAGCCGGAACGAATCGCGAATCTCGTTCAGAGCGGGCCGGCGGATGATGTGGAAGCCGAATGCTGTCTCCACGACGTCGGAGGTTTCGCCCGGCTGGAGCGCCCACCCGGCGTCCTCGAATGCCCTCACCAGCGCGCCGCGTCCCACGAGGCCGAGAGATCCGCCGTTGGCCGCGGTAGCACGGTCATCCGACTCTTGGGCTGCGAAGCGCGCGAAGGGCGTGCCCGCACGCAGTTGCGCGAGGTACCCCTGCGCGACGCGGCGCCTCTCTGTCCGTACCTCAGGCGTCGTATCCTGCTTTGAAGCCACGAGGATGTGGCTGAGCCAGCGCTCGGAGCCGACGTAGTAGGCGCTGTCCACCTGGTGGTCGGTGAGAGTCACCTGCGACGTGATGAGACTGTCGTGGAGACGGTTGGCAAGATTCTGCATCACCACCGGCCAACTAGCCTCCATGACGGTCGCTGTGTCGGTCAGGCTGTCGCCGCTCGCCACCGCCTGGCCCAGGAGTTGGTAATCCACCCACATTTCCGCGATCCGGCCCATGACGTCGCGGGAGAGCTGCACTTTCCTCTGCGGCGCGATCATAGTGGCAAAGCGGGACACCGTGAGGGTCTGGCCTGCCGCTCGGGCCACGACCTCTTGCTGGACACTCCGAACCTGACGCAAGCCGTGCGGGGCGATGGCCTGATCCACTTTCTGGGCAGCAGCGGCTAGTCGAGCGGTCAGCGCCTGAACTGAGGGAGCATCCGCGTATGCGAGAATGAGCGCTCCTACACACAAGGCCATTGCTCGCGCTGATACAACCGTCCTCGGCACCACCATGGCACCTCCGGAATGCACTCAACCCCTATCTGCCACGACACGGTCTATCGGGGCAAACATACTATGCACGCTGGGTCCAGATTAGGGTGACGTTTCCCCCAACTTCCCTCCGGTCAGCTTCGGAGCGCTGGGACTTGGGCGGCCGCTGCGCGGCCTCGCTCCGCTCGTCGGGCTCCGCCCGGCGCCGACGCTCGGGACCTCCCGCACTTCTGACCTCTCACCGCGCCTCGGGCCTCGCGAACCCCGAACGGGCCCCGGAGGCAATCGCGGGCTAGCCATGTTGGCGACGATTCCCAGCCGCTGCCGAGATGCTGCGGGTCTCACAGCAGGCGCTGGCCAGAGCGCATCGTCCCCGTGCTAGGGCACCGTCTCCGTCGTGATTCGGGCCCGAGTCAGCGGCCCGCGCGCTTCGGTCTGGACCATCATGTTGGTCACCATGTGCTCCAGCCGGCCTGCCACGAGGTCCACGGTCAACTCCCCCGTGACGCTCCCCGTCAGCCCGCCCTGCTGGGAACCGGCCATCGAGATGATCGCACGGCGGGCCCCGCCCTCCTGCTCCAGCCGCTCGAAGGTGAACGTCACGAGGAATACGACCTGGATCGGCGGCCCGCGGTCGCCGGAGGCCGAATTGACGATCGAATCCGTCCACGTCTCGCGCAGGCTGACCGCCCGCTCCGGCAGCACCACCGTGCCGCGGATGTTGCTGGAAGCGGCGCTCCGCTGCAGCGAGGCTGCCAGCTGCGGCGGGAGGCCAGGCGGCGGCGTGACCGCGGTCGAGAGGATGCGCCCCCGCGCGTCCATGCGCTGCGTGCTCACCATGCCGCGCAGCAGGTCCTCGCCCGCGCCCGGCCGGTGCGCGCCCCCACCCGGCACGCTCATCTCCGTCGAGTTCACCACCGTTCGAACCACGTAGTTCTCCGAATCCATCGCCACGATGGTGCGGGTCGAGTGCACCGTCACGACGGCAGGGATGTCCATGGGGCGTCCCGTGGGCCACAGCTCGTTCATCTCGAGGTAGCGTGTGACCTGACCGACGGGTGGTGTGAAGCGCAGCTGGACGGCCTGCGCGCGTGCCTGTGCGGCGGCGGCCGCCAGAAGGCCGGCGCCGAGAACCGCGGAACGAATCGTCATGGGCATGCTCCGGACCCGAGTTGCCGCACCACACGACATGACCGCGTGCCCCCCCCATCAAGCGTGCGCTAGGTGCCGCCACACGGCGTGCGCGCCGCCTCCTGATGCTCTTGCCGCTCCAGGGAGTTGCTCTGCTGCCGCCAGGTCTGCGTGAAGCCGACCAGCGATGCGCCGGACAGCCGCGCGAGGAAATCGTAGGTCTCCACGGGCGGTCGCCGGGTTGCCGAATGGACCAGGGCGATGTGCACGGTGTCCGAGGGCCCGACGGTCCATATGCGGATGGTCCAGAAGCCGCTCGTCTGCGTGAGCACCTGGGCCGGCCGCAAGACCCTGCCGAGACGACCCGGCTCCCCGGGCTCGAGGGCCAATCGCACCAGAAGCTGTTGACCGTCTCGTACGAAGGGCAACCGGTAGCAGCCGGCGACCTGCGCTTCCAGCGACGTGGGGGGAGGGACCTGGGCGCGGGCGGGCAGGGCGGCGCTTGCCGCACCCAACAGACCCGCCACGAGGCGGGCGAAGCGCGGCGCGTGGGCGAATGGACTGTGCACAGGTCTCACCCCGGGAGGGAGTGGCGGGTGCGCTCCTCGTCGGTGGCGCGGCGGTGTCGTCGGTGTGGTGCTCTACGAGCAGGGCATCGCTTGGCGGCAGGCCGCCGGGGCCATCGGCGACCAACGGGAAACGACCTATGCGGGACACGATACTGCGACCCCGTCAGCGCGGCGTCAATGGGCACTGAGTCGCTAATGCGAGTCCTATGCTCAGGCTTCTAGGTGGATTGCGCGCCCGGAACGCGTTGCGAAGGTCCTGCGGCAGCTGATCCCGCCTTCCCGACTCACGCGAACCTCGCTCCCCGGCGCACCCGCTTGGCTCGTCACCCGATCGTGCGCGTCGCGGCGAGCAGCGTCACGTCGTCGTGCGGTTCGGCCGGTCCGGTGAACGCGTTGAGCGCTTCCAGGACACCCCCGACGAGAGTGGAGACGGAGGTGTCGTTCGCCCGCAGGGCGTCCCGCAGACGCTCGCGGCCGAACGCCTCACCGGCCGGGTTCCGCGCCTCCACCAGCCCGTCGGTGAATGTGAAGAGGCAGTCGCCGCCCTCGAGCTGCCCCTCGCCCACACCGAACGCCTGATCCGGGAGCAGCCCGAGCGCGGGGCCGGTGGGCCGCAGCTCCCGGATGGCGCCATCCGGGGCGATGACGATGGCCGGCTCGTGACCGGCGTTGACGTAGTCGAATCGCCCGGTCATCGGATCGAGCGCCGCCAGGAAGACCGTGGCGAACATGTTGGTGCGTCCGTGCAGCCGAGCGATGTAGTCGTTGGTGAAGCCCGCGACCCGGGTCAGCAGGTCGGCCGGCGTGGCGGCTTCCAGCGACTGGCGAACGAGGGTGCGACGGCCGCCGATCATCTGGATCGCACCGCCCCCGACGGGATCGGCGGAGGCGCGGATGAGGCTGCGGAACAGGGCCATGAACAGCGCCGCGCCAACCCCCTTGTCGCACACGTCGCCCACGACCAGGACGATCGTGCCCGATGGCGCCAGCGTGAAGGCGTCGTAGAAGTCGCCGGAGACCTGGCGGGCCGGATGCAGCACGGCCGCGAGCTGGACCCCCCGCGCCAGCGGGAGCGATTCGGGAAGGAAGTCCAGCTGGATGCTCCGCGCGACGTCCATCTCGCGCGTGAGGCTCTCGGCGTCACGCAGGCGCCTGCGGTCCAGCGCGGCGCTCAGCCGGGTCCGCAGCATGGCGGGCCTGAACGCCTTGGGGAGATAGTCGTCGGCGCCCAGCTCGAGGCACTGCTCGAGCGCATCCAGGTCGTCCGGCGCCGACACCACGATGACCGCGACCTGCGCGAGCCGGGCGTCGTTCCGGAGCGCCTCCAGGAACCGCGGGCCGTCCGTCCCCGGCATCGGCACGGCCAGCAGTACCATGTCGAACGGCTCGGCACGGAGCTTCTCGAGGGCCTCGCCGCCCCGCGCGGCCGTGTCCACGACGTACCCTTCGCGCTGCAGCGCACGACCGAGGGTGTCGCGACCGTCGTCGGCAGGATCCACGACCAGGACACGCGCAGGCGCGCGGTCGGGCGCGGCCTCGGTCGTTCCGGACGGCGGGAGGCTGGTCATCCTCCCTCCAGAACGGTGAGCTGCCAGAGGTCCCGCGTGCTGGTGTGGAGGAACGGACCCAGGGCGAGCAGCCCCGTCTTCCCGATGCTCCGCTCCAGGTACCGCAGCTCCTCGAATGTGTCCTTCAGCTTTGGATCCGGCGCCGGATCGAACCCGGCCTCGCGCATCATCAGGGCACCCTTGGCGCGTATGGCGAGCTCGGCGCGCAGGCGCAGGAGGCACATCATGTCCACGATCACCTCGGCGGAGAAGCTGGTGCGCAGGGTCCTGAGGTACCTCCCGACCGGGGTCCCCGAGACCTGCCCCGAGCGGACGACGCGCAACAGCTCCTGGTCCGTGTCGAACCCCGTGCCCAGCCAGGACTGCGTCTCACGTTCGCTGTGCTGGAACACGGCGATGCTGAGGTAGGGAAGGACCAGGACGATCAGCGCCGTCGCCAGGAGTGGGTTCAGCAGGAAGTGGTTGTACAGCGAGTGCAGGACAACGGCCACGCTGAGTCCGGGCAGGAGGAGGTAGAGCCGGAAGCCGTCGGATCTGTGGTGCAGCGTCTTGGAGACCATCGCCACGATGGCCGTGGCGCCACCGTGCATGATCGCGGTGCCGAACCCCCGCACGATCCACGTCCAGATCGTCGCGTCGGGGTTCGCGGTGAGATAGTAGAGGTTCTCCAGGAACGCGAAGCCGGTCCCGATGGCGAATCCGTGGATGGCGGCGTCCACCACGAACCCCACCTTGCTCCGCTGCAGCAGGTAGATGACGAAGATGGCCTTGAGCAACTCCTCCACGACGGGTGCGACGTACATGGAGTAGCGCGCGAAGTCCAGATCGAGGGCGGGTCGGAGCCAGACGTTCACCCCCCAGCTCGCGAGGGCGGCGACCATTCCGGCGGCGACCGACAGCAGGATCGCCCGCAGCGCGACGAGCTTGTAGCTGTCGATGAGGACCAGTGCTCCCAGGAACAGGAAGACCGGGAGGATGCTCACGGCGACCGCGAAGACGGTCGTCACATGATCTTGAACGAGAACATCAGGGCGGAGCTGAGCGGGACGCCCTCCCCCCGGGCCACGGCGTACCCGATCGAGAAGGTGGAGTCGAGATGGGAGAGCGTGACCAGCCGGACGTCGAGCTGCGCGCCCACGCTCGCGATCGTGCGTCGGGCCGCCCGGTCATCCACGTCGGTCATGAG
>Ga0207932_1000782_pt1 | contig 10897 bp, 8 predicted proteins | sample NGESurdeep092012_FD_184480 | JGI IMG/M metagenome (GOLD analysis project Ga0207932, IMG submission 184480) | Arctic peat soil microbial communities from Barrow, Alaska - NGEE Surface sample 415-2 deep-092012 (SPAdes) | ecosystem: Environmental > Terrestrial > Soil > Wetlands > Peat ...
GAACCGGACTGGGAACCGACCGCAGTGGAGACAGCCGTGAGTGATCCCACCCGTATTCGCGTGGGTGAGGGCGGCGACTCGGCATACGACGTCGTGATCGGGCACGGGCTGCTCGGGGACCTGGCCGGACTGCTGGGTTCTGGTGTCGAGCAGGTGCTTGTCATCCACTCTCACGCCCTGTCCGCGACGGGGCAGGCCGTGCGCGATCACCTGGCGGCACAAGGCTTCTCGACCTTTATCGCCGAAGTGCCTGACGGCGAGGAGGCCAAGTCGGCGGAGACTGCGGCGTCCCTGTGGGGGGTCCTGGGCCAGTGCGGACTGACGCGCTCGGACGCGATCGTGGGCGTGGGCGGTGGCACCGTGACAGACCTCGCGGGTTTCGTCGCGGCCACCTGGCTGCGCGGGGTCACCGTGGTCCAGGTCCCCACGACACTGCTGGCCATGGTGGACGCCGCGGTCGGCGGCAAGACCGGCATCAACACTGCTGAGGGCAAGAACCTGGTGGGCGCCTTTCACTCTCCGGCAGGCGTGCTGTGCGACCTTGCGATGCTGGCGACACTGCCGGCTGAAGAGCTGGTGTCCGGGATGGCCGAGGTCATCAAGTGCGGCTTCATCGCGGACCCGGCCATTCTCGACCTCGTCGAGGCCGACCCGCAGGGCGTCACGCAATGGGATGGCCCGGCCGTGCGTGAGCTCATCGAGCGGTCGATCCTCGTCAAGGCGCGCGTGGTGACCGAGGATCCCAGGGAGTCATCCCTGCGCGAGATCCTGAACTACGGCCACACTTTCGCGCACCCTATCGAGCAGGTTGAGAGGTACTCCTGGCGGCACGGCGCCGCGGTCAGCGTGGGCATGGTCTACGCAGCCGAGCTGGCGCGTCTGGCAGGCAGGCTGGACGACACTGTGGTGGATCGGCACCGGTCGGTCCTGGCAGCCGTGGGACTGCCGACACGCTACCGGGGCGACCGCTGGGTGGAGCTGTATGCCGCCATGAGACGGGACAAGAAGAGCCGCGGCTCACTGCTCCGCTTCGTCGTGCTCGACGCACTGGCCGAACCGGGTCGCCTCGAGGGTCCTGATGAGTCGATGCTGCAGGCGGCCTACTCAGCTGTCTCCCTCGACTGACTCGACGCCTGGCGTGGCCCGAGACTCACACGGCTCACACGACTCACACGACTCACACAGCTCATCGTGATGCCGGCGTTCCCGGCCTCTGCAAGCTCACGGTGATGCCGGCGTTCTCGGCCTCTCAGTTCCTCAGTTCCTCGTGATATCGGTGTAGATCGGCACACCGAAGACGTCGAACTTCACGTTCGAGACATTTGCGGAGTAGCCACCGGTGGTGTTGGCGTACCAGAGCGGGATAGCGGGCATGTCCGCCACCAGGAGCTTCTCAGCCTCCTGATAGCTCTTGATGGCGTCGGCCGGCGTCTTGGCCTTGTCACCCTGCTTCAACAGGGCGTCGAAGACCGGGTTGGCGTAGCGCGCGTCGTTCGAGCCGGCGCCGGTGGCGAAGAGCGGCGCCAGGAAGTTCTCCAGGGCCGGGTAGTCCATCTGCCAGCTGGTGCGGAAGACGTCCTGCATAGCCCCCGTGGTGATCGGGTCACGAAGGGACTTGCGGTCCGTGTAGGCCGTGCCCGAGCAGTCGATGCCCAGGGTGCTCTTGATGCTGTTGCAGGTCGCGTCGACCCACGCCTTGTGCCCGCCGTCTGTGTTGTAGGCGATCTTGAGCGTGCCGGTGAAGCCGCCGGCCGCCGCCAGAAGTGCCTTGGCCCTGACCGGGTTGAACGTGCAGAACTCACCGCAGATCTCTGTCGAGTAGCCCTGCGTGACCGGTGAGGAGAAGTCTGTGGCCGGAGTTCGGGTGCCCTGGAAGACGGTGGTGGTGATCTTCTGGCGGTCGATGGCCATGGAGATCGCCTGTCGTACCAGCCTGCTGCTGGCGGTCTTCCACTCAGGCTGGTACAGGGGGAAGGTCAAGGAGTCAGTGGTACCTGCCGGCTGGTTGATCGCCCGAATCCCCAGGTCGGCCTTGAAGCTTCTCAGGACGTTGTCCTGGATCCCCTGAACGACGTCGACATCGTTGGCGAGCAGATCGGCGTACGACTCGTTCTGGTCGGTGTAGACCCTCACATCGACGCCGGCGTTCCGGGCCACCAGAGTCCCCCGGTAGCCCGGGTTCTTCTTCACCTTGATCGAGACGTTGTGCACCCACTTGCCGTCCAACATGTAGGAGCCGTTGCCGATCGGGCTCTCTCCGAACGCCTTGAGGTTCTTGTACGCCCACTGGGGCAGCGGGTAGAACGCGGTGTAGCCGAGGCGCATCGGGAAAGATGCCTGGGGAGAGGACAGCCTGACGGTGAACGTGGAGCTGTTGACGACTTCGAGGCCTTTCATGGCCTGGGCTGTGGGCTTGTCGCCCTCCGTTGCCGGGTGGACCTCCTCGTAGCCGTCGATGGGCTCGAAGAAGTAGGCGTTGAGCTGGTTGTGGGTGACCAGCGCACCGAAGTTCCAGGCATCGACGAAAGACTTGGCGTTGACGGCCTCGCCGTTGGTGAACGTCCAGCCCGGCTTGATCTTGATGGTGAAGGTCTGCGAGTCCTTCGTGCTGATCGACTCGGCGACCTGGTTGATCGACTTGCCCTGGGCGTCATAGCTGATGAGGCCTTCGAACAGCAGCTTCATGATGAGGCCCCCACCGACCTCGCCGGTGTTGGTCGGCAACAGGGGGTTCTGTGGCTCAGAGCCGGCCGCAAGGATGATGCCCCCGCCGGGCTTGGTTGTCGAGGAGGGGCTGCTGGTGTTGTGGCCACACGCGGAGAGCACGAGGGCAAGACACATTCCGCCAGCGGTGACCGTCACGCAGCGGGCACGGAGTGTCTTGCCACGCACGGATCCTCCTCGGGTCCCAAAGGTTGGTTGTCGAAGCATAGGCACCCAGGTTCTCCCGCGCGGGTGGCAGGCTATCTCCGTGACCGAACGGTGTCGGCCGCGTGACCAGATGCAGCGATGGCCGTTGCCTTCATAGACTCGGGTTCATGACAGTGTCGCTGGTGTATGTCCTCAACGGTCCGAACCTCAACCGGCTGGGCAGCCGGGAGCCGGACATCTATGGCTCACAGAGCCTGAAGGATGTCGCCGATCTCGTGGCGCGAGAAGCGGACTCGCTCGGCCTGGCCGTCGACTTTCGCCAGACGAATGATGAGGCAGAGCTCATCGGCTGGATCCACGAGGCCGTTGACCGCGGTGCCGACGTCGTCCTCAATCCGGCTGCCTTCACGCACTACTCGTATGCCGTCCGCGACGCGTGTGCCCTGGTCACCACCAGCGGGGCGAAGCTGATCGAGATTCACCTGTCGAACCCGGCAGCGCGTGAGGAGTTCCGGCGCACGTCTGTCATCGCGGGCGTCGCCACCGGCACGATCGCAGGTTTCGGATCTGATTCGTACCTTCTTGCGCTGCGGGCTCTGGCCCGTTGAGTGTGTCGGCGCGCCATGGCTCGCTGACCCTCGCCGGATCGGGCATTCGGGAGCATTGCGTTCGGCCCGCTAAGATGAAACCGATCCCGCGTGCTGTCCCACGGGGGCTGCTGCATCTACGCTGCGTGCGGCGCAAGCCAGCCACCCGTCATACGAAAGAGATGTCCCTCTTGGCTTCGACCAACGACCTCAAGAACGGCATGGTCCTCAACATCGGCAACCAGCTCTGGTCTGTCGTGGAGTTCCAGCACGTCAAGCCCGGTAAGGGTCCTGCCTTCGTGCGGACCAAGCTCAAGGCTGTCCTGTCCGGCAAGGTCGTTGACAAGACCTTCAACGCCGGGACCAAGGTCGAGACGGCCAACGTGGACAAGCGGACCATGCAGTACCTCTACAAGGACGGCGACGACTTCGTCTTCATGGACGGTGACACGTTCGATCAGATGCACGTGTCCGAGGCTGTGGTCGGCGATGCCGCCAGGTTCATGCTTGAGAACCAGGACGTCATGGTCGCCACTCACGACGGCGCCCCGCTGTATGTCGAGCTGCCGGCCTCCGTGGTCCTGGAGATCACCTACACCGAGCCCGGTCTGCAAGGCGACCGCTCGACCGGCGGTACCAAGCCGGCGACGCTCGAGACGGGCGCCGAGATCGCGGTCCCGCTGTTCATCGAGCAGGGCACCAAGATCAAGGTCGACACTCGTGACGGCTCGTACCTGGGCCGAGTCAACTGAGGTGTCGGCTCGATCTAAGGCTCGAAAGCGTGCGCTCGACCTGCTGTTCGAGGCTGAGCAGCGTGGTGTCAACGCAGACACGCTGCTGACCGAGCGGATCGCAAAGCCGGCCACCCAGCACTCCCTGAACGAGTACACCGTCGAGATCGTTCGGGGTGTGGTCGCCAAGTGGGTCCAGATCGACGAGCTCCTGGCGACCTACAGCCAGGGTTGGACGGTCGAGCGGATGCCGGCCGTTGACCGCGCTATCCTGCGCATCGGCGCCTGGGAGGTCGTCTTCAGCGACGCGGTCCCCGATGCGGTCGCGATCTCCGAGGCCGTTGCCCTGGCAAAGTCGCTGTCGACCGATGACTCGCCGACCTTTGTCAACGGGCTGCTGGCCAGACTCGCCGAGGTCAAGCCGACCCTGGTCTGAAGTCCCCTGGCAACACGCGACTCCCATGGCAAATCAGAGTCATTGCGCAGGGTAAGATCACCAGCGACAGACATCCTTTAACGACCCGTCCGGTGAGGCGGGGAAGGAGGTTCGGCGCTGTGACGCGTCCAGAATCTGCTGCACCATCCAATGGTTCCCCGAGCGACAACTCCGAGGGTGCCCAGCCACTGCGTGACAAGCACCTAAATGACAAGTCCCCGGGCGCTCAGTCCGCTCGGGTCGTGATGAGCTCCGGTGACGTCTCCCGGGCACTGCGGCGCGTGGCCCACGAGATCCTCGAACGCAACAAGGGCTCGCAAGACCTTGTCGTCCTGGGTATCCCCACCCGTGGTGTAGCGCTGGCGAATCGCCTCGTGCACATGATGGCCGAGGTCGAAGGCCGTGACGTGCCCAGTGGCGCCCTCGACATCACGATGCATCGTGATGATCTGCGTCGGAACCCGATCAGGGCGATCGAGCACACGGTTATCCCTGCGCCCGGCATCGACGACAAGACGGTCGTTCTCGTGGACGACGTGCTCTTCTCCGGACGAACGGTGCGCGCGGCCATGGATGCCCTTTCCGATCTTGGCCGTCCTCGCGCGGTGCGTCTCGCCGTCCTGGTAGACCGCGGACACCGTGATCTACCGATCCGCGCCGACTACGTGGGCAAGAACCTGCCGACCTCCCGCAGTGAGCGCGTGCAGGTGTGCCTGGCCGAGCACGACGGCCTTGACGAGGTTCGAATCAGTGGAGGAGACCGGTGAAGCGCCACCTGCTGTCGATGAACGACCTTGACAGGCAAGACATTCTGACAATCCTGGACACCGCCGGGTCCATGCACGACGTTCAACGTCGCGAGGTGAAGAAGCTCCCGACCCTGCGCGGGCGGACCGTGGTGAACCTCTTCTTCGAGGACTCCACCCGCACCCGCTCCTCCTTCGAGATCGCCGGCAAGTGGCTCTCGGCCGACATGATCAATATCTCGGGCAAGGGATCCTCGACGAGCAAGGGTGAGTCCTTGCGCGACACCGTTCGCGTCGTCGCCGCCATGGGTGTCGACGGGTTCGTCATCCGGCACAGTGCCAGTGGCGCCGCGCTGCAGGTGTCCCAGTGGGTTGACGCGGTAGTGATCAACGCGGGGGACGGGCTGCACGAGCACCCGACCCAGGCCCTGCTCGATGCCTACACCATGCGTCAGCGCCTTGGAGATCTCGAGGGCCTGCACGTCGCCATCGTGGGTGACCTGACGCACTCCAGGGTGCTGCGCTCGAACCTGATCTGCCTGAAGACCCTGGGTGCCAGGGTCACCGTCGTGGCGCCGCCGACGCTCATGCCTGCCGGCATCGAGACGTGGTCGCAGAGCGAGGGCTTCGACACGTCATACGATCTCGACTCGGTTCTGCCAACTGCTGACGCGGTGATGATGCTGCGGGTGCAGCGCGAGCGGATGAGCGGGGGCTTCTTCCCGACCGAGCGTGAGTACACGGTCGGTTACGGCCTGACCCGGGAGCGGCTCAGATCGCTCCAGAAACATGCGGTGATCTGTCATCCGGGGCCGATGAACCGAGGTCTTGAGATCACGGCAGATGCGGCCGACGCTGCGCAGTCGCTGGTCCTGGATCAGGTCTCAGCCGGGGTCGCCGTCCGGATGTCCGTGCTCTATCACCTGTTCGCCGGAGAAGGGTCCCTCGTATGAACCTCCTGATCAAGGGAGCCGACCTGATCGGCGCCGGTCGCCAGGACGTGCTGATCAACGACGGTGTGATCACCGAGATCGGCACGCTGGATCCCCACGCGAAGACGATCGACCAGACCATTGACGCGGATGGTCTGATCGCGTTGCCGGGTCTCGTGGACCTGCACACCCACCTGCGTGAGCCGGGTCGTGAGGATGCCGAGACCATCGCCAGTGGTTCGGCTGCCGCGGCGATCGGCGGATTCACGGCGATCCTCGCCATGGCCAACACGACGCCGGTCACCGATACCGCAGAAGCTGCCGAGCGGGTGCTCGACCTCGGCCGGCTGGCGGCTCTGGTCGACGTACAGCCGGTTGGTGCGGTCACCAAAGGACTCGGGGGGGACGAGCTCGCTGAGCTGGGGCTCATGGCTCACTCTCGCGCAAAGGTGCGGGTCTTCTCGGATGACGGGAAGTGCGTCCACGACGCACGGGTGATGCGCCGGGCTCTGGAGTACGTCAGGGCCTTTGGCGGGGTGGTGTCCCAGCACGCCCAGGACCCGATGCTGGCGGACCGCAACGCCTGTTGCCACGAGGGCGAGCTGTCCGGGCGCCTCGGTCTGCCGGGTTGGCCCGGGGTCGCCGAGGAGGTCATCGTCGCCCGCGACGTGATGCTGGCGCGGCATACCGGCTCACGGGTGCACATCGCCCACGTGTCAACGGCCGGCTCGGTCGAGGTGATCCGCTGGGCAAAGGCGCAAGGCATCTCGGTGACTGCAGAGGTCACCCCGCACCACCTCATGCTGACCACCGATCTGCTGTCCGGCTACGACCCGACGTTCAAGGTCAACCCGCCCCTGCGGCCGATCGAGGACGTGGAGACACTCCGGGCGGCCCTGGCAGACGGCACGATCGACGCCGTCGCGACCGACCACGCGCCGCACGCCCGTCACGACAAGGAACACACTTTCATCAACGCGGCCTTCGGCGTGCTCGGTCTGGAGACGGCGCTCTCGGTCGTCAGCGACGTCATGGTCGGCTCCGGCCTGCTCGACTGGGCTGGTGTCGCACAGGTGATGTCCGTGGGCCCGGCCCGTATCGCGGGTCTTACCGGTCATGGTCGGCCGATCGCGGTGGGGGAGCCGGCCAACCTCACCCTCGTTGACCCGTCGGCCACCGTCACCGTCGACAGGGACGCCTCGGTGTCGTTGTCCCGTAACAATCCCTGGCATGGCCGCCGGCTCACCGGTGCGGTTCACGCCACGGTCCTGCATGGCCTCCCCACGGTCCTGAAGGGAGAGCTGGCTTGACGTCCGGACAGACTTTCCAGAGCCGCGAGCCGGCGATGCTGGTTCTGGAGGACGGCCGCACATTTCGGGGTGACGTCTATGCAGCGGTAGGCGAGACCGTTGGCGAAGCCGTGTTCTCGACCGGCATGAGCGGCTACCAGGAGACGTTGACCGACCCGAGCTACCACCGCCAGGTGGTCGTCATGACCGCACCGCACATCGGCAACACCGGCGTCAACGACGAGGACAACGAGTCCGGGCGCATCTGGGTCGCCGGTTACGTGGTGCGTGACCCTGCCATTCGCCCCTCCAGCTGGCGCTCCCGCCGTTCTCTTGAGGACGACCTGATCGAGGCGGGGGTGGTGGGTATCAGTGGTATCGACACGCGGGCCCTGACCCGGCATCTGCGTGAGCGAGGTGCCATGCGTGTCGGGATCTTCTCCGGGGAGCTTGCCCTGCAGTCCAGGGAGTCGCTGCTGGAACGCGTGCTCGCGGCTCCGCAGATGACCGGCGCCGCACTGGCCGGCGAGGTCACCACGTCGCGCGCCTATGTCGTGCCGGCAGTCGGGCAGAAGCGCTTCACGGTCGCGGCCCTCGACCTGGGCATCAAGGCCCGCACGCCTGCTCACCTGGCCGCGAGGGGCATCGAGGTGCACGTGCTTCCGGCCACGTCCACTTTTGCGGACATCCAGGCCGTGGGTGCCGACGGCGTCTTCTTCTCGAACGGTCCCGGGGACCCGGCCACCGCGGACCACGAGGTCGCCCTGCTGCGCGAGGTTCTCGCCGCGGGCCTGCCCTTCTTCGGCATCTGCTTCGGTAACCAGCTCCTCGGTCGCGCACTCGGCTTCGGCACCTACAAGCTCAAGTACGGCCACCGCGGGATCAACCAGCCGGTCCTGGACCGGCGTACCGGCAAGGTCGAGGTCACGGCACAGAACCACGGCTTCGCCGTTGACGCCCCGCTGGAGGGTGATCTGCCCGCACCCGCAGACTCAGCCACCGGGACGGGCGGCGGCCACCCGGCATACGGGCGCGTGCGTGTCTCCCACATCGGGCTCAACGACAACGTCGTCGAAGGGCTGGAATGTCTTGACATTCCAGCTTTCTCCGTTCAGTACCACCCTGAGGCCGCCGCCGGGCCGCACGACTCGGAACACCTCTTCGACCGCTTCATCGAGCTCATGTCCAGAGGAAGCCGCTGATGCCCCGCCATACCGACCTCAAAAGCGTCCTGGTCATCGGGTCCGGGCCGATCGTCATCGGCCAGGCCTGCGAGTTCGACTATTCCGGCACGCAGGCCTGCCGGGTGCTGCGTGAAGAGGGCCTGCGGGTCATCCTGGTCAACTCCAATCCCGCCACGATCATGACCGATCCCGAGTTCGCCGACGCCACCTACGTCGAGCCGATCACGCCCGAAGTCATCGAGGCGATCATCGCCAAGGAGCGGCCGGACGCGGTGCTCGCCACCCTGGGTGGCCAGACGGCGCTCAATGCCGCCATTGCCCTGCACGAAGCAGGCATCCTGGAGAAGTACGGTTGCCCGCTCATCGGGGCCAGTGTCGAGGCCATCCAGCTCGGCGAGGACCGCCACCTGTTCAAGGGGGTCGTGCAGCGATGTGGCGGCGAGACGGCACGCAGCCATATCGCGCACACGATGGACGAATGTCTGGCCGCCGCAGAGGACCTCGGCTATCCGGTGGTCGTTCGCCCGTCGTACACCATGGGCGGTCTGGGTTCGGGGTTTGCCGACGACGAGGTGGACCTGCGCCGGATGGCTGGCTCTGGTCTGCATGACTCGCCGACCACCGAGGTGCTCCTGGAGGAGTCCATCAAGGGATGGAAGGAGTACGAGCTCGAGGTCATGCGTGACCGGGCCGACAACGTGGTGGTCGTCTGCTCGATCGAGAACCTCGACCCGATGGGCGTGCACACCGGCGACTCCATCACCGTGGCTCCTGCGCTGACGCTGACCGACCGCGAGTACCAGGGGCTGCGTGACCTTGCCATCGCGATCATCCGTGAGGTCGGCGTCGACACCGGCGGCTGCAACATCCAGTTCGCGGTCAACCCGCGTGACGGTCGCGTGATCGTCATCGAGATGAACCCCCGGGTCTCCCGGTCCTCGGCACTGGCCTCGAAGGCGACCGGGTTCCCGATCGCCAAGATCGCGGCGAAGCTGGCCATCGGCTACACCCTGGACGAGATCCCCAACGACATCACCAAGGTCACCCCGTCCAGCTTCGAGCCGACCCTGGACTACATCGTGGTCAAGGTGCCGCGTTTCGCGTTCGAGAAGTTCCCGGCTGCAGATCCGACTCTGACCACGACGATGAAGAGCGTCGGCGAGGCCATGGCGATCGGGCGGAACTTCACCGAGGCCCTCCAGAAGGCACTGCGTTCGCTGGAACGTGCGGGTTCGAGCTTTCACTGGCGCAAGGACGAGGCGCCGTCCAGACAGCAAGCGCAGGCGCTCCTGATGCAGGCGCGGATCCCGACCGAGGGCCGAATCGTGCTGGTGCAGCAGGCTCTTCGCGGTGGGCTGTCGGTCGAGGAGGTCCACGAGGCGACCGGCATCGACCCGTGGTTCCTGGATCAGATCTCGCTCATCAACCAGGTGGCCAGACATGTGGCAGCCAGCCCGCAGCTCACCCCCGAGGTGCTGTTGCTGGCCAAACGTCATGGCTTCTCCGATGCCCAGATCTCCGATCTCTCTGGTATGCCGGAGGCTGTGGTCAGGGGGGTCCGTCACGCGCTCGGTGTCCGCCCTGTCTACAAGACCGTCGACACGTGTGCGGCCGAGTTCGCGGCGCTGACGCCGTACCACTACTCGACGTATGACCAGGAGACCGAGGTCGCGCCCCGCGAACGTCCCGCCGTCATCATCCTGGGCTCGGGGCCGAACCGCATCGGCCAGGGCATCGAGTTCGACTATTCCTGTGTCCACGCGAGCTTCGCTTTGCGGGACCACGGTTTTGACACCGTCATGGTCAACTGCAACCCCGAGACCGTGTCCACCGACTACGACACCTCGAGCCGGCTCTACTTCGAACCGCTGACTCTTGAGGACGTCCTCGAGGTGGTCCACGCCGAGCGGCAGGCAGGGCCGGTGGCCGGCGTCATCGTCCAGCTCGGGGGGCAGACTCCGCTGGGTCTTGCCAAAGCGCTCAAGGCCGAAGGTGTGCCGATCGTGGGCACCACCCCGGAGTCGATCCATCTCGCCGAGGATCGCGGCGCCTTCTCCCGGGTGCTGGCTGAGGCCAGGCTGACGGCGCCGCGGCACGGGACGGCATACAGCGGCGCAGAGG
>Ga0207932_1000784_pt1 | contig 10877 bp, 12 predicted proteins | sample NGESurdeep092012_FD_184480 | JGI IMG/M metagenome (GOLD analysis project Ga0207932, IMG submission 184480) | Arctic peat soil microbial communities from Barrow, Alaska - NGEE Surface sample 415-2 deep-092012 (SPAdes) | ecosystem: Environmental > Terrestrial > Soil > Wetlands > Peat ...
ATGCGGGAGGGCCGCCGGCGACCCGCGGAGCGGTTGCGTCACCGGATTCGCGGTGAGCTCGGTACCAACCCAGAACTTGTGAAAGGCGGTACAGAATGAAGGATGTGGATAAGGTCTGTCGTCCGGCTGTCATGACGCTCGAAGAGTACAGTCCGGGCATGACAATTGAAGAGGTCGAGCGCGAACTGGGCTTATCCGACGTCGTGAAACTCTCGGAGAACGAGAACCCCTATGGAATGTCACCCCGCGCGCTCGAAGCGATTCTTGTCGAGCTACCGAAAGCGTTCATGTACCCAGAGCACGGCTTCTATGATCTCGTCCACGCTCTAGCAGCGGCGAACGGAGTCTCCGAGTCGATGGTGGTCGCCGGACAGGGGGCCGAGGCTTTGGTTCAGCTGGTGCCCGAGATGTTTGTGAACCCCGGCGATGAAGTCATTCTGGCGGACATCACGTACACCCGATACCTACAAGCCACCAGGCTAATGGATGCCAGTGTGGTGGTTGTTCCGCTTCGCGACTACCGCCACGACCTTGAAGCCATGGCCAAGGCCGTGACGCCCAGGACGAAACTCATTTGGGTGTGCAGCCCGAACAACCCCACCGGCACCATCGTGTATCGCCGCGAAGTTCGTGCCTTTCTGGACTTTCTGCCTCCCAGCGTGGTTGTGGTCTTCGATCAAGCCTACTCCGAGTTCGTCGACGATCCCGAATACGCCGATGGAATTGAGTTCCTGAAGCAGGGCTACGAGAATGTTCTCGTACTCCGCACGTTCTCCAAGGCACACGGCATGGCCGGGCTGCGCCTTGGGTACTGCATTGGATCAAGTGCAGTGTGCAACCTGCTCAACCGTATTCGTGAGCCGTTCAACGTGAACAGGCTGGCAATCGTGGCAAGCCAAGCCTCCCTGGCCGATCGGGACTTCCTCGCGCAATGTGTAGAGCGTAGTAGGTTGGGCCGCGAGTATCTCACGGCGGAGTTCGTCAGACTCGGCATGGAGCCTGTGCCGAGTCAGGCGAACTTCGTGCTGGTGGACACAAAACAGGACGCAGATGTGCTCTTCAAAAGACTCCTTGCCCGCGGCGTAATCGTGCGTTCGGCTTCTGGATGGGGTCTTGACACGTTTTTGCGCATTTCGGTCGGCCGACCCGAGCAGAATGAGCGTATCGTGAGTCTGCTGGAACAGGAATCCGTGTTGTGAGTCTTCTGGAACAGGAACAGGAGTATTGGTATTCACGATGCTATGCTGGAACAGTATTGTGCATTGGCTATGACTATACTGGAACGGTAACGAACCATAGACATACCGAAACGGTAACTGACTACAACTGGTGGAAACCACGTGCCCAGGCTGAGGATGGTCGAGGATGACCTTTTGTCAAGCGTAGTGAGCCTTGAGGGCGGCGAACGCCATGCTTCCCCGCAGGCTCAACCGATGGGCCATACCGCGATTGATCGGTGCCGTTGAGGGGATGTCGATTAACGCGCGTACTGAGAGACGTGTTCCCATCGTGGGCGAACGTTGCCTGATGTTCCGCGTGACGATGGCAGGCGAGGCAGCCTATCGAGCGGCACAAGCTCGAATCTACCTGGGCGGACAGCTTCTCAACGGAGGTTCTGGTGCAGGCTGACGCGGACAGAGACGGCGCCGCAGTGGTCGTCGCCGCTGAGGACACTACGGTGAGTGCGTACGGACGAATCTCAGTCCACGCCGAGAAGTGCACGGGTTGTCGGTGTTGCGAGTTGGCCTGTTCCCTGCGCAACTATGGTGAGTGCAATCCCGCACGGGCGCGCATCTTCGTGGTCGCTTCACAGATCGACGGGGTGATCAGCAGCGTCCCAGTACTCTGCCAGCAGTGCGAGGATCCGCTCTGCGTGACCATGTGCCCCGCCAGCGCCCTCAGTCGAGACGAGACTACGCACGCGGTGGTAGTCGACAAACCCAAGTGCCTCGGCTGCCGGACCTGCGTCGAGGTCTGCCCCTTCGGGGGCCTTTCGGTCGACCCGCGCACGGGCACGGCCGAGAAATGCACCCTGTGCGAGGGTGACCCGCTTTGCGTCAAGGTCTGCACGCAGGGGGCGCTGACGTACGTGGCGGCGGAGGAGGAGGGCGTCCACCGGAAGCGGACGGGCGCGGAGAAGTACCTGGAGTACCTGCGGGCGACGGGCTCAGAGCCCAAGCTGGCCGGTTCGTGAGGGGAGGCGCGGTGTCGTATCTGTACGGCGGCAAGATCCTGCACGTCGACCTCACGCACCAAGAAGTTGAGGTCGTCCCCACCGAGCGATACGCTGACCTGTACGTCGGTGGCCGCGGAATCGACGCCCGGCTCCTTTTCGAGTGTGTCGGACCCTCCACGGATCCGTTGGGCCCAGAGAACGTCGTGTGCTTCGGGGCCGGACCGCTCTCGGGGACACTGTTCCCCGGCTCAAGTCGCACAGACGTGATGTGCAAGTCGCCGGTCACAGGCTTCGTCGGCAACGCGAACATGGGCGGGAACTGGGCGGCGCAGCTCAAACAGGCAGGCTGGGACCACGTCGTGCTCCACGGCAGGGCGGTACACCCGGTCTACATCTATATCCGCAACGACAAAGTCGAGATTCGCGATGCGCGGCACCTTTGGGGCGCCAACACGTACGACACGCAGAGCATGATCGAGAGCGAGTTGGAGAACCCGGAAGTCAGTACCGTGTGCATCGGCCCGGCCGGCGAGAACTTGGTTACCTACGCCAACGTCCACACAAACGTCGGCAATTCGGGCTCCCGTACGGGCAATGGCGCGGTCATGGGTTCGAAGAACGTGAAGGCCATCGCAGTGCGCGGCACGCAGGGAGTGAAGGTCGCGGATCCCGAGGCCTTCCTGGAGACGTGTCTGGCGGCTCACGCGGTCGTGCGCGAGTCAGCCGCCTACGAGAGGACCCACACAATCGGTGCCACTGACGCCAACCGAGCCTACGTCCTTTCCGGTGCCAAGTGCGGCACCGACGTGTACCGCACCGCTTCATCGGACGATGCCGACTATGACTACGCGCACACGTGGAAGGAGTTCGGCTACCGACGCACCGGCTGCACCGGGTGCCCGGTCCACTGCATGGAGGCGTACTACGTGCCGGGTATCGGTGCGACCGTCGCCTCATGTGATCTGTATAATGCCTTCTCCGCAGGACTTCGCAACGCTGACGTGCGGCTCTGGTACCAGATGGTGCGAGAGTGCCACAGGCAAGGCATCGACAGCACGTCGACCGGGACCATGATCGCGTGGCTGATGTATCTATGGGAGCTCGGGATTATCGACGAGTCACTCACTGACGGCTATCGCATGGAGTGGGGCGACCGCGCGGCGATTGAGGGCACCTTCGTGAACATCGTCAACAGGCAGGGCTTTGGCGATGTGCTCGCCCGGGGCATGAAAGAGGCCGCCGACTACATGGACTCCAGAATCGCGCCCGAACGTAGAGGCGGCAGGAGCACCTACGACTATGCCCTCCAGGTCAACAACAACCCGATGTTCCTTCTCGGGCCACGGTTCCCCGGGATGGCTCTGGCTTATGCCGTGGGCCGCCGTTCGGACCTCATCTCCGATCTCGACATTTACGAGCTGGACATGATCGCGACACCCGTTTTCCCCCACTATTCACATGAGCAGAAGGAGAAGGCTATCGCGGCCGAGCGCGAGGAGGCCGAGCTGCTCGCAGGCACGGCGGAGGCCGGCGACGTGGAGGGCTACCTGGGCAAGGCCACCCTGGTGCACGTGACGGGCATGACCACCGGCATCAGCGACCTCTGCGGCACCTGCAAGTGGCATACCAAGTTCGGCGGTATGGACATTAAGGCGAAGCACTATGCGGAGGCGCTGACCGCCGGTCTTGGGCGAACAGTGACGGCGGAGGACATGATTACCGCCTCGCTCCGCACTCGCAACGTGGAGCGGGCCCTCGAGTGCAAGATGGGCAGGCGTCGCGAGAACGACACAATCCCCAAGACCGAGTTCGACAAGCCGATTGCGCGCGGCTACTGGAAGGGAAAGGGCGGCACCAGTCGCGAGAGACTCGAGCAAATGAAGACCGAGTACTACACAATCAGGGGCTGGGACGTCGAGACGGGTGTGCCTCTGAAGGCGACGCTCGCCGAGTATGGTCTGGACGACGTCGCGGCCGATCTCGCCGCGGCCGGTATCCTGCCCGAGAGCACCCCGGCGACCGCGGTTGCAGGAGAGCGGACGCTCGCCTCGATCTTGGCTGACGAGGACGAGCGGCGGCATCTTGGGGGTGACGCGCACGAGTCGGCTGGTGAAGGGCACTGATTCCCGCGGGGAACCGAGCACTCGACCGGGGCCTGTCCTGTCTCGGGACTTGTTGGCGCGGATTCCGCTGAAGCCTCGAGCAACCGTGCCGCAGCGAGTCTGGCACCTTGCCGTCGCGGGCTACCTCTACCTCGCGGCGATGGGGGCGGGTGCGTTCATCGTTGCGGTAGTCCTAGACTGGTTCGGCTTGCGGTTGGCTGCCATCTACGTCAGTCCCATTGGCGGGTGGGAGTGGGACTGGTCGGAGGCCCTGGTTCTGTGGGGACCCTTGTTGGCCGCCGTCGGAGCCTCGTTCCTGCTGCTGCACCTGGGGAGGAACTGGTTCCTGTTCCCGACCGCCTGGAGGAACCTGCGCAGCTCGTGGCTGGCGAGAGGCTTCGTCATCCTGTCGACGTTCATCGTCGTCGGCATGATGCTCGCGGTGGCCGCGGTCTTCCTGCCGCACTGGCTGAACCGGCTCCCCGTACTGTGGCGTGTGGCCCAGGCCGCTGGGCTCGTTCTTGCCGTGGGCACGGCGGTCTACACCAGCGTCCTGCTGACGTCGAAGAAGTACTTCCCGGCCTGGACCGAGCCGGTCGTGCCGTTTCTGTTTCTTGCCTTCTCACTCTCAACCGGCGTCGGCGGGCTGGTCGTGGGCGCCGCAGCCTACCGTGCCCTCGCCGCCGACCCCTCCTCGGCCGACGCCATCGTCAGTGCGCTCGAGACCGCGATGCTGGCCTTGGTCGTCGTGGAGGCTGCGCTGCTTGTCTTGTATGTACGGCATCTCAGGGGGGGGAAGCCCGAGGCACAGCTTTCGGCGACGATGCTCCTCTCCGGCTCCTGGAGTCCGGCGTTCTGGGCCGGCATCGTCGGCGGGGCGCTCGTTCTGCCGCTCGTACTCGGCGTCTTCGATCTGGCCGTCGGGTCGGACCTTCTGCCGGCGTACCTTCTTCCCGTCGCCGCGGCCGTCGGCTTGCTGGTCGGTGGCTTCCTGCTGCGGCTCGGCATCCTAGCGGTCGGGGTAAGAGAGGCACCGCCCTTGTACAAGCTGAGCAGATGGCGTGCCGAGCATTCCGCCGAACCGAATACTCCCCCGCGATTGGCCGGGCGTCAGGAGCAGTGACATGGTGGACGGCAAGGTCCTCATTGTCGACGAACGCAAGTGCACCGGCTGCCTGCTATGTGTGATTGCATGCTCCGTGGTACACACCGGCGACATCGACCTAGAGAGGGCGCACATCCAGGTGTGGCGCACTGACGAGGACAGGTACGTACCGCTCACCTGCCACCACTGCGAGACACCGTCGTGCGTGCGGGCTTGCCCGACGAAAGCGTGTCACCAGGACGAAGCGACCCAGAGGGTGCTCATCGACGCCACCAAGTGCATCGGATGCGGGACTTGCGTGGTCGCCTGCCCGTTCGGACACGCCCACTACGATGAAGTCGCTGGAGTAAGCGTCAAGTGCGACTACTGTGACGGGCGAGTGGAGTGCGTTCGCGTCTGCGAACCGAAGGCCATCTCCTACGTCCACTCCGACGACAACTACTGGGTGACCAGGCGCGAGGTGGGGCTGGTCAAGATGGCAGAGCGTCTGCAACCAGGGGGTGTCCTCGGCGTAGCGGTCGTGCCCGACGGGAGACCGCTTGAAGGGGAGCTTGGTTGACGCATGTCCGTGTCGTCGCTCAGCTTGTCTCACTCCGGCTCCGCTCCTTGCGGCGTGTACGGTAGAGCAGCGGTTCGGGGTGTCGGTCAAGTTGAGTCCTGTGATGTGGTGTAAGAACTCGTTTCAGAATGCCGGTTGGCCCAACATGACGGCGAACCTCCTTGACGATCGACCGTCGAGGCTGGAGGGACGCCGATGGCCGCGAGTTCATGGATCGTGCCCGACGAGCTCTGGGAGCTGATCGAGCCGCTGCTGCCCGCGCATCCGCGGCGCTTGCGCTACCCGGGGCGCAAGCGCCTGCCGGACCGCCCGACGGTGTGCGGCATCCTCTTCGTGCTGCACACCGGCATCGCCTGGCAGCACCTGCCACCCTAGCTGGGCTTCGGCTCCGGCATCACCTGCTGGCGACGCCTCGACGAATGGCAGCGGGCCGGCGTTTGGGAGAGGCTGCATGCCCTGCTGCTGGCGCGCTTGCGCGCCGCCGGCGAGATCGACTTCTCGCGTGCGGTCGCCGACTCCAGCCACGTGCAGGCCAAAAAAGGGGGCGACGACGTCCCGATCGCCTGCTCGCGGACCGCGGCTACGACCACGACCTCTACCGGCGGCGGCTGCGTGCCTGCGGCAGCACGCCGCAGGTCGGCCGTCGCGCGACCGAGCAGGGCTCCGGCCTCGGTCGCCAGCGCTGGGTAGTGGAGCGCAGCAGCATCACTTGGCTGCACGGGTTCCGTCGCCTGCTGGTCCGCTACGAGCGCCGCGCCGACATCCACGAGGCGTTCCTCGACCTGGCCTGCTGTATGATCTGCTTCCGCCGGTTGAGGTTGTCATTCTCAACGAGTTCTAAGCGCGGTCCTCGAAGAAGAGCGCGCCGGCGCGCGGCCGGCCACAGTGGTCGGTCCACATGCTCTGGCTGTAGCCGCCGAGACTCACCATGGCGAGGATGTCGCCCTCGGCGACCTCCGGGAACGTGACATCCTCGCCGAAGAGGTCGTCGCCCTCGTTGATGTGGCCAGCGACGGTGACGTGCTGAGCCGGGGGTGAGTCGGCCCGGCCGCAGACGACGTACTCAAGGTCGCATCCGTAGACATAATGGTGGTTCAGCACGTTCCAGCCGCAGTCGAGGCCGACGAAGGTCGTCGCCAGGCGCCGCTCGACGGTCACCACCTCGGCGAGCAGCAGGCCGGCCTCATTGGTCAGGAAGTCGCCGGGCTCGACGCCGATGGCGACGTCCATGTCGCCGAAGTGCCTGGCGAGGATGCCGGCGTAGGTGTCAAGGTCCAGTGGCCGCTCACCTTCGTGCCGCGACGTGCCGAGGCCGCCGCCGACGTTGACCTCCTGCAGGGGGCATCCCGCAGCGACGAACCGGCGCACCATGCGCTCGGCGGCGGAGAGTGCCTCGTCGAAGACCGGAAGCTCGTCGTCCAGCATCCCGTTCGCCAGGTGGAAGTGCACCGTGTCGATGGTGAGGCCGTGGCGCGCAGCGCGTCCCACGGCTTCCTCGAGGTCTTCGTCGTAGATGCCGAACTTGGTCGGCCCCGTGCCGCTGTACAGGCTCTCCGCGTGCCCGCGCATCACGCCGGCCCGCGGGTTGATGCGCAGGCCGATGGCGCGGCCCGGGCAGCGACGCCCGACGCGGTCGATCTGGGTGAGCAGGTCGACGTTGAGGTGGAGTGCGAGGGGTGCAATCACGTCGAGGTCGCGCTCCGCGACGTTGGTGCCCGTGTAGCTGATCTCCTCGGGCAGAAAGCCGCACTCGAGAGCGTGCAGCACCTCGCCCGGCGAGCAGGCGTCCATACCGACCGCCATCGGGTCGCCGGGAGGACCGAGGCGCCGCAGGAGACGCAGCAGCGCCGGCTCTTGGAGGGCCTTGAGCGCGAGCCGGACGCGGTGGCGCAGGCCGGCGTGGCCCAAGGCGTCCTGCAGGGCGCGCGTGACCTCGGCCACGCGCTCCAGGTCGTAGACGTAGAGCGGCGTCCCGTGCTGGTGGGCAAGCGCCTCGGCGTCGCGTCCCGCGACGAGCAGGCGCCCGGCCTCGATGCGCATGCCGGCGTGTTCCCACGGGCGAGAAGAGCGGTCAGGGGGCATGACTGGAGTCTATCCGATGCGAGGGTCGCGGGCAAAACCGCTAAAGCATGGGCGTCGCGTCCGCAGCATCGCGGTCACCTACTGGACGCGTCAGTCGCGGCGCATGCCGGACCGCCGGGCTCGCGAACGCCGCCACGGCGATCGCGAGCCCGGCGGCGGCCAGAGCGAGCGTCGTGGTGACGCCGCCGAACCACTGCAGCAGGAGGCCGCCCACGAGCGAGCCGAGCGGGATCGGCCCCCACGCAGCCAGACCCTGCACCCCTCCTACGCGGCCGCGGAGGCGGTCGAGGGTCAGGGTGAGGGAATAGCTGCTGATGACCACACTCCAGGTCGGCCCGACGAAGGCCGTTCCGCCGGCCAGGATGCTCACGGCCAGCGGCCACGGCGCCACGGCGATGAGGGCAGCAGGGCCGCCCACACCCAGTTGGCGCCGATGACGACGGCCTTGGCGGGGATGCGCCGGTTCACCCAGGGGGCCACGAAGGCGCCGAGAAGACCGCCCGCGCCCATGAGGCCGAGCAACCCGACGACCAACGCCGCCGAGGCGCCTTGTGCCCGTGCGAGGACGATCAGCACGAGCATCATGCCCTGGAAGATGAAGTTGCTGCCGGCTACCAGCAACGCCGCGGCACGGAGGAAAGGCTGGCGCCAGAGCCAGACAAAAAGTTGGAGACGGCGGTCATCGTCTCCTCACGCCGTGAGAGCAGCGCGATGCCGTTCGACAGCGCCCCACCTACGTGAGACAAGGCAGCGCAACAGAGACGGCTCGGTGGTCAGCTACCTGCAGCTGGCCCACAACCAGCGCCACTCCGAGACCGGTAGCCCCGTGGCCAGGATCATCCACAACTTCGGCCGCGCCGAGTCCGTCGACCGCGAGGTGCTGCGGCGGCTGGTGGCAGCGCGCCGCTGACGATCATGGTGCGCTTGCGGTCCCAGCGGTCGACCAGGCCGCCGGCGGGCAGCCGGAAGAGGAGGAAGGGCAAGGTGCCCGCGAACCCGACGAGGCTGGCCTTCGCCGGGGAATCCGTCAGCGTGAGGACGAGCAGCGGGAACGCGACGGACGAAACGGCAGACCCGACGGCCGAGACGACCTGCCCGCTCCAGACCAGCAGGAAGTCGCGGTTGCGGTGGAGCGGTGTGACCACGGCGTCACACCGTGTCGATCACGACCTGGCTGGCGCCGCCGGAGAATCGGTTATGGATGAAGCGGCAGGAAGCTGGCACGGCGTCGCACTGTTCAGGTGGGAGTCGCCTCAGACCAAGCCCCGATGTGCCATGGAGCTCCGCCTTGATCGGCGCGACCCCGGATGCACAGCGAGCCGGCGGCGTCAGAGCCGTCGCGCCTGAGAGCCCCGCAGCGGTCAGTCTGCGGTCACCGACGCTCGTTGCCGAGATCATCGGGCTGCCACGTCCACCCCTCTAGAAGCGCCTCGGCCTGAGCCATGCGACGGCGCGCACTCTCGCCGAGCTGCGTTGCCGCTGCGGCCAGGATGGCTTCGACGAGAGCGAACATGGGCGCATAGGAATCGAAGGCCGAAGCGGATGCGCTGCGGGCTACGAGGACGTGAGAGGCCTGCTTGGACACCGGCGAAAGCCAGGCATCGGTGAACAGGACGATCCGGACCCCTCTCCGTCTCACCCACGTGCACAGCTGCTCTGTGGGGATCGCGTAAGGGCGAGAATCGAAGACGACAAGCGTGTCGCGCCGTCCCAGGTCCGCGAGTTCGCTGGAGCCAGACGACACTGAGGATCCCACGCAGCGACAGCGCGGCCGCATGAGTTGTAGCTGCGTGAAGAAGTACTGGGCGAAGACCTGGGTCAGCCAACCGCCCATGGTGGCCACGTATCTGGACCGCATCGCGAGGAGTTCGACGACCTCGTCGATCTCGCTGGAGACCACGGACCGAGCATCGGCCGAGATGCTCTCCGCAACCTCGTGAAGCAGGGTGCTGACGAGGTGCTCGTCTGGAGCCGGCGGCTCCGCGGGAATCGAGCTCGCCGTGGTGGCTAACCGAGCTTCAACTTCGGCCCGCAGAACGCGCTGGAAATCGCCGAAGGCGGTGAATCCGAGTCTGTTGACGAGTCTCAAGACTGTCGGGCCGCTGACTCGAGCGCGCTCTGCAAGCTCCGCGAGGGTGCCGATGCCGGCCACCGGATAACCGTCCAGAAGGATGCGGGCGACCCTGCTCTCGCTCGGCGGCAGCTTCCCCCGGAGTTCGTGAAGTGTAGTAGCTACAGTGTCTTGCGCGTGGGCGCTCACCATGAACGATGTCGTCGTTGTCGGTCGATTTCGGTCAGATCGCAGGACTCTAGCAAAACGAGTGTAGTACGTCGCCTGTGGGCTAGCACCCGTCTCGCCGAAGACGGACGACGGTAAAGCGATCCCTCGATCAGGCTCCCATCAGGTGACCCTCTCCCTCGAGGGCGGCACCTGCAGCGGCCGGCGCGTGGTGGGGCGTCTTCTGGGAATGCTGATTGCAGCCTCCCGAGAGCTCGAGCTACGCATCGCCTCGTCCTCCCGGAAAGGAAATGGAGCCCGAAAAGGGGAATCCACCAAGGGCGAACAGCAAAGTCCGAGCTCACCAGTGCTGCGCGTCTAGCTCGGTCCCGACGCAGCGGGCTCACACACTGCCGTGCGCACCGCACCGCGACGACGCCCAGGCGACGAAACCGTAGCCAAGAAAGCCTCCGTGTCATCTGCGATCCTTGCGGCTCGCGCTGCGCCTTCGCGGCCGCACGGATGCGAAACGGCAGGCCCGCCTTCGCCAGCGCCTCGGCGTCGCGCGGCTGGCCGACCTGCACGACCTCGCCGTCAATGGCGATCTCACCGCCGTCCTTCTGGTAGTCGCCGTT
>Ga0207932_1000787_pt1 | contig 10870 bp, 12 predicted proteins | sample NGESurdeep092012_FD_184480 | JGI IMG/M metagenome (GOLD analysis project Ga0207932, IMG submission 184480) | Arctic peat soil microbial communities from Barrow, Alaska - NGEE Surface sample 415-2 deep-092012 (SPAdes) | ecosystem: Environmental > Terrestrial > Soil > Wetlands > Peat ...
CAGGAACCACCCGATCCACTCACCGCACTACCAGTGCGCTTTCGCGGCTCGTGCGGCCCCTGGCATCCACGCCTCGACCACCTCAGCCGCGTCTCCCTACCGGAACAGGCCCTAAGCTACCGGCATGGCCCTCGAAGTCGGCATCGTCGGCTTGCCCGGCGCGGGCAAGACCACCATCTTCAACGCCCTGACCAAGGCGGGCGCTGAGGTCGGTACCTACGCCGGCGCCTCGGGCAAGGAGAACGTGGGCATGGCGGAGATCGCCGACGAGCGGTTGCAGCAGCTGGCCGAGACGGTCGGGGCCAAGAAGGTGACGAAGGCGGCGATTCGGGTCGTGGACGTGCCCGGGACCGGTCCGTCGCTGCTCGGCAACCTGCGCCAGGTCGACGCCATCCTGGCCGTGCTCGACGGCTTCTCGCCCGACGCCGATCCGGCTCGCGACCTGGAGACGCTCGAGCTCGAGCTCCTGGTGGCCGATCGTGATCACGTCGAGCGCCGGCTCGAGCGCATGCAGAAGCAGGCCAAGTCGGGCGACGCCACGATCAAGAAGGAAGTGGCGACGCTGGAGCGGCTACTCGCCCACCTGGACGAGGGCAAGAACCTGCGTGACTGGCCCGAGCCACTTCCGCCCGGGCTCGACCCGCTTACGACCAAGACCATCATTCCGCTCGAGAACGGCCCTAACGGAATCGATGGACAGCTCGAGCTGGAGCTGGCCGAGCTCTCGGATGAGGAGGCCGAGGAGTTCCGCGAAGGAAAGCCCTCGGCGCTCGGCGAGATCGTGCGCCGCCTGTTCGAGGCGCTCGATCTGGTCGTTTTCTTCACCGCCGGCGAGAAGGACACCCGCGCCTGGACGCTTCGGCGCGGGCAGACAGCGCTGGATGCTGCCGGAACCATTCACTCCGACATCGCACGCGGCTTCATCCGCTGCGAGGTGATCCGCTGGGACGATCTCGTCGCCGCGGGCTCCCACACCGAGGCGGCCCGTAAGGGCCTGCAGCGCCTGGAAGGGAAGACCTACGTCGTCGCCGACGGCGACGTGCTCAACATCCGCTTCAACATCTAGTCGCATCGCTCTCGAAGGGCGCCACCTTTCTCTGCCCGCCACCAAACCACCCGCCCGCGGGGTCGTATCAAGGTACCGTCCCGCCGCGCCGAGAAACGCGCCTCGGCGCACCGATTTTGTGCCGATTCGCGACACCTTGGAGTTGGAGACAGGCGAAACGCTTCCTCGAGCCACCCGAGAGCTGTTACATTCAGAGATATCGATGAACGAGCTACTCGCCAAGGTTTGCTGCCGGCCGGGGACGACTCCCAGCGACGCGCACGCCTTCGCCGGGCACGCGCAGTGCTTCAAGGCGCTCTCGGAGCCGGCGCGCGTGGCAATCGTCAACCGTCTTGCCTCCGGCGGCGAGGCTTGCGTCTGTGAGCTGGTCGACGTGCTCGGGCTGGCCCAGCCGACCGTCTCTCATCATCTGCGTGTCTTGCGTGAAGCCGGGCTTATAGAGCACGAGCGGCGCGGAACCTGGATGTACTACCGCCTGGTTCCGGCAGCGATCGAAGAGCTGCGGGCGACGCTGACGCCCTAGGCGGCAGAAATCAGCACGACGCCCGCAAGCGCCGCGACGATTCCCAGTCGTTGGTGACGTGAGACATGCTCGCGCAGCAGCGCCTGAGCCAGAAGAACGGTCGTCAGCGGGTAGAGCGAGCTGAGCACACTGACTAGGCTCAGCAGGCCGTGGTTGGTGGCGAGCGCGTAGAGAGCGTTGGCCCCGCTATCGAGCACGCCGATCAGAACGATCCAGCGCAGATGGCGCCGCGGGACGCGAAGGGGCCGGCGGAGAGCCAGCATCGCCAGCAGGACAAGCGGCACTGTCGTCAGTCGAAGCATGAAAGTGGCCGCCAGCGCATGGTTGCCCTCGCTTGCCTTGGCCAGGAAGAGGAAGAAGACGCCGAAGCCGAGCGCGGCGGCTAGCGCCAGCTCAACGCCGGCGGCGATGCTTCGGTTGCCGCTGGAGTTGGTCTCGGCCGAGGCGAGCACAACACCGACGAAGGCCAGCGCCATTCCCAGCAGCGCGAGGCTACCCGGCCGCTCGCCGCGCACGAAGCCGGCGACGACAGGAATCACGACTCCCGTTGCCGAGACAGGCGCGACGATACTGATCCGGCCGATCGCCATACCGCGATAGAAAGCGGCGACGGCGATCACACCGGCGGCTCCGCCTATCGCGGCGTAGGCGGCGGTCCTCGCATTCGGGAAGGAGCCCGTGGCCGCTGTGACCACCGCTATCAGCACTAGACCGGCGAGCTGCGAAACGGCGACCAGGGCAAGCAGCGGCACTACGCGGCTCTTGACTCCGCCGAGGTAGTCGGAGAGGCCCCAGGCGAGACTCGCCGAAAGAGCTAGCGCGACACCGAGCATTTCTACTCGCTGTCAACGGGTCGTAGCTGGGCGACCGTGTCTAGTTGGTTGGCGTGGTATAGCGCGGCCGCCTCGGCGGTGCGGGCCGCGCGGGCTTCGTGGTGAGTCGCCACAGCGTGTAACAGCTCGGCCTGGAGATCCTGGCTGAGCGAGCCGGCGTGTTGCTCGATCAGGCGTAGGCCGAGTTGCACGTGACCGAGCAGGCGCCCCTCGCCGGTTGGCGCATACAGCGGCGCCGGTCCGAGCTCGAGCGTGCGGCCGAGATCGTGGGTGAGCGCGGCCGAGAGCAGCAGATCGGAGCGCAGGCGGGGATGAAGCTGGCAGAGATCGCGGCAGATGGTGGCGACCCCGACGGTGTGCTCGAGCAGCCCGCCCGAGTAACTGTGATGGCCCCCGCGCGTGGCCGGGAGGGTGCGCAGGCGGCGCCTTCGCTCTCCGTCGGCGACGAGCGCCGTGACGGTCGCGCGGAGCCCTTCGTGAGCGATCTCGGCGACGAGAAAATCGAGGAAACCCTCCAGCTCGTCGGGGTCGCGGCGGCCGGCCGGCGCAAGCGTTGAGGGGTCAGCTTCCGGCGCCGGCTCGAGCGTGCGCACCTGGATTTGAAGCTTGTCGCGGAAGCTCTCGACCCGCCCCAGCACGCGCACCGCCTCGCCCTCCGAGAAACGCCCGTCGAGCAGGTCGACGTCGTTCCAGACGCGCGCCTCGGCGCGACCACTCTCGTCGGTCAGCTCGAGGGCTAGATAGGAGGCGCCGGCCCGCGTCCGCAGCCGCTCCTTGCGGCTAACGGCGTAGACGCCCTCGACGGCACTGTCTGCAACCAGTTCGGCAAGGGCGGTCATCGCCGCCCTCCGTCAGGGTTTTCGCGGTTAGTAAAGACCGTGTTTTCGCCGGAGACCACTAGTCGAGTCTAGTCAGAAGGCGGTTGGTACGCTCCTTGCCGTGGCCGACGTTCGTCCCTTCCAGGCACTGACCTTCGACCCCGCGGTTGCCGGGCCGCTGGCCGCGCTCGTTGCACCGCCCTACGACGTGATCGACGCCGAGGCTCGCGCCGGATATCTGGCCCGCTCGCCGCACAACATCGTCAATCTCACGCTGCCCGAGGACGAGAACGACTCGGGCCCGCTGCTCGCCTCCTGGCGCGACGAGGGAGTCCTGCGCCGCGATCCCGAGCCGGCGCTTTGGTGGCTGGAGCAGTCCTTCGTAGGGCCCGACGGTGTCGCCCGCACGCGCTCCGGCTTCCTGGCCTCGATCAAGGTCGAGCCCTACGAGAAGAAGGTCGTGCTGCCGCACGAGCGCACGCACTCCGGCCCGAAGAAGAGCCGTCTGCACCTGCTCACCGCGACGCGCACCCAGATCGAGCCGATTTTCCTCCTCTATGACGATCCCGACTATTGCGAGCAGGCTTTGCGCGAGCAGGTCGCCACGCGTGAGCCTGATCTCGACGCCGAGGAACTGGGCGTGCGCAGCCGTCTCTGGCGCGTTGACGATCCAGCGACGCTCGCGCAGGTGCAATCCGCGCTCGCCGACAAGCAGCTCTTGATCGCCGACGGGCATCACCGCTACGAGACTGCGGTCGCCTTCCACGAGCAGGACGGAACGCCGGCCAGCGCCTACACCTTTGCCGCGCTCGTCAACACGCGCGGCGAGGGGCTTGCCATCTTCCCAACCCACCGCGTGTTTGCCAAGACGCCCGAGCTTGGTCTTCTGGCCGCTGGCGAGCCGAGAAACGACGTCGAAGAGGCTCTGGCGGAGCTGGAAGGGCTTTCCTACGACACGGCGGCCGTGCTCGTCTACGACAAGACCGGTGTGCGCCTGGCCGTCACCGACGAGCCGGTTCTCGATGTCGAACTGATCGGTCGGCTCGGCCACGAGGGCATCTCCTATACGCCCGACTGGAAAGACGCGGTCGCGGCGGTTGATTCCGGCGCCGCCGAAGTGAGCGTGCTGATGCGCCCGTCGCGCATCGACCAGGTCTTTGCCGTGTCCCGCGAGGGACGCGTGATGCCCCAGAAGAGCACCTACTTCTACCCCAAGCTCCTCTCGGGGCTCGTCCTTTACCCTCTGTAGATGCCCTGGTTGGAGCTCTGTCGCGGGATCGTCGAAGACGTTCGCGGCGAGCTGGAACGCATGCCGACGCGCGAGGAGCGCGAGAAGGTTCTGGGGCAGGGGCGCGGCGGCGACGAGACGACTCAGATCGACGCGGCTGCCGAGCAAGCGGCCGTGAATCGGCTCGAGGCACTGGACGTGCCGGGCTTCACGCTCGTCTCGGAGGAGCTGGGCGAGCGGGTCTTCGGCACCGGCGGCCCGCTGCGCGTCGTGCTCGACCCGATCGACGGCTCGATCAACGCCAAGCGCGGCATTCCCTTCTTCTCGGTCTCGCTGGCGGTCGCGGCCGGTGAGAGGATGAAAGACGTCTTCTTCGGCTACGTCTACGACTTCGGTAGCGGCGAGGAGTGGATCGCCTGGCGCGGCGAGGGCGCCTGGCTGAACGGCGAGCCACTCGGTGCAGAAAGGCCGAAAAGCGAGATCGAGCTGCTGGCCTTCGAGGCGACCGAGACAACGAAGATCGCCGAGATGGCGCCGAGCGTCGTTGGGCTGGCGAAACGGATGCGGATCATGGGCTCGCTCGCGCTCTCGCTTTGCCATCTTGCCGCCGGGCGCCTGGACGCGGTCTGCTCGCTCAAGCCCGCTCGCTCGATCGATGTCGCGGCCGGGCAGTTGCTCGTACGTGAGGTCGGGCTGGCGATCGAGTTCGTGGACGGCGGCTCCTTCTCCGACTCCGAGCTCGATCTCGAGTCGCGCTCGCGGATCGCCGCGGCCGGTACAGAGGAGCTGTGCCGGGCGCTGAGCGAGCGCCTGAGGGACTGAATCCCAGGCCGAATAGGCGTCGAAGAGCCCATCTCGCCAGGCCCACACGACTGATGCGGCCGATTCGCGGCGCCAGGAACCACCCGATCCACTCACCGCACTACCAGTGTGCTTTCGCGGCTCGTGCGGCCCCTGGCATCCACGCCTCGACCACCTCAACCGCGCGTTCCTACCGAAATGGGCTCTGAGCTGGGCGGGGCGCTCGGGATGGATAGCGGTGCCCGCCTAGAATGACGCCGAAGTGCGCATAAGTGAGATCATCAGCCGAAGCGAGCAGCCCGTCTTCTCGTTCGAGTTCTTCCCGCCGAGAAGCGAGGAGGGCGAGCGCAACCTGCGCGAGGCGATCGAGAAGCTGGCGCCGCTCGAGCCCGCGTTCGTCTCGATCACCCGCCGCGCCGGTTTAACCAGCGAGCGCACCGTTGAGCTGACACGTTGGATGAAGCAGGAGCTAGGGCTGGAGGCGATGTCGCACCTGACGGGTTTAGGCTCGTCGCCCGAGGAGTTGCGCTCGACTCTCGATCGTATTGCCGAGGCCGGAATCGAGAACGTGCTTGCGCTGCGCGGCGATCCGCCGCCGGACCAACCCGATTGGACGCCCGAGAACGAGGCGCTGCGCTACGCGAGTGAGCTAATCGAGGTGATTGCGCGCGACTACTCGTTCTGCATCGGCGCCGCCTGCTACCCCGAGGTGCACGCGGAGTCGCCCGATCTCGAGAGTGAGATTAGCGTGCTCAAGGCGAAGGCCGAGGCGGGCGCGGGGTTCTTCATCACGCAGCTCTTCTTCGACAACAGCGTCTACTACCGCTTCGTCGAGGCGGTTCGGGCGGCGGGGATCGAGCAGGCGATCATCCCCGGCCTGATGCCGATTACGAACAGTCAGCAGATCAAGCGCATGACCGCTCTTTCCGGCGCCACGATTCCCATGGAGCTGGCGACCCAGATCGAACTGCGCGCCAGCGACCCGAGCACCGTGCTCGAGCTCGGTGTAGCCCACGCCGCTCTCCAGGCCGCCGACCTGCTTGCTCACGGCGCTCCGGGCATCCACTTCTACACGCTCAACCGCTCGCCGGCGACGCGCGCCATTCTCTCGGCCCTGAAGATCAGCCGCCCCTGGGAGAAAGGATCGGCGGCGAAGGGCTCTCGCGTCTGAAGGAGCCATCGATTGCGACTCGGGAGCATCCGGACTATCTAGAGTTCGAAGTCCGATGCCCCACCGCTTCGATTCAGAGCTTTTCGCGACGTTGTCAGGAAGAGGCTGAGTGGCGGTGCTAACTCCGTCTGCCGGCGATGCCGCGGGGCGAAACGGGTCGGCGTCGCAGCCGGTCGTGGTAGCGGCGTCGGATCTCGTTCGCCATTTCGGTGACGTCGTTGCCGTCAGCGGAATCTCCTTCGAGGTGGGCGAGGGTGAGATCTTCGGCTTTCTCGGGCCGAACGGCGCCGGCAAGTCGACGACGATCAACATGCTCTGCACGCTGTTACGGCCGACCTCCGGAAGCGCTCAGATCGCCGGTTTCGACGTCGTTCGAGAGCCGCTCAGGGTGCGCAGCCACATCGGCCTCGTCTTTCAGGATACGACCCTCGACGACTACCTAACGGCGTCTGAGAACCTCCGCTTCCACGCCGAGCTCTACGGCGTCGAGCCCGAGCTACGGGCCGAACGGCTCGAGCTGGTGCTCTCCATGGTCGGCTTGGTGGACCGCAGAGACCATCTCGTCGGCACCTTCTCGGGCGGCATGAAGCGGCGCCTGGAGATAGCGCGCGGCCTGATCCACTCGCCGCGCGTCCTCTTCCTCGACGAGCCGACCGTCGGCCTCGATCCGCAGACGCGAGCGCACATTTGGGAGTACATCCACGAGCTCCGCGATCGCGAGGCGATCACCATCTTCCTGACCACGCACTACATGGACGAGGCCGAGCACTGCAGCAGGATCGCGATCGTGGATAACGGGGAGCTGGTCGTCGTCGACACGCCGGATGCTCTGAAGGCGATGATCGGCAAGGATCGGATCGAGCTTCAGGTGCCGGACAGCGAGGCGACGATCGCCGCGCTGCGCTCACAGTTCTCGCTCGAGGCGACGATCAGCGAGGGCGCAGTCGCCTTCCACGTCGCGGACGGCGAGGAGTTCGTGCCGAAGCTTTTCGCCGGGCTTGGGCAGCCGATCAGCTCGATCCGGGTCTCGCGCCCGACGCTCGACGACGTCTTCATGACCTACACCGGCCGCACGATCCGCGACGCGGAGGTCTCGGCCGGTGAGCGGATGCGAAACCATCCGCGAATGCGCAGACGAGGAGGGCGCTAGCTTTGCCTGCAAATACCCCGGCCATAGCTCCGGCGCGCCTCGCCGGCGGCGATCTCGGCTCCGACCTGAGAGCGGTGAAGGTCGTCTGGCGCCGCGAGCTGCTCCGTTTCTTCCGCAATCGCCTGCGCCTACTCACCTCGTTTGTTCAGCCGATTCTCTTTCTGCTCGTCATCGGTACGGGCTTCGGCGCCCTTGCGCCCTCGAGCGGCAGCGTCAACTTCAAGACATTCATGTTCCCGGGCATCCTCGCCATGACCGTTCTTTTCACGGCGCTCTTCTCGGCGATCTCGATCGTCTGGGACCGCGAGTTCGGCTTCTTGCGCGAGATGCTTGTCGCGCCGGTGCGGCGCGGCGCGATCGTTGTCGGAAAGTGCGCGGGAGGAGCCACCACTGCGGTCATCCAAGGTGCGCTGATGCTGCTCCTGGCCGGTCTCGTTGGAGTTCCCTACGCGCCCGTCCTGCTCCTGACTCTGCTCGGCGAGATGATCATCGTCGCAATCGCGCTGACCGCGCTGGGCGTGCTCCTCGCCAGCCGTATGAGCGAGATCCAGTCGTTCCAGGCGGTGATGCAGTTTGTCGTCATGCCGATGTTCTTCCTTTCAGGCGCCATCTTCCCGCCGAGCAACCTGCCGCAGTGGCTCTCGGTGCTGACGCGCCTCGATCCGCTCACCTATGCGGTTGACCCGATGCGCCGCGCTGTCTTTACTCACGTCAGCGCCACCCCGGCGCTACAAACTCGCCTGAACGCAGGCGTCACCTGGGGCGGCTGGCGGCTGCCGATCGCGCTCGAGCTCGGCATCGTCGTGGCGGTGGCCGTCGTCTCTCTGGCTTTGGCCGTCTGGCAGTTCAGTAAGGCGGAGTAAGCGCTCGACACGAGCGCTGCCGCCTACTCAGGTGAAGATGATCTCGCCGCCCGCGGAGAGCTCGTAGAACTCGCCCACGGTCAGCACCTTCTCGACCTGCGGTACGAAGTCGTCCATGCTCAGCCCGAACATGTCCACCGTCGCCTGGCAGGCGTAGAGCTTGCCGCCGGAGTCGCCGATCATCTCGATGAACTCGCGCACCGGCGGGATGTCGAGCTTGTCCATCTGACGACTCATCATCTTCGTCGCCAGCCACGACATGCCGGGAATGGCGCCAATCCAGGTCGGCATGTGCATACCGGGATTACCGACCGTGGCCACCTTGATCTTGTCGACCCGGTCCTTGCGGATCGCATCGAGGCCGAAGAAGGTGAAGAAGAGATTTGCCTCGATACCGTCCATGCGGGCGCCGTTACCCATAATCAAACCGGGATAGATGCCGTCCAGCGAACCTTTCGAGATGACGATCGAGACCTTCTCGATGCTGTCAGCCATAATTCCGCCCCTTTCTAGACGCAACCGCGTGGCTTGGGAATACCGCCGATCTTGGCGGCGAGCTTCGCCGGGCCCTTGGGGAAGAGCTCATAGAGCTCCCTTATTGCCACGCCCGAGGTCTTTCCGAGCGCGCGCATCGACGGGGCCGAGCCGGTGTCGAGGTAGGTCTTGCGCATGAAGTCGATTACTTGCCAGTGCCGATCTGTCAGCTTCTCGATGCCGACGGAGCGCGCGATCTCCTCGCCCATCTCCTTCGTCCACTGCTCGGGCTTCTCCAGGAAGCCCTCGGCGTCGACCTCGACGGGCGTGCCCGCAAGCGTCACAGTCGTCATTCGTTTCCTCCTTCTGAGCGGAGAAGTTTCGTGTCCTTGCCTGCCATCTTCAGCTGCGCGGAAATCATCGGTATGGGTCTGCCCGGTAAGAGCAGATGCCAGTACAACCAGCGGAAAGCGAGCTTGCCGAGATGGTTGAGGCGCGACTGTTTGAGCAACGCCATCGGCCCGATAACGGGGAAGGGGAATTTCCCCGGGAGCGGCTCGACGTCGTAGTTGAAGTCGAGGAGCAGCGCCTTGTTGAAGCCTGTCTCGATAAAGCAGTTGGCGTGTCCGTCGAAGCTCTTTTCGAGCTCTTTCCCGGCCAGAAAGCGATCGACGTTCTCGACCAGAGTCTCCGCCTCGAAATGCGCCACCGCTCCCGCCTTCGAGGTCGGGACGTTGGTCGCGTCGCCAATCGCAAACACGTTCGCGGCGGCCTTAGTCTGAAGCGTGTTCGGATCGACCACGACGAAGCCGAGCTCGTCGCCAAGCCCATCCGAGCTCCCCACCAGCGGTGAGCCACCGTGCAGCGGGATCGAGACCAGCAGGTCGTATGGAATCTCGCGCTCGTCCCAGCTATAGAGCTTGCGCGCAGCTCCGTCCACGCGCCCGGCGGCGTACTCCGTCTCGACGAGGATGTTCTTCTTCTCCAGCAGCTCTCCGAGCATCTTGGCGGCGACCGGCTTGGTGAAGGCGCCGTCCAGCGGCGTCGCCAGCACGATCTCGGTCTTCTTGCGTAGGCCGCGTTTCCGAAGCCACCAGTCGGACAAGAAGCAGAACTCGAGCGGCGCGATCGGGCATTTGATCGGCATGTCGACGATGTTCACGACCAGGCGGCCGCCTTCGAAGCTCTCCATGGCCTTGCGCAGCGAAGCGGCGCCCTCGACCGTGTAATAGGTGTGCGCGGTCTCGCCCCAGCCCGGCCCGGTCAGTCCCTCGGTTTCCTCGGGCAGGAGCTCGGCGCCGCTGGCGACGATGAGAATGTCGTAGGGGAGTGTGTCGCCGCCTTTTAGGTGGACAGTGTTCTTCTCGGTCTCGACTCGCTTGACCTCGCCGAGGCGAAACTCGTTTCCGTGCCGGAGCTGCTTGGAGCGCGGCCGGCAGATCGAGTTGGGCGCAACCAGGCCGAAAGGGACGAAGAGAAGATCGGGCTGGTAGACGTGGCGGTCGTCCTTGTCTACGACGGTGATCTCCGTCTCGGCGTCGTAGCGACGCCGTAGCTTGTTGGCTATCAGCGTGCCGCCGGTACCGGCTCCAAGGATGAGAATGCGATTCGGCATGGCTTCATAGTGCACTATGAGGCTGAGGTTGAGTCGAGCGCGGGCTGGTGCTGAATCGGCCCGGTTTCGTTTCATTCCGGCGCAGAGTTGGCGCTACCGTGAAATCACCCCGCGGGCGGGTGGCTCGGTGGCAGGCGAGTGGAGAAGTGCAGGGCACGCGCCGCATGCTGAGGTCGAACGATCGCTCGCGGCTAGGCTGTAGCCAATGTCCGTTTCACGCGCGCAGATCGAGCTGGCGCTCCGCAGCGTCATCGACCCGGAGTTGGGCAAGCCCGTGACGATGCTCGGTATGGTGCGCAAGATTGAAGTCGAGGGTGGGAGCGTTCGG
>Ga0207932_1000788_pt1 | contig 10863 bp, 10 predicted proteins | sample NGESurdeep092012_FD_184480 | JGI IMG/M metagenome (GOLD analysis project Ga0207932, IMG submission 184480) | Arctic peat soil microbial communities from Barrow, Alaska - NGEE Surface sample 415-2 deep-092012 (SPAdes) | ecosystem: Environmental > Terrestrial > Soil > Wetlands > Peat ...
GCGGCGGTGCGGATGACGATGTGTTCTGGAACGAGACGCTGAGCAAAGGCATCATCAAGCTGGCTGGTGCCAAGCACGCATCATTGTCCGTCAAATCCGGTGCGGCCGGCCTGGCGCTGCCGGAACCCGCCGCGATCGACGCGCAATATCCGCTGCAACTTATTCCGTCGGTGAACGCCAGCCTGCGCGACGGGCGCAATACCAACCAACCCTGGTTGCAGGAATCCCCTGATCCATTGACTACGATTGTGTGGGATTCCTGGATGGAGATTCATCCCAAAAAGGCGGCCGAACTGGGTATAGAAGAGGGCGATATCGTCGAAGTTACCGGCAAAAACGGCTCGATCAAAGTGCAGGCATACCTGTTTCCGGGGATACACCCCGATGCAATTTCGATACCTTTGGGACGCGGTCATGAGGCGATGGGCCGTTATGCGAAGGGTTATGGCGTGAACCCGTTCCAGATTCTGGATATGGTGTATGACAAGGAAACCGGTGAGCTGGCGCTGCATGAGACGCGCGTCAAAATCAGCAAAACCGGCAAGCGCGTGATCGTGGTCAAGGATGAAGGTCCGGCAGGCGGCAAACAAATGGGTCAAAAAATTGTCCCGCAGTTGTCCACGGATAAAGTTAATCTTTCGAGGGAGATCTAAAAATGTCGATCAGCACATTGTTTGAAAATTACTCGGAATTTCGTCATTTCCACCCGGTGGACGATATGCCGCACAATCCCTACAAGTGGGCGATGGCTATCGACCTGGACGCGTGCAGCGGCTGCAATGCCTGCTCGGTAGCGTGCTATGCGGAAAACAATCTGCCGGTCGTCGGCAGGGAGAAATTTGCGCATGGGCAGGCGATGCACTGGATGCGCATCGAGCGTTACTGGGACGAGGATGGGCGCGATTTTCCGGATCAGGGGGCAAGGTACTTGCCGATGATGTGCCAGCAATGCGAGGCCGCACCATGCGAGACTGTTTGCCCGGTGGGTGCGACCAACCACACGCCGGACGGAGTCAATTCGCAGATATACAACCGCTGCATCGGCTCGCGTTACTGCTCGGCCAACTGCCCGTACAAAGTGCGTTATTTCAACTGGTATGACTACCCCACCACCGACAACGTCTGGCCTGCCGAAATGAACATGCAGCTGAACCCCGATGTGACGGTGCGCGGCAAGGGCGTGATGGAAAAATGCACCTTCTGTATCCAGCGCTTCAAGGTGGCGGAGAACGACGCGAAGACCCAGGGGCGCCTGGTGCGCGACGGCGATGTCCAGACCGCATGCCAGCAGGCTTGCCCGACCAATGCGATCACTTTCGGCAATCTGGTCGACCCGGAGTCAAGAGTGCACAAGCAATGGCAAGCCCAGCAGGTTGATCTGGCTAAAGATGCGCAGGTTAAGGATCAGGAAGAAGGCGGGAACGGGTTGCGCGGTTATCGGATTTACGAGCAGCTGCGGCCCTACCCTTCGGTCATGTATATGGAACGCGTGCGCGAAAGCGCGATTTAAACTGGAAATATCACTGCAATTTCTTTAGGAATGAAACGATGAAAGATATCCGCGAAGACATCGCCTGGGCGCAGATCAACAAGGATGTGCTCAAGAGTTTGGAAAATCCCAGGAAGCTGTATTGGGTCATATTGTTTGTCGCAATTGCGATGGTCGGCGTTGCTGCGGGCTGTGAGATATATCAGTACAACACTGGTCTGGGCGTGGGAAATTTTGACAATCCGCATGTCTGGGGTTTGTATATCGCCTCCTTCATCTTCTGGATCGGCATGAGCCATTCGGGTACGTTGCTGTCCGCGATCCTGCATTTGATGCATGCCGACTGGCGCAAGCCGATCTATCGATTTGCCGAGGCGATGACCACTTTCTCGCTGATGACGGCGGGCCTGTTTGTGGCGGTTCACTTGGGGCGCGTGTGGCAGGTCTACTTTGCCATCCCGTATCCGAATATGCGCCAGGTGTGGCCGAACTTCCAGTCGCCGTTGCTGTGGGACGCGATGGCGATCTTCACTTACCTTAGCTCGTCGATACTTTTCCTGTATGTCGGGATGATCCCGGATCTGGCGATCTGCCGCGACAACATGAACCCGGGCTGGCGCAGGAAGCTGTACACAGCATTGGCTTTAGGCTGGGAAGGAACAGACCGCCAGTGGCGCAATTTCCGCATGACCTATCTGACCATCGCCTGCTTCCTGATCCCGCTGGCCGTGTCGGTGCACTCCATCGTGGCATCCGATTTCGCGATGTCGCAGCAACCCGGCTGGCATATCACCTCGTTCCCGCCCTATTTTGTCGCGGGTGCGCTGTATTCCGGCTGTGCCGCGATCATCACGCTGTTCGTCATCCTGCGCTACGTGTTCAAATTCGAAGAGTACATGACGCTGCCCATCCTGAAGAAGATCGTGCGCCTGACTTTTGCGATCTCGATGGTGTGGACATATCTGAATCTGGTCGAGTATGCCACGGTCTGGTACGGGCATGACATGGCTGCCAAGCACCTGCTGATCGAGAAGGCCACTGGCACCTATGCGCCATTCTGGTGGATGATGAACTTCTGCGGTTCGGTCGTCCCGTTCATCATGTTTTTCAAGAGGTTCCAAACCAATATTCCGGTGCTGTTTTCGGTATCGTTGCTGCTTAACCTGGGTATGTGGCTGGAACGCTGGATGATCGTTGCGCCGACTTTCGCTGATGGCTATTACCCGTGGACATGGGACCACGACCAGTGGCCCAGCCTGGTGCAATGGGGCATCGTATTCGGCAGTTTCGGCTGGTTTACGATGCTGTTCATGATTTTCTGCAAGATATTCCCGTCGGTCTCGATGTATGAGGTCAAGGAAATGGTTTATCACCGCAGTCAGGCAACCAAAAAGCTGGAAGCGACCGGAAAATTTGCAGCAGCCGGGAAGGGAGCACACTAAATGAGCAAACGTCATTTACTCGCGTTATTCACAGATTTTGACGCGGCAGAAAAGGTCGTCACCGAGTTGCGCAATCTGGGGATCAAAGGCTTCAATGCCGAGAAGGACATGATTGTAAAGTCGCCGATCGAACATCCCGAGGTGGAGGAATTTCTGGGTGACAGGCCAGTACGCGTCCAGTGGTTCACCTTGTTCGGTGCTGTCGGAATGGGTGCGCTGATGTTCCTGTTGATTTCAGCTGCGCAGGGTAACTTCTTTGCGCAAATGAAAGGCGGAAAGCCTATCGTTCCGTTTCCGCCCAATTTTGTGCTGACCTACGAAATGTTCATTTTGGGCGGTGTTTATATTACCGTGCTTGGATTCCTGATCTGTGCAGGCTTGCCGGCCAGGCGTTCGCCGTTGTACAGCGCCAAGGTATCCGAAGACCAGATCGGTATTTTGGTGCAGGCTGATGAATCCGCAAGCGGAACGCTGAAGTCAATTTTCACCAAACATCAGGCATTGGAAATTCAGGAAGAGGCGGGGAAATGAAAAAGTTATCCTTGGCAATGATGAGACAACTGATGGAACTGCTAAGTATTGGACTAAGACGCGAAGAATCTGCGTCTAAGCCACTACTTATAGCCATTCGACCAGGCAATCAAAAGGCTTTGCATAGCCATTCGGCTAAGTCACCAAAGAACGGTGACATAAGCCGCTGGTTAACGCTAGCCAAGTCGCTGGTTATTATTTTAATGGTTGCACCCACGTTCGCTTATGCATGGCCGTGGTCCATGGACCAGGGTAACCAGATCAGTATCAAACCCCAGGAAAGCGTTGATCCGGCGAATCCCGGTATGTATCCTTTCCCGAGTCGTTCGGTGCCTGTTCCGAATACGCAGACGTCCTCGATAGAGGTCAAGGATAAAGACGCCGCGTTCAAGCTGGTCAACCCTGTTCCGATAACGGAAAGATCGGTCGATATGGGGCATCGTCTGTTCTCGATATATTGCGTCCCCTGTCATGGGAAATCCGGTACCGGCGATGGCTATGTGGGTGCCAAATTGATACTGCAACCGTGGAATTTGACCTCGAGCAATGAGTTGCATTCCTGGAATTCACCGGATTATCCCGATGGCTACATCTTCGGCATGATGACCTTCGGCGGCGCAGTGATGCCGATCTATGCGATTGATTTGAGTCCAACCGAACGTTGGGAAGTGATAGATTACATCCGCGCTGTGCTGCAGAAGAGGGGAATACCCACTGTCACCGCACAGAAGACTAAATAGGAGACGGTCAACATGTTTTCATACAGCAATTGGTCGGTTCTGACCGTGAATTTTCTGGTGGTGCTTTATCTGGCACTGGGTGGCGTGACATTGTGCGCGGTGTTGCATCTGGTAGGTGCGCGCTGGAGATATGAGATTCGCCTTCTGGCCAGCTCCCTGTTTGCCCTGTTTCCGCTGGCATTCGTGTTGCTGATAATTTTGCTCGCCAACGGCGATGCGACTTTCCCGTGGATGAAACTGACCGGGGAACATGCGCATCACATATCCGCATGGAACAACTACACGTTCCTGGCGTCGCGCGAAGTTCTTGGCATGCTGCTGGTGATGGCGATACACTGGGTTTTCATCAAGCGCCAGGCCGTCAGTGAGCGCAGTTCTGAAGACGCGGCACGTTTTCACAACATCGCCTGCTGGATTCCCTATGTTTATGTGTTGTACGGCACGATGGTCGGGTGGGACTTTGAGATGACCTTGCTGCCTTCCTGGCACAGCGCGATCTATGGCATGCAGCAATTCGTCAGCAATTTCGGCATGTTCCTGTCATTCCTGGTAATCTGGATTTACGTTTTGAACAGCCGCGACAGATTGGTGAACCCGGTAAAGCCATTTGTGTATAATTACCTCGCGCAAATGCTGTTAGCCTTTACGCTGTTGTGGGTTTATACCTTCTTCGCGCAATACCTGACTATCTGGTATGGCAACTTGCCCGATGAAAGGAATCGCATGGTGGGCATGCAAGACGGCGATTACACCTTTATCTGGTGGGCGATGATCGCGCTGAAACTGGTGATCCCGTTTTCTGCTCTTGCCTTCCCGTACACCCGGCACAGCGTCAACGCGACAGTAGCTGTGGCAACATGTATCATCATCGGCACGCTGTTTGAACGCTATGTTTGGATAGGCGGTGTTAATGGAGGCGTCGGGTCATATCCGGTTTTGGCTGCTATAGTAGTCAGCGGTGTGGTCGCGACAATCGGTTTTTTCCTGGTGCGCATGCGTTTGCAAAGCATCCAATTGGTTAAAGGTTAGTCTGTATTTATGATGAGATTGTATTCGGGGACTTCATGTCCCTATAGCCACCGCTGTCGGATCGTGCTGTTCGAAAAAGGCATGGATTTTGAGGTGATTGACGTGGACTTGATGAACAAGTCCGAAGATGTTGCGGCAATCAATCCCTATGGCAAAGTGCCGGTGCTCGTGGAGCGCGATCTGGTGTTGTATGAGGCGAACATCATCAACGAATATATTGATGAACGCTTCCCGCATCCGCAACTGATGCCGCCCGATCCCGTCATGCGCGGCCGGGCACGATTGTTCCTGCACCGCTTCGAACAGGAGATATACAGCCAGGTTGAAGCGATAGAGCATGGTGTGCCGAAGGCGGCCGATAAGGCGCGCGCAATCGTTCGCGACAACTTGACCCAACTCTCGCAGATCTTGGCCACCCAGAAGTTTTTGCTGGGAGACGAGTTTTCCATGCTGGATGTGGCGATCGCACCGATGTTATGGCGGCTCGACCATTACGGCATCCAGATGGGCAAGGATGCTGTGCCGCTGATGAAATATGCCGAGCGGCTGTTCTCCCGCCAGGGCTTTATCGATGCGCTGACTGCCTCCGAAAGAGCAATGCGCAAGTGAGCGATTTATCCACGCGCCCGTACCTTATCCGCGCGATTTATGAATGGTGTGTGGATAGCGGGTTGACTCCCTATCTGGCTGTCCGGGTTAATGAACATACCGAGGTCCCGCGTTCCCACGTGAAGGATGGCGAAATCGTCCTGAATCTCAGTGCCGACGCGGTGCGCAACCTGCAGATGGGCAACGAGATGATTACCTGCACCGGGCGCTTTGGCGGTGTGCCGTTCGATCTCATGGTGCCAGTAGTGGCAGCCACAGGCATATTTGCCAAGGAAACGGGGCAGGGGTTGGTGTTTCAAGGCGATGACTCACCGCAACCGCCACCCTCTTCGGCCGGTGGCGATGGGGTATCCAAACCAACCGCGCACAAGCCCAGTTTGAAGATCGTGAAATAAGAAAAGCCGCAGATATGCGGCTTTCTTGTTTTGTGCGCCTGTATTTACCCGGCAGCTTGAGCCAGCGTCGTATGCATCTTGCTCATGGCCTTTTGTTCGATTTGGCGGATACGCTCAGCCGATACATTGAATTCGGAGGCCAGGTCATGCAGCGTCGCGCCGGTCCCCTCTTCGCACAGCCAGCGCGCCTCAACGATGCGGCGGCTGCGTTCATCCAGTCCCGCCAACGCATTTGCCAAGCCGGATGTTTGCAGATGCTCGCGTTCGGCTGTTTCCAGTATCTGCGAAGGCTCATGTTCCGCGTTATCGGCCAGATAACTAATCGGCGCGTAGCTTTCATCGTCATCGCTCCCGCTGGGCTCCAACGCGACTTCATGCCCGGCGAAACGTGCTTCCATATCCACCACATCGTGTTCGCTGACATTGAGCTGTTGCGCGATTTCGCTGATTTGTTGCGGCTTGAGCGGTTCCAGGCCCTTCTTCATGCTGCGCAGATTGAAGAACAGTTTGCGCTGCGATTTGGTCGTGGCGATCTTCACCAGTCGCCAGTTACGCACCACGAATTCGTGAATTTCGGCGCGTATCCAGTGCAGCGCGAACGACACCAAGCGCACTCCGCGTTCCGGGTCGTAGCGTTTCACCGCTTTCATCAGGCCGATATTGCCCTCCTGGATCAGATCGGCTTGCGGCAACCCATAACCGGCATAACCCCGCGCTACACTGACCACCACGCGCAAGTGCGAAAGCACCAACTCGCGTGCGGCATCCAGATCGTCCTCGGTTTTGAAGCGCGTCGCCAAGGCAAACTCCTGCTCCTGGGACAGGATCGGGAAGCGGTTCACTGTCTGGACATAGCTCTCCAGGCTGCCAACGGCAGACGGTATGGGTAGACTTAATGTGGCATTCATGGTGTTCCCTCCTTTAATGCGATGATTTTAGCACTCGTGGCGTTGGAGTGCCAAGCTCGAAAAAGGTTCGATGCTGGTTTATGGGACATGGGCGGCAAACTGCGGCGCATTGAACATGGAGCGTACGGGGCTCATGGATTCGGCTACCTGCCCGATATTACGGTGATGACGGTTGCCACCGACGATATCAGCGGAAAATCGTGACCTGCCCCTGATTTATTGTCACAATGCGTATCGGGACACGAACCGGGTTCGTCGAATGACAGACAGCCTTGTCGCTCGTTCCATCACTTAAGTTTCTACCACTCCGGAGGCGTATGCAAAACTCATCAGATATTCATAAACCTTCTGGGAAAAATGGCATGAAAAAATTCACTCTCGAAGGTGCCCGGATAAAAGCTTTTTGTTTTCTGGCGGGCTTAATGGCCGCTGTAACTTTCTCGTCAGAAGTGTCGGCGTTGCCGTTGTTTGCCCGTCAAACTGGCATGGTCTGTTCCGCATGCCACTTCCAGCACTTTCCGATGCTGAATGGTTTTGGCCGTGCATTCAAGTCCGCAGGCTATACCATGATGGGCGCGCAAGGAAAAGTGGAGGGCGATGGATTGACTATTCCCGACACGCTGAACATGGCCGTGATGACTTCGGCGGGTTATGAAAAAACCAATCAGGCGGCCGGCGTGGGCCCGCAAAAGACCACCGGGGACGGCACATTCTATGTACCCGGCACCGGCGGTGAGCTGTCGGTGTTCTTTGGCGGCCGCATCAGCGAGAACGCCGGCTTCCTGTCAGAAATCGGTACGGGTGGATCGGTCTCGGGTACTGCCGTCAGTGGGGCTCATAGCTCTGCCAAGCTGCCGGTGCTGTTTCAACTGACAGCGCCCCAGCTTAAATTACCTGAAGGCTCGCTCGCCGGTGTCGTACCGTTCACCACGGATGATCATGGTGCGTCCTATGGCTTTGAACTGCTGAATACCGGCGCCAATGTCGTGCATCAAATGAGTCTCGCGGCCGGTCTGAATGGTGCGCACAGTGCGGCGCTTTCAGCGCAGCAATTCATCGGCACCGACGGTTCCGCAACAGGCGTGGCATTCGTGGCGAACAGTTCCATGGGTTTCATCAATCTGACCAAATACGACCAGAGTGGCATCACGGGCGGTACCCTGGCTGGACTAGGCTCCACTTATGTTCGTGTCGCAGGTATATTCGATCTGGACGGATGGGATGCGGGGGCGGGCATACAGATATGGAGCGGCAACTCGGCTGCACATGTCGCCGGGACATACGCATATTCAGACACCAAGGCAACAGCTGTTGACGGCCAGATGCAGGGCAGGATGGGCGATATGCCGGTGGGGTTCTACGCCAGTTACGCCGCGGCGCCGGCAGGCACCAACACCTACAACATGGATCCGGCTGCGGCTGTGCCCGGTACGGCAGTCACCCGCGTCTACGGTAAGGCTTCCAAGAGCGCCTTCGATATCTCTGCCGAAGTGGGCGTAGTCCCTGATAAAGTCACGTTGGGCGTCGCGCTTCGCTACGGCAAGAGCGGCGTTGCGATAGCCGGAGGCACCGGCAATGCGAGTGATAACGCGATCACGCTGCTGGCTACCTACAAGCTGGCGCAGAACATGCTGGCATCATTCTCGCTGACCAGCGCAAACGGCGGGTATTGGGATGCGGCGCACCACAATGCACTGGGCAGCGCTACCACAACGATCAACCTGTTCGCACTATTTTAAATCTTAAAGTGCTGTTGCAAATATGCCAACTTTTACACATTTTGTTGCAAACCAGTGTCGCCTGATTTTTTAACTATGATATAGTTTGCCGACAAATGGAATGGAATTTAGTTCATTTGAGTTATAAAGATAATTGTGCAGTCAACGGATATTGTTTCTCGATGGCTGCATGGTTATGCAATGTTTATCAACTACATAGGGAGTAAAACATGCAATTCAAAAAAGCACTATTAGCGGTTTCCGCGCTGGTGTCCGCCGCAATCTGGGCGCCCCAGGCACAAGCGATTCCCGCGTTTGCACGTCAAGTCGGCATGGCCTGCAGCGCTTGCCATTACCAGCACTTCCCGACCTTGAACAGCTTCGGCCGCGCGTTCAAAGAAGGCGGTTTCACGATGATGGGTGCCCAGGAAAAAATCGAAGGCGACGGACTTTCCATTCCCGCCACGCTGAACCTCGCATTCGTCACCAACTTCCAATACGCCAAGACCAACGGCCCTACTACAAATCTGGATGCAATTTCCAAGGACAGCAACAACGGCCAGATTTCCATGACCCAATACAGCCTGTTCATGGGTGGGCGTGTCGGCGAGAACATCGGTTTCGAGGGTGAAGTCGGCCTGAACGGCGGTGCAGGACTGGCCTCGGTCAAGATGCCTTTCGCGCAAGACTGGGGATCGTTCAAGACCCTGGTCGTGCCGTTCACCACGGACGGTCTGGGCGCGCCACAGGGCTTCGAAATCCTGAGCGACGGCGCAACGGGCGTGCATTTGTTCAACCAGGAGGACATGGCTGCGGTCTCCGCGCAACAGTATATCGGCACGGGAACTGCTGCACATGGCGTGGCGTTAGTCGCCGCAACCGACTATGGTTTCGTCAACTTCACCAAGTATGGACTTGACTCCGTCATTGGTAACGGTGGCGATAATCCTGCCGCTGCTGGTACTGGAGCGGGTTCTCCTACCGCCAACTACCTGCGTGCGGCATGGCTCGGTGATGTAGCCGGTTTCGATACGGGCGTCGGTGTGCAATTCTGGACTGGTACCTCTGCCTCGGCGGCCGCTATGACACCAGGTGGTTGGTACGAAACCAAAGCGACAGCGATCGATGCGCAGATGCTGGGCGATCTGGGCGGCATGCCTTTGACGCTGATCGCTTCCTATGCAAGAGCGCCGAATGCAACCGGTACCAATCCTAACGTGTTCAACAACGGTGGTACCGATGCCAGGAAATCGTTCAACGTGGCTGCCGAGCTCGGCGTTTTGCCGAAGACCACCGTGCAATTGGGTTTGCGTAACGCAAAATCCGGTATTAACAATGGCGTCTCGGCCAATGCGTCCGACAATGCGATCATGCTCGGTGCGACTTACAGCATCGCGCTGAACGTACGGGCCGAGTTGACCTACTCCAAGTACAGCGGCGACTTGTACAAAGCCGCTTCTACGGCATTGCCAGCTACTGGCGACCAGATGACTGTGCTGAACCTGTGGATGGGATTCTAAGCATATAAGCATCACCAGCCGGTTAACCGGTAATACTCGAACCCGCCTCCCTGCAAAAGGAGGCGGGTTTTTTATTGGGTGTTTCCGGCAGCGCGCATTTACCCGGAGGTGAAAGTCCGCATCCTGCATGGGAAAGTGGCAACTGAACGGCAAGGTGACCGCGAAGCTGAAGGAAACTGAAAGCAAAGCGTGATACTTGCACAGAACGACGCACTGTAGTTGAATGGGTATACGAAGGTATCGATGGTATTTTTTTAACCCAAATTGTTCATTAGCCATTTTTGATTTTTCATCAAAACGCGCAAACCCTGTAGGAGCGTAGCTGGCTGCGGAAGGGTCGCTGCGAAGTAGCGGGGCACCCTCCGGCGTACCCTTTATGGGTGCTGCGCGATTGTTTTGAAGATCAATCGCCCGATGGCCTTGCATAGCCATTCCACTAATCCATCAAAAAACGATGGATAAGTGGCTGGTTAAATCGGGCT
>Ga0207932_1000789_pt1 | contig 10857 bp, 22 predicted proteins | sample NGESurdeep092012_FD_184480 | JGI IMG/M metagenome (GOLD analysis project Ga0207932, IMG submission 184480) | Arctic peat soil microbial communities from Barrow, Alaska - NGEE Surface sample 415-2 deep-092012 (SPAdes) | ecosystem: Environmental > Terrestrial > Soil > Wetlands > Peat ...
TGAGGTGCCATTGGCGGAGATGTTCGGTTATTCCACTGCGTTGCGTTCCGCAACCCAGGGCCGTGCAACTTATACGATGGAATTCAAGCACTACACTGAAGCACCCAAGAACGTCGCTGAAGCAGTGATGAACAAGAAATAATTTTTAGATTTGATTGAGAGGCAATAATCATGGCAAAGAGCAAATTTGAACGCACCAAACCGCACGTGAACGTAGGCACGATAGGCCACGTGGATCACGGCAAGACCACGCTGACCGCGGCGATCACGACCGTGTTGGCCAAGAAATTTGGCGGCGAAGCCAAGGCCTATGATCAAATTGACGCGGCACCGGAAGAAAAGGCGCGCGGCATCACCATCAACACCGCGCACGTCGAATATGAGACCGCCACCCGCCACTACGCCCACGTAGACTGCCCCGGCCACGCCGACTACATCAAGAACATGATCACCGGCGCCGCGCAAATGGACGGCGCGATCCTGGTCTGTTCCGCAGCGGACGGCCCGATGCCGCAAACCCGCGAACACATCCTGCTGGCACGCCAGGTGGGCGTGCCGTACATCGTCGTATACCTGAACAAGTGCGACATGGTCGACGACGAAGAACTGCTCGAACTGGTCGAAATGGAAGTGCGCGAACTGCTCTCCAAATATGACTTCCCCGGCGACGACATCCCCATCATCAAAGGCTCCGCACTGAAGGCATTGCAGGGCGACCAAAGCGAGATTGGCGAACCTTCCATCTTCCGTCTGGCCGACGCCCTCGACAGCTACATCCCGCTGCCCAAGCGCGCGCTGGACGGCGCCTTCCTGATGCCTGTGGAAGACGTATTCTCCATCTCCGGCCGCGGCACCGTGGTGACCGGCCGTATCGAGCGCGGCATCGTCAAGGTTGGTGAAGAACTCGAGATCGTCGGTATCAAGCCCACGCTCAAGACCACCTGCACCGGCGTGGAAATGTTCCGCAAACTGCTCGACCAGGGTCAGGCAGGCGACAACGTCGGCGTACTGTTGCGCGGCACCAAGCGTGAAGAAGTCGAGCGCGGCCAGGTATTGGCCAAGCCGGGTTCGATCACCCCGCACACCAAGTTCACCGCAGAGATCTATGTATTGGGCAAAGACGAAGGCGGGCGCCACACCCCGTTCTTCCAGGGTTACCGTCCGCAGTTCTACTTCCGCACCACCGACGTGACCGGCGCAGTCGAATTGCCGGCCGGTACCGAGATGGTGATGCCTGGGGACAACGTCAGCATCACGGTGAACCTGATCAACCCGATCGCGATGGAAGAAGGCTTGCGTTTCGCGATTCGTGAAGGCGGCCGTACTGTCGGTGCAGGTGTGGTTGCAAAGATTATTGAGTAGGAATACAATGCGCGCCCTCGCGTGGTCCAGGTCACTGGTCTGAACCACGCGATTTCGTTCTTTAATTAGCGGCATTGCCGCGTAAATGCAAGAGAAGATTATGCAAAGTCAAAAAATCCGCATACGCCTCAAGGCGTTTGATTACCGTTTGATCGACCAGTCGGCTGCGCGTATCGTTGAAACAGCGAAGCGTACCGGTGCGGTGGTGAATGGCCCGGTGCCGTTGCCGACCAAGATCGAACGTTTCGATGTGCTGCGTTCACCGCACGTCAACAAGACTTCGCGCGATCAGTTTGAGATCCGTACCCATCTGCGTTTGATGGACATCGTTGATCCTACCGACAAGACGGTGGATGCGCTGATGAAGCTTGATCTGCCAGCCGGTGTGGATGTGGAAATCAAGTTGCAGTAATAGTTTTACCTCGGTTTCGTTAGTATGTTTTGTTAGTAAGTATCAAAAAAATCGGCTGACCAATTGTAGTCAGCCCCTTAACAAGAGGAAATAAAAATGAGCTTAGGACTTGTCGGTCGCAAGATTGGCATGACCCGCGTATTTACCGATGACGGTTCTTCGTTGCCGGTTACTGTGCTGGAAGTGTCCAACAATCGTGTCACTCAGGTTAAATCCGCAGGCACCGATGGCTACACCGCTGTGCAATTGGCACACGGGGTACGTCGTCCCGGTCGCGTCAGCAAAGCTGCCGCCGGACACTACGCCAAGGCGGGTGTGGAAGCGGGGAGTGCACTGAAGGAATTCACCGTAACCCCTGGACAACTGGATGGACTGCAGACTGGTTCCGTAGTCAGTGTCGAGATTTTTCAGGTCGGTCAACTCGTGGATGTAACGGGCACAACCAAGGGTAAGGGTTATGCCGGTACCATCAAGCGCCACCATTTCAAATCGGGTCGCGCATCGCACGGTAACTCCAAATCGCATAACGTACCTGGCTCAATCGGCATGGCGCAAGATCCGGGCCGAGTATTTCCGGGCAAGCGTATGACAGGTCATCTGGGTGACGTGCAACGGACCGTGCAAAATCTGCAAGTGGTGCGTGTCGATGTTGCCCGTCAACTGTTGCTGGTAAAAGGTGCTGTTCCAGGCTGCATAAACAGCAGCATTATGGTGCGTCCCGCAGTGAAGGCAGGTGTGTAATGGAACTTAAAGTCATTAACGACAAGGGTCAGTCGAGCGCGAATCTGAATGCTTCAGACGAGTTGTTTGGCCGTGAATATAACGAGGATCTGGTCCATCAGTTGATCACCGCTTACCAGGCGAACGCCCGTGCCGGCAACAGCAAGCAAAAAGGTCGTAGCGAAATCGCCAAGAGTACCCGCAAGCCGTATGCACAAAAGGGTACCGGTCGTGCGCGTGCCGGTATGGCATCCAGTCCGATATGGCGTGGCGGCGGCAAGATCTTCCCGAATACCGCCGAAGAAAACTACACACAAAAAGTCAACCGCAAGATGTATCGGGCCGGCTACGCGTCTATCCTGTCAAAGCTGGTCAGCGAAAACCGCTTGATGGTCGTGGACAGCCTGACGGTTGATTCGCCCAAAACAAAATTGTTTGCGCAGAAGATCAAAAGTCTTGGCGTGGATACCAATCGCTTTCGCCTGTTGATCATTACCGACAACATCGATGAAAACCTTTACCTGTCATCGCGCAATTTGCCTAACGTACTGGTGCTGGAAGCCAATCAAGCCGACCCGGTCAGCCTGGTACGTTTCCCCAACGTTTTGGTGACACGCAATGCGGTGGCAAAAATCGAGGAGATGTTCGCATGAGTACCCAACAAACCGGCTCCCAGAAATTCAGCAAAGAACGTTTGATGAACGTTTTGCTTGCACCGCAAATTTCCGAAAAGGCAACCTATGTTGCCGAAAAAAATGAGCAAGTAATTTTCCGTGTCGCGACGGATGCGACCAAGCCTGAAATAAAAGCTGCCGTGGAAATGATGTTCAAGGTGAACGTGGACAGCGTGCAGGTTGCATGCGTCAAGGGCAAGGTCAAGCGCAGCGGTCGTGTCATCGGACGCCGCAACGACTGGAAAAAGGCTTATGTGTGCCTGGCCGCAGGTCAGGAAATCAATTTTGCTGCAAGCGAGCAAGGATAATCATCATGGCATTGATTAAACTGAAACCAACAACTCCGGGACAGCGTGCAGTAGTGCGCCTTGTCAATCATGACCTGCATAAAGGCAAACCCATTGCGTCTTTGCTGGAAAGGAAGACTAAAACCGCAGGCCGTAACAATAACGGACACATCACCACGCGTCATATGGGTGGTGGTCACAAGCAACATTATCGTCTGGTCGACTTCAAGCGTGATAAGGATGGCATTCCGGCGACAGTAGAGCGTCTGGAATATGATCCAAACCGCAGCGCTAACCTGGCTTTGCTGTGCTATGTCGATGGTGAGCGTCGCTATATCATTGCACCCAAGGGTGTTGCAGCAGGGGCAACCCTGGTGAGCGGTTCCGAAGCGCCGATCAAACCGGGTAATGCTTTGCCTTTACGCAACGTTCCGGTCGGGTCGACCATACATTGCATCGAAATGTTGCCGGGCAAGGGCGCGCAGTTGGCACGTTCTGCGGGTACTTCGGTGCAATTGCTGGCTCGAGAAGGAAGCTACGCGCAGTTACGTTTACGCTCCGGCGAGATACGCAAAGTGCACATTGATTGCAAGGCGACCTTGGGCGAGGTGGGTAATTCCGAACACAGCCTGCGCTCTATCGGCAAGGCCGGTGCGATGCGTTGGCGCGGTGTCCGTCCGACCGTTCGCGGTGTGGTCATGAATCCGGTGGATCACCCGCATGGTGGTGGTGAGGGCAAGACTGCTGCCGGTCGTCACCCGGTCAGTCCGTGGGGTGTGCCAGCCAAGGGTTTCCGTACACGTCGCAACAAACGCACCAGCGGTATGATCGTGCGTCGTCGCTTTCAGGTTTAAGGGGTAGATAAATATGGCACGTTCAGTTAAAAAAGGTCCATTTGTTGACGCTCACTTGCTCAAGAAGATTGAGGCAGTGCGCGCGACCAATGATAAGCGCCCGGTGAAAACCTGGTCGCGCCGTTCCACGGTGTTGCCCGAGTTTGTCGGTCTGACAATAGCTGTGCATAACGGCAAGCAGCATATTCCGGTGTACGTTTCCGAAAACATGGTGGGCCACAAGTTGGGTGAGTTTTCCCTGACACGCACCTTCAAGGGCCACTCTGCCGATAAAAAAGCAGTGGTCAAGAAACCGGGGGCATGATGAAGACGACTACTGCAGTTGCACGAAAAATTCATCTCTCTGCGCAGAAAGGCCGCTTGGTTGCGGATCAGATTCGCGGATTGCCGGTTGCGCAAGCACTTAACATCCTGACCTTCAGCCCGAAAAAGGCCGCCACCATTATCAAGAAAGCGCTTGAGTCCGCAATAGCGAACGCTGAGCATAACGATGGTGCTGATATCGACGAACTGAAAGTCAAAGTTATCTACGTTGACAAGGCTGCATCGGGGAGAGGTTTTTCGGCGCGTGCCAAAGGTCAGGGCAATCGCCTTGAAAAGCAAACTTGCCACATTACTGTCAGCGTAGGGAGCTAAGGGTAGATTATGGGACAGAAAATTCATCCGACCGGTTTCCGGTTGTGCATTCGTAAAAATTGGGATTCCAAGTGGTATGCCAACAGCGGTAATTTCGCTGATCTGCTGCTGAAGGATATCGAAGTTCGCGCTTACCTCAAAAAGAAACTGGCTTCCGCCGGCGTCTCCAAGGTGGTCATCGAACGGCCGGCCAAGAATGCCAAAGTGACTATTTATACCGCGCGTCCTGGCATGGTGATCGGCAAGAAGGGCGAAGACATCGAATCATTGCGCGCCGAATTGCGCAAGCGTATGGGCCTTCAATCTGTCGATGTTGCGATCGAGGAAGTGCGCAAACCGGAAATCGATGCGCAACTGATTGCTGAGAGCATTACCGCGCAGCTGGAAAAGCGCATCATGTTCCGTCGCGCGATGAAGCGCGCGATGCAAAATGCGATGCGCCTCGGTGCGCAAGGCATCAAGATAATGAGCGCGGGCCGTTTGAACGGCATTGAGATCGCCCGCACCGAGTGGTATCGCGAAGGCCGTGTGCCATTGCACACTTTGCGCGCCGATATCGATTACGGTACATCCGAGGCCAAGACCACGTACGGAATCATAGGCGTGAAGGTTTGGGTATTCAAAGGTGAAATTTCGAATCAGGAAGCTGTTGCGCCAGTCGCGGCCGAGCCTGAAAAGAAAGCAAGAAAGTCGGGAGTAAAGCATGCTACAGCCAGCTAGAAGGAAATTCCGCAAGGAGCAAAAGGGCCGGAATACCGGTATTGCCACCCGTGGCAACAAGGTGAGCTTTGGCGAGTTTGGTCTGAAGGCGGTCGTGCGCGGACGTTTGACGGCGCGCCAGATTGAAGCCGCACGTCGTGCCATGACGCGCCACATCAAGCGTGGCGGACGTATCTGGATTCGTATCTTTCCGGATAAGCCGATCTCTAAAAAGCCGGCTGAAGTCCGCATGGGTAATGGTAAGGGTAACCCAGAGTACTACGTCGCAGAGATTCAGCCAGGCAAGATGTTGTATGAAATGGACGGCGTAAGTGAAGCCTTGGCCCGTGAAGCTTTTGTTCTGGCTGCGGCAAAGCTGCCGCTTGCCACCACTTTTGTAGTTAGACAGGTAGGTACATAACATGAAGGCCAGTGAACTTAAATCCAAGTCCCCAGCAGACCTGCAAACCGAATTGTTGTCTTTGACCAAGGCGCAGTTTGGATTGCGTATGCAGGTTGCGACACAACAAATGACCAACACAAGTGAATTTCGCAAAGTTCGCCGTGATATCGCTCGCGTTAAGACTGTGTTGACACAAAAAGGTGCACAGAAATGAGCGAAGCCAAAACAACAATTGATTCCAGCATGAAACGTACCCTGACCGGTACTGTGACAAGCGACAAAATGGACAAGACCGTAACGGTTCTGGTCGAGCGCAAAGTAAAACACCCGTTGCTGGGCAAGATCATTCGCGTTTCAAAAAAATATCATGCGCACGATGAAGCCAACGAGTTTCATACCGGTGATGTGGTAACGATTGAAGAGTGTCGCCCGCTTGCCAAGACCAAAAGTTGGCGAGTTGCCAAGCTGCATGAGAAGGGCGCGGCAAATTAATTGTAATTACTGCTTGCGTCATTTCTGAATTTGCATATAATACGCGGCTTCGTTTCATCGCCGCTTGCGGCGACCTAACCCGAACGGGTTCCAAAACTGGCCGCTGTGAGCGGAACAAGTTGGAGATTAAATAATGATACAAATGCAGTCTGTTTTAGATGTGGCTGACAATACCGGTGCACGGTCCGTGATGTGCATCAAGGTGTTGGGTGGTTCCAAGCGCCGATATGCTTCCGTTGGTGATGTCATCAAGGTCAGCATCAGGGACGCGGCTCCGCGTGGTCGCGTAAAGAAGGGCGAAGTTTACAACGCCGTAGTGGTTCGCACTGCGAAGGGTGTGCGTCGCTCCGATGGTTCTTTGGTCAAGTTTGATGGCAATGCTGCAGTTTTGCTCAATGCCAAATTGGAGCCGATCGGCACACGTATCTTCGGACCGGTCACACGCGAGTTGCGTACGGAAAAGTTCATGAAGATCGTTTCGCTGGCACCAGAAGTGCTGTAAGCGGCAACGAATCGAATCGAGGAAAATCATGCGCAAGATTAAGAAAAACGATGACGTAATTGTAATTACGGGCAAAGACAAAGGAAGTCGCGGCAATGTATTGCGCGTACTGGGTGAATACCTTTTGGTCGGCGGTATCAATAAAGTCAAGAAGCACCAGAAGCCAAACCCGGTCAAAGGATTGACGGGCGGGATTGTAGAAATGGAATTGCCCATACATATTTCGAATGTGGCGATATACAACGCGGCTGCCAAGAAGGGTGATCGAGTCGGTATTAAAATGCTGGAGGATGGGCGCAAAGTTCGCTTGTTCAGATCCAGCGGCGAAGTGATTGACGCTTAAGGAGTATAGAGCATGGCTCGTTTGTATGGGTTTTACAAAGATAAGGTCGCTAAAGACCTGATGAAACAGTTTGGCTACAAGTCCATCATGGAAGTGCCGCGCATTGAAAAGATCACCCTGAACATGGGTGTCGGTGAGGCGGTAGCTGACAAGAAGGTGATGGAGTTTGCGGTTGGCGATATGCAAAAGATCGCCGGACAGAAGCCGGTCGTTACATTATCCAAGAAGTCCATTGCTGGCTTCAAGATTCGTGAGGGTTACCCGGTCGGTTGCAAGGTTACATTGCGCAAGGAGCGCATGTATGAATTCCTGGACCGGCTGATTTCTGTGGCAATCCCGCGTATTCGCGATTTCCGCGGAATCTCAGGCAAGTCCTTTGATGGTCGTGGCAACTACAACATGGGCGTTAAAGAGCAAATCATTTTTCCGGAAATTGAGTACGAAAAGATTGATGCGTTGCGTGGTATGAATATCACCATCACCACCTCCGCGAAAACTGACGAGGAAGCCAAGGCTCTTCTGTTGGCATTCAAACTCCCATTAAAGAAATGAGGGAAGACTAATGGCTAAGATGGCAGTTATTAACCGCGAACAAAAACGCCGAGAAATGGTTGCAAAGTTTGCAGCAAAACGTGCGCTTCTGCTCGCAACGATTTCGAATGTAAAGCTCAGCGAAGAGGAGCGCGCCGATGCTCGTCTTAAATTGCAAGCATTGCCGCGCGATTCAAGCCCGGTGCGTTTGCGTAATCGTTGTGCATTGACTGGCCGCCCGCGCGGTACTTTCAGAAAGTTTGGTTTGGGGCGTATCAAGTTGCGTGAATTCGCGATGCGCGGTGAGATTCCCGGTATCGTTAAGGCCAGCTGGTAGGAGAAATTATATGAGTATGAGTGATCCAATCTCCGACATGTTGACGCGCATTCGCAATGCGCAGATGGCGGAAAAAACATCGGTTGCAATGCCTGCGTCCAAGTTGAAAGTGGCAATAGCCGAAGTGTTGAAAGACGAAGGTTATGTGGATGGCTTCAATGTTATTTCTGGCGAGGGCGGCAAAAATACGCTGGAAATCGGCCTGAAGTATTACAGCGGTCGTCCGGTAATCGAAAAGATTCAGCGCATCAGCCGTCCCGGACTGCGTGTTTACAAGGGTTCCGATGATATTCCCAAGGTCATGAATGGCCTGGGTATTGCCATCGTGTCGACTTCAAAAGGTTTGATGACCGACCGCAAAGCGCGCGCCAATGGTATTGGTGGTGAAGTGCTGTGCGTTGTCGCGTAGTGAGGTAAGTATGTCTAGAGTAGCCAAGAAGCCTGTGGTAGTGCCTAGCGGTGTTGAAGTAACGCTGGCGACAGGAGAAATTTCCGTAAAGGGTGCGTTGGGTACCCTTAAGCAACCGTTGTCGGGTGACGTGAGCGTGGTGCGCGAGGGCGATAGCCTGTTGTGCAAAGCGCAAAATGACACCAAGCAAGCCAATGCAATGTCCGGTACGTTACGCGCTTTGCTGGCTAACATGGTGCAGGGTGTCAGTAAGGGTTTCGAGCGCAAGCTGACCTTGGTAGGCGTGGGTTATCGCGCACAAGCTGCCGGTGATACCTTGAACCTGACTTTGGGCTTTTCCCATCCGGTATCCTACAAGATGCCATTCGGTGTGAAAGTTGAAACCCCGACGCAAACAGAAGTCGTGTTGAAGGGTGTCAACAGGCAGCAGGTTGGGCAGGTTGCCGCTGAAATTCGCGCTTTCCGCGAACCAGAGCCATATAAAGGCAAAGGTGTGCGCTATAGCGATGAAGTGGTGATTTTGAAAGAAACCAAGAAGAAATAATTGAGGCGGATATGTTGATCAAAAAACAAGCGCGTCAGCGCAGAGCACGCAAAACCCGTGCACGCATTGCTGAAAAAAAATCGGTTCGTTTGGCAATAAATCGCACAAATTTACACATTTATGCGCAAGTGATTTCGGCTTGTGGCAGCAAGGTGTTGGCAAGTGCATCCAGCGTTGAAGCCGAAGTGCGCAAAGATTTGGCGAATGGTGGCAACAAGGCCGCTGCAGCCATGGTTGGGAAGCGTATTGCAGAAAAGGCAAAAAGCGCCGGCATTACCCAGGTGGCATTTGACCGTTCCGGTAATCGATATCATGGTCGTGTTAAAGCGTTGGCAGAAGCCGCGCGTGAACATGGCCTGCAGTTCTAATTGGAGTTGAGTGATGGCTAAGCCGCAAGGAAGAATGCAGCAACAGGAAAAGCGCGATGATGGTCTGATCGAGAAGATGATCTCCGTGAACCGCGTCACCAAGGTGGTAAAGGGTGGCCGTATCATGGGTTTTGCCGCGCTGGCCGTGGTCGGTGATGGCGATGGTCGTGTGGCGATGGGCAAAGGAAAATCGAAAGAAGTTCCGGTTGCTGTGCAAAAGGCCATGGATGAAGCGCGCCGCAATCTGGTTAAGGTCAGCTTGAAGAATGGCACTTTGCACCATACCGTGATGGGCAAGCACGGCGCGGCTAAAGTGCTGATGCAACCGGCGTCAGAAGGTACCGGCATTATTGCCGGTGGTGCGATGCGCGCAGTATTCGAGGCGGTAGGTGTGCGTGATGTGTTGGCCAAATGTATCGGTTCGAGCAACCCGTACAACGTGGTACGTGCCACGTTGAAAGGCCTGACAGCAATGAATTCGCCATCAGTGATCGCGGCCAAGCGCGGCAAGAATGTTGAAGAGATTTTGGGGTAAGTCATGACAAAAGCCAAAACAAATACCAAGACCATTAAAGTGACGCAGATCAAAAGTCTGATCGGCACCAAACAATCGCATCGCGACACGATTCGCGGATTGGGTCTGCGGCGTATCAACCACACCGTGCAACTGGAGGACACTCCTTGCGTGCGCGGCATGATCAACAAAGTGTTTTACATGGTTAAGTGCGAGGCATAACAAATGCAACTCAATAAAATTCAACCTGCACAAGGTGCCAAGCACGCCAAGCGTCGCGTTGGTCGCGGCATAGGTTCCGGTTTGGGCAAGACATGCGGTCGTGGCCATAAAGGACAAAAATCCCGGGCCGGCGGATTTCACAAGGTCGGTTTTGAAGGCGGTCAAATGCCGCTGCAACGTCGTTTGCCGAAGCGTGGCTTTATTTCGCTGACGCGTTACGACACTGCGCAAGTGCGTTTGTCGGATCTGCAGAAGATGCCGGTAGATAATATTGATCTGTTGGCACTCAAGCAAGCTGGTGTTGTGCATGCAAATGCATTGTCTGTGAAGGTAATACTGTGCGGTGAAATTTCCCGTGCAGTGAAGTTGCAAGGTTTGCTGGCAACCAAGGGTGCACGTACAGCGATTGAAGCCGCTGGCGGTAGCATCGCCGAGTAAAGGTTAGTACGTGAGTATGGTTGCCAAGGGTGTGAGCAAAGGAAAGTACGGCGATTTGAGTAGCCGGCTGTGGTTTTTGCTGGGTGCGCTGGTGGTGTTCCGCATCGGCG
>Ga0207932_1000790_pt1 | contig 10831 bp, 10 predicted proteins | sample NGESurdeep092012_FD_184480 | JGI IMG/M metagenome (GOLD analysis project Ga0207932, IMG submission 184480) | Arctic peat soil microbial communities from Barrow, Alaska - NGEE Surface sample 415-2 deep-092012 (SPAdes) | ecosystem: Environmental > Terrestrial > Soil > Wetlands > Peat ...
GTCAATCTGAACGATCGTCATGCTGCGCCAGTCATATTTGTAACGCTCCAACTTTGCCCAAACAACATCAAGGGGGTCGGATACGGGGCGCGGCTTTTCAAAATCATGGTCCATGATCCCAATATGCGATCAAACTTTGCAACTTCCTAGGGTCAGAAACTAGGACTCAGATCCGAACTGACCCACTACCGGTTTTCGGCGCCGACAATGGGCCTCGGACCGATATTTTGAGCATCCGGCGTGATGCAACGCCTCCGGCCTTACGTTTTCCGCTCCGCGACGAACTTCGCCCCCTCCATCAGTACCTTCGCCGCGGCGCCGAATGGCGCGAGCGCCGCCACGGCCTCGCCGACCAGTGTCTTGAGCCGCGCCTTCGCCTGCTCGGGCCCGAGAACCCCAACCAGCGTCGCCTTTCCCGCTTCGGCGTCCTTGCCAATGGCCTTCCCGAGGGTAGCGCTGTCGCCTGTGATGTCGAGGAGGTCGTCGGCGATCTGGAAGGCTTGGCCGACAGCGGAGCCGTAGCGTTCGAGGGACTCGCGCTCGGCGCCGATCGCTTGCCCCAAGATACCACCGGCGACGCAGGCGAAGCGCAGCAGCGCGCCGGTTTTCATCGCCTGCAGCGTCGTCACCGCGGCCTCGTCGAACGCCTGCGGCCGGCCGTCGGCAAAGCGGCCTTCGGCGGTTAGGTCGAGCATCTGCCCGCCCACCATGCCGCCGAGCCCCGACGCGCGCGCGAGCGCCAGCAGCAGCTCGATGCGCACCGCGGGGTCGGGATGCGCGTCGGGGCGCGCAAGAACATCGAAGGCGAAGGTCAGGAGCCCGTCGCCCGCCAAAATCGCAGTCGCCTCGTCGAACGCCTTGTGGGCGGTCGGGTGCCCGCGCCGCAGATCATCGTCATCCATCGCCGGCAGGTCGTCGTGCACCAGCGAGTAACAGTGCACACATTCGAGCGCCGCGCCGACCATCAGCGCACGTTTGCGGGGCACGTCGAACAGCGCGGCGGTGGCAACCACGAGAAAAGGACGGAAACGCTTGCCCCCATTGAGGCTCGCGTAGCGCATAGCATCGAGCAGGCGCTGCGGGCGCGCGCGCTCGCCCTCGATCGCTGGCGCGGCGAGGAGGCGATCGATCAGACTCTCGGTGTCCGCTGCCACCGCAGTGAGCTGCGACAGGAAGGCTTCACTGGAAACAGTCATCGTCGCCCCGCTTTCGACGGCATTCGCGCCGTCCGTGAGTGGGCCGCTGGACCGAGCCGGGGTTCGGCGACCATTTGAAGTAACCAGCCTTATAGAACTATTCAATCGAATCGACGAGGCGGGCGGTGGCCGACCATCGTGGAGATGTCCACCAGCATGTCGGAAAACAGCACGTTCTCCCCGCCGAGAATGTAGCGATCGGGGTGGACGGGTTGACGATGATGGCGGGAATGTCGTCGTTTGCGATCATTGTCTCGACTAGCCGCTCACTCTCGTCACCAGCTCGTGTCCGACGCTGCTCATGTGGCCTTGGTCGCTCCGGGCCGCCGCGAAGCGCGCTCGCACGGGTCTTGGAAATCTCGCCAGATTCGCCATATAATTTACAGTTCACATTGTTACTTGCATCCGGAGTGCCCGGCCGCCAATCCAGAGGAACGTTTCGACCAAATGGTGGCGAACCTCGTAGCCTCAGCGGCGTTAGCGGTGTGGGTATATTTAATGGTGGGGCGTGGCGGTTTCTGGCTCGCGGCCGAACGCGACGACGGCGGCCCCGCACCGTCGGCATGGCCAGCCGTCACGGCCGTCATCCCGGCGCGTGACGAGGCCCAAGGCGTCGGCGAGACCATCGCCTCGCTGCTGCGGCAGGATTATCCGGGCCCGTTCTCTGTCATACTTGTGGATGATCAAAGCACCGACGGCACGGCCGAAGTCGCGCGACAGGCCGCAGCGACGGCCGCGGATCGGCTGACCATCCTGCCCGGAGCGGCGCTACCTGCGGGGTGGACGGGCAAGTTGTGGGCGATGAAGCAAGGCGTCGAGCACGCGCTGATAAGCGAACCCACCTATCTGCTGCTCACCGACGCCGACATTGTCTACGGCCCCGATGCGCTCGCGCGCCTCGTTTCGCAGGCGCAGGCGGAAGGTCTCGTGCTCACTTCGCTGATGGCCAAGTTGCGTTGCGAGAGCTTCGCCGAGCGCGCGTTTATTCCGGCCTTCATCTTTTTGTTCCAGATGCTCTACCCTTTCGCCTGGGTGGAGCGCCACGACCGCGCAACCGCGGCGGCGGCCGGCGGCTGCATGCTGGTGCGCCGCGATGCACTCTGCGCGGCTGGCGGCATCGAGCACATCCGCAACGCACTGATCGACGACTGCGCGCTAGCGCGCAACCTCAAGGCGCAGGGGCCAATCCGGCTCAGCCTGACGGAGCGCGTACGCAGCATCCGCGCTTACATGACGGTCCAGGACATCCGGCGCATGGTCGCACGCTCGGCCTATGCGCAGCTTGGCTATTCGCCGCTACTCCTTGCAGCAACGGTGGCCGGCATCGCGCTCACCTATCTGTTGCCGGTTCTGTTGGCGCTGTTCAGCCACGGGCTTGCGCAAACGCTCGGCCTCCTCTCCTGGGCAATCATGGCGATCGCGTTCCAACCGGTGCTGCGGTTCTACCGGCTGTCGCCACTGTGGGGGCCGTTTCTACCGGCGATCGCGCTAGCCTACATGGCATTTACGCTCGACTCCGCCTATCAATATGCTCGGAAGCGCGGCGGCCTGTGGAAAGGCCGCATTCAGGCCAACGTGAACGGCGTACTATGACGAATACCACGGTATTTCGGTCCGGCAAAACCCACCGCGACGAAAATTTCCCCGTAGCGTCGTGGCTCATCCATCCGCGCCACCGCGCGTTGATCCTCGCCTTCTACGAGTTCGTGCGCAGCGCCGACGACATCGCGGACCACCCCTCGCTTTCGGCGCAGGAGAAGCTTAACTTGCTGGACCGTATGGAGGCGGATCTGCTTGGCGTCAGCGACGACAGCGCGCAGACGGTAGCGCTGCGTCGCGCGCTTGCTGAGCGCGGTCTATCGGCGCATCATGCGCAGGATCTTCTGAAGGCGTTTCGCCTCGACGCCAGCAAGCGGCGCTACCGCAACTGGGACGACCTCATGGGGTACTGCGCCTACTCCGCGATGCCAGTCGGGCGTTTCGTGCTCGACGTGCACGGCGAGAGCCGCGACACGTGGTTCGCTTCCGACGCCATTTGCGCGGCGCTGCAGATCATTAACCATCTACAAGACTGCGCAGCAGATTACCGCAATCTCGACCGTGCCTACGTGCCGCTTGACGCACTCGCCGCTTGCGGCCTCGGCGTCGAGGCGCTCGGCGCGGCCAAGGCGTCGCCGGAGTTGCGGCGCTGCATCGCAGGGCTGGCAAAGCGCACCGAGGCGCTACTGCGCGAGGGCGATGCGCTGCCAGTCTTAGTCGAGGATTTGCGGCTCGGACTCGAGATCTCGGTCATCCAAACGCTGGCGCGGCATCTCACCCGTATGCTCGCCAGGCGCGATCCCTTGAGCGAGCGCGTGCACCTCGGCAAGCTCGGCGTTGCCGGCTTCACCTTCTTCGCCGTGCTCAAGGGCGCCACGCGCCGCGTCGGCCTTCACCGTCTCGCCTCGGCGGCACAGCCGTGAGTTCCGTGACCGACGAACCCGCGTCGGGAGCTGACCAGCGCGTGTCTGGTAGCTCTTTCTACGCGGCCATGCGCATTATGCCGAAGGTGCAGCGCAAGGCGATGTTCGAGATCTACTCGTTCTGCCGCGCGGTCGACGACATTGCCGACGACGGCGGCCCGCGCGACGTGCGCCTCGATCAATTGCAGCGCTGGCGCACCGACATCGACGCGCTCTATGCCGGCGCGGTGGCGCCGCACCTGCGCGGGCTCGCGCGGGCCGTGCGCGGCTTCGACTTGCAGCGCGAGGATTTCCTCGCCGTCATCGACGGCATGGAGATGGACGTAGTTTCCACCATGCGCGCGCCCAATCTCGCGACCCTCGACCTCTATTGCGACCGCGTCGCGAGCGCTGTAGGCCGGCTGAGCGTTCGCGTGTTCGGAATGGAGAAGGAGGCAGGGCTCACGCTTGCTCATCATCTCGGGCGCGCACTGCAACTCACAAACATCCTGCGCGACCTTGACGAGGACGCGGCCATCGGCCGCCTCTATCTGCCGCGGGAGGCGCTGGGCAACGCCGGTATCACGACCACCGACCCCGCGGCGACGCTGGCGAACCCAGCGATCGGCCAAGCCTGCGCGTCGGTCGTCACGCTCGCGGAGGGCCATTTTGCGCAAGCCGAGGCGATCATGGCGCGGAGCGCGCGCCACGCCATGCGTACGCCGCGCATCATGGCGACGGCCTACCGGATGGTGCTCGACCAGATGATCGCGCGCGGATGGCAAGCGCCGCGCGCGCCGGTGCGCCTGCGTCGCTGGCAATTCCTCTGGATACTTCTACGCTACGCCATCGTGTGATGCCGCACTTGATCCACATCATTGGCGCCGGTCTCGCCGGCCTCGCTGCCGCCGTTCGGCTTGTTGCGCAGGGCGTACGTGTGATCGTGCACGAGGCGACTAACCAGGCGGGCGGGCGCTGCCGCTCGTATCACGACCCCGCGCTCGGGATGTTGATCGACAACGGCAACCATCTCGTTCTCTCTGGCAACCGCGCGGCGCTTGCCTTTCTCGACACCATCGGCGCGCGCGATCATCTGTCGGGGCCCGGGAGTGCGAGCTTCCCGTTTATCGATCTCGCGACGGGTGATCGCTGGACCGTACGCGCCAACGACGGGCCGGTGCCGTGGTGGATTTTCGATCCAAGACGCCGGGTGCCCGGCACGCGGGCGCGCGATTATCTCTCGTTCCTGCGCCTGCTGCGCGCCGCGCCGGGCGTGATGATCGGCGAGGTGCTGGACTGCAAGGGGCCGCTTTACGAACGACTGACCAGGCCGTTCCTGCTGGCAGCGCTCAACACCGAACCGCCGGAGAGTTCCGCCGATCTCGCCGCGGCGGTGATCCGCGAGACGCTGGCGGCTGGTGGGCGCAGCTACCACCCGCTGTTCGCGCGCGACGGACTATCGGCAGCCTTCGCCGAGCCGGCGCTGCGGTTCGTCGAAGCGAACGGAGGAACCGTCGCCTTCGGCCGGCGGTTGCACGCCCTCGCATTCGACGCGGACCGCGTGACGGGGCTCGATTTCGGCGATGTCTCCGTGCCGCTGTGCCCGGACGATGCCATCGTCCTCGCGGTGCCGCCGGTGGTGGCGGCATCGCTCATCCCCGGCTTGTCGACGCCGACCGAGTTCCGCGCCATTGTCAATGCCCATTTCCGCGTCGACCCGCCCGCCGGGCTCACACCGATAACTGGAATCGTCAACGGCACGGTCGAATGGCTGTTCGCCTTTCCCGACCGCCTCTCCGTCACGATCAGCAGCGCCGATCGGATGCTCGATACGCCGCGCGAGGAACTCGCTTCCCGGATCTGGCGAGAGGTCGCCGAGATCGCGGGCATTGCAGGCCCGCTGCCCCCGTGGCAAATCGTGCGGGAACGGCGTGCGACCTTCGCCGCCCTGCCGCGCGAGAACGCCAAACGCCCGGGCGCGCGGACGCGTTGGAACAATCTTCTCCTCGCCGGCGATTGGACCGCGACGGGGCTGCCGGCGACGATCGAGGGTGCGATACGCTCGGGCAACCGGGCGGCCGAACTGATCGGCAAAACGACCTAGCGGCAGGAACGATGTCCGAAACCTCAAATCATCTGACCGACAGCATGCCAAAAACGACGCCTTCCGCGCTCGACGGTGCAATCGCGGCGGCGACCGATGCGCTGCTCGCGCGCCAGCGTCCCGACGGCCATTGGGTCTTCGAGCTCGAAGCCGACGCCACCATCCCGGCCGAGTATGTGCTGCTTCGGCACTATCTCGGCGAACCGGTGAATGCGCCGCTGGAAGCGAAGATCGCGGTGTATCTGCGCCGCATCCAGGGCGCGCATGGCGGCTGGCCTTTGTTTCACGACGGTGATTTCGACATGAGCGCCAGCGTGAAGGCCTATTTCGCGCTCAAGATGATCGGCGACAACATACAAGCCGTGCACATGCGCCGGGCGCGCGAGGCGATCCGCGCGCGGGGTGGCGCAGCGAAGAGCAACGTTTTCACCCGCGTCCTGCTGGCACTATTCGGCATCCTGACGTGGCGTTGCGTGCCGGTGATGCCAGTCGAGATCATGCTCCTGCCGAGCTGGTTTCCGTTCCACCTCTCCAAGATCTCGTACTGGGCACGCACGGTGATAGTGCCACTGCTGGTGCTCCAGGCTCTCAAGCCGAAGGCGCGCAATCCGAAGGGGATCGGGATCGAAGAACTGTTCCTAGAACCGCCGCAGACCGTGGGCCCGCCCTCCAAAGCGCCGCATCAGAAATGGTTCTGGTTTCTACTGTTCCGCGGCATCGACGTCGTGCTGCGCCGCATCGAGCCCGCCTTCCCCAAGGGCACGCGGAGGCGCGCGATCGGCAAGGCCGTGGCCTTCGTCACCGAACGCATCAACGGCGAAGATGGACTTGGCGCGATTTTTCCCGCCATGGCCAATTCAGTCATGTTGTACGACGTGTTGGCCTACAAGCGCGACCATCCGGATTACGTGACTGCGCGCGCCTCGCTAGAGAAGCTCCTGATCGTGAAGCCTGAGGAAGCCTATTGCCAGCCCTGCGTGTCGCCGGTGTGGGACACCGCGCTCGTGTGTCACACGCTACTCGAGGTCGGCAACAAGCCTGCGGTCGAAAGCGCCGCTGCCGGACTGAAATGGCTGCAGCCGTTGCAAGTGCTCGACGTGGCCGGCGACTGGATCGCCCACCGGCCCCGCGCGCGTCCCGGCGGGTGGGCATTCCAGTATGCCAACCCGCATTACCCCGACCTCGACGACACCGCCGTGGTGGTCATGGCGATGGATCGCGCGCAGGGTATCCTCGGCGACACGCGGTTCCAGCGGGCGATCGACCGCGGGCGTGAATGGGTCTCCGGCCTGCAGAGTCGCAACGGCGGCTGGGGCGCCTTCGATGCCGACAACGACTACCTGTACCTCAATAACATTCCGTTCTCCGATCACGGCGCCCTGCTCGACCCGCCGACCGAAGACGTAACCGGTCGCTGCGCGTCGATGCTGGCGCAACTCGGCGAGCGGGCGGAAACGAGTCCGGCCTTGGACAGCGCACTCGATTATCTTCGCCGCACCCAGCTCGCGGATGGGAGTTGGTACGGGCGCTGGGGTATGAACTACATCTACGGCACTTGGTCGGTGCTGTGCGGCCTCAACGCCGCCGGATTCGATCCCGCTTCCCCTGCGATGCGCAAGGCGGTCGACTGGCTCATCTCCATCGAGAATGCCGACGGCGGATGGGGCGAGGACGGGACAAGCTACAAGCTCGACTACCACGGCTATGAGTCCGCCCCGAGCACCGCCTCGCAGACTTCCTGGGCGCTGATCGGCCTGATGGTGGCGGGCGCGGTCCGCCACCCGGCGGTCGCACGCGGGATTGACTTCCTCCTACGCACGCAGGGACCCGACGGGTTGTGGGCGGAGGAGCGCTATACCGCGACCGGTTTTCCCCGCGTCTTCTATTTGCGCTACCATGGCTATGCAAAATTCTTTCCGCTTTGGGCGCTCGCGCGCTACAAGAGCCTGACGGAAGGTCAGTCCGTCAGATTCGGAATGTGACGCCGCCGAAAACCAGGCTTCCCCTCATCGCCATCAACTGGCTGGCCTTCGAGGCGCGCATCGGCGTGAGGCCTCGCGGGCTGGCCCGCAACCACGTTCTCTGGTGTGTCGGAGGCCATGTTGAAAGCGCGCGTAAAGTCATCAAGTGTGATGTGTTCGGACTGGATACCGAGCAGGCCATCCTCAAGCCCGCTGACGAGCCCGCGCAAGCTCTGATCGGTCGCGAGGTCGCGGATAAGCGGCTCCGCCTGGAACCAGCAGCGCAACGCTGCGCCTGAGTTCCTCGGACGACTGGAACAGGAGCCCATTGCGGGCAAAGAACTCCCCGCCGACGGATTGCGTAACCGCACGGAACCTGTTTTTCTTCCACGCGAGCGCCAGCGCTGCCGTCGCCTCGCCCGTCAGTTCCGGCGTCGGCGCCTGGACAACAACGACGATCAGCTCGAAGCAGCGGAACGCCTGTTCGAATGCGAGCTCGCGTTTGCGCCAGCCGAGATCGGGCGAGAGCAGCGTGTTGATGTCCGAGTTGATGGCGAAGTGGCGTGCGACGTAGAACCCCGACGCCAAAGCCAGCAGAAATCCGACCGCGACTACGCGCCAGGCGTGGCGTGTGCAGACGTCGATGACGCGAACAACGAGAGATGTAAGCATGGAGTGGGGTTCATCCGAGCGCCCGATCACGCCTCATGGAAACGGCGTCGGCACCGCACCGTTCCGATACAGGCGTAATTCCGAGCGTCGAACTGGAAAAGACCGGGTCCTATTCTGCAGCAGTTGGCATCTTCGGTTGGTCCGGCTTCGCTCCGGAAGCATTGGCCGGGGCCTCGGACTTGGCCGCATGAATGTCGTTCAGCATAGTGTCGACGTGGCGGGAGAAGACGAATTGCGCCGACCGCTGATGGTCGAGCGAGATTTCCGGCGCCATAGGCCCTGCCGTACGCACGCCGCGTAAGGCGGTCCACAGGGCATTCAACGGATTACTAATGGAAGCATGCGCCGCAGTCGGCTCGTAGCCGCAATGGGCCATGCAGTTGGCGCACTTCTCATACCGCCCAGTTCCGTAGGAATCCCAGTCGGTGGTCTCCATCAACTCTTTGTAAGTCTTTGCGTAGCCTTCCCCGAGCAAATAGCAGGGCTTCTGCCATCCGAACATGTTGCGGGTCGGCATCCCCCACGGAGTGCAGTGATATTCCCGGTTGCCGGCGAGGAAATCAAGGAACAGGCTCGAATGCATCAGGTCCCACTTCTTCCCCTTGCCCAAAGCGAAGACTCTGCGGAACAACTCCTTGGTCTTGCGGCGATTGAGGAAGTGATCCTGGTCGGGCGCGCGCTCATAGGCATAGCCGGGTGAGATCGATACGCCGACACCGAGCTCCTTCGCGTAGTCGAGAAATGCGGCGATGTCCTCGGGAGCGTGCCCATCGAAGATCGTTGCGTTGACATTGACCGTGAAGCCTTTGGCCTTCGCAGCCTTGATGGCCGACACTGCAATGTCAAACACGCCCTTCTGCGAAACCGACTTGTCGTGATGTTCCTTGAGTCCATCGAGATGGACGGAAAAGAACAAATACGGCGAGGGCTCGAACAGGTGCAGCTTCTTCTCAAGCAACAGCGCGTTGGTGCAAAGCGAGACGAACTTCTTGCGCGCGACGATGCCTTTAACGATCTCACCGATTTCGCGATGGATGAGCGGCTCGCCGCCGGGAATCGCCACCATCGGAGCTCCGCATTCATCGACCGCATCAAGGCACTCCTTGACCGATAGACGCTGGTTGAGGATCGGATCCGGATAATCGATCTTGCCGCAGCCGATGCAGGCGAGATTGCAGCGGAACAACGGCTCCAGCATCAAGACAAGCGGGTAGCGCTTGCGACCCGTGATCCTCTGCTTAAAGAGATAGGCCCCGATGCGCATTTCCTTGAAAAAGGGAACTGCCATAGCTTCTTAAATTCCCGTTCGATATGTCGCGGCCACGCAACACGTGGAAAAGAATGAGCCCGTTAGACGGACGCCAATTCCGCAGGCAACCGGAACTCGATCGCCTCCTCTCGGCCAGCTAAGGTGGAAACTTCGACGGGACCAAGGCGGCCCAGGGCATCGATGACGCCCTCGACCAGGACCTCCGGCGCCGAGGCGCCCGCGGTGAGGCCTACGGCCCGCGCGTCCCGCACCCATTCCGGCTGCAGTTCGCTGCTGTCGGCAATCAGATAGCTCGGAATACCCGTCTCCAACCCGATCTCAAGCAGACGATTGGAATTTGAGCTGTTTTTCGCACCCACCACTAGAATGACGTCGACCTGCCTGCTTAGCTCGCGCACGGCCGCCTGACGATTCTGCGTGGCGTAACAGATATCCCTCATTTCGGGACCGACGATATCGCTGAAGCGGCGCTTGAGCATTGCAATAATTCCCCTGGTGTCGTCCACGCTCAGCGTGGTCTGGGTTACATAGGCGACTGGGGCATCGGTTGGAATGTCGAGGGTCTCGACCTCTTCCTCCGTCTGCACCAGCACCACAGGACCCGAAATCTGTCCTATCGTGCCCACGACCTCGGGGTGGCCGGCATGGCCGATCAGAATGAGGGTGCGTCCCTGCGCGACATAGTGCTTGCCTTGGTTGTGGACTTTGGTGACCAGCGGACAGGTGGCGTTGAGCACAGGAAGGCCGCGCGCCACCGCCTCCTCCTCAACGCTTCGGGCGACGCCGTGAGCGCTAAAGATGGTCACCGCGTTTTCCGGTATCTCGGAGAGCGTCTCGACGAAGCGGGCGCCCTTGGCCTTGAGGCTGTCGACCACGTGCTTGTTGTGCACGATTTCGTGGCGCACATAGACCGGAGCGCCGTACTTCTGAAGCGCGCGCTCGACAATCTCGACCGCCCGCACCACGCCCGCGCAAAAGCCGCGGGGCTGCGCCAGGACAATCCGCATGGGTGATTTCTGGATCATCGGATTCTCCGCCAGATCTGATCGGTCATGCGAGGCCGAGCCTGAGTGTTTCAGCACGAACGTCCTTGCCCAGCGCCTCGAACACTTTGGTGACGATGCCGCGGGTGTCGAGGCCGGCTTTGGCATACATCGCGGCCGGCGTATCCTGGTCGATGAAGACGT
>Ga0207932_1000791_pt1 | contig 10813 bp, 13 predicted proteins | sample NGESurdeep092012_FD_184480 | JGI IMG/M metagenome (GOLD analysis project Ga0207932, IMG submission 184480) | Arctic peat soil microbial communities from Barrow, Alaska - NGEE Surface sample 415-2 deep-092012 (SPAdes) | ecosystem: Environmental > Terrestrial > Soil > Wetlands > Peat ...
CTCGAATTTTGTGACCTTCGTTTCGCGGCGTTTGGTCTCGACCTCGTAGCCGAGCGGCGCTTCATCCAGCGGCAGCGCGCCAAACCGCGCCGGCAGCTTGTAAAAGTCGGTCTGATTTGGGATTTCGATTTCGGTCGGCGGTGGCTGCGCCTCCACCGCCGTCTTGCCTTTTGATTGAAGGATGGACATGGCTGTTCGCTCGCGCGCGAATCAGCCCTGTTGAAGACTGTCTTTGTGGGAACTCTGGTGCCTGAAATAATTATGGGACGCATTTACTTGCGTCCCAATACAGGCACCTAGGAGGGCCCACGAAAGAACGCTTTCAATGCGCCCCGGTCGGGGCGCATCTCAAGCGCTGTCTTTCGATCGAAATTCCTAGGTTTCGTATTGGACAGCAGCCGAAGCTACGCGAAATGATTTTGGTTAAATATTTTCTGGTCTTTTTATTTTCTTACACCGCAAGTTTGGCGGTAAAAATTATCGGGGTCAATCTGCGTTCGCAGAATAAGGCGGCGGTTTCATTCAGCGTCCGCTCCCCGGATTTTTTTGGCACTGCCCGGCGGCAGATAGTTTTCGCCGGTCACGACGCGTTTGCCGGTCTGGGCTTCGAGTTCCAAGCGGGCGCGTCTGGCAATCTTCCCGCCGGTCTTCGCGGCATTCTGGTTTTCGGCCAGGCCGGTGGCGGTAATGGTCTCGGCTATCTGGCGGGTGGAAAGTTCGGCGAGGCGCATTTTGCCGTCATCGGCGGGCAATTTGAACCGGTGACAGTTTGTCACCAGTTGACTGCCTTCCTTGCCAAGCCGCTTTTTCAGCTTGTTCCAGTATTTTCTGGCCGTCTGAAAGTCCGGCTGCTGCGTGAGGACTTGGATGATGTCCACGACTGAAAAGAACCACGTCTCGGTCTGCTCGTCGTAGAGGCGGCGGATTTCATGTCCCTCAAAAATGGCCAGGTCTTTTTTCATAATGACGGTAAAAATTTCATTGAATCACGGGCGGACGGCGTGTTTCAAATACTCGGTGAGATTACGCCGGGCGCGGCGCACTGACAATGTTGGATTTGCCCGAAAAATCAACTGGCGGAAAGGGCGGCGAAGGGTTATTTGATTCACAGCATTTTAACACCATGAAAATCACCGACGTTTTGCGGGCGGAACACGCGGTGTTCCACAACTTGTTCGACCACATCGAAGCGGTGCTGCCAGGCGTCCGCACGCTGGCGGAGGTCAAATCGCTGACGACGGTCGTGGAGACGCTCCTCGCGCCACACGCGAAGACGGAGGACGACTTGTTCATGGAGCCGCTGGAACATTGCTTCGACCAGATCGGCCAGCAGGAAACGTTTCATGACGAGCACGAGATGATTGACGCCGAGCTGGCGAAAGTTCACCAGGCGCGCGACCTCAAGTCGGCCAAAAAAATTCTGCTGGGTGCGGTCACGGCGTCGCGCAAACATTTTGACAAGGAAGAACGCATCGTGTTCCCGATGGCGGAACGCATCCTCAAGGCAAAGACGTTGAGCGAACTCGGCGAGACGTGGCTCAAACGCCGCGCCATCGCGGTGAAGTAGCCAGCTAAAAATTCAGCCAAACTATTGTAACGGCGCTTTGCGAGCGCCGAATAACAATGTATTTCCATGGCGGTCACAGACCGCCGCTACAAAGAGAGGCACGCTCAAAGTGATTTTGCCACGCGCCGGAAGTGGTAACCGAGGATGGCCAGTTCGATGGCGTGCGGGAACTGGCGCGGACGCCGGATGAGCGTGCCCCAAAACAGCCGCCAATACCCCACACGCCCCCGGTGCCAGACGCCCAGCACCCAGAAGGATTTTAGAAACGCAATCAAGTCGGCACGGGACAGCCGCCGGCGTGGACCGGCCGGGCGATGGCTCTTGAGAAATGTGCGGATGCGCTGGTAATAATTGCGCGGCTCGTAAAGTTTCTTCACCAGTTCGCGGTAGCCGGATTGCAGAAAGTCGCGGTTCAATTTGGGTTTGAAGTTGAGCGCGGCGTCGGTGTTGTTGCCCGAGCTTTCGGCTTCGAGGCGTCCCTCGGTTTTCAACCGCTGCCACAGGCGCGTCTGCGGCAGCGCGGTGAGCAATCCCACCATCGCCGTCGCCACGCCGGAGCGCTGGATGAATTCAAACTGCCGCTTGAAGATGTCGCTCTGGTCGCTGTCGAAGCCCACGATGAATCCGCCCATGACCTCCAGCCCGGCGCGTTGCAATGTTTTCACCGAGGCCACCAAATCGCGGTTCCGGTTTTGGACTTTGTGACATTCCTCCAGCGCCTCGACCGAGGGCGTTTCAATGCCGACGAAAACTTTCTTGAACCCGGCCTCGACCATCAGCGCGCACAATTCCGGGTCATCGGCAAGATTCACCGACGCCTCGGTGAGAAACCCGATGCTGGTCCGCGTGCGCCGCCGCCATTCAATCAACGCGTGCAGCAGGGTCTTGGTCCGCGATTTGTTGCCGATGAAATTATCATCCACGATGAAGACCATGTCCTTCCATCCGCGTTGACACAGCGCGTCCAGCTCGGCGATCAACTGCGCCGGCGTTTTCGTGCGGGGCACGCGCCCGTTCATCACGATGATGTCGCAAAATTCACAGTCGAACGGACAGCCGCGCGAGAATTGCACAGACATCGTGACGTAATAGCGAAATTTGATGAGATCCCAACGCGGCATCGGCGTGTGGGTGATGTCCGGCCGATGCGGCGCACGATAAATAGACTGCAACCGTCCGCTCCGCATATCGGCCACGACCCGCAGCATCACTTCCTCGGCCTCGCCGAGAACGAAATGCTGGATTTCCGGAAACGCCTCATGGCCGGTGGTGAACAACGGCCCGCCCGCAATGACCGTTTTGTCAAAGGCCGCGCACCGCGCCAGGATTTCCCGCACCGAATCCTTCTGCACAATCATCGCGCCCAGCAAAACGTAATCCGCCCGGCGCAGATCTTCGTCCTTAAGTTTTTCGACATTCAAATCCACCAATTTGAGCGGCCACTCCGGCGGGAGCATCGCGGCCACCGTCAGCAATCCCAGCGGCGGCATGGAGGCCTTGCGGGAAACAAAACGGATGGCGTGTTTGAAACTCCAAAACGTGTCCGGCGTCCGGGGGCTGACGAGAAGAATTTTCATTAAAAAACAATGGGCAGCAACCATGTTGAATTTAAGTCCGGGTGGAAGATTTACAAGTTAATTCCGCAAGCTTCCGACACAACGGGAGCAACCCGGCACTACCACCGAAAGCACGGTGTCTTTTTTGTTTGGAGTTCCGTCTTCAGGCGGCTTTTGGGTCAACGATCAGCCTGACCGCCTGAAGGCGGAACTTCAAGCGGTGGCAGTGCCCGATGGCGCCCCAATTAATCAAGCTCGATGCCGACCGGGCAATGATCGCTGCCCAAAATTTCCGGGCGGATGAAGGCCTTTTTAAGCTGCGGGCGCAGCGATTCGGAAATGAGAAAATAATCAATGCGCCAGCCGACGTTCCGCGAACGCGCGCCGCTCATCGGACTCCACCAACTGTAATGTCCACCGCCCTTTTCAAATTCGCGGAACGTGTCCACAAAACCGGCGTTCACAAACGCAGTGAAACCATTGCGCTCTTCAATGGTGAAACCGTGGTTGCGGACGTTGGCCTTGGGATTCGCCAGATCAATTTCCGTGTGCGCCACATTCAGGTCGCCGCAAAAAATCACGGGCTTGTTCTTTTCCAGCTTTTTCAGGTAGCACAAAAAATCAGCGTCCCAAACTTGACGGTAAGGCAGCCGCTCCAGTTCGCGCTTGGAATTTGGCGTATAAACATTCACGAGGAAGAAGTCTTTGTATTCAGCGGTCAGCACGCGGCCTTCGCGGTCATGCTCGCTGATGTCAATATGAGGAATGACGTTTAACGGCCGGGTCTTGGTGAAGATCGCCGTGCCAGAGTAGCCTTTCTTTTCCGCGCAGTTCCAGAATGTCGTGTAGCTCGCGGGCCAAAGTTGTTCGACCTGGTCGGGCGTGCATTTGGTTTCCTGCAGACACAGCACGTCGGGCTGCTCGGCGTCGAGAAAGTCCAGAAAATTTTTCTTCAGCACGGCGCGCAGGCCGTTGACGTTCCATGAAATCAGTTTCACGAAGCCAATTAAAAATTAAAAATGCAAAATGAAAAATGAAAAACGCCGGAAATCTTGCGCCGATTATTTTTTAATTTTTTATTTTGAATTTTTAATTGGTTCCACCTCGTTGACGCTGATGGCAAAGGCGGCTACCTTGCTGCCAGTTAAAAATGATTGCCAACCTTGCCAGCAAACCAGCGTCCGCGCCAAATTTTCGCACCGGCGACGAGCGGCTCGTCAAGCTGACGGCCAGTGCCGCCAATAAAGTTTCCACGCTGCTCACCAAGCAAGGTCGGCCCGGTGGCGTGTTGCGCGTGGCGGTCGTCGGCGGCGGCTGCTCTGGGTTGCAATACAAAATGGATTTGCAGGACGGCCCGGCCAGCCGCGACATCCTAGTCGAATCCGGCGGCGTGCGCGTGGTGGTGGACCCCAAGAGCGCGCTCTACGTCACCGGCAGCGAACTGGATTACATCGAGGCGTTGCAGGACGGCGGCTTCAAGGTGAAAAACCCCAACGCCGCGACGAGCTGTTCCTGCGGCGAAAGCTTCAGCGCGTGATCAATTAAAAATTCAAAATGAAAAATGAAAAATTGAAAGCACAGCCATCGCCGAGTCTTCTTTTTGCATTTTTAATTTTCAATTTTTAATTCGCCGTGGTTGATTACTTCGCCCTCCTCAACGAACCGCGCCGTCCGTGGTTGGATGCAGATTTGCTCAAGCAAAAATTTCTCGCGCTGTCGGCGAATGCTCATCCCGACCGCATTCATTCTGCCAGAGAATCCGACAAGGTTGACGCCACAAAAAGATTCACGGAGTTGAACGCGGCTTACAATTGCCTCGCCGAACCAAAACTGCGCCTGCTCCACCTGCTCGAACTGGAACTCGGCGCGAAGCCGAAGGACATCCAGCAGATTCCGACCGCACTCGCGGATTTGTTCGCCGAAGTCGCCACGATTTGCCGGAGCGTGGACGGTTTTCTCGCTGAAAAAAACAATACGACTTCGCCGTTGCTGCAAGTCCAGTTGTTCGAGCGCGGACAGGATTGGGTTGAGAAACTGAATGGCTTGCAAAGAAAACTGAATGATCTGCGCGAGAAATTGATGGGTGAATTGAAATCGCTCGACACGCAATGGGTTTCAGCGGACGCCGGTTCGCGCCGGGAACTTTTGCCGAAGCTGGACGAACTTTACCGATTGTTCGGCTACTTCAACCGCTGGAACAGCCAGATTCTGGAACGTGTCGTGCAGCTTTCGTTTTGAATTTCGCTTTCGTTTTCCAAAACAAGGTTCCACTTGCGTGGTTTTTTTAAGAGGGCTATATTCAGCCCATGAATGCGATCCGGGTTCCCAAAGCCAAATTCAAATACAATATGCGGCCGTTCGTAGATGAAGCGAAGGACGGCAAAATTGTGATTGTCACCAATGATGGCGCGGACGAATTTCAGATCGTCCCCTGTGTTCCGGCGGGCAGGCCGCCCGGCATCACCAATCCGCCGCCCGCTTCTGCCTACGCGGGCATTGACCTAGATGAACCGGCCTTCGAATCATGGGCGGATAAATGAAAGTCATTTTAGACAGCGGCGTTTGGTGGCGGATGAGCCTGCGCTTGCCGATGAAAAAACCGCTGGCAGATTTTCTTAAACACGATGTTTCTGAATGGTGGCTGTCCCCGTTTGCCGCTGCGGAAATGCTCTACAAAGTGAACCACAAAAAACTGGTTGCGCCGCAAGATCACAACTGGCTTCAGGAAGCCATGCGCGGCTATCGCATTGCGCCTTTTTCACTGGCGGCCGGCATTCGTGCCGGAAATTGGAACTGGCAGCATGGCGACCCGGTGGACCGCTGCATGGCCGCGATTGCCGTGGAAGAAGGCTTGACTTTGGTGCATACCGACCTGGTTTTGAAAAATCTGACCGGATTTCCGCAGCTTTATTTTCCCGCCTGATTTTTATAAACCGCTGGAACAACCAGATTCAGGAGCGCGTGGTGCCGCTTTCGTTCTGATAATTTATCTGCAAAAACCAATTTGGTTTAGCATTTATAAGTCTGTCTGTGCAGGCGAAAATTCTGCTTTGATTTGCTTTCCTCCCTCGCATTGAAAACACAATTCAATAAACGAAGCAAGCCGGTTAATGGCGCTCAAACGATAGAAAAGCAGCAAGATCACAATTGGTTTCTGAACTTCCAGCGGATAATGTTTTGCTACTTGTTGAATCTTTTCGCGCCGTTCTTTGTCCCGATGGTATTCAAGTGCGTTGAGATAGTTATCGAGAAATTCCTACGAGTTAAGAACCGTCTTATCCGCAGAAATCGTGAATGCAGCTTGCATTGCACTTCCGTCATATTCTCGCTTCCACACCCGAAAAGTCGCCGCAATTTGTGTGTTTTTAATGTGCGTAGAGACAAGATTTATAATCCGATTAAAATTTGTTCGCTCATTGTTGAGGTAAATCGGCCTTAAACGATGAAGGAAAACCTCAATCTGTTCATCCGGCGGCAAAGAGCCGGTATTTTGGATACCGCTGTTCCCAAACTGAATGGATATGTTATTGAGGACACTCCAATCTTGCGCCAGAGCACACTCGTTCAGTCGGCGCGCACAATTGAGAAATTCTCCCATGTCAGACTTTTGAGAGTCCGAAAAATTGGGACGCTCAAATTCTTCGCGGTGATTCTTTGATGAGTCAGAAATCAAAAACCGCAGCATAAAACCCTTCAACTTTCCGTCTGAAACACAACCACACTTAACGGCGGCAGATTAAATTCCGCCGAGTGTTGCTGGCCGTGACACGGACTGTTTTCAGCGATGACGCCGCCGTAATTTCCCTGGTTGCTGCCGCCGTAGATTTCCGCGTCGCTGTTCAGCACCTCGCGCCATTTGCCCGCGCGCGGCAGGCCGATGCGATAGTTGGGACGCGGCACGGGCGTGAGATTCAGGATGACGGCAAGTTGATTGGAACCGTCCGGGGTCTGGCGGACAAAAGAAAGCACGCTGCTCGCGCGGTCATTGCAATCAATCCAGTTGAAGCCGGCGTGGTCATAATCAGCCTGCCAGAGCGCAGGCGTCCGGGCGTAAAGCTTGTTCAAGTCCGCCACAAAGTTTTGCAGGCCGCGATGGAACGGGCCGGCGTCGAGCAGCCACCAGTCGAGCTGGCCGTTTTCGTTCCACTCGGCGCGCTGGCCGATTTCGCAGCCCATGAATAAAAGTTTTTTGCCGGGGAACATCCATTGATACGCGAGCAGCGCACGGAGGTTCGCAAATTTTTGCCAGTCGTCGCCGGGCATCCGGCCGAGCAACGACAATTTGCCATGGACCACCTCATCGTGCGACAGCGGCAGAATAAAGTTCTCGTTGTAATGATAGAGCATCGCAAATGTGAGGTCGTTCAGATGATATTTGCGATGGATCGGTTCGTGTTTGAAATAACCAAGCGTGTCGTGCATCCAACCCATGTTCCACTTGAAGGAGAAGCCGAGTCCGCCGATGTAAGGCGGGCGCGTCACCTGCGGCCAGGCGGTGGATTCCTCGGCGATGGTCAGCACGCCAGGAAATTCCGTGTGCGTGATGTGGTTGAATTTTTTCAGAAATTCAATCGCCTCCAGATTTTCACGGCCGCCGAATTGATTGGGAATCCATTCGCCCGCTTTGCGCGAGTAATCGAGATAAAGCATGGAGGCGACGGCGTCCACGCGCAGGCCGTCAATGTGAAAGCGTTCACACCAGAACAGCGCGTTGGCGACGAGAAAATTTGAAACCTCGTTCCGGTCAAAATTAAAAATCAGCGTGCCCCAATCCTGATGCGCACCTTTGCGCGGGTCTTCATGCTCGAAGAGCGCAGTGCCATCGAATTTTGCCAGCGCCCAGGTATCGCGCGGAAAATGCGCCGGAACCCAGTCCACGATGACGCCGATGCCCGCTTCGTGCAGCGCGTTGACGAGAAATTGAAAATCTTCCGGCGTGCCGTAACGGCTCGTCGGCGCGTAAAAACCGGTGACCTGATAACCCCACGATGGATAATAGGCGTGCTCGGCCACGGGCAAAAATTCAACGTGCGTGAAACCCATGCGCTTGAGGTAGATCACCAGCGGCCCGGCCAGCTCCAGGTAACTCCACGATTCGTTCGCGGATTTTTTGCGCCACGAGCCGACGTGCATTTCATAGACGCTCATGGGCAAACGCAGCGGATCGCGTTCGCGGCGTTTCTTCAGCCAGGCGTCATCATTCCATTTGAAACCCTTGGTTTCCCAGACAATCGCGGCCTGCTTGGGCGCGACCTCGAAGAAAAATCCGAACGGATCGGTGTTCAGCTTGATGTTGCCGTGCGCGTCGCGGATCTCGAATTTGTAATGCGCGCCCTGCCCTACGCCGGGAATGAAAATTTCCCAGACGCCGGATGCGCCGAGCAATCGCATCGGATGAAAGCGTCCGTCCCAATTATTAAAATCGCCAACGACGCTGATGCGCTGGGCGTTCGGCGCCCAGACCGCGAAGCTCGTGCCGGGCACGCCGTCGGGCGTGCGCAGTTGCGCACCCAGCTTGTCATAAATTTTCCGCTCGTCGCCCTTGCCTAAGAGAAATAAATCCGCTTCACCCAGCGTCGGCAAAAAGGAATACGCATCGCGCGTGCGGCGCGTGTGGCCGGCTTTATCCGTGATGACAAGGTCGTAAGCATAGACGGAATTCGCCAGCTTGGTTTCGCCTTCAAAAACATCCGTTTTGGGAATCCGCTTCAGTTCAAACTTCGGCTTGTCCTTTTCATGCACGGGCTGAACCTCGACTTTTTTGGCGTCGGGCAAAAGCGCGCGGACAACGAGTCCCGATTTGTCGCCGAGCGGTTGCATTCCGAGGAGCGAATGCGGCGATTGATGAGTGAGTTCAACGAGGCTGCGAAGTTCATCTTTGGTGAGCAACATAACGGTTAAAGATTAGCAGAGTCTTTTCCGCACGGCACGGTAAAGCAATGCCAAAGCGCAAAATTTACAAACATTCCCGGCGCGTCAGCGGTGTAACCGTTGCCATTTGCGAAAAGAATTCGCGGTGCAAATTCAGATGAAGGATTTGGTTCATAGTTTGCGTATTACTTCCCGCAACTTCTTCAATGCCGGAGCAACGCACATTGCCCCTTCGGCTTCCAATCGTTCGAACTGGCGGTGTGCGAAGATGGGCGATTGCACGGGACTTTCTCCCTCTGCCGCTTCATAACAGTCTTTCAACGCGCCGGCCGATGCTGCCACCAGTCCATTCATTTGATCGAGATTCTGGCGCAACTTCGTGACCGAACGGCGCGGCCAGTAATCGCCCTCATCCGAAATCTTCACGCGCAATACCGGGGTCCGGCAGGCGGCCAGCAAATTCACCACGGCGCAATGACAGCGTTGAAAATGTTCCCAGCCGTGCAGGCTGGCGTATTGTGTTTTGCTGAAGCCCGCCAGCCGCCAGCCCGCGCCTTTTTTTGTTCGCAATTCGCGTCCTTGAAAACACACCGACAACGGGTATTGGCACAAGCCCAGCCAGAGCGGTTCGCAATCTGCGCCCACGTCCACGCAAAAGAGGAAACCCTCCGTCGGCCACACCTCCGCGCCGGTGGAAGTATTTTCCCCGCCCGGCACCGGCAGAATCAGCCAGTCGCAGGCAGACCGCCGGAGTGTTTTCGCGTCCGACGTGATAGGATGCACGCGATCCACCAAGCCTTCGATGTAAAAACGCCCCGCCACGCGGCGCATGGACTCAACGAGTTGATTCGCCTTCGCCTCGGTGACACCGGCGGGCGCAGCCAGTTTGAAATGAACGGTCAGTCCCATAATTTTCTATCCAGTCTGCACGGTCGGCATGGACAAATGCCGTCCAACCCAAAAATCAAATCATCCTGCGGACCCGCCGGCAATTTTGACGCCGGACGGTGGACGCGAAAAGTTATTCTGAAAACAGTTCCAGCAGGTTCATCATGCCGTGGCGCATGCGCAGCAGTTCAATCGCGCCTTTTTCCAGCCGGTAAAAAACCAGATAATTGGGATACTTGCGCAAATTGAGCGTGCGGATTTCCGGCACGGGCAGGTCGTGCCGCACGCGGCCAATTTCCGGCGCGTCTTGAATGTGCTGCAACGATTTTTTAAGGGCTTGATACCACGCGGCGGCCACCGTTTCGCCGGCTTCCGTAGTCAGATAATCCGCGCACTGTTCCACGTCGACCAGAAACAGCGGACGATAAACCAGTTTCACTTTCCGGCCTTCCGCGCGACGGCGCGTTTCGTTCCCCGCGCAAACGCCGCATCCAGATCGGCCAGCTTCAACGGTTTGGCCGCGCCGGATGCCAGCGCCTCCATCACCCATCTGGCGTGCAGGGCGGACGTGCGGGCGTCTTCGGCGTCAAACGACCGCCGCAGGCGGAAAATGATTTCCTGGTTCAGCGAGCGCAAGCTGTTTTCCGCCGCCGATTGCGCGCGGTGGTAAATTTCTTCGGGGATGTTTTTTAGCGTGTATTCAGCCATGTGAAAACCATAATGGAACCGTTTAGGGTTGTCAAATCGGCAAGGCTCAAATCATTTCCTCTGCGTGCTTCTCGCGGGACGTTTTCGGCTGCTTCACTTTCGCGGCCTTCGCTTCCTCGGCGGCGCGCTCTAAATTCAAGGCCAGCAGCTTTTCCAGAATTTGTTCGTCTGTCAAATCGGCGGGGAAGCCGTAGGCGGTGGCGACGGCGGCGTCCAGTTTCTT
>Ga0207932_1000793_pt1 | contig 10798 bp, 12 predicted proteins | sample NGESurdeep092012_FD_184480 | JGI IMG/M metagenome (GOLD analysis project Ga0207932, IMG submission 184480) | Arctic peat soil microbial communities from Barrow, Alaska - NGEE Surface sample 415-2 deep-092012 (SPAdes) | ecosystem: Environmental > Terrestrial > Soil > Wetlands > Peat ...
AGCACGAGCATCTCGCCGGTGACGCCGTCGAACAACGCTGCCGCGTGCAGGCCGCCGGTCTTCTCGAACACCTCTTGCCCGGAACGCAGCTTCGCGGGAAAGGTGCAAAGCAGCTCGGCGTCGATCCGCAGCGCGTCATCTCGCACGTCGTAGGCCGACTGGGTACGCACCGCATCGATGCTCGCCTTGCCACACAGCCCGCAGGAACTGGTCGTGTAGAAGGACCGCTCCAAGCTGGGTTGAGGCGCCGCCACACCGGGCGCCAGGGTGACATCCAGAATGTTGTACGTGTTCTGGCCCTCGTCATTGACTCCTGCGCAGTATCGCGCCGTGTTGAAATGCTCGCCCCGGGTGATGACGCCCTCTGACACGAGAAAGCCGGCCGCCAGATCGAAGTCGTGGCCAGGCGTGCGCATCGTCACCACGAGCGCGCGGCCTCCAACCCGAATCTCCAGCGGTTCCTCAACCGCAAGAACATCTTCCTGGGCGGTTGAGGACTCGCCCACCGTCACCCGGATGACTTTTCGGCGAACCATGATTCTGCTCATGCCCCAAGACCTCACGTGTCTGAGATTCCAGTGTGAGATTCCAGCAAACCACGCTTGGCCGCCGGGTGCCTCTGCCGCCATACGTCGACAAGTCCCCGTCCGCACCCGCCCGCACCCATTCCTTGCTCGACTGCCGTGACCGTGAAGTCCTTGCCAAACTTCACGGTGACGTGCGTGCCGTCGGCCTTGGTCATGTGCGCCTCGTAGGTCGCGCCGTCCGCGTCGGTCTCGACCCGGTAGACACTGCCGCCCGGAACCGCCTTCAGGGCAGCCGCCTTAAGGGTCGCCAGGTTCGCGCCCGTCTCGGCCTTCTCACCGGCGCGCACCGGAGTGGCCGTATCGGCCCGGCCTTGCGGACCTGGCACCGGGGCCGCCGAGGATGCAGCTGGGGACGAGGTCCCCGCAGCCGATGCGGAACTGGTGGCGGCGAGCGCTCCACCGGCAATCCCGCCGACCAGCAGCAGGCCGACGGCCCCTGCCACTCGCTTGGTGCGCCGGCTCGTCGTGACCGGCTGGTGCGCGTTGCTGTCCTGGCCGTTCATCTCATGATCCATCGTGTCGTTGTCAGTCATGCGGTTCTCCTCGTCATCGCCTGCCGGGGTGGCAGGTCCATATCTGAGACGATGCCGACCGAAACTGAGATTCCCTTCTGGATTGCGTGGCTACTCGCTCTGCGATAGAAACCAGGGGGCAGCCTCTCATAGGCAATTCAGAGGAAGCACCCAATGGCCGCACAGGCGAGTGTTGGAACGTAGACGCATGGACCAAGCACAGCGCAGCAACCCGCGCCCCCCGATCCGGGATTGGAGCACCATGACGAGTTCACCCACCTCGGCCTCGGCCCGACAGCTTGCCCGCAACAAAGGGCTTGCCTGGGTGTCAGCCATCACGCTCGGCGCCGGTGCAGCCAGTGCCCTCGGCGCCGCTGCCATAGCTGTCTCCCTGCCCAGCCCGACCACCGCAACGAGCGCCAGCTCCGGGGCTCTGACAGCGAGCGCGTCAGCAAACACCAGCGAAGACGACTCAGGCTCGACCCTGCAGGCGGCCCCGGCGCCGGCGACCTCCAACATCCCGCCCGTCGCCACCACGGGAGCATCGTGATGAGCACTACCTCCACCAGTGCCACCTCGACCTTGGGGCCAACGATGTCAGAGCACTTACCCTCGGCCGACTGGAATGCCATCGGAACGACGATCCGAATCGTCGTCACCGACGCGACCAAGCTCGACTCCGCCCGCGCGATGCTCACCGATGACCTGGCCGCTCTCGACCTGGCCTGCAGCCGGTTCCGCGCTGACTCCGAGCTGATGAAGCTCGAGGCCAGAACCGGCCAGCCGACCACGGTCAGCGCTCTGCTCGCCGCGGCGGTTCGCGCCGCGCTACGAGGGGCAGTGCTCACCGACGGCCTCGTCGACCCGACGGTCGGCCAGGCGATGGAGGCGATCGGGTATGACAGCGACTTCGCCTCGGTGCCGGCGCAAGGTGGGCCGCTGAGGGTCACCGTCCGCCACGTCCCACAGTGGCGGCAGATCAAGCTCGACGACTCGGCCAACCTGCTCACAGTGCCGGCCGGTGCGCGGCTCGACCTCGGGGCCACGGCCAAGGCCTGGGCTGCCGACCGGTCCGCAGAGGGCATCGCCCGGGTGCTGCGCTGCGGCGTACTGGTCAGCCTCGGCGGCGACATCGCCGTTGCCGGGGACGTTCCACCCGGCGGATGGTCGATCCGGGTCCAGGACGTCACCGGCGATCCATCCACCCCGGCCGAAGGACCTTCTGCCGTGATCACCATCCGCGAGGGTGGGCTGGCCACGTCCAGCACCAGCGCTCGCAGGTGGCAGCGTGGCGGCGACCTGATGCATCACATCCTCGACCCGCGGACCGGCCGGCCTGCCGACAGCGACTGGCGCACGGTCTCGGTCGCGGCCGGCTCAGCGCTTGACGCCAACATCGCCAGCACCGCCTCCATCATCCGCGGGCGAAGCGCCACCGGCTGGTTGGCCAAGCTGGGTCTGCCCGCTCGCCTGGTCGCCCTTGATGGGTCAGTGACCACGCTCGCCGGCTGGCCGGAGGTCTCGCCATGACGGGAACCGCATTCTGGTACGCCAGCCGCGCCACCGGCGTGATCAGCCTCATCCTGTTCTCACTCGTCGCGATCCTGGGCATTCTGGTCAACCGCCAGGGCCGCCTGCCGGGACTCCCCCGGTTTGCGGTGACAGGGCTGCACCGCAACCTGTCACTGCTCACGGTGGCCTTCCTCGGCACCCACATCGTCACGGCGATCGTGGACGGGTACGCGCACATCCCGTGGATGTCTACAGTGGTGCCGTTCAGCTCAGGGTACGAGCGCTTCTGGATCGGGCTCGGCACGGTGGCAGTCGACCTGTTTGCCGCGCTCATCGTCACCAGCCTGCTCCGCGACCGGCTCAAGCCGTCGGTATGGCGGGCGGTGCACTGGCTCGCCTACGTTTCCTACCCGGTGATCGTGGTTCACAGCCTGGGCGCCTCCAAGGACCTTCGGTCCGGCTGGCTGCTCGCCCTCACCATGGCAACGGTGTTCGCGGTGATATCGGCCATCGGCTATCGGGTCCTCGACGCGTTCGCGGCCGTTCCGCGCCCGGGTCGGGTTCCCGAGCAATTCCAGCAGACAGACCAGATTCGGACAGACCGGATCCGGACAGACCGGATCCGGGCAGACCGGACGGGAAGCGTGCGATGACCGCCGCCATACAAGATGCCGCAACACGAGACGCCGCGTCCGCCAGGTCGGACACGGGCAACCAGGGACCCAGCGGGTTGCCCCGGCTACTCCCCGCCGACGGTCAGCCGATGGATCTCGCGGCCCACCTGCGGGTGCACGGCCCAACGCCCTACCGTGGTGGCGCCCGGATGCTCATCCACACCATCGAGTCGGCCGGCCTGACCGGACGCGGCGGAGCAGCCTTCCCAACCCACCGAAAGCTCACCGCCGTCGCCGATCAGAAAGGCACCGCGGTCGTCGTCGGCAACGGCGCCGAGGGCGAACCGGCCAGCAGCAAGGACCAGACGCTGCTCTGGTCCTCGCCGCATCTGGTTCTGGACGGACTCCAGCTCGCAGCCGAGGCAGTCGGCGCCCGCAAGGTCCACCTCTATGTCCACCGCGAACCCCGGCTGGTTCGGCGTCTGGAGCTGGCGCTCGCCGAACGGGCCACCGCCGGCCTCGATCGCATCAAGGTGGGTCTGGTCACCGCCCCGGCCCGCTTCCTGGCCGGTGAGGAGTCGGCGCTGGCCAACCGGGTCGAGGGCGGCGCGGCCTTGCCCCGCTTCACCCCGCCAAGGATCTTCGAACGCGGGGTCAATGGGGCGCCAACCCTGGTCCAGAACGTCGAGACCCTCGCCCAGCTGGCGCTGATCTCGCGATACGGCCCGGCCTGGTTCCGCGCCGTCGGCACCGAGGCTGAGCCCGGCAGCATGCTCACCACCGTGCGGCTGGCCAACGGCGGCGGCGGAGTCGCAGAGACCCCGCTCGGCACCCCGCTCGCCAGGCTGCTCAGACTGGCTGAGTACCCCGCGCAGGCAGTTCTGGTCGGTGGGTACCACGGTGCCTGGCTCACCCCCGAACAAGCCAGTCGGCTCACCCTCAGCAACGCCGACCTGCGCCCGATCGGTGCTGCCGTCGGCGCCGGGGTGCTGGCCGCACTGCCCGCCGATCGTTGCGGCATCGTCGAGTCGGCCCGGGTCGTCCGGTACCTGGCCCTGGAGTCAGCCGGGCAGTGCGGGCCATGTCTGAACGGCTTGCCCCTCATCGCGGACACCCTCGTGCAGCTTGCCAACCACCGGTCCGCCCCGTCAGCCCGGGGAGACCTGCAGCGCTGGTCGAAGCTGGTCGAGCGCCGCGGCGCCTGCCACCACCCTGACGGCACCGTGCGCTTCCTGCGCAGCGCGTTGACCGCCTTCGCCGGCGAGGTGGCGTTGCACGAAGCCGGACGGTGCAGCGCCGGCAGCTACGAGCCGTTCCTGCCCATCCCGGCCGGATCACCGGACCACAAAGACGACTGGAGCTGACCGTGGACGAGCGACTGCGCGTCAACGCGATCCTCTGCTCCGGCCATGGCCTGTGCGCCGAGCTGCTCCCTGAGCAGATCGACCTGGACGAATGGGGCTACCCCCTGCTGTCCGACGAGCCGGTCCCCAAGAAGCTGCGCCCGCTGGCCCGCCGCGCGGTGAACGACTGCCCGGTGCTTGCCCTGATGCTCGTCCGGGGCCGTTGAGCGTGATGACCGAGAACGGAGTCGAGCCCATCGCCCAGTCAGGCGTCCTGAGCCGCCCGGACGGTACGCCGGTGCGTGTCCTGGTCGTCGACGACGAACCGAACCTCGCCGAGGTCCTCTCGAGCGTGCTGCGGCACGAGGGATGGGACGTCCAGAGCGCGGGCACCGGGATCAGCGCCGTCCGGGCTGGTCGCGAGTTCCGGCCGGACGCCGTCGTGCTCGACATGATGCTGCCGGACTTCGACGGCCTCGAGGTGATGCGCCGGTTGCGCGAGGACAACCCCCGGGTGGCCGTGCTGTTCCTCACCGCCCGCGACTCGGTCGAGGACCGGATCGCCGGCATCACGGCAGGCGGCGACGATTATGTCACCAAACCGTTCAGCCTCGAGGAGGTGCTGGCCCGGCTGCGTGGGATGCTGCGCCGCGCCGGCATGAGCCAGAACAAGGGGTACACCCAGCTTGCTTTCGCCGACCTGACGATGGACGAGGAGTCCCGCGAGGTACGCCGGGCCGGTGACCTGCTCGACCTGACCGCCACCGAGTTCGAGCTGCTGCGCTTCTTGATGCGCAACCCGCGCAGGGTGCTGAGCAAGGCACAGATCCTCGACCGCGTCTGGAACTACGACTTCGGCGGCCAGGCCCACGTCGTCGAGCTCTACATCAGCTACCTGCGCAAGAAGGTCGACGCGGGACGTGAGCCGATCATCCATACCGTGCGCGGCGTGGGGTACGTCCTCAAGACCGCGACGTGAACATACGTGGCTGGCTGGCCGCCCGGACCTTACGGACCCGGCTCACCGCCGGCGTACTCGTCCTGCTCGTCGTGTCCTGTGCGGGAATCGGGATTGCCACGAGCATCACCCTGCAGGGCTTCCTGGTCACCCGACTGGACCAGCAGCTCAGGGAAGCCGGCAGCCGCCTCGACGTCAGCCAGGAGCACCCTGGCAACCCTGGTGGCCCCGGGCCCGCCCCTTCCGGTGGCGACCCCGGCATCCAGGGGCAGGCGGTGGGAACACTGGCCGCCCGCACTACCAACGGAGCGATCACCCTGGCCGTCGTCGTCCATGACAACGCCGGCGAGGTCAGCCTCGCCAATGTGGCCCTGACCCCCGCGGACCGCTCGGTACTCCTGCACGTGGTTCCTGACGGACAGCCGACGACCGCCCATCTGTCGTCGCTCGGCGACTACCGGCTGCAGGCCACCCGGGGCCAGGACGAAGAAACTCACATCACCGGCCTTCCGTTGCAGGACATCGAGTCGACGGTGCACCGGCTCCAGGCCGTCGAGCTCGTCGTATTTGCCATTGCGCTGCTGCTGACCGGGCTGGCCGGGGCGGGCTGGGTCACCCTGTCGCTGCGTCCGCTGCGCCGGGTCACCATAACCGCCCGTCAGGTCACCTCGTTGCCCCTGGGAAGTGGCGCCGTCGACCTCCCCCACCGGGTGCCCGAGACATATCCACGCACGGAAGTCGGCCAGCTGAGCGCAGCATTCAACCAGATGCTCGGACACGTGGAGACCGCACTCGAGCAACGCGAAGGAAGCGAGGCCCGGCTGCGCCGCTTCGTGGCGGATGCTAGCCACGAGCTGCGCACCCCCCTGGCCGGCATACGCAGCTATGCGGAGCTGGCCCGGCGCAGCACCGAGGCCGTCCCCGACGAGGTGAGCCATGCCATGGGCCGGGTCGAGTCGGAGGCCGTGCGGATGGGCCTGCTCGTGGACGACCTCCTGCTGCTGGCCAGGCTCGACGCCGGCCGCCCGTTGGAGCAGGAGGATGTCGACCTGTCCCGGCTGGTCATCGAAGTCACCAACGATGCGCGGGTGGCCGGCCCCGAGCACCGCTGGTCGCTCGACCTGCCCGACGAGCCGCTCGTCGTGCGCGGTGACGAGCACCGTCTCCACCAGGTGGTGGGCAACCTGCTCACCAACGCGCGCATCCATACCCCGGCCGGGACCTCGGTCGTGGTCAGACTCAGCGCCGACCCGCAGGAGGACCACCACGTCCTGTTGACGGTCAGCGACGACGGCCCGGGCATTCCCGCAGAGCTGCAGTCCACTGTCTTCGAACGCTTCGTGCGCGCCGACGACTCACGTTCGAGGGCCAGCGGCAGCACTGGTCTCGGCCTGGCCATCGCCCACGCCGTGGTGAAGGCACACGGCGGTTCGCTGACGTTGATCAGCGACAAGGGCGGCACAGAGTTCCGCATCTCCCTCCCCGCCGGCAACGACTCATAGCGTCATCCCGCGCGCCCGCCATTGAGCGGCCTAGAGTCGTCAGGTGACCGATCCCCTGCCCTACGGCCCGGCCGTGACGGCCTTGCTCACCCCGCTGCGCAAGGCGTTCAGGGTTCTCAACCGCTGGGTGGCCGCTCCCGTGATCCGCGCCGGTGGTGGCCCGCTGCTCACCACACCCGCGGCAAGAGTGACGCCGAGGTGGACGTGCTCGCAGTGGCATTCCCGATCCTCGCCATCACCCCGACCGCGGTCCGCCCGGGCCCGTTCGACCCCGGCGGCATTGGTACCCGTATCAATGCCGCACTCTCGGTGCTCATCACGGCCGCCGGCCTCGCAGTCGCGGTCAGGAGCCACCGGAACCGCTGAACCCCTGTAGTCGTCCACCGCCTCAACACATCCAGTCGTCTGCCGCTCAACTCAACAAGAGGAGGCTCCCATGTGGGACGCAATCAAGAACGCTCTCATGAGCGTGAAGGACGCTGCCGGGATCGAGGTCCCCGGGCTGCCCGCCGACCTGGGGTCACTCGGTGAGTCGGCAACGACCGCCGTGCAATCTGTCACCGAGTCGGCCACCGGCGTCATCGACGGCGCTGCCCCCGCTGTCGAGGCGGTGACGGGCGGCATTGCGGGCGTGACCGAGACCGCGACGACTGCGGTCGACTCGGCCACCCAGACCCTGCCTGACGCCGCGACCGGGCTCATCGACGGCAGCCCACAGAAGTAGCCCGACACCCGAGGTGGCCGATCGTGAGGCGTTCATCAGACTGCGATGAGCGCCTCACGACTGCGCTGGAGGGGGTCACGTTCCGGCAGGTCCGAGAACCGCCGGTCTTCCGCCGGAACCGTCCGGGCCGTTCAGGAGCAGCACAGCAGACACAGCCGCGACGAGGGCCAGGAACGCGATCATGACGGCTGTCCCGGCCCAGCCCCAGCTCACGAAGAACACGCCTCCGAGCCATCCGAACAGGCTCGAACCCGCGTAGTAGAAGAGGTTGTACAACGACGACGCCTGGGCGCGGCCGGTGATCGCCTCGGCACCCGTCCAGCCTGAGGCGACCGCATGCCCAGCGAAGAAGCCTGCCGTTGCGACGAGCAACCCGATCAGCACGACCACCAGAGTCGTCGAGAGGGTGAGCAGCACGCCGGCGACCATGCCGGCGATCGCGATCAGCAGCACGGGCCGCCGTCCGAAGCGGGCCGCGAGGACTCCGGCCTGCGCCGCCGACCAGGTACCTGCCAGATACGCGACGAACAGGAGACTGATCAGGGTCTGTGGCAAGTGGAAGGGCGCCGCGGAGAGCCGGAAGCCCAGGTAGTTGTAGAGGGCGACGAACCCGCCCATGAGCAGCATTCCCTGGGCATACAGGGCGAGCAACCGCGGAGAGCGCAGGTTGACCGCCAGCCGACCAGACAGCACACGCTCGGTTCCGGGTCCGCGCGAAGGGCGCGCCACGAACCCCTGCGGTTTGGGCACGAGGCCGATGAACAGCGCGGCCGCAACCGCACAGAGCACTGCCACCGCGAAGACGCCGATCCGCCAGCTCGCCAGCTCAGCGACCGGACCGGCCACGAGCCGGCCGACCAGACCGCCGATGGACGTGCCCGCAACGTACGTCCCGGCGGCCCTTGCGGCATGCCGCGGCTCGATCTCCTCGCTGAGGTAGGCGATGGCGATCGCCGGCACGCCGCCGACCATTGCCCCCTCGAACAGCCGTCCCGTCAGCAGGAGCGGAAAGCTGGTGGCAAACGGCACCAGCAGGCCGAAGACGGTCGCGGCGGTGACGGCGATCGACATGGCGCGAACGCGACCTATCCGGTCGGCGACCACAGACCAGGGAATGACACCGATGGCCAGTCCGACGGTGGCTGCCGAGACAACCAGCGCGGCGTCCGCAGCCCCGATCTTGAGGTCTGCCGCGATCAGCGGAAGCGCGGCCTGCGGCGAGTACAGCTGCGCAAAGGTGGCGACCCCGGCGAAGAACAGGCCAGCGAGCAGGCGCCGGTACTCTGCGCTGCCGTGTGAGTGGCCGGCCCACGTGTCGGACGGGACTGGCGGCCCGGACTCCAGGCGGATCGTTTTGCTCACCACGTCGCCGGCGGCATCCTCACGGTGTGGCCGCCGCCGGGAGCAGGGCCAGGTCGCCGGCAGGCCAGGCCAGCGGGTCGGGACCGAGGACGCTCAGCTCCTCCACCTGCTGGACGCACCACGAGGACAACGGGTCCGATCCGTCGACCTGGCCGGCGAACTCGACCCAGGGCACCCACCAGGCTTCGTGAACCTCGGGCAGGTGCACGGCCACCTGCACCTCGCTGGTGATCACCGCCCGGTAGACCGGACACAACTCGTTCTCGACGGTCCCGTCGGCCGCAGTCGCCCGGTAACGGAACGCGGGCAGGATCAGCTCCAGCGCCGACGGCACGATCCCGAGCTCATGCCACAAACGGCGCAGGACCGCGATGCGCATCCTCTCCCCGGGTGCAGGATGACCGCAGCAGGTATTGGTCCGAACGCCCGGAAACGTCTGTTTGCCGTATGCCCGGCGAGTCACCAGGACCCGGCCGGCCGGGTCGAACACGTAGCAGGAGAAGGCAAGATGCAGCGGGGTGTCGCGGTGGTGCACCGTCGACTTCGGCGCCGTCCCTGCGGCGGAGCCGTCCGGGGCGCAGAGCACCACGAGCTCCTCCTCGGTCATCCCGGAACCCTCAGTCATCTCATCGCTCCAGTCATCTCATCGCTCCAGCATCTCGGTATTCCGTCAGCTCAGTGCGCCAGCTGCTGCACGACCGCTCCGAACACCCGCGGCAGCCTGGCGGACAGCGGGACTATCCGCGAAGCCAGGAGCGGCTGGCGCCGGGCCCAGAGCAACGACGAGGTGATGGTGCGATAGCGCCGTGACGCCGCGAGCCAGCGCCGTTCGTAGGCGCCGGGGTCGTCGGCTGCGACACAGTCCACGAGGGCGCGAGCGCAGGCCAGCGCGACCGCTATACCTTCGCCGGTCAGGGCATCGACGTATCCGGCGGCGTCTCCGACCAGCAGCACCCGTCCGGCCACCCGGGCCGACGTCCGCTGCAGGAAGGGGCCCGCCCCGCGGACGGACGTGACACCCACCTCGGGCAGCCGGTCGCGCAACTCAGGGAAGGCTGCCAGCTGCTCGGCGAACGGCGCCTGAACCCCTGAGAGGACGGCGACCCCGACCAGCTCAGGACCGACCGGGGTCACGTAGGCCTCCGACCGGGCCCCCCAGTGCACCTCGACCAGATCGGTCCACGGGGCCACGGCGAAGTGCTGACGAGTCCCCCACCGCGGTGGGGTGGCGGACGCGGCTCGTTCCAGGCCGAGCTGGCGGCGGATCGGGGAATGCAACCCGTCGGCCACGGCCAGGTAGCGCGCCCGTCGCCCGTCGACGCTCACGCCATCGGCGTCCGGGCGGACGTCGACAGCGCGGGAATCCACCACCTTGACCCCTGCCACCCGGGCGGCGTCCATCAGCGATCCCTGCAGGGTCGTCCGGCGCACGCCCAGGCCGGGACCGTGCCGGAAGGCGGCCTCGACGACCCGGCGGCCGTCCGTATAGCGGATGCCGCGGATCGACTGCCCCTGCGGGTGGACCCCGAGCTCGTGCAGCCCGCGGGCTGCTCCGGGCATCAGGCCCTCGCCACAGGCTTTGTCGACGGGGCTGGGACGGGCTTCGAGCACCACGGTGCGCAACCCGGCGCGCGCCGCGTACAAGGCGGTGGCCAGCCCGGCCGGTCCGGCTCCGGCGACGATC
>Ga0207932_1000794_pt1 | contig 10798 bp, 9 predicted proteins | sample NGESurdeep092012_FD_184480 | JGI IMG/M metagenome (GOLD analysis project Ga0207932, IMG submission 184480) | Arctic peat soil microbial communities from Barrow, Alaska - NGEE Surface sample 415-2 deep-092012 (SPAdes) | ecosystem: Environmental > Terrestrial > Soil > Wetlands > Peat ...
GAGCACCGGGAGGACATTCCGCGGCTTGCCGGGCACTTCCTCGGGCGCATCGCCGCGCGCGACGGCCGCCGGGCGCCGTCGCTCTCGCGCGACGCCGTGAAGGCCCTCCTCGACTATCCGTTTCCCGGCAACGTGCGCGAGCTGGAGAACCTCCTGGAAGGGGCCGCGGCGCTCGTCTCGGGCGACACGATCGAGGCCGCCGACTTGCAGTTCGGCATCGCGCGCGAGGGCGCCGACGATCCGCGCGTCACATCGGTCGATCTGCGCAACGTGGAGAACGCCCACATCCGCCGCGTCCTCGCGCAGGTGAAGGGCAACAAGAGCCGTGCGGCGAAGCTGCTCGGCGTCAGCCGGCGAACGCTGTACCGGAAGAGGATCTAGGGGGACTCCTTCCGGATCAGTCTCCCGAGGGCGGCCCGATCCGGTGCCAGGAGCTCGGCGATGCGTTGAGGATCGACGTCGGCGACGATGATCTGGCCGACCTCGGTCGTGACCTCGCGGAAGATGCCGTGGACCTTCATCTTCGCGGCCTGATACTGGTTGTCCTCGGTGGGGGAGACGAAGTGCACCGAGTCGACCCGGAAGCGGTGCACCAGGAAGAGGTGGACGAGGTCCATCAGACGCTTCTTGCGGAGCGCCACCGCGAAGGTGTTCTGGTCGCGCACCGAGAGGATGCTGCGGCCGCGCCGGTCGTGGATGGGGGCGAAGACGACGTTGGCATGCTTCTCGTCCCCTTTGCCGTAGATGCCTAGCTCAAGCAGCTCCGAGCCGGCGCTGTGCGGCCGCAGCTGGACGCGGAGCGCGCCGGGGAGGCCGTAGTGCTGCGTCCACATCGCGAGCCACTCCTCGAGGAGCTTTTTCGGCACCTCGGTCTGAACGAGGTGCTGGTGCTGGGTCGAGCCCTTGCCCATCGCCATGGTGGTCGCCGTGCGCCCCGACGTGGCGACCAGCGCGGCGTCCGCGCGCGGCCCGCCGACGAGGGTCTGCGGCGTGCGGTACGGCGACTCGACCATGCGGAGCTTCCGCTGCAAGCGGGCGAGAGCGAGCATGCCGTCCTGCTTGAGGGCGGTCGCCAGCTCCTCGGCGGCGAGACCGTCGATCTGGTGGCCGCCATAGGTGATGAAGTTGAAGACGAAGCCCAGCTTGCCGAGCTCCTCGGGGAATCGCCGCATCTCCTCGTCGCTCATGCCGGTGGTGTCCCAGCTGAACGACGGCGAGAGGTTGTAGGCGAGCATCTTGTCCGGGAACTCGGCGTGAATCGCCTCGGCGAATTTGCGGGCGTCGGTGAGATCGGCGGTCTTCGTCTCCATCCACAGCACGTCGGCGAAGGGTGCCGCGGCGAGCGACTTGGCGATGGCGTACGGGACGCCGCCGCGGACCTGGTAGAAACCCTCTGAAGTCCTGGCCAGCTCGCAGTCCCAGCCGACGTCGGCGCCGAGAGAGCGCGCCTTCTCGCGGGCGGCGTAGAGCGAGGCGCGCGCGGCGAAGCGCCGCCATTCGTCGGCGCTCGTCTCGAGCGGCTCGCCCTCGCTGGCGCGGAAGTCGAGCACCTCGGCGACCGCCTCGCCGTAGCTCTCGAGGCCGGCCTCGTCCTCCCACGCCGCGAGGAAACGCGAGGCGACCCCGTCGAAGGTGGCGTCGAGAGAGATCTCCGTCCCGTCCTGGTAGGCTGCCGCGGCCTCCGCGGCCAGGCGCAGGAGGCCCTTGCGCTCGAGCCAGGCGGCGGCGGCGGTGTGCTCGCCGTCGGGGGTGGCATAGAGCAGATGGCCGTTGAGGTCGCGGACGCCCAGCTCGTAAAAGTGCCGGATCAGCGCCAAGTAGCACGCCTTGTAGGCCGGCACCTCGAGGTTGGTGGCGCCGAGGAGGAACGGCTGGTCGCGCTCGTCGGCGCGACCGTCGAGCAGGTTGGCCGCCTCGGCGTCGGTGCGGGCGACGATGATGCCGGCGACTCCCATGACGTCGAGCTGGAAGCGGGCGGCATTCAGCCGCTTGTTCTGCTCGTCCTGCGCCACCAGCACCTTGCCGCCCTGGTGGCCGCATTTCTTGGTGCCCGGGCGCTGGTCTTCGATGTGATAGCCCGGCACGCCGGACTCCACGAAGCGGCGGATCAGGTTGCGCACGTGCGGATCGCCGCCGTGACCGGTGTCGGCGTCTGCGATGATGAACGGGCGGAAGTCGCAGGCCGGCGCCGCGGCGCGCTGCGCCTCGGTCATGCGCGAGCGCAGGTAGTGCTGGTTGCGGTCGGCGGTGAGCAGGGCGCGCACCAGCGTAGCGGCCTCTTCGGGCACCTGGCTGAGCGGGTAGCTCGCGAGATCGGGTCCCGGGTCCTCGCTCGTTCCACCCTTGGCGGAGGTCGCCCAGCCGCCCAGATAGATTCCTTCGATCCCCATCCGCTTCATGGTCACCGCCTGTCCCGGCGAGTAGGGGCCGAAGGTGGTGATGCTCTTCTTCTCCGCAAAGAGATGGCGCAGGCGGTCGTAAAACGCCGCCGCGGCCTCGCGCGCCACCGTGTGGTCGTGAGCGATGGTGCCGCGCTGCTCGACGACCTGGCGCGCGGTGTAAAGGCGGACGATCCCCGCGAAGCGGGAGCTGTCGAACCACCGCTGGGTGGCGGCGACTTCCTCCTCGAACGTGCTCATGGTGGGGCTCCCTGTGTCCCTGGTCAGGCGGCGAAGTCGAGGTTCTCGGTGATCCGCGTCCCGTCCCGCTCGAAGGCCTCGATGTAGGCCCCGATGCGGGCCTTGGCGGTGGCGACGTCGTGGTTGTCGAGGTTGAGGTTCAAGAGGTCGATGTACCAGGGCGGCTTGACGTGATGGGTGACGTAGGCCTCGACGATCTCCCGCGCGATGGGCAGGGTGGTCGCCTTCGAGTCGTCGTGGACGTCGCGGTCACCAGCGCGAAGCAGCTTCTCGTACTCCTCGGCGAGGAGTCGTGCGAAGAGCGCCGCGCCGAAGGCGTCGCCAGCGCGGACACCGGTCGCCGGGTCGTCGGCGGTGAACTTTGCCCTCTTCTGCAGCCACTCCCAGAGGATGCTGAGACGGATCTCACCGGTCGCCATGTCCTCCATCAGGTAGAGGACGTCGGCGTCGCCGAAAAAGTCTGCCGGCTTGAGCGCCACGGCCTGGAACCCCCGGCCGAAGGCGTTACCGTACTGCAGGGCGACGCTTAGCAGGTCGCGGGCTCCGCGGACAGTGCGCGGCGCCGGCTCGAGCAGCACGAGCCCGTCGACGTCCTCTCGCGTGTAGGTGAGAGGCGGAAACTCGCGCCCGAGCTGGTTGTCCTTGCCGAGCTCCTCCCACACCGACCGCAGGATGTGCACCATCTTCCAGTGCGACACCCACTTGCCGCTGGCTCCCGCGCACTGCTCGCGCTCGCCGCCGGCCTTCGCCCTGCGCATGCCTGCGGCAACGCCTGCTTCCGAGCCCACGGGGATGTTGGCCTCCATGCCACCTTGCCAGAGGGCGCAGCGGCCGCTCTGGTCGGGGGTGTTCACCGCCCGGCGCACGCGGTCCTCGTAGGTGCGCATGTAGCCGTACGTCATGCCGATGGCGTCGATATTGGGGTTGACGAAGGCCGGGTCCCACGCCATCGCGTCGGCGACGCTGTTGATGTAATCCCAGCGTCCGGTGTTGAAGCCGACGAAGTGGCGGCCCAGGGCGGCGCGGATCTCCATGAGCTGGAAGGTCGCCTCGATTTGCTCGACGAGAACGTAAGCCTTGATCGTGCCCGCCGGCAACCCGAGGTGCTGCTCGAGCGCAGCGAAGAGGTCGTTCCACAGCGCCGCCTCCTCGGCGGCCTGGATCTTCGGCAGGTAGAGAACGATCGATGCCCCCGCGGCGGTCAGGCGCTGATGGTTGTTGACCACGTAGAGCGCGAGGTCGACGATCGAGGCGGAGAAGCCGGTTCCGTCCCGCTCGCGCGCGTGACGGTCATCGAGGTGCAGGCCGCGGGCGCGGAAGAGCTTGGTTGTGAAGTCGAGCTGCCGGCGCCAGTCTGCGATGATGGGCCGCCCGAAGAAGCCCTGCGCCCACTGGTTCATCTCGACCGCGACGGATTCGGCGACGCGCAGGAAGAGCGGGTCCTTGTCGATCGCCAGCCGGAGGTTGCGCTGGTTGTCGAGAGACATGGTGGTGACCTGCCCGAGGGCGTCCTCGCCATCGAACATCCAGCCGTCGGCGCCCGAGAGCAGAGCGTAGGCGACGTTGCGCAGGCCGCTCTCGGTGTTCGCCCGCGGCCTGGTGGCGGGCCCGGTGCCCTGGATCCACTGGCGCTTGAGATCGGCCGGGATCTCGCTGCCCTCGAACTTGCCGTGGCGGGCGTCTTGAACCCGGATGAGAGTGCGTGGGATCAGCGCCTCGGGCTCGAGGAAGGCGATGCGCTGGCGGCCGCTCGCTCGCTCGAGCCGCCGTGCGATGCGCGCCGCCATGAGCTCGCGCCGGTCATGGTTGAGAGGCGCCAAGGCCTCCAGCGCCTCGAGTGCCACCGGGGTATAGACCTCGGGGTACGCTTGGAGCACGCCGTCGCGGTATTCGAGCCTGGAAGTCATCGGCCGCGCAGTCTAACCCCAGACTAAACTCCCGACAGTATGGCGTCTTGTCACACTGTAATGTATTGGCTCATCAGATATAAGTAGTTTGCTTAGAATGGTAATATGATCAGATGCGTGGCCAGTAAAATTAATGTGACATTTCGGCACAAACACCGGCCTTTGCCGTCTTTCCTTATTACCTTCTAAGAAACCTAATATTTCCAACAGGTTACATTAACTTCTGCCTCTTCGGATGAGGGTGCTTCCTCTGTGGCCCGCCGATTGCGATGCAAGTCACAACCGGAGGCACCAGATGTTCAGCGAGGGCGGAATCAAGGCTGTGACGGCGCGCGCTTCGGCGCGAGTCGCGTCTCCGCCGCTGCGCTCTTCCTTTCACGCGTCTCTCCCGGCTTCGCTCGTCTCCCCGATGCGCGCGTCCCGCGCAATCGTGCCGCTGCTTCTCGCCGAAGCGGCCGCCTTCGCTCTCGCTTCGGGGTCGGGTAAGATTCCTGCGTTCCTCTTCACAGCGGTTCGCGCGCTCCTGACGTTCTAAAGCTCCGAGAGGGGATTGCCGTAAGCTGATGTCGTCGGTCGAGCGTCGCGAGGTGCACCTGACCATTCCGGTCGCGCCGGAGATGGAAATCGCCGCCACGGCGCAGGTCGCGGCCCTGGGCGAGTGGATGGAGATGGGCCGCGACAAGATCGACGAGGTGAAGATGGCCGTCGTTGAAGCCTGCATCAACGCCTTCGAGCACAGCGGGACTCCGGATCACAAGGTGGAGCTCGCCTTCCGCGTAGGCGCCGAAGAAGGCGGCCGGGGCGCGTATCTCGAGGTGGACGTCGCGGACTCGGGGCACGGGTTCGATCCGACCCGCCTCAAGACTCCCGAGATCGCGGCCGCGCTGAGGTCCAGCCGGAAGCGCGGCTGGGGGATCAAGATCATCGAAAGCCTGATGGACGACGTCCGGATCGAGAGCGGCGAACACGGGACGCGCATCGTGATGCGCAAGTATCGATAAGGTATAAAGGACCGAATGAGCGAGACCTTGAAAGTCGTCGTGGACCGGCCCGATGCCACGGTGGCCGTCCTCCGGACCGACGGTTACATCAACAACACCGGCGGCGAGGAGATCGCGAAAGAGGCCTATGCCCTTCTCGGGTCGGGGGTGAACCGCCTGCTCCTCGACCTCGAGAAGACGAAGATCGTCAACTCCATCGGGATCTCGATTCTCATCGAGATTCTGGAGAAGCTCCTCGATCAGGGGGGAAAACTGGCCTTCTGCCGGCTGACGCCGACGATCGAGAAGACGTTTCAGATCATGGGGCTCGCTCAATATGCACGGATCTTCCCCGCTCCCGAGCCCGCCCTCGCCTGGCTCCGGGGCGAGTCCGAGTAGCGCGGCGCTTTCCGCCCCCAAGGCGCATGCGGGCGCGGCGGTCCTCACCGCGCACGAAACGCTTGCGGCGCTCGACCCTTTTTCCGACCGCGAGCGGCTCTTTTTCGGAATCCTGACGGCCCTTCTGACGGCGGCACAGGCGGGACGCGGTGTCCTCGTGGATCCCGCGCAGCCGGCCCGATCCGCATGCGCCGGACTCGAGCCTCCTCTCTCGATCCTCGAGGCCCTCGCGGTGCGCGCGGCGAGCTCCGGCCGGGTCACGGATCCCCTGTCCGAAACGGTCGCTAGGGCTCTCTTCGGCCAGTCGGGGGCCGACGGCGGGGGCGGCGAAGCTCCGATCGCGATTCCCCTCACGGTTCAGGAGAACGCGCTGGCGCTTCTGGTCCTCGAGAAACCCCCCGCCGATCCGGTCGGCTTCGCCTCGGTGACGGCGCACGCCGCGCGCCTCCTCGACTCTTTGCGCATGGCCGACAAGGTGCAGAAGGCGGACTTCGAGCTGAAGTACCGGGTCTGGGAGCTCCAGAGCCTTTATGACGTCGGGCTCTCCATCGCGGGAACTCTCGACCTCGACACTCTCGCCGAAGACATCCTCTACAAGTCGATCTCGCTCCTGAACGCGCGTACCGGAACGCTCATCGTGTGCGACCGCGCGGCGGACACCCCCGTCACCGTGCGCCATCTGGGCGAGCCGCTTTTGGACGGCGAGTCGGCCCGCCTCCTCCCGTCGACGGTGCTCCGCTGCAACACGATCCAGGACCGCGTGGGGCTCCTCGCGAATGCGCCCGCGGAAAAGCTGCTCGCCGTGCCGATCCTCGCCGAGGGGCGCTGGCTCGGCGTGCTCGTCGTGGCGGACAAGGAGAACCGCGACGGCTCGATCGACGATTTCACCGAAGCCGACGAGCGCGTCGCGTCGCTCTTCGCGAACCAGGCCGCGATCGCGCTCGAGAACGCGCGCCTCCACCGCGAGGCCGTCGAGAAGGAGAAGATGGAGCGCGAGATGGAGCTCGCGGCCTCCATCCAGAGGACGATTCTTCCCGACACGCTCCCGGACGTTCCCGGCCTCGTCATCTCGGGCGCGAACCGGCCGGCGAAACAGGTCGGGGGCGACTACTTCGACGTGTATCCGCTCGCGGACGGACGCACGGCCTTCTGCGTGGCCGACGTTTCGGGGAAGGGCGTGCCGGCGGCGCTTCTCGTGTCGACCGTTCACGCCTGCCTGCATCTTCTCGTGCCGAACAACGCCTCGGACCTGCCGGGTCTCGTCGCGCGCGTGAACCGCCATCTCGTGGGGTTTTCCTCGACGCGCAAGTTCGCGACGCTCTTCATCGCGGTCTTCGACCCGGCGGCCGGAACACTCACCTACGTGAACGCCGGGCACAACCCCGGACTCTGGATCTCGCCGGGAGGCGTCAACCTCCTGCCAAGCGGGGGAGTGCCCGTGGGGATGATGCCGGGCGTCGTTCACAAGCAGGCGTCGATCCGCGTCGCGCCCGGCGACACGATCCTCTTGTATTCCGACGGCATCACGGAGGCCCTGAACGGCAGCGACGAGGAGTTCGGCATGGAAAGGCTCACCGCGCTGGCCATCGCGGGACGGGTACAGGCCCCCGCCGAGCTCTCGCGGCGCATTTTCGGCGCGGTGAACGACTTCACGACCGGCGTCGCACAGTACGACGACCAGACGGTCCTCATTGCCCGCGTCTCGGCGGCGTCTTGAGACGTTCGGGGGCCGGCCTTTTTCTGGCCGCGCTCGGCGCCCTAGCCTGCACGTTCTCCCGCGAGATAGCGATCCTGCCCCATCAGCTCGCGATGCCGGTCCCGATCGGACTCGTGAACTCCTACAACGCCGAAGAGCAGCTCCAATGCGGGTATATTCCCGAGGTCGCGGAATTCCTGTCCAGCGCGGGCGGGCGGAGCCTCGACGCCGTCCGCTTCGACAGCCTGAGCGGCCAGGTGCTTCTCGAGCGCGGCGACTTTCGGGGCGCGGCGCCGCGTCTCGAACGCGCGCTCGCGGGCACGGGCCGCGCGTCCGACCGGGCGGATCTCGCATGGCTCCTCTCGCAAGGCGCGTACTGGGACGGAGACTTTTCCCCGGCGGGACGCTGGGGGCGCGTTGCCCAGCGCGAAGGCAAGCTCGTTCCCGACGGCTGGCTCGTTTTCCTCGAGTCGCAGTCCACCCGCGTGCCCTACGGTGGCGAGTCCGCCGGCGAGCGGATCTCGTTGCCCGTCGACTTCGGGAGACCGAATCTGCTCCGCCTCGCCGTGCGCGTGAACGGGCACGCCCCGGAAGAGATGGTCCTCGACTCCGGCGCCTCGCTGTCCCTTCTGACTGAGAGCGCGGCGGCGCGGCTGGGCGTCACCTTCGTGTCCGGAGCGACCGCCTCCGCGAAAGGCCTCCATGCGACGGACCTCCCGATGCGGCTCGGCTGGGTCGACTCCGTGCGCCTCGGCGACGTGACGCTCACGGACGTCCCGGTGGGCGTCCTGCCGGATGGAACGCTCACGTTCGAGACCAGGTCGTCGGGGGTTTTCCGCCTGAACGGCGTCTTGGGCGCGCACTTCATGAAGGAGTTCGACTGGCGCCTTGCCTACGGCGACCGGCTCGTCCACGCACGGCGGCTCGACCGGCGCCTCGTGCGCGGCTCGAAGGACCAGAATCTGTTCTTCCGCCGGATGAAGCCCATGGCGCGCGCGTCAATCAACGGGCAGCCCTGGTCGCTGTTTCTCCTCGACACGGGTTCGGAGCCTTCGATGATCACCCGCGGCGGGCTGCGAAAGACGCGTCTCTTCGAGCCCGAGGCGGCATACCCGGTGACGCTCGAAGGGATCGGGCAGTCCCGCGTGTCGTGGGCGAAGATCTCGAACGTGACTTTGGGCGTGGGCGCATACATGGTGCGGTTCAAGGACATCGTCGTGAAGGAAGAGGCGGACGGGATCGAGGACGGCATCCTCGGAGCGTCGTTCCTGTCCCCATTCGACGTGGAGATCCGCTTCGGCGCCATGACGCTCGTGCTCGAGAACCCGTTGGAGCGCCACCTGCGCGAGACGAAGGCGTCCCCGCGGGAGATCGCACGATAGAATGAGGTGCGTGCAGGAGCGCCATTTACGGGGAGCGGCGGTGGCCGCCGCGCTCGCGGCAATGGGCGTCCTCCACGCGGGAGGCTGCCAGGGTCCGGCTGATCCCATGCAGAAGAAGCGGAACGACATGGTCGAGCTCCAAATCGCGGCGCGTGGGATTCGGGATCCGCGCGTCCTCGAAGCGATGCGCACCGTGCCCCGCCACCTTTTCGTCCCGCCCGCGGAGGAAGCGTCCGCGTACGACGACCGGCCACTTCCCATCGGGAGCGGCCAGACGATCTCGCAGCCCTACGTCGTGGCCTTCATGGCCGAGCAGCTTCGCCTGACCGGGAAAGAGAAGGTCCTCGAGATCGGGACGGGCTCGGGCTACTCGACGGCGATCCTCGCGTCGCTCGCCGCCCGGGTGTACTCGATCGAAATCCGCCCCGAGCTCGCGCACGAGGCGAAAGAGCGTCTCGCGAAGCTCGGCGTGAAGAACGTCGAGCTGAAGGCGGCGGACGGCTATCGCGGCTGGTCCGAGGAAGCCCCGTTCGACGCGATTCTCGTCACCGCCGCTCCTGAGCGGATCCCGCCCCCTCTCCTCGAGCAGCTCGCCCCGGAAGGGCGGATGGTCATCCCCGTCGGCGCGTTCTACCAGGAGCTGAAGGTCATCAAGCGGCAGGGCGGCGGCTACTCGGAGAAAAGCGTCCTGCCCGTGCGGTTCGTGCCGTTCGTGGGTGAGGCCGAGGGCGCTCCGCCCCCGGCCCGCGACCCCGGAACCTCGCGATGAGCGCCGGGACGGCGCTCACGAATCCCTCGGCCCTCCTCGAACGTGTGCCCATAAGGGAGCGCGGCGCGTCGCTGACGCGCTCGGCCTGGCGCGTTGCGGTGACGGCGGATGAAGGCACGGGCACGATCGTCCGCCTCGAGGCGTCGGACGGCGCGGTTCATTTCCGGGGCGACGGCCACTTCCTCGGCTGGAGCCGGGAAGCGATGGAAGCCGCGTGGGAGGCGATGGCGCACTCCGATGCCCCGCCCGAGGCGGAATTCCCGCAACTCGGTTGACACTCTGAACCGGCGCGTCGAAGCTGACATGTCCATGAGCGACGAAACACCCGGCAAACGTTTTTCTTTTGGAGGATTCATGCGATTTTCGACCCTCACTCTCACGGCTCTCCTACTCGCCGGCGGCGCGGCCAGCGCTGTCGTGGCCTCCGACGACCTGACGATCGTCACGAAGCACACGCACGACGGCAAACCGGCCGGCACGAGCACGAGCTATCTCGCCAGCGACCACGTGCGGATGGCCAGTGAAGGGGGGCACGAAACGATCGTCGATTTGAAGACCGGTGTGATGACGACGCTGGATGGCAAGAAGAAGACCTACTACACCGTCACGAAGCAGGATATGGAACAGATGGCGGCCAAGATGCAGGAGCGGATGAACACCCCGGAGATGAAGAAGGCCATGGAAGCCATGCAGAGTATGAGCGCCGGGATGGCGACCTCGTTCGACGTGAAGAAAACGGGGACGTCCCGGAAGATTGCGGGCTACGGCTGCGAGGAATGGGCGATCACGATGGGCGCGCTCTCCACGATCAAGGAGTGCGTCACGAGCGAGCTGCAGTACCCGGCTCACGCCTGGGACACCTACAAGAGTTTCTCCGAGAGCATGAAGAACGTGATGAGCGGCTTCGGGCCCATGGCGAAGAGCGGGGCCGAGCTGGCGGAGAAGCTCAAGGCCATGAAGGGATTTCCCGTGGCGACGACGACGGCGGTCGACGTCATGGGGCACAAGACCACGATCGAGAGCGAA
>Ga0207932_1000796_pt1 | contig 10786 bp, 8 predicted proteins | sample NGESurdeep092012_FD_184480 | JGI IMG/M metagenome (GOLD analysis project Ga0207932, IMG submission 184480) | Arctic peat soil microbial communities from Barrow, Alaska - NGEE Surface sample 415-2 deep-092012 (SPAdes) | ecosystem: Environmental > Terrestrial > Soil > Wetlands > Peat ...
GTTCAACGGGGCAGGGGGCTGACGCTTCGGCTCGGCCATGTTGTCGATGATTCCTTCATGGCGAAGATGGCACTCGGGCGTGGCAATTTCGAGGGTCGGCAGGGCTCTTGTCGGCCTCTCCCCACCGCTTTAGCGTCGTTTTTCGGAGCGTTAGAACGATTCAGGGGGGAATTCCGTGCGTTTGAAAGACAAAGTGGCGGTCGTCACCGGTGGCGGACGTGGCATTGGCCGCGACATCGTCTTGGCCTTCGCTCGCGACGGCGCCCATGTCGTGGTCAACGACGTCGATCCGGCGACCGCCGACGCCACCGCCAAAGAAGCCGCCGCGCTCGGCAGCAAGAGCCTGGCCGTCGTGGCCGACGTCGCCAAGTCCGCCGAAATCAACCGGATGATCGACACCGTGATCAGCACCTATGGCCGCGTCGATATCCTGGTCAACAACGCGATGAAGATTGTGCCCGGCAAGCTCGAAGCACTGCCGGAAGCGGCCTGGGACACCACCATGAACATCGGCCTGAAAGGCGCGTTCCTGACGAGTCAGGCCGCCGCCAAGCACATGATCGCGCAGAAGTCCGGCGTCATCGTCAATATCGCTTCGATCGCCGGACTGTTCCCGTACAACTGGGCCGGCGCCTACAGCGTGGTGAAGGCCGGCCTCATCATGTTGACCAAGTTGCAGGCGATGGAATGGGCGCCCTATGGCATCCGCGCCAACGCCATCACGCCCGGCTATATCCGCACGCCCGGCACTGAGGCGATGTATGCCGATGCGGAAATCTACGAGGGCCGCCGCAAGGGCGTGCCGATGGGCCGCGTCGGTTCCGGCGAGGACATCGCCGGACCGGCGGTGTTCCTGGCTTGTGACGACTCCCGCTATACCACCGGCAGCGTGGTCGGCGCCGACGGCGGCCAAGCCGTCGGCTATTTCCTCTCAGTGCCGGGCCGAAGATTTTCCGGCGGGCGGATTGATTAGTTACTCCGCCTTATAAGTCTCGCGCTTGCTGTTCGCGAGTTTGATAAGCACCTCGGCGGCTTTGCGGTCTTCTTTCAAGAATTCAGCGAAGCCGGCCGGCGTGGTCGGCGCCGCCACCACCGATTGCTTGGTGAGGAATTCGTTGAACGTTGGATCCTTGAAAACCGCGACGAACGCGGCGTTGACCTTGTCGACGATGGCTGGCGGCGTGCCCTTCGGCGCGGCGAGGCCCCACCAGCCTTGTCCCGGATAACCGCCAAGACCGGCTTCCTTGAAGGTCGGCACGTTCGGCAGCAGCGGCAAGCGCTTGTCGGCCGACACCGCCAGCGCCTTCACTTTGCCCGCATCGATCATGCCCATGAAGTTGCCTACGCCGAAGCGCGTGACCTGTACCTGATTGCCGGCCAGCGCCTGCGCCGCAGGGCCACCGCCTTTGTACGGAACACCGACGATCTTGGTGCCCCACTGGTTATTCAGCCAGCGCATGAACAGATCGGGGAATGAGCCGTCGCCGAGCGTGGCGTAGTTCAAGCCGTCGGGCTTGGCCTGCGCATAGGCCTTCAGTTCGGCGACAGAGTTGATGCCGACTTCGGAAGAGACAAACAGCCCCTCGGTCAAAAAGAACAGCCGTGTCACCGGCATCAGGTCTTCCGGCTGGTACGGCAGCTTGTCGAACAGCAGCGGGTTGTAGGACATGGTGCTGTGATAGATGACGCACAGCGTGTAGCCATCGGGCGTCGCCTGCGCGCAGGTCTGCGCGCCGAGGATACCGGCGGCGCCGCCGCGATTCTCGATGATCAATGGTTGGCCGAGGCGAGGTTGTAGTTCGGCCGAGGCCTTGCGCATGATCACGTCGGTGACGCTGCCGGCGGCGATCGAGACGATCAGCCGGATCGGCCGGTCCGGATAGGACTGCGCCTGCGCCGACGATGCGCAGCAGGCGAGGAGCAAACCAAAGACGATGTGTGCAAATTTTGCCATGACGTTTCCCTTCCCGTGTTTCTTCTTTGGCTATAGCTTTCCTTCGAATGCAGCGGTCGCAAAGTCATCGATCAGGGCGTAGCATTGCCTGGCGGCGCCGGCATCATAACAGGCAATTCCGGGCACGTCGGATTCGACCTCGCAGAACGAATGCAGCAGGCCGCCGAACACCAGCATCTGCCATTTGGCGCCACACGCTTCCATTTCCGCTTCGAAAATGTCGCGATCCTTTTTTGGCACCACCGGATCCTTTGAGCCGTGCGCCACACAGATCGCCGCTTTGATGTTACCGCGCTTGGCCGGCAGCTGCGTGAGCAGGTCGCCGTGCAGGCAGATGACCGCCTGCAGCGCGGCGCCGGCACGCGCAAGTTCCAGCACATTGCCGCCGCCGAAGCAGAAGCCGACCGCCGCCTGGCGTTTGAGGTCGCCGATGCCGCGCTTGTCACTTTCCGCCCGTAGCGTGTCGAGCGCGGCTACGATTCGTCGTCGGCGCTCGGGCGCATCCGCGCGCAAGGCATTGGCGAGGGGAGCTGCTTCCGGCGGGCCGTTAGCGATCTTGCCGCCGCCAAACATGTCGGCCACGAAGGCCACATAATTGCCGCCGGCCATCGTGGCCGCGCGCTTGATGGCGTCGTCGGTCACGCCGAGCCAGTTCGGCGCCACCAGCAACAGCGGTCGCCGTCCGCTCGCGCGCTCGTCATAGACCAGGGCGCCGTTGGACGCGGCATTGCCCGCCTGATAACTGATCCGTTCGACCGTCACGTTTCCTCCTTGCATCGCTGGCTCAGCCGAGGATGATTTCCCCGATCATGCCGGCGTCGTATTGCGTGAAATAAAGACGGCCGTTCGAAAGCGGCGAGATGCAGCGCGCGCCGCTTGCCGGCGTCGGAATATCGTACTCGCCGATCAACGTTCCATCCGGCGCCATATGGCCGATCTTGTTGGCGAAGTTCTCGGTGCACCAGAGATTGCCGTCGGCTCCCACGGTGACGCCGCGCAGCGATGCATTTGGCGTCGGAAATTTGAATTCGCTAAATTTGCCGTCGCGGCCGAGACGGCCAAGCGCATTGGCGCCGGTCTCGACGAACCAGATGCTGCCGTCGGGATGGGTGACCATGGCGCGTGGCTGGCTGTCATGGCTGGGAATGTCGAATTCGCTCACCACACCATCGATCGTGATGCGGCCGACGCGGTTGCCGGCAGCCTCGCTGAACCATAGCGCGCCGTCGCGGACCACGATCGACAGCGGCTTGCTGCCGGGCGAAATGCCGGTCCTGAACTCGGTGACTTTTCCGTCCGGGGTGATGCGACCGATCTGGCTGACGTCCGTTTCGGAAAACCAGACATTGCCGTCGGGGCCAAGAGCAATGCCATCGGGGCCGGCGGCTGCCGTCGGCACCGGAAATTCAGCCAATGCGCCGCCCGGCGCGATGCGGCCGATCTTGTTGGCGCGTTTCTGGGTGAACCACAGATTGCCATCGCCGCCGAGCGTTATGCCGATCGGCGTGGCATCGGCGGTCGGAAGCGAGAATTCGGCGAACCCGCCACTGCGCGGATCAAAGCATCCGATCTTCGCCGCGCCGCTTTCGCAAAACCACAAATTCCGGTCCGGGCCTTCGACGCAAATATAGGGCGCGCTTTTAGCGCTCGGAATCCGGTGTTCGCGGATATGTACCGAGCGCGCTGCGCGTGGGCGCGGCGTCGCCTCACCGATATTGGCTGACATCGATTTCCCCGTACCGCGATCCAGTACATGCGTATCGCGGCTCGAGGATGCTAGCGACCGGAATCAAAACGTGTCAATCGCGATGCCGCGTTGCGAGGACGCGAAAGCGCGCTCAGCGCTTCCCCGGCATCGCGATGCTGCGCCCCGCGCCCTCCGGCCGCGGCAAGTCCGCATGCGCGGATTTCATGCGTTCGAGCGCCCGCATGACGCCGTCGGAAAACGGCGCGACCTTCTTTGCCGTCATGTCGACATGCAAGGTCATGGTTTCACACGTCGCCGACACCCAATTTTCGGTGGCGTGCAACAGCTGCTCGAAAAGCTGAACCCGCTTGGCGTCGCAATCGAGCAATTGGACCGTCACCCGAACCGGGTCGCCTTCATGCAATTCACGCAAGTAGCGCACGTGCATTTCGGCGACCATGGTCGAATGCCTGTGCCGTTCGAGATAGTCGGGTCCGAGGCCGAGGAGTTCGTAAACCTCGTCTACCGCGCGGTCGAACAGCACATTGTAATAGGCCATGTTGAGATGGCCGTTGTAGTCGATCCATTGCGGCTCGACCCGCATCACCGACGAAACGAATGGCGCGGAGAATACCGGTTTGGAATCGGCGAGGTTGAGCATGAGCGTCAGGCTTTTTTCTTGCGCATGACCTTATTCGGAAACCGGTGCCCACCCCGGATCAAGTCCGGGGCAGGCCTTTTCGGGATCATGCGTTGATCGGATAGATCGCCTTTTCGCCGCTCAGCACGCGCCCCACGTCGGCGGCGCATTTGGTCTGCAGTTCCTCGAGCGCCTCGATCGAATAGAACCCAGTGTGCGGAGAGATGATCACGTTGTCGCGGCCGAGCAGGGGCGAGTCCTTCGCGAGCGGCTCGGTTGTCACCACGTCGAGTCCGGCGCCGCCGACTTGGCCCGAGTCGAGCGCGGCGATCAGCGCGGCTTCATCGATCAAAGGTCCGCGCGCGGTATTCACGATGTAGGCGCCCTTCTTCATTTTGGCGAAAGCGTCGGCATTCATCAGCCCGCGCGTCGCCGGCAGCAGCGGCGCATGCACCGAAACATAGTCGGAGGTTTTCAGCAGCGTGTCGAAATCGACGCTCTCGACGCCCGCGGCTTTGAAAACTTCGGGCTTGGCGTAAGGGTCGTAAGCCACGACTTTGATGCCAAAGGCCTGCGCCTTGGGGGCAACGAGACGCGGAATATTGCCGAAGCCGACCAGCCCGAGCACCGTTCCTTCGATGCGGCGGATCGGCACCACCGCCGGCATTTCCCAGCGGCCGCTCTGCACGAGTTTGTTGGACAGCGGAATCTTGCGGACCAATGCCAGCAGCAACGCCACCGTGTGGTCGGACACCTCGCGGATGCAATAGTCCGGCACGTAATTGACGGCGATGCCTTTCTCCTTGGCGGCGACGAGATCGATATTATCGACACCGAGGCCGAAGCGGCCAATCGCCTTGCACTTGGTAAGTTGCGTGAGAATCTCGCGCGTCAGCTTGGCGTAGGTCACCAGGATGGCGTCGGCGTCTTTGGCTACCGCCAGGATGTCGTCGGCATTGGCGCTCTTCGACATGCGAAAAGTCGGATTAAGCCGCGCCAGCGCGGCCTTTGCCGGTTCGAGGGTTGGAAACACGCTATCGGTGACAGCGATCACAGGGCCGGCCATTGCAAACTCCGAATTCGACATGATTGGAACGCGGGCGAAAACCTACGCCAGCGGAACTGGCCCGTCCACCGCCGGCGAACGCCCCGGATTTCAATGGCTTACAGGGAGCATTAACCAAAAATTAACGATCGCCGCACGCGGCGGTATCCCTCGGCTATCTTCCAAAAAAACCAGGGAGACGGGGCAATGTTCAGCAAGGTGGCCCGGGGAGCGTTTCTGCTCATTCTCGCGGTGATGATCGTGTCGTGGGCGGTAACGGCCAGCAAAAGCAAACCGGCCGAACCGCAGAACGACCAGCCTTTGGAGCGCATGTATTCCTGAGCGACGCCGCGCGAGGCCGCTCAGAACAGGCATTCTGCGCCGCGTCTTCAGCGCGCACCGGCACATTCCGAGCGCTTGACCTCACCGGTCATCCCCGCCACGTTTCGCGGCCAGAGCACGGGGCAAGATCCGATGGCAAGCGCGACCGTATCCAATACAACGGCACCGGAACCGGCGCGCGATCCCGCCGCGGTCGCGGCCGTGATTGCCGCGCTGACGGCCGCCTTCGGCAACCGCGTCGTCACCTCGCAGGCGGTGCGCGAGCAGCACGGCAATACGCTCACCTGGGTGCCCAATCAGCCGCCCGACGCGGTGGTGTATCCGCAGACGACCGACGAGGTGCAGCAGATTGTGCGCATTTGCGCTAGCCGCGGCGTGCCCGTCATCCCATTCGGCACCGGCACCTCGCTTGAGGGACACATCAACGCGCCGCTTGGCGGGGTGTCGATCGATGTCCGCGACATGAACAAGGTGCTGGCCGTGCATGGCGAGGATCTCGATTGTGTCATCGAGCCCGGCATCACCCGCAAGGCGCTCAACGAGCATCTACGCGACCAAGGGCTGTTCTTCCCGATCGATCCCGGCGCCGACGCCTCGCTCGGCGGCATGGCGGCGACGCGAGCCTCCGGCACCAATGCGGTCCGCTACGGCACTATGAAGGACAATGTGTTGGCGATGAAGGTGGTGTTGGCGAACGGCGAATTGATGAGCACCTCGCGCCGCGCGAAAAAATCAGCGTCGGGTTACGATCTCACGCGGCTCATCATCGGATCGGAAGGAACCCTCGGCATCATTACCGAACTCACGCTCAAGCTCTCGGGTATTCCGGAGGCCATCGCCTCCGGCGTTTGCCCATTTCCTTCCGTCGACGCCGCCTGTAAGGCGACCATCCTCACGATCCAATCGGGCATTCCGGTCGCGCGCATCGAATTGCTCGATGCCTTGCAGATCAAGGCTTGCAATGCCTATTCCAAGCTCACGCTGCCCGAGGTGCCGACGCTGTTCGTGGAATTTCACGGCACCGAGGCGAGCGTCGCCGAGCAGTCGCAACGCTTCGGCGAGATTGTCGCGGAGCTGGGCGGCGGTCCGTTCGACTGGGCGACCAAGCCGGAAGACCGAAGCCGGCTCTGGCAGGCGCGGCATGACGGTTATTGGGCCGGACGCCATCTGCGGCCGGGTGCATCGGCGTTTGCCACCGACGTCTGCGTGCCGATTTCGCGGCTGGCCGAATGCGTGACGGCGACCCAGCGTGAGATCGCCGAGCTCAAACTGGTCGCGCCCATCCTCGGTCATGTCGGCGACGGCAATTTCCACCTCACGCTGCTGGTCGACATGGACGATGCCGACGAGGTCAAGCGCGCGAAAATATTGATGGAACGGCTGGTCGAATTGGCGCTGTCGATGGACGGTACCTGCACCGGCGAGCACGGCGTCGGGCAGGGCAAGATGAAGTATCTCCTGGCCGAGCACGGTGCTGCCGCGCTGGCGGTCATGGCCTCGATCAAACGCGCGCTCGACCCGCAAAACATCATGAATCCGGGCAAGATCGTCGCGCTGTCCTGAAATGTTTGAGCTGCCTCTTACCGGCGCGCTGCTATGACGGTCGTGCGACGCTGCCGACATAGATTTGCCGCCAAAAATTGGCAAAAATAGCGTAGATTTCATATTGTTAAGCGCGAACGCAGCTTGCTGCGCGGATCGACGCTGGAGTTGGCGTTGCAAACCACTTTGCTCGGATTGGCGATCGCGATTATCCTGGCGCTGCTGGCAGCGCTGGTGGGTCCGCTGTTGATCGATTGGGGCGGCCATCGTTCGCTGTTCGAGGCCGAGGCGAGCCGTCTCATCGGTGTCGACGTACGAGTGACCGGCGCGATCGACGCGCGCCTGTTGCCTTCGCCGCAACTTACGCTGCATGGGATCGAAATTGGCAGCGGCAGCGACAAAATCCGCGCCACCTCACTTGGTATCGAATTCGCGCTCGGGCCCCTGATGCGCGGCGAGTGGCGCGCGACCGAGATGCGTCTCTCCGGACCGCAGATCAACCTTGGCCTCGACCCCTCCGGCCGCGTGCAAGTGCCGCACATAGCGGTTGCGTTCGATCCCGACGGGCTGACAATCGACCGGCTGAGCATCGAAGACGGTAAGGTGACCTTTACCGATGCGGCCAACGACGCCAGCATCACGTTCGACCGGCTGTGGTTCAATGGTGAGGCGCGCTCGCTCGTTGGCCCGGTCAAGGGCGAGGGCGCCGTCACCATCGGCGGCGAGCTATATCCGTTCCGGATCGCCGCCGGACGTTACAGCGCCGAAGGCGCGCTCAAACTTCATCTCAATGTCGATCCGGTCAATCACCCGCTGAGCATCGAGGCCGACGGCGCATTGACGCTGGTCGGGGGTGAGCCGAAGTTTGACGGCAGCTTGAGCCTGGCACGGCCGGTCGGAATTGCGTCGCGCCGAGCCGCGCAAGTAACCCAGTCTGTTAGCCAGCCTTGGCGCGTGAGCGGCAAGCTCAAGGCCAGCGCGCAATCGGCGCTGATGGAGCAGGTGGAATTTCAATACGGTTCGGAGGAGCAGGGGCTCAAGCTCACCGGCGTCGCCGATTTCAAGTTCGGCAAACACCCGCGTTTTGACGGCGTGCTGTCGGGCCGCCAGATCGATCTCGATCGCGCCTTGGCCACCGGCGAGGGCAGCCGGCCGCTGCCGGCTGCCGCCATCCGCGAGCTTGCCGATTTGGGCGGCGCTGCCTTCCGTCCCACGATCCCGATCCAGATTGGCGTCGGCATCGATCAGGTCACGCTCGGCGGCAATACCGTCCAGAACCTGCGCGGCGACATCAGCACCGATGCCAAGGGTTGGAATCTGGATCGTTTCGAATTTCGCGCCCCCGGCTTCACCCAGGTGCGGCTGAGCGGCCATCTGGCGGTCGGCGCTGACGGGGTCGCCTTTACCGGGCCGGCCGAAATCGAAGCCGGCGATCCGAAGGCGCTGGCGGCCTGGCTGGAAGGGCGTAGCGAGACGACGCAGGGCGACTTGCGGCCGTTGAGTCTGCGCGGCGAGGTGACGCTCGCCAGCGAAAAGGTCGCGGTCGAGCGTCTCAAGGCTGAGTTCGATCGCAAGACTATCGCCGGCCGTCTCGTTTATGTTTTCGCCGCGGGCGCCCGGCCGGCCAAGCTTGATGCCGAACTCAATGCCCCCGAACTCGATATCGACGCCGCGCTCAACTTCGGCAAGGCCCTGCTCGCCGGCTCCAATATCGAGCGGCCGCACGACATGACGATTGCCGCCGATATCGGACGCGCCACCGTCGGCGGCTTTACCGCGCGCAATGCCAGCGCCAGGCTGAAGGTCGATGCCGATCGCCTGCAAATTGATCGGCTCTCGGTCGCCGATCTGGGCGGCGCCGCGTTTTCGGCGAGCGGCCGCATTGTCACCGCGGGGCCGTCACCGCAGGGCAGCATGCGCCTCGATCTCGATGCTCCCGACATGACCCCGGTGTTGGCCCTGCTGGCGCGCTTTGCGCCGGAGTCTGCGGAGGCGCTCGGCCGCAGCGCGCCGGGGATGGCGCCGGCGAAGCTGCACGCAGGTTTGACCATCGACGGCGCCGCATCAGCGACGCAGGCCAAGCTCGGGATCGAGGGCAGCCTTGGCAAAGTGCGCATTGCGTTGAACGGACAGGCCAATGCCGATCCGATCGCGCTCAGCTTCGGCGCGATGCGGTTGGATGGCAAGCTCGAGGCCGACGATGGCAAAGCGCTGGTGGCTTTGCTGGGTCTCGATCGCGTGGTGGCGGTGAATGCCGGTCCCGGCGTCTTGACGGTCAATGCCAGCGGGCCGGCGCGCGGCGAATTGCGCTTCGATGGGCGGCTAACCGGCGGCGGGCTCGAGGCGTCTGCCAGCGGCGCGGCCGATTTATTTGCAGACAACCGTTCGGCGACGTTGCGCGCCACCATTATCCGCGCCGATGTGGCGCCGTTGCGTGGGCCGGGCCGTAGCCAAGTCGCGCTGCCGGTTGCTTTGTCCGGACGTATCGCACTTGCCGGCAAGGATCTGTCGCTCACCGATATCAATGCCAATATCGGTGGCTCGACGGTGCGCGGAAAACTTGAGTTTACGCTGCCACGGCCGCATCGCCTGCAAGGTGAGATCGAGGCGGACCAAATCGATGGGGCAAGTGTGATGGCGGCGGCGATCGGCCTGCCGGCACCGGCGACTAACGACAATGCGGGCTGGGCCTGGTCGAGCGAGCCGTTCGGTAGCGGCGCCTTCAGTGAGTTCTCCGGCCAGGTGGCGCTCAAAGCGCATCGTCTCGGTATGCTGCCGCAACTGACGGCGCGTGAATTCCGCGCGACATTGCGCCTCGGCAAGGATGAAATCACTCTCGACGACATGACGGGCGATGTGGCCGGCGGGCGCTTCGCCGGTCGGCTCGCTTTCCATGCCGCGGAGGATGGCTTGAAGGCGCGCGCCAAAATCTCGGTCACGAGCGCCGACGCCGCCACTTTGCTTCCCGCTGGCGCCCGCCCGCCGGTTACCGGATCGCTTGGCCTTTCGATCGAAGTGGATGGCACGGGTTTAAGTCCGGTCGCCCTGATAGGCTCATTGCAGGGTTCGGGAATAATATCGCTCGCCGATGCGCAGTTCGCCGGTCTCGATCCGCGCGCTTTCGATGCCGTCACCCGCGCGGTGGACCGGGGGCTGGCAATCGACGCCGTGCGCGTCGCCGACGTGGTGAGCAAGGCATTGGAGAGCGGTCAGCTTTCGGTCAAACGCGCGGAAGGCACGATTGCCGTCAGCGCCGGACAGGCGCGCATGAGCAATGTCACCGTCGCCGCCAAGGACGCCGACTTGTCGCTTGTCGGCAATCTCGATCTCACCGACGGCTCGGTCGATGCGCGGCTGGTGCTGTCGGGCTCAGGCCAGGCCGCCGGCGCGCGGCCGGACATCTTCATGGCGTTGAAGGGGCCGCTTGCAGCGCCGTCGCGCAGCATCGACGTGTCCGCGCTGGCCGGATGGCTCACATTGCGGGCGGTCGAAATCCAGGCGAAGCAATTGCGCGCGATCGAGGGAGCACCGCAGCAACCACGTGAGCCGGCACCGGCGCCGAAGAGCGAACAGGCG
>Ga0207932_1000797_pt1 | contig 10785 bp, 8 predicted proteins | sample NGESurdeep092012_FD_184480 | JGI IMG/M metagenome (GOLD analysis project Ga0207932, IMG submission 184480) | Arctic peat soil microbial communities from Barrow, Alaska - NGEE Surface sample 415-2 deep-092012 (SPAdes) | ecosystem: Environmental > Terrestrial > Soil > Wetlands > Peat ...
CCCCCTGTGGCAGGAACAGGGTCACCAGTATGAACAGCAGGCCGAGGAAGAATAGCCAGTACTCCGGAAAAGCCACGGTAAGCACGCTTTTCGCACCGTTCACCAGGGCGGCGCCGAGTATGGCGCCCACCAGGCTGGCGCGCCCGCCCACTGCCACCCAGATCGCGATTTCGATCGAGTTCGCGGGCGACATCTCGCTCGGGTTGATGATGCCGACTTGTGGCACGTAGAGGGCGCCGGCGATGCCGCAGATCACCGCCGACGCCGTCCAGATGAAGAGCTTGTAATGCACCGGGTTGTAGCCGGAGAACATCACGCGCGATTCGGCGTCGCGGATCGCGGTCAGCACCCGGCCGAACTTGGACGTGACGATAGTGCGCGCGAACAGCAGGGTGAGGATGAGCACGGCGCCGGTAATCATGAACAGCGCCATGCGCGTTTCCGAGGTGGCGATGGGAAAGCCCGCGATGCGCTTGAAGTCGGTGAAGCCGTTGTTGCCGCCGAAGCCGGTGTCGTTGCGGAAGAACAGCAGCATGAAGGCAAAGGTGAGCGCCTGGGTGATGATGGAAAAGTACACGCCTTTGATGCGCGAGCGGAAGGCGAAAAAACCGAACACGAAAGCGAGCAGGCCGGGCACCAGCACCACCAGCAGCGCCGCGTACCAGAAATGATCGGTAAAGCTCCAGTACCAGGGGTAGGTCTTCCAGTCGAGGAATACCATGAAATCCGGCAGCTCGCTCTGGTACTGGCCTTCGCGGCCGATCATGCGCATCAGGTACATGCCCATGGCGTAGCCGCCCAGGGCGAAGAACAGCCCGTGGCCGAGCGAGAGGATGCCGGTATAGCCCCAGATCAGGTCCATCGCCACCGCCACGATGGCGTAGCACATGATCTTCCCGGTCAGCGCCACGGTGTAGTCCGAGAGGTAGAACAGGCTGCCCTTGGGCAGGGCCAGGTTGGCCAGCGGAAACAGCACGAACAGTATCGCCCCGCACGCGCCGAGCACGGCCCAGCCCCTGCGGCCGTAGAGTTTGCTGATGCCGGAGGCCAGCGGTCCCATCAGTTGTCCGCCACGCGGCCCTTGAGGGCAAACAGGCCTTGCGGCCGCTTCTGGATGAAAATGATGATGAACGCGAGAATAGCGATCTTGGCCAGGACCGCGCCCGACCAGGCTTCGAGGAACTTGTTCGCCATGCCCAGGCCGAGCGCAGCATACACGGTTCCTGCAAGCTGGCCCACGCCGCCCAGCACCACCACCATGAACGAGTCGACGATGTAGGTCTGGCCCAGGTCGGGGCCGACATTGCCGATCTGCGACAACGCGCAACCTGCGAGCCCGGCGATGCCCGAGCCGAGGCCGAAGGCGAGCGTATCCACGCGCGCGGTCGGCACGCCGACGCAGCTCGCCATGGCGCGGTTCTGGGTCACGCCGCGCACGAACAGGCCGAGGCGCGTGCGCGTGAGCAGCAGCCACACCGCGAGCAGCACCGCGAAGGCGAAGCCAATGATGACGATGCGGTTATAGGGCAGCACGACGTTGCTCATGATCACGATGCCGCCGGACATCCACACCGGATTTTCGACCTGCACGTTCTGGGCGCCGAACAGGGTGCGCGCCGACTGGATCAGGATCAGGCTGATACCCCAGGTGGCGAGCAGAGTTTCCAGCGGCCGGCCGTAGAGGAAGCGGATCACGCTGCGTTCGAGTGCCATGCCGACCAGGGCGGCTGCCGCGAAAGCTGCCGGAACGGCGGCAACGAGATACCAGTCGAACAGGCCCGGCGCATGCGCGCGGAACAGGTTTTGCACCACGTATGCGCTGTAGGCGCCGACCATGATCAATTCCCCGTGCGCCATGTTGATCACGCCCATCAGGCCGTAGGTGATGGCAAGTCCGAGCGCGGCGAGCAGCAGGATCGAACCGAGGCTCGCGCCGGTGAACATCTGGCCGAAGCGATCGCCCGTGACCAGCCGCGATTCGACCGCCTTGAGTGAACTCTGGGCCTCGGCGCGGACTGCCGCATCGGGCTCGGCATAGATCTCGCCTTTCTTTTCCAGCAGGCCGAGCAGCAGCGCTTTGGTATTCGGGTTGCTGCTTGAGGCGAGCGCTTTTGCGGCTGCGAACCGTGTCGCTGCATCCTTGCTCCGCAGTTGCAGAGTGGCGTGGAGCAGGGTCAGCAGGTTCTTGATGTCGGCATCGGATTCCTTGGCGAGCGCCTTGCTGATAAGTGGCAGCATTTCCTCGTCTGCGCCGTTTTGCAGCGCCTTCGCGGCCGTCATGCGGGTGTCGCGGTTTTGCGATGCGAGCTTGAGCGCGGCGATGGCGGAGGCCAGTTCGCGCCGCAGGCGGTTGTTGACGACCACGTCTTCGCGTTCTTCCGGCAGCGGCGTCACGGATTTTCCGCTGACGGCGTCTATGCCGGCATCGTCCTTGACGATCAGGACTTGCTTGCCGCCGACGATCTGCACTGCGCCGTCGTGCAGCGCCTGCAGGAAGCCGAGCGCGGATTCGTCGTCCGCGGCAAGCAGTTCGGTGATGACCGCGACCTTGTCCTCGTGCTCGCCCAGCGCCAGCTTTTCAATCAGCGCAGGCGCGATGGCCGAGGCGGGCAGGGCCAGCGTCGCAAGGACGAGCAGAAGCAACAAGGACCGCAGAGTACGCATCGTCTTTTCTTCGTTTGTGCCGCACGTGAATCAGGCGGCGCGCCGCCAGAGGAGGAGAGCGGCGCGCCGTACCTGCCCGGAGTTACTTCTTCTCGGGTTCGTCTTTCTTCTTGTCGTTGCCGGCGATGAACGGGCTCCATGGCTGGGCCTTGACCGGGCCCGGCGTCTTCCACACCACGTTGAACTGGCCGTTGGCCTGCACTTCGCCGATGAACACCGCCTTGTGCAGATGGTGGTTCTTCTCGTCCATCTTCGAGGTCATGCCAGAGGGCGCTTTGAAGGTCTGCCCGGCCATTGCCGTTATCACCTTATCCACTTCGGCCGACTTGGCTTTCTCCACCGCCTGCTTCCACATGTGGATGCCAATCCAGGCCGCTTCCATCGGGTCGTTGGTGAGCGGCTTGTCGGCGCCGGGCAGCTTCTTCGCTTTGGCATAGGCGGCCCATTCCTTCTTCCACGCGTCGTTGACCGGATTCTTGATCGACATGAAATAGTTCCAGGCGGCGAGGTGACCCACAAGCGGTTTCGTATCGACGCCGCGCAGTTCCTCTTCACCCACCGAGAACGCCACCACCGGCACGTCGGTCGCCTTCAGGCCGGCATTGCCCAGTTCCTTGTAGAAGGGCACGTTGGAGTCGCCGTTGATGGTCGATACCACGGCGGTCTTGCCGCCGGCGGCGAACTTCTTGATGTCGGCAACGATGGTCTGGTAATCGCTGTGGCCGAAGGGAGTGTATTTTTCGTCGATGTCCTTGTCGTCGACGCCCTTGGACTTCAGGAAAGCGCGCAGGATCTTGTTGGTGGTGCGCGGGTAGACGTAGTCCGTACCCAACAACACCCAGCGCTTGGCCCCGCCGCCTTCCTTGCTCATCAGGTACTCGACCGCGGGAATGGCCTGCTGGTTAGGCGCGGCGCCGGTGTAGAACACGTTCTTGGACAGCTCTTCGCCTTCATACTGCACCGGGTAGAACAGCAAGCCGTTCAGTTCCTCGAACACCGGCAGCACCGACTTGCGCGACACCGAGGTCCAGCAGCCGAACACCACGGCGACCTTGTCCTGGGTCAGCAGTTGGCGCGCCTTTTCCGCAAACAGCGGCCAGTTGGAGGCCGGATCGACCACCACCGCCTCGAGCTTCTTGCCGAGCACGCCGCCCTTGGCGTTGATCTCGTCGATCGCCATCAGCGTCACGTCCTTGAGCACGGTCTCGCTGATTGCCATGGTGCCGGAGAGCGAGTGCAGTACCCCGACCTTGATGGTGTCGGCGGCCAGAGCGTAGCGCCCCGGGATCAGGGAAACAGCCGTGACCACCGCGCCTGCCGCAATACTTTTTACAAAACTTCGCCGTTGCATGTTTGCATCTCCCAATAGTTAAAAAACTCAATTACGACTCAGACTGCCTGAACTTGTGGGCGTTTAGCCAGTTCACAGGAGTCTTCAGCACAGTTCGTGCCAGGGAGCGCAAACACGTCATTGCCGCCGCCTAAATGATTGTTTATAAGGTGGATGAGGCCTCGATACCGCGCGGGGCGGGATGCCTTCGCAGAACAATTGCTCCACGTGGGAGCGTTATTGGTGCACCAAACCGGAGGTGTGCACCAAATGGCCGCATGCCATTGAAACGGCGTTCGCAGAAAGCGCACGCCGTGGGCGAGCTAATCGCCGGGGATTATTGGAAACTTAAAAACCAATTTCAAATTCGTTCTGTTTCCTAAGCGATACCGTCAAGGTTCGGCTCACACAAGTGAGTTTAACCCTGACGAATCGCAGGAGATTGACGATGTCCAGAAAATAGGTCTTGCATGGATTCCCGGCGGATTATCTAGCCTTGCCCGCTACAGTGGCCTCGGGAACCTCTACCAGTCTTCCCGTTGCAACGTCATAAACATACCCGTAGATAGGGATGTCGCCAGGAACCAAAGGGTGGTTTCGAATGCGCTTCACATCCGCGACTACGCTTATCGATTGCTTTTCGATCGTCAGCCAATCTACGAATTGACCCTCCGTGGACCCGGTTCCTGCGCCGGTATCGTGCCAGACCTTCCCATCGAAAGTCGCGGCCTTCAGACTGCTGGCGAGCAGATCTCGCATGATGTCGTCGGTGAACAGCTCCATGCCGCAGTTCGTGTGGTGGATCACGAACCACTCGCGCGTGCCCAGCAACTTGTACGAGATGACCAATGATCGTATTGCGTCATCGCTCGCGCGGCCGCCCGCGTTGCGGATGACGTGAGCGTCTCCTTCCGCAAGCCCCGCATATTTGGCCGGATCCAGTCGCGCATCCATGCACGTGAGAATCGCGAACCTGCGGGCCGGCGGCATGGCTAACTTGCCCTTGTCGCCAAAGCTTTCGGCATAACCGGCATTCGTCGCCAAAACCTCTTCAAGTACCTTGCTCATCGTGTTTTCTCCTTCGGTAAAAATCTCTGACACACAGCTCCTCCGTCCCATAGAACGATGGATTCCTCGTTACCCACGGTCCTTCGTCCCAAGACCTAACGTTTGCGGTCTTGAAGATCGGAGTTCCGCCCATCTCACGCGGCGCGCTTCGCCTTGAGCGGCTCAAACAGCTCCAGCGTCACTGGCGTGGGATTGCGGAACAGATCCAGTACCGGGCAATGGGCGTCAACGACTTGTTTGAGCCGGCGCAGATCTTCCGCGCTAGCCGGACTGTCGAATTGCACCGTTCCGCGCACATCCCTGAAGCCCGGGCGCACGCCGGCGGCTGCCGCAAAGAAACCGCGCAGGTCGATCGCTCCTTCCAGTTTCACCGACACGTCGGTCAAAGGAATCCCCAGGGCCGCAGCGTGCAGCCAGTAGGTTATCTCCTGACAGGTGGCCAGAGCGGCGAGCGCATATTCAACCGGATTGGGCGCGCGATCGGTTCCTCCGAGGGCCGCCGGCTCGTCGACTTCCACGGTGAAATCACGAACTTTCACCTTGCGGTACAAGCCGCCATGCCCGCTGCTCTCGACGGCAAAGGAGGCCAGCGCTTGTTCGGGATGGGCGGCCAGGGCTGATTGGGTAGTGGCAAAGAGTTCTTTAAGGCTGTTCGACATGGTTACTTCCTTTCGAGGTAAAAGTGATTGGATCGCTTGCCCGTGTGCTCATGGTTTAGAGGAGCATCCGCATGGGCGCTGCAGACGGCCGTGATGTGCGCAATCGTCTGTCGGGCTAGACCGCCTGCCTACTCATGTTGTCTCTTGGGTGGAAAGTCTGAATTCGTTCAGGAACGCGAAACTACCCGTGAACCAGGTTCCGTGGAAATACTTTTTTGCGATTTCGATAGAAGCATTAGCGATAAGCGACCGTTTGAAGCCGGAGCCGAGGCCGCGATGAAATTGGGAACGCACGGCGTTCGCCCCGGCGACGGTTTTTCACTTTCCCGTTCGGCGCGGTGTCGGTGGTGTCGGGTCACATCCGCGGACAGACCGCTATAACAGCCGCTGAGCGCCTCAAGCGTATCCATCCGGCTACTTTCGCTGCGCCGGGGGCGGGTCTAGAATGAAAGCATGAGATTCCGATTGGCGTTCGCGCTGCTCGTTACTGCTGTGCTGCTCACCGGCTGCGCGACGACTTCGGTTAGTCTGCGCACTACCAATTCACCCGTGCTCGGCGGGAGCGCGCCGGTTGCGGGCAGTCCCTACGCTTCGGCTGCGATTCAGGCGGAGATGAGTCCGAACGCCTATTTCGGCCTGTTCTTCCTCGGCTACCTGATGGCCGGCATCCAGGACAATTACCGGCGCTCAAGCGATGGCTCTTCCTCGCGCGAGCCGCCGGAACTGGCCGAGGGCCGTGCCATCGCCGAGCGCGATTGCACAGAGCCGCTGGGGCAGTTGTCTGCGAATTTGCGCTGCAAGTAAGCCGAATCTTCGTGTCACGATCGGCAAACCTGCGCGGTCGTTGCAATGCGTTTCCAGGGAAACGCCGCGACCTGCGGCGTGTAAGACAAAGTCTCCCTGGGTGATGCTAAACTCAAGGTGTCGTTAAGCTTCACGAGCGATCCCGTAACGAAAAAGCAGGTCTGACCCAGGATGACGCCAAGATGACGCGCAGCACGAAAATCGTCGCTACCCTCGGTCCCGCATCGAGCAGCCCCGAAATCCTCGAGCGCATGCTCCGGGCGGGCGTGGACGTCGTGCGCCTCAATTTCTCGCACGGCACGGCGGAGGATCACCGGCAGCGCGCCGAAGTGGTGCGCGAGGTCTGCCGCAAGACCGGCCGCACCGTCGGCATCATGGGCGATCTGCAGGGCCCGAAGATCCGCATCGGCAAGTTCCGCGACGGCAAAGTCACGCTCAAGCCAGGCGACGCCTTTATCCTCGACGCCGATTGCGAGCTCGGCGACGCAGAGCGTGTCGGCTTGGACTACAAGGAGCTGCCGCGCGACGTGAGCGCCGGCGACGTGCTGCTGCTCGACGACGGCCGCATCGAATTCGAGGTGGAACAGGTCGAGGGCAATCGGGTGCGTTGCCGCGTGCACCACGGCGGCGTGCTGTCGAACAACAAGGGCATCAACCGCCGCGGCGGCGGGCTGACCGCGGCGGCGCTCACGACGAAGGACATGGACGATATCCGCACCGCCGCCATGATCAAGGTGGACTTCCTCGCGGTGTCGTTTCCGAAGTCGAGCGCCGACATGTACATGGCGCGGCAGTTGCTGCGCGCCGCCGGCGGCGAAGCCTTCCTGATCGCCAAGATCGAGCGCGCCGAGGCGGTCGAGCCGGGCGCGCTGGAGGACATCATGTCTGCATGCGACGGCATCATGGTGGCGCGCGGCGATCTCGCGGTCGAGGTCGGCGACGCCTCGGTGCCGGCGCTGCAAAAGCGCATGATTCGCATGGCGCGCGAGCACAACAAGGTCACCATCACTGCGACGCAGATGATGGAATCCATGATCGCGAGCCCGGTGCCCACCCGCGCCGAGGTGTCCGACGTCGCCAACGCCGTGCTCGACGGCACCGACGCGGTGATGCTCTCGGCCGAGACCGCGAGCGGCCTGTACCCGGTCGAGACCGTTTTGTCGATGAGCCGCATCTGCGTCGTCGCCGAAAACTCCGCGCCGGTCACGCTCGATCGTGAGTTCCTCGACCGAGTTTTCACCCGCGTCGACCAGTCGATCGCGATGGCGGCGCTGTTCACCGCCTTCCACCTCAAGGTGAAAGCCATCGCCGCGCTGACCGAGTCGGGCTCGACCGCGCTGTGGATGTCGCGCCTGAACTGCGGCGTGCCGATCTACGCGCTGACCACGCGCACCTCGACGCGCTACCGCTGCGCGCTGTTGCGCGATACCTATCCGCTGATGGTGAACTACGCCGGCAGCGACCGCGAGGAATTGCTGGAAGAGGCGGAAAATGTGCTGCTGAAATCCGGCCTGGTGAAAAACGGCGATCTGATCGTGCTCACCATCGGCGAGCCCATCGGCAAGGCCGGCGGCACCAACACGATGAAGATCGTCAAGGTCGGCGAGCATCGCCGGGCTTGACATCTCAGCGCAGGCTAACCTGCGCAGCAGGTTACGCCGGAGCTTAAATTAATTACGCGGGCGGATAGGGGCCGGGTGGGCGCGAAGATGCGACAACCATTGATTTCCGTCATGGCGCCCTTATTTCGGCCTATCCCGGCGGCGTCGTTCCGCGGTAAAATCGCAGCCTCAGTTTTGCGCCGTTTCCATCCCCTTTTTATCTCAGGAGCATCAGCATGGACACGAAACTGCTTTCCAAGACCGCGCAGGCCATGGTCGCCAAGGGCAAAGGCCTGCTTGCCGCAGACGAATCCGCCGGCACCTGCGAGAAGCGCTTCAAGTCGATCAATACCGAATGCACCGAGCCCAATCGCCGCGCCTGGCGCAATCTGCTGCTCACCACCAAGGGCGCCGAGGAATTCATCAGCGGCGTCATCCTGTTCGACGAGACCATTCACCAGAAAACTCTCGAGGGCGAAGTGCCGTTTGCGCAATATCTCGAGAGCAAAGGCATCATCCCGGGCATCAAGGTCGACGGCGGCGTGCATGACCTGGCCCTGTGCTCCGGCGAGAAGGTGAGCGAGGGCCTGGACGGACTGAGGAAACGCCTGGCCGAGTATTTCAAGCTCGGCGCGCGCTTCGCCAAGTGGCGTGCGGTCATCACCATCGGCGACGGCATTCCCAGCCACGCCTGCCTCTACGCCAATGCGCAGGCGCTCGCGCGCTACGCGGCGCTGTGCCAGGAAGCCTCGATCATGCCCGTGGTCGAGCCCGAAGTCCTGCTCGACGGCAGCCATACCATAGAGCGCTGCTTCGAAGTGTCCGAGGCGACGCTCGCCGCAACGTTCGCCGCGCTGCGCGCGCATAACGTGTCGCTCGAGCACACCATACTCAAGGCCTCGATGGTCATTTCGGGCAAGGACTGCCCGAAACAGGCGAGCGTCGAGCAGGTCGCCGAGCTGACCGTGCGCTGCCTGAAGCGCGCCGTGCCCGCGGCGCTGCCCGGCATCGTGTTCCTGTCGGGCGGTCAGAGCGACGAGGCGGCGACCGCGCACTTGAACGCCATGGCGGCGATGTCCGGCCTGCCCTGGCCGCTCACCTACTCTTTCAGCCGCGCCTTGCAGAACCCCGCGCTCAAGACCTGGGGCGGCAAGGCGGCCAACGTCGCCGCCGCGCAGAAGGCCTACTACCACCGCGCCCGCATGAATAGTCTGGCGAGCCGGGGCAAGTACCGGCCCGACATGGAAAAGCAGGCGGCTTAGTCCGGTTCTACCGGCTTAGGGAGGATGTAATGGCGAAACAAAAAAAGCCGCTCGTCGGCATCGTCATGGGCTCCACTTCGGACTGGGAGGTGATGCAGCAGGCGGCCAGGCAACTGAAGGATTTCGGCGTGGCTTACGAAGCCCGTGCTCTGTCGGCGCATCGCACGCCCGACCTGCTGGAGCAGTGGATCGCCGCCATGACCAAGCGCGGCGCGAAATGCTTCATCGCCGGCGCCGGCGGTGCGGCGCATCTCGCCGGCGTGGTCGCGGCCCGCACCACCTTGCCGGTGCTGGGCGTCCCCATGCCATCGAAGCATCTGCAGGGCCTGGATTCGCTGCTGTCCATCGTGCAGATGCCCAAGGGCATTCCGGTGGCGACCTTCGCCATCGGCGAGGCGGGTGCTGCCAACGCGGGCTTGTTTGCGGTGGCGATGCTCGCGCTCAATGACGCCGGCCTGGCGCGGCGCCTGCAGGCTTTTCGCGACAAGCAGGCCAATGCCGTGAAGCGGGCAAAGTTGCCGCTTGCATGAAGGGTGTTGTGCGCGGCAGCCCGCACGCACGTTATCCGATCCTCATTTCCGCTCACCTGATTCCTCTCACCGGGAGCAAAGCGATGACTACCTTGCTCAAAACAGCAATCAACAGCCTGCCTTTCCTGCACCGCGGCAAAGTGCGCGACATCTATGCCGTAGGCGAGGACAAGTTGCTGGTGATCCAGACCGACCGTCTGTCCGCCTTCGATGTCATTCTCGACGATCCGATCCCGGGCAAGGGCGAGGTGCTCACGGCCCTGTCCAATTTCTGGTTCGGCAAGCTCGGCCATCTCGTGCCCAACCACATGACCGGCATCGATCCGGAATCGGTGGTGAGCGGTGAAGCCGAGCGCGCCCAGGTGCGCGGACGCGCCATGGTGGTAAAAAAATTCAAGCCGCTTCCGGTCGAAGCCATCGTGCGCGGCTACATCATCGGCTCGGGCTGGAAGGACTACCAGAAAACCGGCGCCCTGTGCGGCATAGCGCTGCCCGCGGGATTGAAGGAAGCCGAGAAGCTGCCGCAGACCCTGTTTACGCCCTCGACCAAGGCGCCGGCGGGCCATCACGACGAGAATATTTCGTTCGCCCAGGCCGAGGCGCACATCGGCAAGCAGGCCGCGGCCGAAGTGCGTGACGCGGCGATCAGGCTGTACACGCAGGCGGCCGAGTATGCGGCCACGCGCGGCATCATCATTGCCGATACCAAGTTCGAGTTCGGCACCGATGCCGCCGGCTGCGTCTACCTGATCGACGAGATCCTCACCTCCGATTCCTCGCGTTTCTGGCCGATAGCGGAATACAAAGTCGGCATGAGCCCGCCCTCGTTCGACAAGCAGTTCGTGCGCGACTGGCTGGAGAAGCAGC
>Ga0207932_1000798_pt1 | contig 10780 bp, 16 predicted proteins | sample NGESurdeep092012_FD_184480 | JGI IMG/M metagenome (GOLD analysis project Ga0207932, IMG submission 184480) | Arctic peat soil microbial communities from Barrow, Alaska - NGEE Surface sample 415-2 deep-092012 (SPAdes) | ecosystem: Environmental > Terrestrial > Soil > Wetlands > Peat ...
TGTTGATTTTCGGATGAAAGCGTTTGAAGTTCCGCCCATTCGGGAAACGATCCCGGCCAAAGCAAAGGAGAATGAGAGCGCAATTCGGCGACAACCAGTGACGGCAGAAAAACTTTCCCAACCAGCGGAAGCAGATGCAACGCTCCGGCCTCGTGCAAATGCAGAATCGGGCCAGTGTCCGCGACGAACCGTTTCATTTCGCGGCCGATTTTTCGCGCAGCGCCCAGGCGATGTCCTGCAATTGCTGCTGTTCCATCAATTCAAACCGGCGTCGGGAAATGAATTCACGCAGCGACGCGCGCACAACTTCGGCGGCGTTTTCAAACGTGCCCACTTTAACGGCGTTTTCCACTTCACGCGCCATTTCGTCGGGCAGTTCCACTTGCAGTGTTTTCATGTTTTCCTTTTAACACATTTCCCGTCCACTTGCCAGCATTTGATTCGCGGCAAGTTCATTGCCCGAAGAATTTTTGAATCTCCTGCACCACTTCCACAAACCGGTCCACCTCGGCTTTGGTGTTGTAGAAATAGAAACTGGCGCGGGCGGTGGATTCCACGCCCAGCCGGTGCATGAGCGGCTGGGTACAATGGTGCCCGCCGCGCAAGGCCACGCCCGCCTGGTCCGCCAGCGTCACCACGTCGTGCGCGTGAACGTCCTTGAGCAGAAAACTCACAAGGCCAGCGCGGCCAGTCTTCGGACCAAAGAGCCGGATGTTTTTCAACGCGGCGAGTTGCGCGTAAGCGTAGCTCGCGAGTTCCTGATCGTGTTTCCAAATGTTTTCCCGGCCAATGGCGTCAAGATAATCCATCGCGGCGTGCAGGCCAATCGGGCCGGAAATGTCCGGTGTGCCGGCCTCGAACCGATGCGGCGCCTTCTTGAACTCGGTCTTCTGGTATTCAACGGACAAAATCATTTCGCCGCCGCCCTGATACGGAGGCATCGCGTCGAGCAGTTCCTGGCGGCCCCACAGCACGCCGATGCCGGTCGGCCCGCAGATTTTATGGCCGGAGAATGCGAGAAAATCGCAGCCGATAGCCTGCACGTCCACGGGGCAATGCCCGGCACTTTGCGCGGCGTCCACGAGCGTGGTGATGGCGAGCTTGCGCGCGCGGGCGCAAAGGTCGGCGACCGGGTTCACGGTGCCCATCGAGTTCGAGATGTGAACCATCGCGAACAGCTTCACCTGCTTCGTCAGCAGCGAATCAAGTTTGCTCAAGTCGAGCAGACCTTCGTCGCCGGTGACGGGTACGTAGGCGAGCTTCGCGCCGGAGCGTTGGGCGAGCAATTGCCATGGGACAAGGTTGCTGTGATGCTCCATTTCCGTGAGCAGGATAATGTCATTGGCTTTGAGGTTTTTCGCGCCCCAGGAACTGGCAACCAGATTGATGCCCTCGGTCGTGCCGCGGGTAAAGACGATTTCCTCGACGCTGCGGGCGTTGATGAATTTGGCGGCGCGCGTTCGGGCGGCTTCGTAACTCGCCGTCGCGCGATTGCTCAACTCGTGGATGCCGCGATGGACGTTGGCGTTGTCGCGTTCGTAATAATGCACCAATGCGTCAATCACCGCGCGCGGCTTCTGCGACGTCGCGGCGTTATCGAAATAAATCAGCGGCTTGCCGTGGACCTGCTGGTCGAGGATGGGGAAGTCGGCGCGCAAGGCGGACCAGTCTGGAGGTTGGGAATTCATTGAGATGCGCGCCTGAAATCCGAATCCCGAAATCCGAACCCCGAAAGAATTCCGAAGACCGAAGGCCGAAGATATGAAAGTGCGACAGTTTTTCGGGTCTCGGATTTCGGGTTTCTTTCGGATTTCGACATTCGGATTTCGGATTTATTTTTGAGCCTCCTCACGTCGGCTGCTACATTAAACCTAGCTGCAGCTTGGCCGCCTCGGTCATCATGCTCTGGTTCCACGGCGGGTCCCAGACCAGCTCGACGTTTGCCTCGTCAATCGGCTCCATGCTCATCAACTTGTTTTGCACGTCCTGCGCAAGCGCCGGTCCCATGCCGCAGCCGGGCGCGGTCAAAGTCATTTTCACGTCGGCCTTGAAACTGTTTTCGCCCACGGACGTGAGATGGCAATCGTAAATCAGGCCGAGGTCCACGATGTTGACGGGAATCTCTGGGTCGTAACATGTCTTGAGCGCTTCCCAGACCTGCTTTTCGAGTCCGTCCTGCGTCACCGGGCCGCTGCCGGCGGCGGCCGCCGGTTTGGGCGGCGCGGCAAACCCGAGCGCGTCGGCGTCCTTGCCATCAATGCGGAACATGTTGCCGTTGACGACCACGGTGTGGCTGCCGCCGAGCGATTGCGTGATTTGAGCCTGCTCGCCCTTTTTGAGCGTAATCTTCGTCCCGACGGGCACCACGGATGCTTCCACGTCGCGGGTCAAAATTTTTGTTTCATTAGAATTCATAAAACGCCTCTTAAATCAATCACTGCAAACATCTTCGCCGCAATCGCGGGTGAAATCAATTAAAGGATTCAATCTGAAAATTCAACGCGTGGACGCAGAGGCACAAGCAGGTGTCAAATTGGGTTAAACCGAATTTAACAGTTGAATTCAGCGCAATTTCATCCGAATATAGAAACGTGAAAGTTGTCGCGGTAAAAAGCCAAAAGGGTGAAGCCGAATTGCTGGATCAAGCGACTGGCAACCTTTTGCGCGCCGTTAAACGGAAAATGCTCAAGAAGCAGGGGGGCGTGGATTACACCAAGCTGCGCAAAGCCGGGTACAGCGACCGGTTTTTGGCCAAACTTGAAGAGGCCTGAGCTTCATTCGTTCTTCCGCATCCGCATAAATTCCATTACACCGATGTCCAGCAAAGGTGCGGCCATGTGTGCGTGTTTCAATGCATCTGAATATGTCATCCCACGCGTCAGTTCACGTACAATCTCGCGCGTGGTCATCCCGTTCGCTTTGGCCAACTGGATTGCCGCTGCCAAATCGGTGTAACGCAAAATTTCGTCGCTCATTTTATGTATTTACACTTTTGCCGACATGTTGTGCCACAACATATTCAGTCATATTTAAGTGCGCCTACTACTAATAGCGGTATCACGCAGAAGTTATTGCGGGTTGTCCACAATGTATTCCCAAATACGAACTGCAGTCGAACAACCAAACTTCTCACCGCGTTCTATTTACCTTTGAAGTGAAAATCAGTTTTGTTCCGACTCTGTCGTAACCGGTTTGGCGTCGCCCTTGAGCGCCGCCATGACGGCGTGCCAGGACAAAATCGCACATTTCACCCGCGCGGGAAATTTATAAACGCCGGCGAACACCGCCAGCTTGCCGACGTCGCCCTGGACGTTGCCGGTGGTGACCATTTCATGGACCTGGCCGAACATTTTTTCCACGTCTCCCTTCGTTTTGCCCTTCGCAAATTCGGTGAGCAGCGACGCCGACGCCTTGGAAATGCAGCAGCCGGAGCCGACGAAACTGATGTCCTTGATGGTGTCGCCGTCCAGTGCTAGAAAAAGCTGCAACCGATCGCCGCAGAGCGGGTTGTGGCCTTGCGCGGAGCAGGTGGCCGTGGGCAGCTCATGGAAATTTCGCGGTTGCTTGCAGTGGTCGAGAATGACCTGCTGATAAAGATCATTTAAGTCTTCGAACATGGTAAAAAATCCGAGATGGTGAAAAATCCGAGGGCCGAAATCCGAGAGCCGAAAGAAGTCCGAAGCCCGAAGCCCGAAATCCGAAAATAAAACTTTCGTCCGCCTGACAAACCTTTCGGCCGTCGGGATTTGGATTTCTTTCGGATTTCGACATTCGGTTTTCGGGTTTGCTTGCGTCAATTCTTTTGCGCCAGATGGTGGTTCGCTTCCAGCCGGTCCCACACCAGCTTGTCCAGTTTCTCGCGCACGGAATCGTGCTTCACGCGCGCAATGATTTCGCCGGCGAAGGCGTGGATCAACATCCGCCGTGCATTGTCCGTGCCGATGCCGCGCGAACGCAGGTAAAAGATGGATTCGTCGTTCAACTGCCCGATCGTCGCGCCGTGCGTGCATTTCACGTCGTCGGCGTAAATCTCCAGTTGCGGCTTGGTGTCCGCCGTTGCGTCGTCGGAGAGCAGCAGGTTTTTGTTCGTCTGCTTGGCGTCGGTCTTCTGCGCGATTTCCCGGACCAGAATCCGCCCGTGAAAGACGCCCTTGGATTTGTCGTCGAGGATGCCGTTGAAATATTCGTGGCTGGCGCAATGCGGCTGGGCGTGCTCGACAATCATGTGATGGTCGGCGAGCTGCTCACCGCGTGTCAGATAAAGGCCGTTGAGAATGCATTCCAGCCCTTCGCCCGCGAGTTTGGCGCGGATGTTGGTCCGCGACAGCTTCGCGCCGAGCGCAAAGGAATGGACGCTCACGTTGCTCGCGCGGCCAAGCTGTGCAGCAATCGTCGCCAGATGAAACGCGGCGTCGGCTTCGTCCTGAAATTTCACATGCTCCAGCGCGGCGTTGTCGCCGGCGACGATTTCGGTGACGGTGTTGGTGAAGTATGCCACATTGTCCGTCGAAATGTAACTTTCGATGACCGTTGCCTTGCTGTCCGCCCCGGCGACGATCAGGTTGCGCGGCTGGATGGTCTCGCCGCCGTGTTTGGCGGTGGAAATGAAAATAAACTGGATGGGTTCGGCGACCGAAACTCCGGCGGGCACTTGAACGAATCCGCCATCGGTGAAGAACGCCTGGTTCAACGCCGCAAAGGCATTGTCGTTCGTCAGGGCGTGAAGACTGAACTGCCTTTTGATGAATTCCGAGTCCGCCACCAGCGCCGCCGCCAGGTTCGACACCCTCACCCCGTCGGGCAATCCATGCACGGACGAGAGCGCCATCGAGTACTGTCCATTGACAAAAACGAGCCGGGGACCGGGCAGATGGGCGAATATGTATTTTCCCAGGGCGGCTTTGGCGGCGGCATCGTTTGCCGGTTCAGCGACGGGTTGGAGCGGCAGCCGGGCCAGCGGCGCAACGTTGGTGAAACGCCAGTCTTCGTCCTGCAACGTCGGGAAACCGAGTTCGGCGAAGCGGGCGATGCCCGCCCGGCGCAGTGGCAGCAGCCATGACGGCTGCAACGCCAATTCAAAGCGGTCGAAGTTTTCGAGGAACGGCCCGAGATCCGGTTTGCGCGGCTTTTGTATCATGATTTGATTATCCAATTTCAACAATTAGACCTTCAATTTCCCATGCCCTGCACCGCTGCGCAAGTCTGGAGCGCGGGTTCCGGGAGTGCTGGCGTCTCGGGGGCAAGCGAGACGGGCGAAACCGGACACTACCAACAAAACACGAGGCCGCCCCGGCTGTGGAACGCCGGATTCATCCGGCAGCCGGGTGAACCCCGTGTGGGGCTGCCGGATGAATCCGGCGTTCCGGTGGCAGTGCCCGATTGCGCCCGGGAGCGCTGGCGTCTCGCCGGCGGGATGGATTGATCCAACATCAGGCAACGAGCTGGCGGGATCCGTCCTCCGTAGCAACACTGCGGAGGGTGGACGCCGGCGCTCCCAGGGCAAGACCGGCTGAAGCCGGGACACCAAACGCCGGTCGCCTTGGGAGCACGCTTGCGTTTGGCCGGGTGAATGGCAGTTTATCACGGTTTCGCCATGCCCACACAAGATGACATCAAGAACGCGCTGAAGGCCGTGAAGTATCCCGGCTTCTCGCGCGACATCGTTTCCTTCGGGCTCATCAAGGAAGTTTCCGTCACGCAAGGCGGGATCAGTGTCGTGATGCAACTGACCACATCGAATCCCGAAGCCGCGCGCCAGATCAAGGAAGACAGCGAGCGGGTTTTGAAGGCGCTGCCCGAGGTGAAACTCGTCAACGTCGAAGTCAAACAGCCTGCCGCTGGACAGGCCGCGCCGTCGGGCGGGTTGGCGAACAAGAATGCCATTCCAGCCGTGAAGCGCATCATCGCCGTTGCCAGCGGCAAGGGTGGTGTCGGCAAATCCACCTGCTCGGTGAATCTTGCCTGTGCGTTGAAACAGTTGGGCGCGCGGGTCGGTCTGCTGGATTGCGACATTTACGGTCCGAGCATTCCGCTGATGATGGGCGTTTACGAGCGTCCGACGGTCAGCGAAGACGAGCGGCTCGTGCCGCCGTCCAATCACGGGGTGAAGGTGATGAGCATCGGGTTGTTGCTCGACGCCGACCAGCCGGTGATCTGGCGCGGGCCGATGATTACGAAAACGATTCAACAATTCTTGTTCGCGGTGGAATGGGGCGAGATGGATTTCCTGCTCGTGGATCTGCCGCCGGGCACGGGCGACGCGCAACTCTCGCTGTGCCAGGCCGTGCCGCTGGACGGTGGCGTCATCGTGACCACGCCGCAGGAAGCGTCGCTCGGCGTCGTGCGCAAAGGCATCGCGATGTTCAAGAAGGTCAACGTGCCGATTCTCGGCATCGTGGAAAACATGAGTTATTTCACCACGCCAAACGGCGAGCGCGTGGAAATCTTCGGTCACGGCGGCGGCCAGGCCGAGGCCGCGCGGCAGGACATTCCGTTCCTCGGCGAAGTGCCGATTTTCACTGAAATCCGCGAAGGCGGCGATCACGGCGTGCCGGTGGTGGTTTCAACGCCAAATCATCCGGCGGGAAAGGCGTTCATTCAAATCGCGGAAACGCTGCGGAAAAAGCTGGGGTGAATAATTTCATTTGAACGAACCGTTCACAGGCGTTAATTTCCTAACATGAGCGCGACAATTCAATTTCTGACGAATGAAAAAGGGCGAAAGACCGCCGCCGTTCTCCCGATTGAAGACTACGAAAAATTGTTGGAAGACTTGGACGATTTGGCCGTGATTGCCGAACGGCGCGAGGAAGAAACAATTCCTCATGCGGAGTTCAAGAAAGGGCTGAAACGCAATGGCCTTTCGCGTTGAGTGGAAGAAATCCACGCGCAAAGACCTGCGCAAACTGCCTGCCAGCATTGCGGAGCGAATCGTCGGGACGGTTGAAGGCTTGGCGGAAAATCCCTTTCCTCACGGCGTGGAAAAATTGAGCGGCTCGGAACACGCTTATCGCGTCCGGCTGGGCGACTACCGGATTGTTTATGAAGTCGTCACGGAATCGAAACTGATTGAAATCCAGCGCGTGCGGCATCGCAAGGATGTTTATCGGTTTTGAGGCGGCGACCGTGGAATGCCAATTGTCGTTTCAACGCCGAATCACGCGATGGGAAAAGCGTTCATTCAAATTGCCGAAGTGCTGCGGAAAAGATTGGGTTGAAAGGGCCGGAAAATCAGCCTTTTCCCGACTGGTGCAGATACCAACGGCGACACCCATGGGCTGCTGTCTGACGCGCCTCTGGCGCTGCAAACTGCCCGTCGTGAAACGACACGGGCGTTTGAAAACCCTTTATTTACAGGTGTTTTTGAGTTTTTCAGCGGTTCAGATTTCTATTGCCAGTTTTGCCGCGAAGCTTTAAATTTATGGTACGAATTTTGCATTTCATTTATGTTGGACGCTATGAAAGACGCATCAACGGCAAAGGATTTGTTAAAAAACTCCTCGCTTTACCGCGAGTTTCAGGCCGAGCGCGAGGAAATTCTCAGGCACAAGTGGATTGAGTCGGAGAAAGCCGGGCATGACATCGGCTTCGAGCAGGCGTTGACGGATTGGATCATCAAGCACCGCTCAAGCTGGCGCAAAACCCGCCAGGTCGCCAGTCACTGAAAATAAATTAAATGTTCCTTTAACGCTGCCCGGTGAGGCGGCGAAGGAAATTATGAACGCCAAACGCGCAACGCGAATCGGCTCTGTACACAAACGGAGCGGGTTCGAGATTTTTTGCCTTTCGAGGATGCTTTCAACTCTCAACCCCGTAAAGGGGCGTGGCCGCGTGGCGCAGCTTTACGCGGCTTTACGCCCTCAACTTTCAACCTGCTTCCATGCCTGAATCCACCGTCATCCTCGATGCCATGGCGATCCAGCGCGCGCTGACGCGCATCGCGCACGAAATCGCCGAGCGCAACGAAGCCGGCGCGGAAGTCGTGCTGATTGGCATTCCCAAAGGCGGGGTGCCGCTCTCGCAGCGGCTCAGCGCGATTCTGGCCGGCATTTGGAACCAGCCGGTGCCCGTGGGCACGCTCGATGTTTCGATGCACCGCGACGATCTCGATCAGCGCGCTGCACCCAAGGTTTATCCCACGGTCATCCCCTTCGATGTCACCGGCAAAACCGTTGTGCTCGTGGACGACGTGCTGTTCAGCGGCCGCACGGCGCGCGCGGCGATGGACGCGCTGAATGATTTTGGCCGGCCCAGAAAAATTCAACTGGCCGTGCTGGTGGACCGCGGCCATCGCGAATTGCCCATCAAGGCGGATTTCGTCGGTAAAAATGCGCCAACGGCGGCAAACGAAAAAATTTCCGTGCGTCTGACAGAAGACAACGCGCCGGCGGACAAAGTGACGCTGGAGAGAAAATGACGAATGACGAAGCTCGAATGACTAAAGAATGTCAAAACGGTCGAATGACGATTGGGATTTCGGATTTTGTCATTCTTTCGTCATTAGGATTTAGTCCTTAGAAATTTCTAAAATGAGCTGGACCCGCAAACATCTGCTCGACATCGAATCGCTCACGGCGGGCGAAATTGTCACCGTCCTCGACACGGCGCGGGCGTTCAAGGCGGTTGGCGAGCGCGCCATCAAAAAAGTTCCGGCGCTGCGCGGCAAAACCGTCGTCAACCTGTTTATTGAGCCGTCCACGCGGACGCGCATCAGTTTTGAGCTGGCCGAGCAACGGTTGTCGGCGGATATCATCAACTTTACCGCCGAGGCCTCGTCGTTAAAAAAGGGCGAGACGCTCAAGGACACCGCGCGCAATCTCGAAGCGCTCAACGCCGATTTCATCGTCATGCGCCACAGCGCGTCGGGCGCGCCGCATTTCCTGGCGCGCGTGCTCAACGCCAGCGTTGTCAACGCCGGCGACGGCGCGCATGAGCATCCCACCCAGGCGTTGCTCGACGCCTTCACCATTCGCGAGCGCAAGGGGAAGATCGCCGGGCTGAACGTCACGATTCTGGGCGACATCCTTTACAGCCGCGTGGCGCGCTCGGACATCTGGGCGCTGACGAAGCTGGGCGCGCGCGTCACGCTTTGCGGGCCGTCCACGCTCGTGCCCAGGACGTTTGAACAAATGGGTTGCCGCGTGACCCACGACATGGACGAAGCCATTCGCGACGCCGACATCATCAACCTGCTCCGCATCCAGCACGAACGCCAGCGCAAGACGATGTTTCCCAGCATCAACGAATACACGCAGCTTTTCGGACTCAACAAAGCCCGCCTGGCCAAAACCAGGCCTGACGCGCTCATCATGCATCCCGGCCCGGTCAATCGCGGCGTGGAAATTGACAGTGACATTGCCGACTCCGCCCGTTCGTTGATTCTGGAGCAGGTGACCAACGGGCTGGCCGTGCGCATGGCCGTTTTATTTTTGGTCAACGGCGGCAAAGGCCCGCAGGAACTGACGGGAAATTAAGTAAGCCGCTGGGGTCGGGAAGCGTGAACTCCAACTATGGATGCGTCGGCGACGCTGGCGGCGAGTCCCGACATGTCGGGAGAGAATGTGAATTACGCGGTGAAAAGTTGGTAGGGCGGTCGCTGCCGCGACGCCCAGATATTGGGGCTGCGCGGCAACGCAGCCCTACCATTATTTGATGACGCGGTGCAGTCGGCGCAGAAATCCAGAAAATCAGCGAAGATCAACCGGGCGGTGATGGAATTTGTGCCCGCCTGGCGCGGGAATGGGTTCAGCAAAAACGACTCTACGGCAACCGAAGCTATGCCGCCCCGTTACTTGCGTGGCAAGCCGAGACTCAAACGGATGTCCGCGCGAATGGACCGGCAGGCTATCAACGCCTGTCGGGCGTCAGCCCTCGTGATGACGTGGCCGGGATAACGGAATTTCACGGCATAATCGTTCAACCGGCGGAGTGCCGGCGCAAACGAGGACCACAGGGGTTCGACGGGCAGCAGCAATTGCAGCAACACCACGAGATCGTGGGTCTTGGGCGCGTTCAGACCGGCCTCTTCCAGCCTTCCCTTGAGATACTTCTCCACGCATTGCTGGCAGTGAAAACCAATGCTGTTGGCCGCAGTTTTTGTCCGGCGGCGCATCAAGGCGACGGCCACGTCGAAGTCTTCCTCGGCGCAACGAATCCAATCACGCGTGGCTGGCTTCATACATCACCTTGCCCTCGCTCAGAATCGAGCGGGTGAAACCGTCTTTCTTGCGCACTTCAGCCGGCCGCCAGACAAGCAGATCCATGGGAAACGGGGCTTCAACCCGTCCGCGGATTTCCACCACCTTGTCCGTTGCGGAACCGCGGAAGGGCAGGCAGACGACCAGGTCAACGTCCGAGTCCGGCGTGGCCGAGCCGGTGGCGTAGGAACCAAAGAGAATAATCTTGCGCGGTCGGAACTCGCGGGCGACCACACGGCAATAAGTCTCGATCTGTCCGGCGCTCACGCGCCGCGTCCCGTTCCAAAGCGGCCCCGGCACGTCAGGATGCCAGAGCCGGGGTGGCGGTCTGAAGCTTGTCGGCTGGTTGTGCCGGCCATTTCGCTGGTGTTTCATTTTTTGGTCGGTGCGCGCAAACACCGAACCTGTAACAGACGGAGCCGCCCCGTGAAAGCGTAAAAACTATGACGGCAAAGGCCCGTCGGAACTGGCGGGAAATTAAGTTGCCAAATAGCGACGAAGGCGGCTCGTCGCGCCGAAATCGGATGAACGCGGAATGCGCCGGACTTGCCAGCCGTTGAAACCAACTTTTCTCGCACCGGGCG
>Ga0207932_1000799_pt1 | contig 10759 bp, 10 predicted proteins | sample NGESurdeep092012_FD_184480 | JGI IMG/M metagenome (GOLD analysis project Ga0207932, IMG submission 184480) | Arctic peat soil microbial communities from Barrow, Alaska - NGEE Surface sample 415-2 deep-092012 (SPAdes) | ecosystem: Environmental > Terrestrial > Soil > Wetlands > Peat ...
CACGGCTCATTCATGGCGGCATCGAGGCCGGGCCGAATGCCGTGCTGGCCTTCGCGCGCGAGGGCTACAAAAAAACGGATTTTAATCCGGTTGACCTGTTCGACGCGCTTTCATTCGGCGGCCTGTGGAAATTTTTGGGCAGGCACAAGCGGATGTGCTGGGAGGAATTGCAGCGGTCGTTCAGCAAAAAACTCTTCTGCGCGTCGCTCCAACGCCTCGTGCCGGAAGTGCGGATGGAGGATTTGGAAACCGGCGGCGCGGGTGTGCGGGCGCAGGCCATGTCGCCCGATGGCACGCTGGTGCAGGATTTCAGCCTCGTGCGCGGGCGCCGGGCGCTGCATGTGCTCAACGCGCCCAGTCCGGCGGCGACCGCAGCGTTGACCATCGGCGAAGAAATTGCGCGGCAGGTGGACGAGGAAAAAGTTTTGTAGAATCGCAGACGGCAGCAAAAGTCATGTTTTGCATGATTTGGGAAATTCGCACATGAGCTTGTCAAACTTGTCCGCCGCCCGGTCGAGCGCCTTGTGCGGTTTACTTGTCACTGCCGCGGGGTTCGCTCTCGAGGCATTCTTCCGAAACGCACGCCACAAGAAGCGTTGAATTTGGCCGCTGGTTGCGCCATGGTTGGTTTCGTGAATAATACGATTTTACTGGACGACGCGCCGCCCTGCCACATGGGTTCCGAACGCAAAGCACTCGAACCCTGCTCCATCGTCATCTTCGGCGCCAGCGGCGATTTGACCGCGCGCAAACTTATCCCGGCGTTTTACCACCTCTGCAAGGAAAAGCAGATGCCGTCCGCGTTCCGCATCATTGGATTCGCGCGGCGGGAAAAAACGGACGAATCGTGGCGCGCGGAATTGCGCGCGGCGCTCGACCAGTTTTCCCGCACCCAGCCGGTGGATGAAAACGTGTGGCGCGAGTTCGCGGCCAGCTTGTTTTATTGCCAGGGCGACATCACCGACGCGGCGGCTTACAAAAAGCTCGAAGAATTGCTGACCTCGTTCGGCAGCGCGCCGCTGCGGGAGAAGCTCTTGTTTTATCTGGCAACCTTGCCCAGCCAATTCGGCGAAGTCGTGGAGCAAATCCATCGCGCCGGCCTGTTAAACAAGGACGGTTCAGCCTGGCAACGCATCGTCGTCGAGAAACCGTTTGGCCACGACCTCGCCTCCGCCCGCGCGCTGAACCGGGAACTGACCCGCTTCGCGCACGAGCAGCAGGTCTGCCGCATTGACCATTACCTCGGCAAGGAAACGGTGCAGAACATTTTGATGTTCCGCTTTTCCAATTCCATTTTCGAGCGGCTCTGGAATCGCAACTTGATTGACCATGTGCAAATCACCGTCAGCGAAAAACCCGGCGTGGGCCAGCGCGGCGGTTATTACGAGGAAGCCGGCGCGCTGCGGGACATGGTGCAAAATCACATGCTCCAGGTCCTTTCGCTCGTGGCGATGGAACCGCCCGTGTCGCTCGAATCTGAAGCCATCCGCGACGAAAAGGTGAAACTGCTCAAATCCATCCGCCCGCTGGGTCCCGACGACGTCGCGCGGCAGGTCGTGCGCGGCCAATACTTCGCCGGCACGGTGAACGGGCTGCCGGCGCGGGGTTACCGGCAGGAACCGAAAGTAAAGCCCGATTCCAACGTCGAAACCTACGTCGCATTGAAGCTGTTCATTGACAACTGGCGCTGGTCCGGCGTGCCGTTTTATTTGCGCACCGGCAAATGCCTGCCGCAAAGCGCGAGCGAAGTGCGGGTTCAATTTCGCCCCACGCCGCACGTGCTGTTTGCCGCGCAATGCGGCCAAAAGCTCGATCCCAACGCCCTCGCGCTCCGCCTTCAGCCGGACGAGGGAATTTCATTGCGCTTCAACGGCAAAGTGCCCGGCATGAGCCTCGGCGTGCGGCCCGTGCGAATGCACTTCAGCTACGATGCCGAGTTTGGCGCCTACACGCCCGAAGCCTACGAACGGCTGCTGCTCGAAGCCATCGCCGGCGACGCGACGCTGTTCATCCGGCGCGACGAAGTCGAAACCGCGTGGCGAATCGTGGACTCGATCCGCAAAGGCTGGGAAAACAAACCGCTGACGAGCCGTGAATTTTACGCCGCCGGCACGTGGGGACCGGTCGCCGCCGAGGATTTGCTCGCCCAAAGCGGCCACGCATGGCATGAACCGCAGATGATAAAGTGAAAAACTTTGAACTGATTTCCTTCGCCACCGCCGGTAAACTGGCGCAAGCCGTCGCGAGCGCGTGGTTGGAAGAAATCGCCGCCGCGAATCGCGCGGGCAAAACGCATTGCGTCGCGCTCTCCGGCGGACGCATCGCGCAGAAATTTTTCGCCGCCGTCGCGGAACAGGTCAGGGCGCGCGCGGTTTCTTTCGGTCGCGTTCATTTTTTCTGGGCGGACGAGCGTTGCGTGCCGCCAGACGATGCGCAAAGCAATTTCAAACTGGCGAATGAGCTTTTATTTTTGCCGCTGAAAATTTCCGAAAACCAAATCCATCGCATCCACGGCGAACTGCTGCCGGACAAGGCGGCGGAACTGGCAACAGCGGAAATCCGTCGCGTTACACTGTCTTCTCCCTCTCCTCCCCAAAAGGAGGAGAGGGCCGGGGTGAGGAGGCCGATTGTTTCAAATTCAAATCCCCTCACCCCAACCCTCTCCCCGCTTGGGCGGGGCGAGGGAGTTGATTTCCAGCCAATTCTGGATTTGATTTTTCTCGGCATGGGCAAGGATGGCCACGTGGCGTCGCTTTTTCCCGGCGAATCCGAAATGGCAGCAGCCAACAAAGCTGTGTATCGCGCGGTAAAAAATTCGCCCAAGCCGCCACAAAATCGTGTCACGCTGGGCTACGCCGCCATAGCGGCGGCAAGACAGGTTTGGGTGCTGGTGTCGGGCCTTGGCAAGAAAACAGCGTTAAACGAGTCGCTTTTCTGCAACAACCGCACGCCTTTGGCGCGAGTGACTCAATTTAGGACATGCACGAAAATTCTCAGCGATTTTCCACTGATTCAAACGCAAAAAAAAAATTGACAAATTTTTGAACCAATTGCATTCTTATCCCGTCTATGCAATTGTAGCGAATGAAGGATTTGTAGGATTTCGCTGTTCGTTTAGGGTTGGCATAGAGGTTTTGCTCGTGGCGCGGCTCGAACAGCGACCCCAAGTTGGTCGCGCCACCCTTCTGAGCGCATCGGTGAAGGCGTTTAAACCTCGTCACCGCGGGGGCCGGACGAAAGTCCGGCCTTTTTTTTGCATTTATGGAATTCGCATTGATTGCAGGGCGAAAAACATGTAGCCTTCCCGACGCATGAAACACCAGCTCGATTTCGAGAAGCCGATCATCGAACTGCAAGACAAGCTGGACGAACTCCGCAAACATCCGGAAACGCATGCGCTGGACATCAGCATTGAGGAAGAAATCCAGCTCATCGAAAAAAAACTGGAGGAAACCCGCCGGCAGATTTTTTTCAACCTCAACGCGTGGCAGCGCGTCCAACTGGCGCGGCATCCCAAACGTCCCTACACACTGAATTACCTGGAAAAGACGTTCACCGACTTTCATGAACTGCACGGTGACCGGCTGTTTGCCGAGGACCGCGCGATGGTGGGTGGCTTTGCGAAACTGGGCGAATACCGCGTCGTCGTCATCGGCACGCAAAAAGGCCGGGACACGAAGGAAAACATTTTGCGCAATTTCGGCTGTGCCCATCCTGAAGGCTACCGCAAGGCGCTGCGCTTGATGCGGCTCGCCAACAAATTCGGCCTGCCCGTCATCACGCTCATTGACACCGCCGGCGCGTATCCCGGCATCGGCGCGGAGGAACGCCACATCGCCGAGGCCATCGCCGTCAATCTCCGCGAAATGATCCTGTTGGAAGTGCCCATCATCGCCGCGGTCATCGGCGAAGGCGGTTCGGGCGGCGCGCTCGGCATCGGCGTCGCCGACCGCGTGTTGATTTTGGAGAATGCCTATTACTCGGTCATCAGCCCCGAAGGCTGCGCGGCCATTCTTTGGGAAGACCGCGCCGCCGCGCCGAAAGCCGCCGAGGCCCTCAAAATCACCGCCAAAGACCTGCTCGAACTCGGCCTCGTGGACGAAATCGTTCCCGAACCGCTTGGCGGCGCGCATAACGACACCGCTGAAGCCGCCGCAAATTTGAAGACCCACCTGCTCAAACACTTGGGCGAACTCGCCGCGATGCCGGTCACCGTGCGACTGAAAAAACGCTACGAGAAATTCCGCGCGCACGGGCATTTCATCGAAAACACCGAGCCGGCCGTGAACGGTGTTGTTCCCCAGGCATCGGCCGCATAATTTCCAGTGCTTTATCCGCTCACCTTTCATCCGATTTTCAAAGACCGCGTTTGGGGCGGACGCGAAATGGAACGGCTCTACCAAAAGAAACTGCCGGCGGGCAAGCCGATCGGCGAATCGTGGGAAATCAGCGACCGGCCGGGCGACGTCAGCGTCATTGCCAATGGCCCGCTGGCCGGGAAAAATCTGCGCTGGCTGATGGAAAATCACGCGACTGAAATTCTCGGCGGAGCAAAACCGGCAAACGAAAACCGCTTTCCACTGCTCTGCAAAATTCTCGATGCGCGCGAAAAATTGTCGCTGCAAGTCCATCCGCCCGCAGGCAAGGCCGCTGAACTTGGCGGTGAGCCGAAGACCGAGATGTGGTTTATCGCCGATGCCGCACCCGGCGCTGAATTGTTCGTCGGTTTGGAGCGCGGTGTCACGCGCGCGGAATTTAAAGAAAAAATCCGGACTGGCGAAGTGGCAGAATGCGTTCATCGTATTCTCGTGCACGCGGGCGATGCAATGTTTCTGCCCAGCGGCTGCGTTCACGCCATCGGCGCCGGCCTGGTGATTTTTGAAATCCAACAGAACTCGGACACAACGTATCGCGTTTTCGACTGGAACCGCGTCGGGCTTGACGGCAAGCCGCGCGAACTGCACATCGCGCAATCGCTCGCCAGCATAGACTTCAACGACATTAAGCGAACGGTGCTCCGAAACAATTCCACCGGCGGTGGAGTCAAATCGCGTTTGCTCGTTCGCAATTCGCTTTTCAACGTCGGACATTTGAAAATGAAAGTCGCCACGCGCCGTTTGTTGAAATCGAGAAAAACGCAAATTGTCGCGGCAGTCAGCGGACAAATTGAAATCAAGAGCGGTTCGACGACAGTGAATTTGTCCGCCGGACAGTTCAGTTTGATTCCGGCGAGTCTGGAACGGACGGAAGTTCTGGCAAAATCAGACGCGGCCTTATTGCGCGTCGAACCGAATTAGACTTCGGAGAGGCGAGTTCCACGAGCCTCTAAAATTTGGGCCTCGTGGAACTCGGCCCTCCGAAATTTTAATTCTGCGACAAATCGTCGGGCATTTGGGAGAGCAGCTTGTTTTTCCAGCCGCCCTTGCTTTTCAAAATTTTCTGCCAGAGTTGTTCGGGCGGCGTTTCAAAGACGAGTTCGAGCGACGCGGGGAACGTGAGCCACGCCTTGCGTTTTATTTCGGTTTCAAGCTGGCCGGGCGACCAGCCGGCGTAACCCGCGAACAGCTTGACTTTTTTCTCCGGGGAAAACGATTCGCCGATTTCCACCAGATCATCCAGTGAATGGCCGAGGCTCAAATTCGGAAATACATTCGCGTCGGGGATGAAACTGTCCGCATGCAAAAAGCTCAGCGCGGTCGGCTGCACCGGCCCGCCGAGAAAAAGCGGCGATTCCCGAAGCCGGTCGGGCAGGTCGGCCACGAGCACTTCACCCACCTTGTTGCCGGCGGCGTGGTTGAGCACGAGGCCAAAAGCCCCCTCGGCGTTGTGCTCGCAAACCAGCACCACCGTGTGATGGAAAAAGGAGCCGCGCAAAACGCCGCCGTCCAGCAGCAATTTGCCTTTGAGGAATTTTCCGGTTTCACTCATGTTCACTGCCAATGTGCCCCAGAAATAGGCTGCTGGCAATGGGTGGAAATTTAAACCGCCAGGACGCAGCGCGGCGAAGCCGCAACCAAACACTCCCTCTTTTTCACGCTACACGGAGGAGAGGGTCAGGGCGGCGCGTTTACGGCTTGAAGTTTACAAATGGATGACGAATTTTTGCTTCACCTGAAGCAAAAGTTTGCATGTCTTCTGGCGAGCCAAGTTTATGGGGGTGGAGAGGAAGAAAAATCCTCCGCGCTTCCAGGCTGCCAATTTTCCTTGCGGTCAAAGCGCCTTGACTTTTTTCGCAATGGCCGCGGCGTCAATGCCGAAGTGCGCCAGCAATTCATCCGCTTTGCCGGAACGCGGCAGCGCATTCACGGCCAGTTTGTGGACTTTGATCCCCTCCACGCTCAGTTCGCCCGCGACCGCGTCACCCAGACCGCCTTCGATGTAATGATCCTCGACGGTGATGACGGTGTGGCCGGTCTTTTGCGCGGCAGCCTTGATGACGTCCCTGCCCAGCGGCTTGATGCTGTAGGCATCAATGACCGTGATGCCGATGCCTTCGGCCTTCAGTGCGTCGGCGGCCTTGAGCGCTTCGTGAAGCGTCACGCCCGCGGCGACAACGGTGGCTTTGTCGCCCGCGTTCTGGCGCACCACTTTTGCGCCGCCGATGGGGAATTGTTCGTCGTTGCCGTAAATTACCGGCGTCTTGGGCCGCGAGGTGCGCAGGAAACAAATTCCCTTTTTCTGTGCCATTTGTTCGAGCAACTTTTCCGTGCTCACCGCATCGCTCGGATACAGCACCACGCTGCCCGCAATCGCGCGCATCATGGCGAGGTCTTCCAGCGCCATTTGCGACGGGCCGTCTTCGCCGATGCTCACGCCGACATGCGAGCCGACGAGCTTGAGGTTCGCCTGCGAAATGCCCGCCACACGAATCTGGTCGAAGGCGCGGGTGAAAAACGTGGCGAACGTGGACGCAAACGGCACCTTGCCACGCGCGCCGAAACCGGTGGCCACGCCGACCATGTTTTGCTCGGCGATGAAACATTCCGTGAAACGGTCCGGGAATTTTTTGAAAAACTTTTCCGCGAACGTGGAATTTTTCGTGTCGCCATCCATCGCGACGACGCGCGGATCCACTTCGCCGATGCGCGTGAGCGCGGCGCCGTAGGCTTCGCGCGTCGCTACCAGGTCGCCGGGTTTGTAATGGATTGGCGGATAACCCGCGGGCGCGGCGTTGTTGGGCGCGGGCAATTGGGCCGGCGCGGGAATCGGAACGCCGATGCCGGATTTCGCACTGGGTTGAAGTTCGGCGATGGCCTTGGCGGCTTCTTCCTTGTTCAGGGGTTTGCCGTGCCAGCCGTCCTTGTCCTGTAAAAATGAAACGCCGGCGCCCTTGTAGGTTTTGGCGATGATGCAGAGCGGCTGGTCGTTCAGGCCGACACCGCTGAGCACTTCCAGGATTTCCTCGATGTCGTGGCCGTCAATGTCCTCGACGCGCCAGCCAAAAGCTTCAAAACGTTTTCGATAAACGCCGACGTCATGGCCGAACGCCGTCGCCTGGCTCTGGCCGAGACGGTTGTCGTCCACGATGGCGATCAAATTGTTGAGCTTGTAAATGCCCGCGAACGACGCCGCTTCCCAGACCGCGCCTTCGGCGATTTCGCCGTCACCGAGCAGCACGTAAGTGCGGTAATCGAGATGGTCGAGCCGCGCGGCCAGCGCCATGCCGGCGCCAACGCTTAAGCCCTGGCCCAGCGAGCCGGTCGCCACGTCCACGAACGGCAGCCGCGGTGTCGGGTGACCTTCGAGGTCGCAGCCGAACTGCCGGAGCTTTAACAATTCGCTGGTTGGGAACAAACCGGTTTCCGCCCACGCGGCGTAAAGCAGCGGCGCGGCATGCCCCTTGGAAAGAATGAAACGATCGTTGTTGTAATAGTGCGGATTCTTCGCGTCGTAACGCATGTGGCCGAAGAACAGCGCGGCCATCACGTCGGCCGCCGAGCAGCACGAAGTCGGGTGTCCGCTGCCCGCCGCAGTCGTTGAGGTGATCGAGTGAATCCGCAACTGGTTCGCGATGCCCTTCAATAATTCAATGTCCGTGTCAATCATGGAACGGAGAGTCTAGGTGAATGCCGGCAAAAGCCAAGAATGAAATTAAAAAAAGGCGGATCACTGCGGCAGGACATGGCCGGGAATCGAGCACGTCGGCGACACGCCAACGGCGTTGATCGTGTAAGCACCGCCGGAAGGACACATCGGAAATATGCCGTCTCTGAGATAAGGCAAAAGTTCAAGAGCGGGCGGAATGGCATCGGCAGTTTTGTCATTTTCCAAAGCCCATTGCTGTTTGGCCGCGTCAATTTGCCGGAGATTGTTGATGCAGGCATTGAGCTGGTTGACCGCCGACGCGGGCGGCTCCGCTGAAGGATCCGGCGCGGGGTTGGCCTGTTGATTGTCCGTCTGCATTTGCTGCAACTGTTGCTGCTGCTGTTGCACGGCACTACGTGCGGCCTCCAATTGCTGGGTCAGTTTCTGGCTTTGTTCGCGCAACCGGTTGTTTTCAGCCTGCAGTTGGGGAAATTTCTGGGTCAAACCCTGGTTTTCGGCGCGGAGGCGGGCGTTTTCCCTGCTTAACATGGCGACGCTCGAATTTTTGAGCTGATCCAATTGGGCGCGCAACTGCCCGGCCTCCTGTTTGGCCTCGCGCAACTGGACGAGCGCCGCGTCCTTTTGCCGGTTGGCCGAAAACAGAAAAAATTCGCCGGCCAAAAGCACCGCCACACACAACCAGAGAACCCAGCTTTTAAGTTTCATGGACCAGCTTGTTTTCCTCCTTCCACGCCCCGCCGTCAAACACGAAATCGCATAAATCGGCCGCCTTTTCGCTCCAAGGAACCGGCATGGCAGCCCGGCTGGCTTGCCGGGTCGTAGCTCGCAGCGGTTTCCTTTATCGCCAGTCATGATCCGCCTTTGCTGTGCGCTCCTGTCTTCGCATAGCTTCGGCACGGTGAACCGGTGCGGCAGTCTCACTGGCTTGCCGAGCCGTAGCTGGCCGCTGCCGGCCATGTAAGCGGTCGGTGAAAATGTTCGGTTTGACTGTACTTCCAATTCGCAGGGGGGCAAGAAACACTTTTTGCGCGCCCTTTTTGGCGGGCGTGTGAAAAACCGTTCTCCCATATCGGCCGGGAGTTAAAATCGTTTTTCAGACTGAAGCGCGACGCTTCAGGAAATCTTCAAAAGCCTCGATGGGGATGCGGAGGCAGCGGCGGCTGGTCAGGTTGTTGGCGCCGGAAATTTCCACGGCTTTGATCTGGCCTTCCTCGACGAGGTCGTAAATATGATCCACGTGGCAGGCAAGGCGCGCGGCGCATTCGGACGGATGAAGCGCCGAACCGGCTTTGGTATCCGATCCACTGCGATCCTTTGGCGATGGCTCAGGCGACTTTTTCATGAGACAGTCCGCGCTCTTTGGACGCTAATGTGCGACGCAAAGCGGCCAGATAATAAAACAGCGCGAGACCATCGTGCCGTCCGTGTGTTGTTTTCTGCCGGATGCTCGCGCAATAGCCTTCACCAAATCCCAAGGCCGCCAAGTTGGATTCAAGGCCGGCGATCTCCCGTTCAACATTGGACTGCGTGAAACGGTCGCGGCTGGTTTCCTGGCGCGTGTTTTTAGAAGCCCAAAAATGGCGCTGCCGAAAGACGGCAGTGGCGCTGCAAGATGGCTGCAGCTCGCCGGCGTCCACCTTGCGAAAGAAGATGGCCTCGAAGTAACCCATCAACAAATCAAGGTGACGGTCTGTCATCGCCGCGTCTTTGCTGGACCGGCAACCAGCTACAAGCTGCAAGGCTTCTCTATATTCTGCATCGTCCAGCGCGGCCTGGCGCTGCGCGCGCTTCAAAAGGATTTGTTGTGGCCGGGTTAACATGGCTCAGTCTTTGACCAATTCCAGCGAGCCTTCCGGGTTTCCATTCCGGCGATCCAACGTCAGAGTCTCATCGGTTTCTGAAGTATCGCCAGCCATCCTGGCCGGCATCGGCGTCGGCGCGGTAATCGGGGATTGTCCTGATAGAATCGGCCGGCGCTTGGAGTGTGTTTTTTTGAATTTTTCCAAAGTCTGCTTCAGCAAAGAATCTGAGGGGATCACACTTTGCTTCATTGCTTTTCTCACGTCGGCGCTGGTGATCTGGCTCCGACCGGCGCGGGCAGCATCGTAGCGCGCGCGTGAGGCGATGGCATCAATCGCGGAAAGGTATCGCTCAGATGCGTCAGCGTAGTCCGCCAAGGCGACAAGCGTCGGCTTATCAGCCTCCGGCAATACGGCCTTGGCCACTGCCACCAAGTCCTGAATTTCCAATTCCTCCGGCAACTGCTTCCAGTCAGAAATCCTCCCAACTAACTGTGCTGAATTCCAGCCGGCAATCTGGTCTGATAAATTTTGCCGGTCGAAAAATTGGGGGGTGGCGATAAGGCAAAAAGGAACATGTTCGTTCGCCATGCTCATTATCCAACTGATCCGCCTTGGAAATCCGCAACGTGAATTTGCCTCCGGCCAGAGCCTTTGGGCTTCATCCAGGCACACCAGGATGTCGCCGGTAAGCAATACACTCTCGACGCGCTCGCGCAGGTCGATGGCTTTGTATTGTGAAAACTTTCCCATGCCAAGGCCACGCGCGAAGGCCCGGAAAAAACTGGTGTCATCATTGCCGGTCGGGACTTCAATGAAACGGGCCTGGCCGGGATGCTGTTCACACCAGGAACGCGCGGTGAAACTTTTGCCTCTGCGCGCCTGTCCTACCAGGAGCGTCATGGATCTGCTGT
>Ga0207932_1000802_pt1 | contig 10752 bp, 8 predicted proteins | sample NGESurdeep092012_FD_184480 | JGI IMG/M metagenome (GOLD analysis project Ga0207932, IMG submission 184480) | Arctic peat soil microbial communities from Barrow, Alaska - NGEE Surface sample 415-2 deep-092012 (SPAdes) | ecosystem: Environmental > Terrestrial > Soil > Wetlands > Peat ...
ACGACGCAAAGTTGCAGGCGGTGCAGATCAAGACCGGCATCAGCGACGGCATTTCAACCGAGGTGATTTCAGGTCTGGACGAAGGCGCGCAGGTTGTGACCAGCGTGGTTTCGACCGGCACGCAAACCACCGCGACGGCAAATCCGCTCCGCGGCGGCGGTTTCCCGCGCATGCGCTGATTTAATTTCCTGAAAAAATTTCGTGTGCAGACAAAACCCGTCATCAAGCTCGACGAAATCCACAAGACGTATCACACCGGCGAAGTGGACGTTCACGCGGTGCGCGGGATTTCGCTGGAGATTTTCCCCGGCGAATTTGTCGCCATCATGGGTTCGAGCGGTTCTGGCAAAAGCACGCTGATGAACATGATCGGCGCGCTGGACCGCCCGACCGGCGGGCATTACTGGCTGGATGGCATTGACGTTTCCACGCTTGACCGCAACGCGCTCGCCGATGTGCGCAACGAAAAAATCGGCTTCGTTTTTCAAGGTTTCAATCTTCTGTCGCGGACGTCCGCGCTCGAAAATGTCGAGATGCCGATGCTTTACAACCGGCAGCGCATCCCGTCGCACGAGCAGCACGCGCGCGCCGTGCAATCGCTCGAACTGGTCGGCCTCGGCGAGCGCGCCGGCCATCATCCGAACCAGCTTTCCGGCGGCCAGCAACAGCGCGTCGCCATCGCGCGTGCCCTTGTGAACAAACCGTCACTCCTGCTGGCGGACGAACCGACCGGCAATCTTGACAGCCAGACGAGCATCGAAATCATGGGCGTTTTTCAAAAGCTCAATGAGCAAGGCATCACCCTCATCATGGTTACGCACGAACTGGACGTGGCGCGATTCACGAAACGAATGGTCATTTTGCGCGACGGAAAAATTGTCACCGACGAGGCCGTGCCGAACCGTTCGATTGCGGAAAAAGAATTGCAGCGGCTGCGGCAGGAACAACAAGCGGTCAAACTCGCGTCATGAGAATTTTCGCTTCGCTAAAAATCGCCGCGCGCGCGCTGCGCCGGAACAAGATGCGTTCGCTGCTGACGATGCTCGGCGTCATCATCGGCGTCGGCGCGGTGATCGGCGCGGTGAGCTTGACCAGCGGCGCGACCAAGCAGGTCGAGGATCAGGTCAGCAGCCTCGGCGAAAACGTCGTCACGGTTTTTTCTGGCAATCAAACCATGGGCGGGATGCGTGGCGGCTGGGGCAGCGCGCCGACGTTGACGGTTGAAGACGCACTGGCGATCCAGAGTCTTCCCAATGTCGTCGCCATCAGCCCCGAAGTGCGCGACCGCTCGCAGGTGCTCGCCAACGGCCTGAACTGGAACACGCAGGTGCTCGGTGAATCGCCGGATTATCCCCAAATCCGCAACTGGAGCATCGCCAGCGGCTCGATGTTTTCGGACCAGGACGTGCACAGCCTCGCGAAATCCGCCGTCATCGGCAAGACCGTGGCCGACCAGTTGTTTCCCAATGAAAATCCGGTTGGCCAGACGATCCGTATCCGCAATCTGCCTTTTCAAATTGTCGGCGTGCTGGCGGCGAAAGGCTTCAATCTTTTCGGTCAGGACCAGGATGACGTGGTGATTGTCCCCTACTCCAGCCACATGCACCGCATCACGACGCGCACGTTTGTGAGCTCCATTCAAGTGCAGGCCGCCAATGACAAGGTGATCAGCCTCGTGCAGTCCGAGATCACCGACCTGCTGCTCACGCGGCATCGCAGCAAGGAACAGGACTTCACCGTGCGCAGCCAGTTGGAATTGATGCAGACAGTCACGGCCACGTCGCGTGCGATGGGATTTCTGCTCGCAGGCGTCGCGGCCGTGTCGCTCGTCGTCGGTGGCATCGGCATCATGAACATCATGCTCGTCAGCGTCACCGAACGGACGCGCGAAATCGGCATCCGCATGGCCGTGGGTGCGCGTGCGGCGGACATCCTTGTGCAATTTTTGATTGAGGCGGTCACGTTGAGCGCAATTGGCGGCGCAATCGGCATCGCCGGCGGCGTTGGTTTCTCAAAAACGGTTGCCTACATCAAAGACATGCCGACCGTCACGCCGGTTGGCTGGATCATCATCGCGGTAGTTTCCAGCGCGGTCATCGGCATCATCTCCGGATTTTATCCCGCCTGGAAAGCGTCCAAGCTCGACCCGATTGAAGCTTTGCACTACGAATGAAGAAACATCCAACATCCAACATCCAACATCCAACGCCCAATGGCTTCGGGCGCGGATGCACCGGATTCATTGGATGTTCAGTGTTGGATGTTGGATGTTGGTTGTTTTCCACTTTCCGTTCCGCCCGATGAAAACGGAAATTTTATCCACGCACACGCCCGCGTTGTTCGCCGCCGCCGTGAAACGCGCATCGGAATTATTGTGCGCCGGCGAAGTCGTCGCACTGCCGACGGAAACGGTTTACGGCCTCGCCGCGAACGCGCTGGATGAAAAAGCCGTTGCCAAAATTTTCCAGATCAAAGGCCGACCGGCTCACAATCCCATTATCGTCCACGTTGCCAGCAATGAAATGGCGCAACTCTGCGTGACGAAATGGCCGGCGGTGGCGGAAAAACTTTCGCGGTCGTTCTGGCCGGGACCACTGACGTTGGTGTTGCCGCGCGCAGAGAAAATTCCTGACGTGGTGACGGCGGGCGGCGCGACGGTCGGCATGCGCTGGCCGGGTCATCCGTTCATGCAGGCGGTGATCCGCGAGTGCGGCTTTCCGCTGGCGGCACCGAGCGCCAATCTGTCGAACCAGATTTCGCCGACGAACGCGGAACACGTCCACGCGCAGCTCGGCGGCAAAATTTCTTTGATTGTGGACGGTGGGCAATCACAGGTCGGGATTGAATCCACAGTTTTGGATTTGACGGTGTCGCCGCCGAGAATTTTGCGGCCGGGAATGGTTCACGCGGAATCGCTCGCGGCGGTGGCGGGAAACATCCAACATCCAACATCCAACATCCAACATCCAATTCTTCGGAGTCCGGGCTTGTTGAAAAAACATTATTCGCCAAAAGCGAAGCTGGTTGTCTTGAATTGGCACGATGACGCGGATTTGTCTGCTCAACTCTCAACTCTCAACTCTCAACTCTCAGCTTGCTTCATCATCGCCCACGCAAAAATTCCCGCCGGTTTTGGCGCGGAAAACGTGAGCGTGATTCCGCACGATGCGGCGGCGTTTGCGCGGGCGCTTTATGCGGAATTGCACCGCTGCGACGCGGCGGGCGCGAAGTTGATTGTCGTGGAAGCGCCGCCGGATTTGCCAGAGTGGTCGGGCATCGCGGACCGGTTGCGGCGGGCGGCGGCTTGATTTTATTCGCTGGCCCAACGCTGCCGGTCGGTCAAAAACAATCCAAATCCGGAGAGCCGGCCGGAGGCTTTGAGCGGGAACTGCGACGGGATTTGATTGGCGGCGACGGTCTTCAAAACAAAATTGCCCCAACTATCCACGCCGCCTTGCAGACATTCGGTGACCAGCCGCGCGTCCATCGTGCCAAGCGTGAGGTAAAGCGCGTGAACGGGTTTGAGGTAGTCGTTCAGCGCAAAAAATTCATACTGCGAGTTGATGGTGGTCCAGGTGCATTGCCGGTCGCCATACCACGCAACCGCCCACGGCACGTCGCTCATGGTCAATTCATCGGGGCGCATCCAGCCGGCAATTTTCTGGATGTCCGGCGGATAATATGGCGGATAGGCGACCGGTGAGGCCTTTGACACCAGCGTGCCAATGAGCGGCTGGCACGCGATTACAGCAAGCAGGGCGATCACGCCGTAACGCACTTGCGGCGTCGGCACGTTCATCTGGTTGAGCAGCGTCAGGAAAAACGCCACGCCGAAAATCGCCACCAGCGGCGTGAGCAGCGCGAGGAGATTTTCTGAATTCATTTCCGGCGTGATGATGGACAACTGTGTCCTGCCGAGCGCCTCGGCGATGATGAACACGCCCAGGCACATCATCGTGAAATAGCGTAGTCGCCGCGCGGCGAGGTTGCGCAGGCCGAGCAATAGTCCGGCGAAAAACAAAGCCCCCACCCAGACCCCGTTCGCCTGCAGCAGGCCGTTTTGCAAAATATAACGCGTGTTCTCGGCGAATTTCCTGACGTAAGGCATCATCCCATAAACAGAATTGAGGTTGGGATTCAACGACTGCATCAGGTTCGTGCCGGGAAATACGAAAGTGCCTTCGGCCACTGCATAGCCCGCCGTGCCGAACAAGGTTCCGCTCACCACCAGGTTGCGGGCAATCCACGGCGAAACCACCACTGCAAACGCAAGCATCGCCGCCGCCGCCAGACCCGTCCGCCGTGTGCCGCCGAAGAGCGTGAAAAAAACCACCACCGGCACGATCAGCCAGCCGAACGAATACCGCGTCAACATGCCGATGCCAACGAGTGCACCTGCGGCTATTGCCAAAATCATTCGTCGCTTCTCCAACGTCAACCCGAGCGATTGCTTGAGCGGCTTCGTTTCTCTCAAAACAATCGGTTCGTTCGAACTAAGCAACCCATCTTCTTCGCGCACATTTTCTTCAATTTTGCAAATGCACCAAACCAGTCCGAGAAAAATCACCAGCAGCAGCATGGTGGACAAGCCGGACACGCTGAATTTCCACAGCAAATCCGAGCCGAGCGTCAGCAACGCCGCCAGCCACGCGGCCGGTCCGTCAAAAAGTTTTTTCGCCAGTAAAAATGTCAGCGCCACGACCGCCAGCAGCAGAATCTGGTTGAAGATGGCGATGCGGAATTCCGCCTTATAACGCATGAAACGTCCGCCCTCCGACCAGAATGGTTTATGCAGCTGCACTTTCCAATCCGGCGGCCAAACCTTCATCAGGCCCGCCAGCACCGTCGGATACACCGGCGCATTGGCGAGGTCGGGATGCGGGCGGTTGATCTGCGCGAAGTCCATCGCGTTCGTGGATAAAATTTCTCCGGGATGCACCACGCGGTTGTGCTTTTGCACGAGGTAAAGACTGAACGGCCGGATGAATTCCGTCGTATAACCACGGCCTTCCGCGACATTGCGCGCGACCTGCGCCACATCCATCGCTTCCGGCGAGTAAAAATTGCGATACGCCCGCAGATCATAAAACCCCACCAGCGCCACCAGCGCCACCGCCAGCGAAATGTATTTCAACCAGCGCGAGCCGCCCCCCACTTCGGTGGCATGAATCAACGTCTGAATTCTATCCGCTATCATCATAAATTAAAATCCTTCCAAATGATACTCGTGCAATTTGCGATGGAACGTCCGCCGGCTCATGCCGATTTTTTCCGCCGCCCGCGTGCGGTTCCCGCCCGTCTCTTTCAAGGCGCGCACGATCAATTGTTTCTCCGCATCCTTCACCGTCAAATCTTTTCCTTGTAACAATTGCGGGTCATTTCTCGAACCGCCACCGCGCACCGACGGCGGCAGGTCGCGCAACGAAATCCGTTCACTCCGACTCAAAACCACCGCGTGCTCAATGGCCGTGCGCAGCTCGCGCACATTGCCCGGCCATGAAAAATTCAGCAACGCTTCGAGCGCGTCCGCCGTGAAATCGTTCACCGGTTTTCCGTTTTCCTTCGCGAACTCGCGCAGAAAACTCTGCGCCAGCAGCGGAATATCGCCCGCGCGTTCACGCAACGGCGGCAGCTCGATCTCCACCACGCGCAGGCGGAAAAACAAATCTTCGCGGAATTTTCCCGCTTTGACCAGTTCTTCCAGATTTTTATTTGTGGCCGCGACCAGCCGCACATCCGCCGTCAAAGTTTTGTTCGAGCCGACCCGTTCAAAAGTCCGTTCGCCGAGAAAACGCAGCAGCTTCACCTGGATCATCGCGTCAATCTCGCCGAGCTCATCGAGAAAAAGTGTGCCGCCCTGCGCCTGCTCAAAACGGCCGATGCGCCGCTCGTGCGCGCCCGTGAACGCGCCGCGCTCATGCCCGAACAGTTCGCTTTCCAACAGCGTCGGTGCGAGCGCCGCGCAGTGAATCGTCACGAACGGCAGCTTCGCGCGCGGACTCAATTGATGCAGCGCCCTGGCGATGAGTTCCTTGCCCGTGCCGCTTTCGCCCAGCACCAAAATCGTCGCGCGCGTCGGCGCAACCTGCTGGACGATCTCAAAAATCTCCGACATCACCGGCGATTTGCCGATGATGTTTTCCAGCCCAAACTTGGAATCAAGCTGCTGCCGCAACGAAACATTTTCTGTCTCCAGATTTTGCCGGCGCAACGAGCGCGCGATCCGCATTTCCAGTTCGTCAATCTGCAAACGGCCTTTGGCGATGTAATCATCCGCGCCGCGTTTCATCGCGTCCACCGCGAGTTCCTCCGAGCCGTAAGCCGTCATCAAAATGCAGATCGGCGGCTTGGACAAAGATTTCGCCCGCGCGATCAACTTCATCCCGTCCTCGTTCGGCAGCCGGAAATCCGTGAGCAGCACGTCAAAATTTTCGCTCTCCAAAAGATTCATCGCCGCCTGCGCGTTCTCGGCGATGTAAACGTCGTAGCGTTCTTCGAGCGCCGCGCGCAAGCCTTCGCGCGTCGGCTTCTCGTCATCCACAATCAGCAATGTTGGTTTTTCAGCCATATTTTTTATCCGCGAATTGCGCGAATTTTCATGAATTATTTATTCTGATTTTAATTTGCATTTATTCGCGTAATTCGCGGATTACCTTCCGGTTTTATTTTCCAGCAAACGCGGTTTGCGTTCGTGCAACGGCAACCACACACGGAAAGTCGTCCCGCGCCCGACGTGGCTTTCGAGTTCGATGCGTCCGTTGTGCGCGCGCACGATGCGCTGCACAATCATCAGGCCGAGGCCGCTGCCTTTTTTCTTCGTCGTGTAAAACGGCTCGAAAATCCGGTTGATCTGTTCCTGCGGAATGCCGCCGCCGGTGTCCGCGACGCTCATCCAGACGTTGTCGCTGTTTTCGCCGGTCTGCAACGTCAGCGTGCCGCCGGCGGTCATCGCCTGCACCGCGTTTTTCACGAGGTTCACCAAAACCTGCTGCAACTGCGTCGCGTCAACCGGCGTGGCCGTCAGATGCCGCGACAATTTTGTTTTCACCGTCACGCCGCGATTTTCAATTTCCGGTTGCAACAATTCCAGAGTTTTTTCCACGACTTCGTTGAGCGAAGCCAGGTTCAGTTGCAACGGCGCGGGCCGGATCGCACCGAGAAATTGCGTGATGATGTAATCCAGCCGGTGGATCTCGCCTTTGGCCACGTCGAGGTATTGCGCCAGTTTTTTGGAAACTTCCGCCGTGTCCGTTTCCGCTGCGAGATTCCGCGAGCGCGAAAGTGATTTTGAATTTGGCGGACCCGATTTTAATTTCTTCACCTCGCGTTCCATCAACTGCAGATGAATGTGCAGCGCGTTGAGCGGATTGCCGATTTCGTGCGCGACGCTCGCGGCGAGCAAGGTGAGTGCTTGGACGCGTTCGCTTTCGATGGCTTCAAAAGTTTTCTGCCGCGCCTCGGTGGCGTCGTGCAAAATCAGCGCGACGCCGGAACTGCCGGTCGCTTCGCCGTCCAGCGGCGCGGCGTAGAGCCGGAGAAAACGCGGACGCGGATAATGCACTTCAAATTCCAGCCGCGTGACGTGTTCGCCACCCGCGCCGTCGGCCTTGGCAATTTTTTCCCAATCCACTTCCGGCAGGAGTTCGGCGATGTGCTGGCCCTCGCCGTCCGGTTGCAAACCGATGAGCTGCGTGACCGCTTGATTGAAATAAATGATGCGACCCTGTTCGTCGGCGACCAGCACGCCGTCTTCGATCGTGTTGAACAGTGTTTCGAGAAAACTGCGTTCGCGCGCGAGGCGTTGGACGACGGTTTGCAGACCTTCGGCATCCAGCCGCCCGATGCGGCCAAGCACTTTGTCGAGAAAACTAGATTTAGGCGCGGCCATTGAATGAAATCAGCATTTCAGAGTGACAAGCTGGCACAAATTGAAATTTCGTCAACTATGTAAAATGGCTTATGTGGCACAATCAAAATCTTGTTTTGTTGTTGGAATTAAATTGAAAGCTGTTGCCAGACGCGAACAGACGCGTTAGAAACAAGAGCTTATGAGCGAACCAAAAATTGCGCAAAAATCTCCCATTGTTCAAAAAGTTGAACCCGGCACTTATTACTGGTGCAGCTGCGGCCAGTCCAAAGGTCAGCCGTTCTGCGACGGTTCGCACAAGGGCACGGGCTTTGCGCCGTTGAAAACGGAGATCACCGAGGCCAAAACCGTCGCGTGGTGCGGCTGCAAGCATACCAAGAACGCGCCGTCCTGCGACGGCAGTCATAGCGGGGCTGGCGTGAACCGTCAAATTGTTGCCGCGTTGAACCGCGAATGGTCCGTTGGCGCAACGGTTCACGATTGGCGTTTTGAAAAATCTTGCGCTTTTGCCGTCGGTGGATAATCTGATTTTCCTTTTGGCTGCACCCATAGCTCAATTGGATAGAGCGGCTGACTACGGATCAGCAGGTTAGAGGTTCAACTCCTCTTGGGTGCACCATATTTTACAGGGTGTTTCTCAGCTTTCACTTTCGACGCGTTTGTGAGAGATACAGTTTCTGATACAGTAGGGTGACACGCGCAAATCGGCATGAAACAAAAAATCATGCCTACTCAAAACTGGATTCGCGTTGCCGACGGGATTTATCGCCGTTCTTCTGGCACGCTTTACGAACGCCCCATTGTCAACCGCCGCCCAACTTGGCGTTCACTGGGCACCAAAAACCTGAAACTCGCCCGCGAGGAATTGCGCAAGCGACGGGTCAAAGGCGAGGCGTCGTATGTTCCGAAACCAACCGTCGTCACCACCGGCCAGGTGATCCGCTGCTACGAAAAGCACGGCTATCCTGACCGGCACAAACAAAAGCGGCTGGGGCGCACCCTGACGATGGAGACGAAGAGCTGCCAGACCCTCCTCAAATTTTGGGAACACATCGCCACCGATGCCGTGACGCTGGCAACGTGCGACCGGTATCACGAATGGCGCAAGAAAAATATCAAATGCGGCACGGGCAACCGCGCCGTGGACATGGAACTCACGACCTTGAGCAACGCCTTTCTTTGGGCCTGTCGCCAGGAATTGGTCCGCAGCAACCCCATGTCCATCTACCGCCCGCGCTATTGCTCGGATAAAACCATCCGCCATTGCCGCGAATTCATGACCAACGATGCAGCCGAATTGCACGGCATTGCCGAATTGATGTTCGCCACCCCGCGCTCGGACACGCTCGGCTGGCAAATGTTGTTTGAAGCCGCCACCGGGTTGCGAACGGTTGAAGCGTTGAAGTTGCGCACGGATGCCAAACCGTATCAGCCGGGCTGGATCACACCGGACGGAAAATCCCTTTACGTCTGGCGGGCGAAAAATCAGCAGGCCGTCAATCCATTCGTGCGGGTGCATGAAGGACTGGCAGCCATTCTGAAGGCACATCAGCAATGGAAGAAAGACCGGTTTCCCGATTCACCGTGGTATTTCCCCAGCTACCGTAATGAAGGAAAGTGTGTGGACATCTGTGCGTTGAGCCAGTCATTGAGGCAAAAACGCCAAAAGCTGGGCCGTAAAATAACGAGCCACGGGTTGCGGGCATTTTACGTCACCACCAGACGCTCACACGGCATTCCCGACAATCAGATTGCGTGGGAAATCGGCCACACCAGCGGCGGTCAAACATTGGCCGCAGTTTATGGCGGTGTGCCACCGCATTGGCTCGTTGGCGAAGGCCCAAAGATGTCATGGCTGCCGACTGGCAAGCCAGCATGGGAAAAACGCTGGCCGCAGGATGGCGGAAAAATCACCCTGCCAACGGAGCCGGAATCAAAGTCCACGCCGCCGGCAATTGCATCCGTTTTGGCTTTGCCAGCATTGCCTCCAAGTCCGGCTCAAAATATCGGCGGTGATTACGATCCTGGTCATCAGGTCGCCAACGAACCTTGCCCAGTATGAAATTCTCACACCATGGAACTGCCCGGCGCTCAATCGTATCGCCCGAAACTGAAATCTTTCGGGCCGCATCTTTGCGTTTTAGCCATTCGGTTGCGTCACGCAGCTCCAAAGGTCGCGGCTTTGGCGTCGTGGCTGCCACATCCGGTCGAAAATACCGGCGGAGCTTGCGGCCATTTGCGTCCAGAACAAGCCACTTCCATCGGATTTTTCCCTCGACGAAATCATCATTCCAGGGAATTGCACGTCGCCTGACGGAATCAACCGATATGAAAAATTGTTTAGCCGCCTCCTTGCGGGACAACCACATGTTCATACCCGTAACCTCCTGTCACCCCAATCCAGTCTCAAAATGATTATGAAAAATTTAAGCCGTGTTTCCATTTCAACACTTTTGTTTGCCGCTTTTCTCGGAGCGCTGGCGGTTTTCATCTACCGCCGTTTGCGAAATCCTCCAGCACCACCACGCCCGGCCACATCCCCGCCCCTCCGCATCAGACAGGTGAGTGATCCAGAGCCATGCTCGCCTGCCCAGAGACGCCTGCCGCCTTTGGTTTAGAAACGGTCAGAAGCGACGGAGGGCTATTTCACAGCTCACAGCTACTACTGCCATATCTATTTAGATATGGCAGTAGTAGAGCTGTGCCGAGCGACACCCCCCCGCCAGACTCGAATTCCGGTCTGGTAAAATCGGGGCAGCAGTCCTTGCCCGCCATGGTTTTGTTCACAGCGTTGATTGCGCATCCATCGCGTTGTTGAAGTTCGGATTTCCCGCGACCGAAGCCACGTTTTCTCTCACCGTCAGTAGCGCGCACGGTGGCAGCAC
>Ga0207932_1000803_pt1 | contig 10747 bp, 9 predicted proteins | sample NGESurdeep092012_FD_184480 | JGI IMG/M metagenome (GOLD analysis project Ga0207932, IMG submission 184480) | Arctic peat soil microbial communities from Barrow, Alaska - NGEE Surface sample 415-2 deep-092012 (SPAdes) | ecosystem: Environmental > Terrestrial > Soil > Wetlands > Peat ...
GCCACCATGGTGCTGACTTGAGTGCGTGTTGCCACCGCATCATCCAATCCGGGCAATGCTGCACACCCTCCAGACAGTACGACGTAATCCACCTCATGGTATTGCGTCGAAGTGAAGAAGAACTGCAAAGCGCGTGCGATCTCGGTCACCACGTTTTCACGGAAAGGCGACAAAACATCGCTCTCATAATTATCCGGCAATCCGCCATTGCGTTTGGCTGACTCAGCCTCTTCGGCAGACAAACCGAACACACTTTGTATCTGCTGTGTCAATTGGTCGCCACCCACCTGCTGGTCTCTCGAATATACCGACTGCCCATTTCGCAATACATTGACGTTCATCACGTTCGAGCCAATGTCTATCAGGGCCACACACTTGTCTACCGCAGCTTCTGGAAGTTGTACTCTGATCTGCTCGAAAGCCATCTCGGCGGCATAGGGTTCGACATCCATGACTACAGTTTTTAGTCCGGCCAACTGGGCAGCTGCGACACGATCCTCGACGTTCGCCTTGCGGGAAGCCGCCAGCAACACTTCCAGTTCATCGGGGTTTTCTGGTGCTATGCCAATCACCTGGAAGTCGAGATTAACCTCTTCCAACGCAAATGGAATGTACTGGTTGGCTTCGGATTCGACTTGATATTCCAGATCCTCTTCGCGAAGACCGCTGGGCAATAATATCTTCTTGGTAATCACCGCTGCCGCGGGCAATGCCATGCTTACGTTCCTGATCCGCGTGCCCATCCGCTTCCAGGCACGCTGCATACATTCAGAAACGGCTTCAAGATTATTGATATTGCCGTCAGTGATGGCATCTTTAGGTAGCAATTCGATTGCATATCGCTCAACAGTGTAGCCACCCTTTTTGGGCAACGCACTCAGCTCGACCATCTTGACTGATGACGCGCTGATATCCAAACCTATCAGAGGCGGTGATTTAGCCCATAAAAAATCCAGCGGGATGTCAAAATTTACTTTAAGCATTGACTGGTTAGCGCTCTATTTGTATAAAGTGGTTTAAATCCTAGCAATAAGCATAAATTGTGTAAAGCTATTTTTAGGGGTTATTTATATCCGCAGAGCCGATATAATTACTCACACAATATCATTGTTAATTATTCTCGGACAACTTCAAATGTCTTTACGTCGCTGGCCCCCCCTTATTCTTGTCATTCTTACCCTGATTTTGCTGCCGACCATATTGCTGGGCTTGGCGGCGATAATAGCTTATCCGACCCTGCCTTCACTGGAGGTTCTGACTGACTATCGTCCCAAAATTCCGCTGCGCATTTATAGCGCGGAAGGCACGCTACTGGGTGAATTCGGTGAGGAACGCCGTGCACTGGTCAAGATATCCGAGGTACCGGATGTAATGAAACATGCCATTCTTGCCGCCGAAGACGATCGGTTTTATGAGCACGGCGGGATAGATTACATGGGCGTGATCCGCGCGGCACTTTCCAATTTCACTGCCGGTACCGTAAAGCAGGGCGCAAGCACAATCACCATGCAAGTGGCACGCAATTTTTTTCTTACCAAGGAAAAAACATGGACCCGCAAATTCAACGAGGTCCTGCTCACCTTCAAGATCGAACACAGCCTGAGCAAAGACGACATCCTGCAGCTCTATATCAACCAGATTTATCTCGGCCAGCGCGCTTATGGCTTTGCCATGGCCTCTCAAGTTTACTTTGGCAAACCTCTTTCACAGGTCACTATTGCCGAAGCAGCCATGCTTGCGGGGCTGCCCAAAGCCCCCTCCGCATATAACCCTGTAGTCAATCCGAAGCGTGCCAAACTGCGCCAGCTTTATGTTCTGCGCCGCATGCATGAATTAAACTACATCAGCGATGAACAATTTCAGCTTGCGCAGCAACAGCCCATCGTGACCGTGCGCGGCGACCAGGAATTCAGTGTCAAGGCAGGCTATCTCGCTGAAATGGTTCGCCAGTCTGTTTATGAAAAATATCAGGACGACACCTACACGCAAGGATTCAAGGTTTACACCACCATACGGCAAAAGGACCAGCTTGCCGCTTATCAAGCCGTCCGGGCGGGTGTGCTGGATTATGACCGTCGCCAGGCCTACCGTGGCCCGGAAGGCTTTGTCGATTTACACGGCGACCTCAGCAACACCGATCAACTGGACGAAGCCCTTCAGGACGCAGACAACAGCGATGACTTAATCCCTGCCGTAGTTCTTGAAGCGTCACCCCAACTGGTTCGTGCATATTGCAAGGGCGGCGAAATTGCCGAGGTCAGCGGGGATGCCCTGCTTTTCGCCCAGGCCGCTTTGAACAAAAAAGTCGCCTTGAACCAGCGTATCAATGTCGGCTCAATCATCCGATTGCACAAAGATGACAAGGGCATATGGCAAATAAGCCAACTCCCTCAAGTAGAGGCTGCCTTCGTCTCCGGCGATCCGCGTACTGGCGCAATTTACTCACTGGTTGGCGGCTTCGATTTTAATCATAACCAGTTCAACCACATCACCCAGGCGTGGCGTCAACCCGGCTCAAGTTTTAAGCCCTTTGTATATTCCGCCGCGCTGGAAAAAGGCTTTACCCCCGCCACCATAATCAATGATGCGCCGTTGATTTTTGATGCGGAACAAACCGGCAACGAGCCTTGGGAACCGAAGAACTACGACGGAAAATTTGAAGGGCCGATGAGCATGCGCGAAGGCCTGATCAAATCAAAAAATCTGGTTTCGATACGCATATTGCAATCCATCACCCCGGAATATGCGCACGATTATATTTCCAGGTTTGGTTTTGATCCCACCAAGTACCCGGCCTATCTGACCATGGCCCTGGGAGCGGGCTCCGTTACACCGATGGAAATGTTGACCGGCTATTCTGTATTTGCCAACGGCGGTTATCTCGTTAACCCCTATTTTATCCAGCGCATCGAAGATGCCCATGGCACCATACTTTACAAGGCAACGCCTGAAGTGCCGGGAAATGGCGCAAAACAGGTCATCGATGTTCGCAACGCCTACACCATGGTCAGCATGCTGCAAGATGTGGTCAAGCATGGTACGGGCATTCATGCCATGCAACTTGGCCGGCAAGACCTGGCCGGCAAGACCGGCACCACAAACGATTCTATTGATGCCTGGTTTTGCGGCTTCCAGCCGACCGTGGTCGGTATCGCCTGGATCGGCTACGATCAACCGCGCAGTCTGGGCGACAGGGAAACCGGCGGGGGAGCAGCGCTGCCTATCTGGATGGGTTACATGGGAAAGGTGCTCAAGGATGTGCCTGAAGCGACTTACACCATGCCGGACAACATGGTTGCAGTACATATCAATGCAAATGGTTATCGTGATGACAATAGTCCGCGGGTCGAATATTTTTATAAAGAGAACGTTCCGCCCGAACGTGCCATGCCCACACCCAGCCAGGAAACAAAACCGACCGACACTGTCAGGGATCAATTGCTCTAACCACTGGCATGAGTAAAGAACGCCTGCCCAGAGAATATTCACATAGACGCGACCTGATGCGCGAGCAACTGGCGCATCAGGCCGCAAAACTGATGGCGGAGGATGGCATCACCGACCACGCCTTTGCCAAACGCAAGGCGGCCCGGCAACTCGGCGCAGCGGACACGCAACACTTGCCCAGCAATCAGGAAGTGGATGACGCCTTGAACATCTATCGCTCGCTCTACCAGCAAGACAGCCATCCCGACGTTCTTTATCAGCTTCGCGAAGAAGCGCTCGCCACCATGCGCCTTCTGGCTGGGTTTCATCCCTACCTGACCGGTTCGGTATTGAACGGGACGGCCGGCGAACAGTCCGATGTCAACCTGATGCTGTTCAGCGACGACGCCAAGGCCGTCCTGTTGTTCCTACTAAAGCACAAAATTGATTTCGAGGATGGAGAATGGAAGATACGTGTCAATGGACGCGAAGAGTCGGTACCGAGCTATACCCTGGCCGGCGAATCCGGTACGCAGATACACATCATCGTCCTGCCGGAAAACGCGCGCCATAGCGGTAGCCGCCATCCCGAGACCCATGCGGATATTGCGGCTGTGGAGGCATTGTTGGCGGGTTGATGATGTAGGTTGGGTGGAGCGTAGCGATACCCAACAAACGAAACACAAACGATGGGTATCGCGTTGCTCAACCCATCCTACCGAGCTACCTGATCGGAATGCAGGGTGCGATAAATGAATCGCTTTGCAGCATTCAGAACCATTAATCCCTTAATGGCTGTTGGTTATTATGCCTGCTCCTTCAGCCAGCGCGCAGCATCCAGCGCGAAGTAGGTCAGTATCCCATCCGCTCCAGCACGCTTGAACGCCAGCAAAGCTTCCAGCACGCATGCCTTTTCGTTCAGCCAGCCGTTCTGGGCGGCCGCCTTGAGCATGGCATATTCGCCGCTGACCTGATAGACGAAAGTCGGCGCCTTGAATTCGTCCTTCACGCGGCGCACGATGTCGAGGTAGGGCATGCCGGGTTTGACCATCACCATGTCGGCGCCTTCCTGCAAGTCGAGACCGACTTCCCAAAGCGCCTCATCGGAGTTTGCCGGATCCATCTGGTAAGTGTATTTATTGCCCGAACCCAGGTTGTCGCTGGATCCGACGGCGTCGCGGAACGGGCCGTAGAAACTGGAGGCATACTTGGCCGAATAAGCCATGATGCGGGTGTGGATGTGCTTGTTGGCATCCAGAGCCGCCCGCACCGCACCGATGCGGCCGTCCATCATGTCGGATGGAGCGACTATGTCGGCACCGGCGGCGGCGTGGACTTGAGCCTGTTGCACCAGCACCGCAACGGTTTCATCATTGAGGACATAGCCGCTGGCGTCGATCAGACCGTCCTGCCCGTGGCTGGTGTAGGGGTCAAGGGCAATGTCGGTCATCACGCCGAGTTCCGGAAAGTTCTTTTTCAGCGCGGCAACCATACGAGGCACGAGGCCATTCGGATTGTAGGCTTCGCGCGCATCCAGACTCTTCAGCGGCGTATCTATCACTGGGAAGATCGCCATCACCGGAATACCCAGCTTGACGCATTGTTCGGCGTCCTTGAGCAGCAGGTCCAGCGTTTTGCGTTGCACCCCGGGCATGGACTTCACATCCTCGAATTTATTGCTGCCTTCCAGCACAAAAACCGGGTAAATGAAATCCGCCGGTGTGAGCACATGCTCACGCATCAGGTCTCGCGAAAAGACATCGTGACGCATACGCCGCATTCGCTTGTGTGGGTATTGTCCTAGTATTTGCATGATTATTCCTACAAAAATTATTTTCTTTGGAACTAATTCAGGAACTGCTTATCTTACTCTGCGAATGATGTGAATCATTCCACGTTTCTCCTCCCTGAGCGTGTGTCTTGACTTTGTTAAGACTTTGCCCCCCGCCTCCCCCTTTGGCCGGGGGCATTTTTTTGCCACAAAACTCAAACCTCGTCGTCATACTGTGTTGCTCTCGAAAAATCTTGCTTGCATACTTTAAGTATGCGGCGCAGCGATTTTCCTCGTGCGCCTTGTCTGGCTTATAACCAGCCACTTGGCTACCGTCCTTTGGTGGCCTAGTGGAATGGCTAGTAGGCTCATCAGAGGTTTGAGTTTTGTCCAGCCGCGAACCACCCTGCAATCACGCCTTCTGCCTCTTCCGTGCCCAGTTTTTTCAAGCTGGAAAATAATTGCACGGAACACTGCGGAAAATGTTCGGCAAGATGGGATTTTACCCGACTCAATGTCAGCGTGGCTTCCTGCCTGCTGAGTTTGTCCGACTTGGTAAGCAGGATATGCACCGGTTTGCCGGTCGGCGCAAACCAATCCAGCATATTCTCATCCAGTTCGGTCAGCGGATGGCGGGAATCCATGATCACCACCAGGCCGCACAACTCATCGCGCGTTTGCAAATATTCACTGAGCAAGCCTTCCCAATGACGTTTGCTTTCGGGCGGCACTTTGGCATATCCGTAACCGGGCAAATCCACCAGAAAATTATTGTTACCCAGGGAAAAATAATTCAGGTGCTGGGTGCGTCCCGGTGTTTTGCTGGTATAGGCCAGACGCACATGATTCGCCAATGTGTTGATCGCGCTCGATTTGCCGGCATTGGAACGCCCGACAAATGCCACTTCCCTGCCGCCATGCTGCGGCAAGTCTTTCAGATGATTGACGGTGGTGTAGAACGCAGCTTGTGAGAACAGCCCCATTATTTCCAGGACTTGAAAATTTTGTCAGCTGCCGCGATGGTCGCCGCGATGTCCTCCCCGGTGTGAGCCGCGGAAACAAAGCCTGCCTCGAAGGCTGACGGCGCGAGATACACCCCTGCCTCCAGCATGGCGTGGAAAAAACGATTGAACGCTTCCTTGTCGCAACTCATCACCTCGGCATAGCTGGTGGGCAAAGCCTTGCTGAAATACAGGCCGAACATGCCGCCGATGGATTGCGCGCAGAACGAAATGCCGTGTTGCCTGGCACTGGCCGACAGACCATCGGTCAACTGCCTGGACAGCTTGGAAAGGTTTTCGTAAAAGCCCTTTGCCTGAATGAGCTTGAGCGTAGCCATTCCTGCCGCCACGGCCACCGGATTGCCGGACAGCGTACCTGCCTGGTACACCGCGCCGAGCGGGGCCAGGCATTGCATGATGTCGCGCCGTCCGCCGAAAGCCGCAGCAGGCAGGCCACCACCCATCACCTTGCCCAGCGTCACCAGATCCGGCTTGATACCGTAATAGCCCTGCGCGCCTTGCAGGCTGATGCGGAAGCCGGTCATCACCTCGTCCAGGATCAGCACCGCACCGTACTTGGTACACAGGCTGCGCAAGGCATTCAGAAACTCCGGCTTGGGCGTGATCAGATTCATGTTTCCCGCCACCGGTTCGACGATCACCGCCGCGATCTCCCTGCCCATATCGGCAAAAGCTTTTTCCAGCCCGGCGGCATCGTTGTAGTCCAGCACCGTGGTGAGAGCGGCGATCTCTGCCGGCACACCGGACGAACTCGGTTGTCCGAACGTCAATGCCCCGGAACCTGCCTTGACCAGCAAACCGTCGGAATGCCCGTGATAACAGCCTTCGAATTTAATGATGCGGCTGCGTCCGGTAAAGCCTCGCGCCAGACGGATTGCCGACATCGTGGCCTCGGTGCCGGAACTCACCAGGCGCACCATTTCCAGGCTCGGCAGCAGCTTGCACAACAGCTCCGCCATTTCCAGTTCGGCCGCCGTCGGCGCACCGAAACCCAAGCCTTGTGCTGCCGCATCCTGCACCGCCTTGACCACGTCGGGATGACAGTGCCCGACGATCATCGGCCCCCATGAACCGACGTAATCGGTATAGCGCTTGCCATCCGCATCCCAAACATAAGCACCCTTGCCACGCTGCAGAAACAGCGGCGTACCGCCGACTGAACGGAACGCGCGTACCGGTGAATTCACCCCACCCGGAATAACTTTTTGTGATTCATCGAAAAGCTGCTGGTTGTGCGAAGTCATGTTCTATCTTTGCTTTCTATCGAACTTGTTTGAGGATAATTCAAATTTGAAAACTGCCGCGCAGCATTCTGGATATCGGCCACGCTGAATACCGCAGAAATCACCGCCAAGGCATTAGCGCCGGCTTCCAGCAACTGCGCGGCATTGCCGACGGTAATACCGCCTATCGCCACCAATGGAACTCCAATTTCGCGGCGTGCCTGCCGCAATAAATCGGGAGATGCCGCCACTGCACCCGGCTTGACTGTCGAAGCAAAGAAGCTGCCAAAGGCCACGTAATCCGCGCCTTGCTGAACCGCCTCACGCCCCAAAGCGGCGCGATTATAGCAAGATACGCCGATCAGCTTAGTCTTGCCCAATACCAGGCGCGCGGCGGCCACGCTGCCATCTTCACCGCCCAGGTGCACGCCGTCGGCCTCTACCTGCTGCGCCAGCACCACATCATCATTGATGACCAGCGGCACAGAAAATTCATGGGTCAGTTCGCGCAATGCACTGGCTTGTTCCAGACGCAATGCCGCGCCAGCGGTCTTGTTGCGATACTGCAACACGCGCGCCCCGCCCAGTAAAGCAAGCCGCGTTTTGCGCAGCAACTCCGCCGTGTCCTGCTCGTCCGGCGTGATCGAGTATAAGCCGCTAATTCGGGCGCTCAGGCTGGGGCTCATCATCCTCTTCACCGCGCGCCCAAAACAATCGATCCGGAATGTGCTGCCCCATGCCGGGACGAAACCCTGCGTTCAAGGTTTGCCAGGTGTATTCCTGCGCCTCCTTTACCGCCTCCGGCACGGCCACACCCTGCGCCATCAGCGCCGCAATCGCAGAGGCAAGGGTGCAGCCTGAGCCGTGATAGATTCCCGGCAAGCGCGCCCAGCTATCGCTGCTGACGACTCCAAGTTCACTGTATAAAGTGTTGGTGACCTTGGGCGTTTGTTCATGGGTACCGGTGATCAGCACATACTCGCAACCCATGCGCAATATGCGCTTGGCGCATTCCTCAAGTGTCGGGTCGTCCTCTTCATTGTCTTCGTCCAGCGCGAGACGCCGTGCCTCCATGCTGTTCGGCGTGATGATTGTAGTCTGCGGGATCAACAGTTCGCGCATCGCATCCAGCATGTCTTCATTTGCCAATTCGTCGCCGCGTCCCGATGCCAGCACCGGATCCAGCACCAGCGGAATATCGGGGTAGTCCGCCAATACCTCGGCAATCGCCGCGATGTTTTCCACGCTGCCGAGCAGGCCGATCTTGAATGCCGCAACCGGCACATCCTCCAGCATTGCGCGCGCCTGATCCACCACCCATTCCGGATCGATAGGCAGCACATCATCCACCCCGCTGGTGTCCTGCACGGTAATTGCCGTAACTACCGACAACGGGTGGCAGCCCATGCTGGAAATGGTTAACAGGTCAGCCTGCAAGCCCGCACCCCCGCTGGGATCGGATGCGGCAAAAGTCATTACTAACGGGAACGATTCAGACATGATCTAGGCTACGGGTAATATACGCGACATATTCGCATTTTACCCTATATGATAGCGTCTACCGAACACAATGATAATTTAGATTTGGAGGAAACAGGATGCGCATACTTCACACCATGCTGCGCGTAGTCGATCTGGAGAAATCACTCGCGTTTTATACCGGCGTACTCGGCATGAAATTGCTGCGCCGCACCGACTATCCGGACGGAAAATTCACCCTCGCTTTTGTCGGCTACACCGACGAAGATCGCGGTGCGGTGATCGAACTCACGCACAACTGGGGCACGGAAAAATATGAACTCGGCAACGCCTACGGCCACATCGCCGTTGAAGTTGAAGATGCCTACGCCGCCTGCGAAAACATCAAACAACGCGGTGGAAAGGTGGTACGCGAAGCCGGCAAAATGAAACACGGCAGCACGGTGATTGCGTTTGTCGACGATCCGGATGGGTACAAGATCGAATTGATCCAGAAGAAACCCGGCTAGCCGCCCGCCTGTCGCTCATTCAGGTAATTCGCCACCCTGATAAAATCTGCCACCGCCAGATTCTCGGCGCGCAACTGGGCATTGATACCCAACTTTTCGAAATCCTGCTCGCTCAAATAACCCTTGAGCGTGTTGCGCAATGTCTTGCGGCGTTGCCCGAATGCAGTCCTGACGATCGCGGCAAACAATTTTTCATTGCGCACCTCAATCTCGCCGGCAGGCAGGGGAATCATGCGAACGATGGCGGAATCCACCTTGGGCGCGGGGCGAAAAGATTCGGGTGGCACGTCGAGCAACTTTTCCATCCGGAAGCGGTATTGCAACATCACCGACAGTCTCCCGTATGCGGGTGTGGAAGGCTCGGCCACCATGCGTTCGACCACTTCATTTTGCAGCATGAAATGCATGTCGAGTATGCGCCCGGCATAGGTGGCAAAGTGGAACAGCAACGGCGAGGAAATGTTGTAGGGCAGGTTGCCGACGATGCGCAACGGTGCGGGTAGCGTCGCGATATCAAATTTCAGGGCGTCTCCTGCGTGGATAGTCAGTTTTGATTTCAGATTATCCTGGGGATAGTCTTGCTGCAGTCGCGCGATGATGTCGCGGTCGATCTCCACCACATGCAGGTGATCTAATTTTTTCAACAATGGGCGGGTCAGCGCGCCCAGGCCCGGCCCGATTTCGACCATATTGTCTTCCGGTTCGGGGCGGATCGCAGAAATGATGTCGCCGATGATCTGCTCATCGACGAGAAAATTCTGGCCAAAACGCTTCTTGGCTTGATGGCTCATCGCGACTGCCTGCAATAACGTTTCGGCGCAGGCTCATACGCACAGCGTGTGATGCCGTAGCCAAAACGCACCCCCGCTTGATAGCTCATACGGGTGTCCTGGCGGGACGTTTCGGCGCAGGTTCATACGCGTAGCGTGTGATACCGCAGCCAAAATTTTTCTTGGCCTTATGCACGATGCATTTGTTCGTACTGCACCATCTGGGCGGCGACCCTGATCGCTTCCAGCAGACTGCCACTGTCGGCTTTGCCGGTCCCCGCGAGGTCGAGTGCGGTGCCATGGTCCACCGAGGTGCGAATGATGGGCATGCCTAGCGTGACGTTCACGCCCTGCCCGAAGCTGGCGTGTTTCAGCACCGGCAGACCCTGATCGTGATACATGGCAAGCACGCAGTCGCACTGCGCCAGTTTGTGCGGAGTGAACAAGGTGTCGGCAGGCAGTGGAGCACTGACGTTCATACCCCCGGCGCGCAATTTGTCCAGCACAGGAATCATCACCTCGATTTCTTCACGCCCCAGATATCCGC
>Ga0207932_1000804_pt1 | contig 10747 bp, 6 predicted proteins | sample NGESurdeep092012_FD_184480 | JGI IMG/M metagenome (GOLD analysis project Ga0207932, IMG submission 184480) | Arctic peat soil microbial communities from Barrow, Alaska - NGEE Surface sample 415-2 deep-092012 (SPAdes) | ecosystem: Environmental > Terrestrial > Soil > Wetlands > Peat ...
ACATTCTCACGTGGGCGGTGTTCGTCGACGCCGGAGCGGTGTGGAACGCCGGCACGGCCGGCGAGAGCATCGGCCTGAGCTCGCTGCGCTGGACGCCGGGATTCGGCGCGCGCATTCGCACACAGGTCGGCGTGCTGCGCATGGATCTGGCGTACAACCCGTATCAGCACCCGCCCGGCGCCGCGTACTTCGATACGCCCGTTGCCGCGGGCGGGGCGCTCTACTGCGTGAGCCCGAACAACACCCTGCGCGTGACGTCGGTGTTGGTGAACGGCGTCGGCGTCGTGCAGCAGGCCGCCGGCGCCTGCCCCGGCACGTACCAGCCGCCGCTGCAGACATCCTGGTTCCGGCGCCTCACGTTCGTGCTTACGCTCGGCGAGGCGTTCTAGGCCATGGGACGCCGACGGCTCGTCGTCCTGCTGAGCGCGATCACGATGATGCTGATCGGCGCGGGAATCATCGGCGCCCTCGTGGCGGCCACGCAGAGTGACGGCGGGCGCGAGTGGATCCGCACGCAGCTGGTGCGGCAGGTCGCGCGCGGCGTGCACGGGCGGCTCTTCGTCGGGAAGCTGTCGGGTTCGTTTCTCACGGATTTCGAAGTCGACTCGCTCGCGCTCATCGGGCCCGACGACTCGGTGTTCATCGCGACGGGATCGACGCACATCACGTACGATCCGCGCGACCTGCTCGACGGGCGGATCATCGTGCGCTCGGTGGAGCTGCAGCACCCGTTCTTCGTGATCCGAAAGGAGAACGACGGCGTCTGGAATTACGACAGGGTCTTTCCGCCGACGGGCGCGCAGCCGAAAGGTCCGCCGCCGTCGCGCAGCGCGTTCGGCGCGATCGTGCAGCTCCGAAACGTTCGCATCCGGGGGCTGCATTTTCAGCTGACCCTGCCGTGGGCGCCGGATGACTCGCTCAAGGGTGCGCGGCGCGACAGCGCGATCGTCCGCAATCTCGCCGCGAAGGATCAGGAGATTCGTGCCGTCGTGGTAAAGGGGAAGCGCGGCTACCAGCGCACGTTGCGCTGGACCGAAGGGAATTTCACCTTCAACCGCATCCGGTTGCGCGAACCCGACAAGCCGGGCATGCAGTTCGACATCGCACGCCTTGACGTCAACGAGCATTCGCCGCCGTTCGACGTGCGCAACATGCGCGGAATCGTGCTCTTGCGCGGTGACTCGCTCCGGATGGACATCCGGCACCTCGAGCTGCCCGGCTCGGTCGCGCGCGGGTCGGGTTGGCTCGAGTGGGCCGGCAAGCGCGGCGTGCAGTTCGACCTGCGCATCCTGAGCGATTCGGTTTCTCTCGGGGACGTGTCGTGGATCGCACCGGTGATTCCGAAGACCGGTGGCGGCTCGATGGAACTGCGGATCAGGTCGGATCGCGACCCGCGCCTGCTCAACTACGTCATCTCGAAGATGGACCTGCGAACGAACGCCTCGCACCTGAAAGGCGCGATGACGTTCGCCGTCGGCGGGCCGGTGCTGATCCTGAAGGACATGGACGTCGAGGCGATGCCGTTCGACTTCGCACTGATCGAGACGATGAATGGCGGCAAGTTTCCGCAGCCGTGGAACGGCTCGTTCACCGGCACCGCGCGCGCGCGCGGAGGCCCCGTAAACCATTTCATGGTGGACGAGCTGCGGCTCACGTACACGGACCGCAACGTGGCCGGCGCCACCTCGGAGTTCGCCGGCCGCGGCGAGCTCGACATCCTCAATCCGGCCAGCGCGACTTTCCACGGATTCCGCCTCGAACTCACGCGATTCGATCTGCGCACCGCGCAATTCCTGAGCGAAGGATTTCCGCGCCTCAACGGAGTGATCTCCGGCGAGGCGACGCTCGACTCCATCTGGACCGACGTGCGATTCCGGGATGCCGACATCACGCACCGCGACGGCGACAGCACGCCGCCGTCGCACTTCAAGGGCGACGGACGCCTCTCGACCGGCGGCGCGAACGTCGGATTCGAAGTCGCCGTCGCGGCGCTGCCGATCTCGTTCAGCACGATCGCGCGCTCGTATCCGGGCCTGCCGATCCGCGGCGAGTACACCGGACCGCTGCGCCTGCAGGGCGACATCACCGACTTCAGTGCGACGGCGGATCTCGTCGGCGAGGCGGGCCGCCTGCAGCTCGAGGGGCAGTTCGACGCCGCGTCGCCCGGATATCGCGTATCATCGCGCGGATCTGTCGGGGCGCTCGACCTGCAGCGAGCGCTCTCCAGTCCGGGCGCGCCGTCGACGAGCATCAACGGCCGCTTCGTGACGTCGCTGGAATTCGATTCGCTGCCGAACATGATGGGCGAGGCGCAGTTCTTCGTCGACCGGTCGCTGATCGGCGGCATGCGCGTGTACGACGGCCTGGCGTCGCTGCGATTCGTCGGCGGCGCGATGCGGGTGGACACGCTCCGCGTCGAATCGGCGAGCGGCACGCTCACGGCGCACGGCGGCCTCGGGCTCGCCGCGACGCAAAGCGACTCGTTGCTCTTTCATATCGACGTGGACTCGCTCGGCGGACTGCGGCAGTATCTCGTGAAGGCGCGCGCCGCCGGTGATTCGGCGGCCCGCCCTGATACCGGCGCCACGGCGCTCGCCGATTCGCTCGCTGGTTCGATCAGCGCGAACGGGACGGTCTCCGGCAGCCTCTCGAAGCTCGCGGTGCGGGCCACGGCGACGGGCACGCAACTGCGCATCGGCACACTCACCGCGAGGCAGGCGACGCTGACCGCGAACGTCGGCGCGCTTCCGGATTCTGCGACCGGATTCTTCACGTTCGCGTTCGACACGCTGCGCGTCGGGACTCTCGCCTACTCCCGTCTGTCCGGGAGCGACAGCCTGATGTCGCGCGACCGTCAGCGGGTGTCGCTCTCCGCGAAGTCCGCGCTCGACTCGGCTCACGCGAGCGCGGAACTCTCCTTTCGCGGTGACACCATCGCCGCTCGCGTGGACAGTCTCTCGATACAGACGTCGACCGACTCGTGGTTCCTGCGGCGCCGGTCGCAGATCGAGTTCGTGAAGGGCGCGCTCGTCGTGGACTCGATCGCGCTGAGCTCACGGACCGGCGGCTCGATCGCGCTGAGCGGCAAAACGACGGCGGACTCCGCGGTGTCGCTCGCTATCCGCACCGACTCCGTCCCGCTGGCCGACATCGGCGAGATGATGCAGATAGAGAGTCCGTTCGAGGGAACGGCATCGCTGAGCGCCGACCTCTCCGGGACGCGCGAGAATCCCGTGCTGAAGTTCGACGGCACGTTGCGCCACGGCGTGCTGCTCGGCCTTCGGCTCGACGAGCTCCGCGCGACCGGGGACTACGCCAGCCGGCGCCTCTCGACATCGCTCCTGTACTCACGCCTCGGACTGCCGGCGATACACGGCACCGCCAAGCTTCCCGTAAATCTCGCACTCAGCGCCACCGGATCGCGGCTGGTCGAGGAGCCGATCGTCGCCAGCATCCACACCGACAGCGGGGGCATGGCGATCGTCGCCGCGCTCTCGAAATCGGTGACGAAAGCGAGCGGATCGCTCGCGCTCGACCTCGACGTGACCGGCACCTGGAAACATCCGCTCCTCAACGGTGCGCTCGTCGTGCACGAAGGCGAGCTCTCGGTCGAGCCGCTCGGCGCCGTGCACCTCACGGCGCTCGAGGCCGACATCGGGTTCCACGGCGACAGCATCGTGGGGCGCGTCACGGCGCACAGCGGAAAGACCAAGCCCGCGACCGGCGAGCTCTCGGGCTCCGTGGGGATTCGCGACATCCAGAAGCCGACGTACGATCTCAAGCTGTCGGCTCAGAGCTTCAACGTGATCGACAAGGCGAAATTCGCCACGCTCGATCTCACCGGAAACCTGGGCCTCACGGGGAGCAGCGATGCGGCGACGCTCACCGGCGCGCTCACCGTCGACCGCGGCATCATCTCGATCCCCGACCTTCAGAGCAAGCACCTGATCTCGCTCGACGATCCCGAGTTCTACAAAGTCGTGGACACGTCGGCGTTCGAGGACCGCCGCCTGTTGCCCGCGCCGCCGGCATCGATCATCACCAGCCTCACGGTCGACAACCTGACCGTCCAGATGGGGAAGTCCGTCTTTCTGAAATCCTCGGAGGCGAACATCAACCTCGGCGGCGAGGTGACGATCACGAGCCGGGTTTCGCAGACGGGGCGAACCGCCGGACGGGTGCAGCTCGCGCTCGATGGCACGCTGCAGACCGTGCGGGGCACGTATCGCCTGAGCCTCGCGCCGGGCGTCTCGCGTGCGTTCAACGTCGAGAACGGCGAAGTGCGCTTCTTTGGCGACCAGGACCTCAACGCCGAACTCAACGTCAACGCGCTGTACACCGTGCGGCAGTCGAGCCAGCAAGGCGCGCGCCAGGACGTGCGTGTGCGCGTGCACCTCGGCGGCACGCTCAACGCGCCGATCGTTTCCCTCTCGAGCCCGGATTCACAGCGCGTCTCGAGCGCGGACCTCGTGAGCTATCTCGCGACGGGCCAGCCCAGCAATCAGATCGGCGGAGCGAGCGGCGACTATACCTCGACCGCGATCAACGTCTTCCTGAATTCCGGATTTCAGATCAACACGGGTTTTTGCGACGACGCGCAGTTCAGCGCGGGCGGATTCGACCCCTCGGGACGCATCCGCGATGTCAGCGGCGGCATTCTCTCGGGTGCGCGAATCAACTGCGCGCGGCAGTTCGGCGACAAGGTGGTCGTCCGTCTCGACTACGGTTTGTGTCAGGTGGGCCAGCTCGTCGGCGGCGGCACGGGAACGAGCGATCCGCTCACGTTTGCCGACGCGATCGGTGTCAAGGTCGATTACCAGCTCACCTCCGTGCTGACGCTGTCCGGCGGCATCGAACCGCCCACCAGCGCGGTGCTCTGCACGCGCGACGCCAGCGCGCGCGGCTTCGCACCTACTCCCCGGCAATTCGGCGTGGACCTGTTCCGGGTCTGGCGATTCTGAACATGCGCGACGCGATGCGCTCCAGCGCCCTCGAGCGGCTGCAGCAACTCCAGGAGGTGAGCGCGGCGCTGTCCCGCTCGCTCGACCGCGACGACGTCGAGCGCGAGCTGGCGCGTCACGTCGCCCGCATGATCGCGTGCACGGGCGTCGTGGTTGCGCGCTCGGCCGATCACGACGGCGCGACGTCCGTCGTGCTGCACTGGCGCGAGGGCGCCGAGCAGGACGTCGAGAGCGCGGCGCTCGTGCTCGACGCCGTCGCCGAAGCTTCGCGCACCGGCCTCGTGGCGCGGACGGGGCCCGAGAATCCTCCGCCCGGCACGCACGCCCGACGCCGGCCGCGCGCGGCGCCGTCGGTGCTGGCCGTCCCGCTGCGGGTGGGCTACAAGCTCGCCGGCGTGCTCGCGGTGTACGGCGACGAGGCGTCCGCGTTCGGCAGCGAGGAAGAGGAACTCCTGGGTACCCTGGGCACGACGGCCGCCACGGCGCTGGTGAACGCGAGCCTCTTCGCGGAGAGCCTGCGCGACAAGCGGCAGAGCGAGGCGCTCGCCGCGCTGGCGGCGTCTCTCGGCCTTTCGCTCAAGCCGGCGGAGGTCCTTCGCCTCTCGCTCAGGCACGCGGCCGCGATTCTCGGGGCCGAGGGCGCGGTCGTCGCGCTGCGTCGCGGCGAGTTCCTGCACATCGTCGCGGCGCCGCTGCTCACGCCCGACGGCCCGATCGGCGTGCTGAGCGTGGCGAACCGCAAGGCCGACTTCACCGACGACGATGCCCGCGTGCTCGAGCGCCTCGCGGCGCAGGTCGCGCGCTCTACGCCGTGCTGCTCCGCGAGGCGCGCGAGATCGACGAGAACGATCCGCTCGGGGCCGCGATCATCCGCCGCGAGGTGGGCCGCGGCACCATCCGCCAGCCGTGGACCGGAAAGGTGTTCGACATCGTCGCCTCGCCGCATCCGGCCGGCGGCGCGGTGGTGACGGTCGACGACGTGACGGGATTCCACGCGCTCGCCGAACGTTACCGCCTCGTGGTGGAGTCCACGACGGACGCGATTCTGATCACCGCGCGAGACGGCTCGATCGAATACGCGAACGACGCGGCGGCCGCGCTGTTCGCGTCTCCGGGTGCGCTGGCCGGCGTGCCGCTCGCGTCGTTCGTGCCGCCGTCGATGATGAAGGAATTCGAGGGTCATGTTTCGCGGGCCCTCCTCGGCGAAGCCATGCGCTTCAACGGCTCCGTGATGCGGGGCGACGGCGAGGAGCGGCGCGTGTCCATGAGCCTTGCGCCGATTCGAGGCGGGGGACCCGTGACGGGACTGGTCGCGTCGCTCCGCGACGTGAGCGACGAGACCCGCGCGCGCGACGAGGCCGCGGCCGCCAACGCGCGCTACCGGAATCTCGTCGAGGTCGCCTCCGACGCGATCTACACGCTCGACGGCAAGGGCATCTTCACCGCGGCGAACCTGGCGACCGAGACGCTGCTCGGGATCGCGCGCGATGCGCTGCTGGGGCGGAGCATCGTGCCGTTCATCGAGCCCGCGGAGACGGCCGGGCTCCGCGCGTTCTTCACCGCGGCGCTCGTCGGCGAGTCGCAGCGCTACGAATGCCACGTGGTGCGGCCCGACGGCACGCGACGGCTCGTGTCCGTCTCGAACACGCCGATCAAGCGCGGTGCGCGCGTCATTGGGGTGCTCTGCGTGGCGCGCGACGTCACGGACGACCGGGCGCGGGCCGCCGCGCTCGAGCGCGCGGAGGCGCGCTACACCCGGCTCGTCGAGTCCGCCGAAGACGCGATCTGCACCGCCGACGAAGAGGGGAACTTCACCTCGGTCAATCGCGCGCTCGAACACGTGATGGGCCGCAATCGCGAGGCGCTGCTCGGCACGCACTTCACGGAGCTGGTCCACGCCGACGAGCGCGGCGAGCTCTGGCTGATGTTCGTCGCCTCGCTCGAGGGGCAGCGCGAGCGCCGCGAGATGCACTTCACGCGGGCGGACGGCGTCGAGCGTGTGGCGACGGTCATCACCGCGCCCATCTATGAACACGGTCAGGTGAGCGCCGTGTTGGCCATTCTCCGCGATGTGACCGACGAGCGCATGCTGCTCGAGCAAGTCGTGCGGAGCGAGAAGCTCGCGGCGCTCGGCGAACTCGTCGGAGGAGTGGCGCACGAGGTGAACTCGCCGCTCACCGGGATTCTCGCGTTCGGCCAGATCCTCCAGCTGGAGTCCACGGCCAGCGAAGAATCGCGGCGGGCCGCGGACACCATCGTGAGCGAAGCCAAGCGGGCCGCCCGCATCGTCGGAAAGCTGCTGACCTTCGCCCGGCAGAATCCGCCGGAGAAGATGCGCACCGAGCTGAACCAGGTGCTGCAGGATACCATTGAACTGCGGCGTTATCCGCTGAAGATGCAACAGATCGCGCTCGTGGTAGAATTCGCCGAGGACCTTCCGGCCACGTGGGCGGATCCGTTCCAGCTCCAGCAAGTCTTCATCAACCTTCTGTCAAATGCCGAGCAGGCGCTGGCCTCCAGTTCGGGGGAGCGTCGCATCACGGTTCGCACCGAGCTGCGCGCCGAGTCGCTGGTGACGACCATCGCCGATACCGGCCCAGGCATTGCGCCTGAGCATCTGCCACACATTTTCAATCCGTTCTACACGACGAAGCCCCGGGGCGTCGGCACCGGGCTCGGGCTCTCGATCAGCTTCGGCATCGTGCGCGAGCACGGTGGCACGCTGCAGCTGGTATCGGAAGCCGGAAAGGGTGCCGCGTTCGAAGTTATGTTGCCGGTCATGACGCCCCCCTCTCAAAGCGGCGAGTAGCAGATGGCGAGCATTCTCATCATTGACGACGAAGTCGCGATCGCCTCGGCGTTCGCCATGTTCTTCCGCCACGACGGCGCGCACGTCGTCACCGAGGCGCATACGGGGACGGAAGGGATCGAGGCGTACAAGCGCGTGCGGCCCGACTTGGTGCTGCTCGACGTGCGCCTGCCCGACATGACGGGTTTCGACGTGCTCTCGAAGATTCGCGATGACAACCCGGTCGTCATCATGGTCACGGCGTATGGCGACGTGCCGATGGCCGTGGACGCGCTGCACCGCGGCGCCGAGAATTTCCTCACGAAGCCGGTGGACTTGAGCCACCTGGCCGCGGCCGCCGAGCGCGCGCTCGAGAAGGCGTCGCTCCGCCGCATGAACCGGTATCTCTCGGATCGGCGTGGCAGCGGAGCGGACCTGCTTCTCGGGTCGTCCGCGGCGATGCGCGAGCTTTCCGCGCAGATCTCGCTGCTCGCCGCGAGCGACCGCACCACGGCGCTCATCGTCGGCGAGAGCGGATCGGGAAAGGGCCGCGTGGCGGAGCTCGTGCACGCGCAGAGCCCGCGCTCGGCGAAGCCGTTCGTGCAGGTGAACTGTGCCGCGCTCACGGCCGAGTCGCTCGACTCGGAATTGTTCGGCGTCGAGTCGTCGACCGACGGAACGGGCGGGCCCACCAAGCGCGGCCTCTTCGAGATCGCCGACGGCGGCACGCTCTTCCTCGACGAGATCGGCGATCTCGGCTCGCACCTGCAGCCCAAGCTGCTGCGCGTGCTCGAGGGCAAGGGATTCCGCCGCCACGGCGGCACGACCGAGATCACGCCGAACGTCCGCGTGATCGCAGCCACGAGCAAGGATCTCGTGAACGAGGTGACCACGGGGCGGTTCCGCGAGGACCTGTACTACCGGCTGTCGGTCATGCCGATCAACCTGCCGCCGCTCCGGGCGCGCTCGCGCGAGGATCTCGTGGAACTCGCCGCCCACCTGCTCGACGAACTCTCGCCCTCGGTGTCCGGCGCGCCGACGATGATCGGCGATGACGCGCTCGACGCGATCCTGCGCTATGCGTGGCCGGGAAACATCCGCGAGCTGCGCAACGTGCTCGAGCGCGCGATGCTGATGGCGCGCGGTCAGCCGACGATCGAGCTGACCCACCTCCCGCGCGAGGTGCAGGGCGCGAGCGGCGCGGATGTCGCGCACCACGTGCCGCGCTCGCTCGCCGAAGTGGAGAAGGCGCACATCGATCGCACGCTGAAGGCCAACGCCCACAACAGGACGCACGCGGCGAAGGAACTCGGCATCTCGCGTGCGACGCTCATCAAGAAGATCAAGGAATACAACCTTCTCGACAAGCCACGTTCGTGATGCTCCAGACCGGAGGCGCCAGTGACTGAAACGGACGCGATGCAGTGCAGGGCCTGCGGCCGCATCGAGCGGGCGTCGGAGGGCTATCCCTGCCGCGGCTGCGGCACGTTCATCTGCGTGATCTGCAACCTGCGCGGCGTGGTGTTCTGCAGGGAGTGCGCGGCACAGGGACTCGCGGCCGACCCGCCCCCCGCGTGAATCCGAACGCGCAACTCGACAGCTATGGATTCGGCATCGCGGTCGGACACGCGACCGATGCCGCCGGCGGAACGGGCCTCACGGTGGTGCGCGGCGTCGATGCGCCGCTGAGGGCGTCCGCGCACGTGCTGGGACGCGCCACCGGTTCACGCGAGCTCGCGCTGCTGGATCCGTCGGCGCACGTCGATCGCGTCGATGCCATCATGCTCACGGGCGGCTCCGCGTACGGACTCGATGCGGCCGCGGGCGTGATGCGCTGGATGGAAGAGCGCGGACGCGGCTACCCGGTGCCGGGCGGCGTCGTGCCCATCGTGGCTGCCGCGGTGCTCTTCGATCTCGCGCCGCTCGGCCGGTTCGACGCGCGGCCGACGCCGGAAATGGCGTACCGCGCCTGCGACGACGCGAAGACCGACCGGATCGAGGAGGGAAGCGTGGGCGCCGGGACGGGGTGCACGGTCGGAAAGGCCGCGGGCGCCGCGCGTGCGATGAAGGGGGGGATCGGCGTCGGCGTCGCCGGAATCGGAGGACCGAACAGGGTCATGGCGGCGGCGTTGGTTGCCGTGAACGCGTTCGGGCACGTGCGCGACACGGACGGCACGATCATCGCCGGCCCGCGCAACGCGAACGGCGTGCCGTCGGACACCGAACGCGCGATTATCACCGGCGTGTCGAGCGGAGGATTCGAGGCGGGCGCGAACACGACGCTCGCCGTCGTGGCGCTCAACATCGCGCTGAGCAAGCTCGAGTTGCAGCAGGTCGCGCGCGCGGCGGGCGCCGCATGCTACCGGCGCATCGGACCCGCGGGAACGAGTTTCGACGGCGACGTGATCTTCGCGGTGTCGCCGATGGAAGGCCGTCAGGGACGGCTCCTGCAGGCGGAAGTTGCGGCGGTGTCGGCGCTCGAAGAGGCGATCGTGCGGGCGGTGCGGATGGCTCGCGGCAGAGAGGGAGTGCCGGGGCTCGCTGACGGCTGAACAGCAGGGGCGAGTGGCGAGACCAGTGGGGAGTGGCGAGGGTGAGTGGGGAGTAGGGAGAACCGAGCGGCGAGTGGCAAGTGGCAAGTGGCAAGTGGCAAGCAGTAGCGAGGTGGGAGACACGGAAAAAGCGGCGAGACTCGATGTCTCGCCGCTGCTCATTTCTCGGTTAGCCGGTCGTGTGTCTCCCCACTCCCCGCTCGTCACTCGGTTCTCCCCACTTCCCACTCACCCTTGCCACTCCCCACTGGTCTTGCCACTCGCCCCTAATCTGTCAGCTGACGAGCCCGCTGAGCGGCGCAACGGGCGCCCCCACCCTCACGTGCAGGAAGATCTCCGCCCGCAGCTCGCCGTCGAGTTCCACGCGCATCGTGTGCGCGCCGGCATGCTGCAGCGGAAGGTCGATCGCCGCGATCACCGGAATGTCGAGTTCGTACGATCCCGGC
>Ga0207932_1000805_pt1 | contig 10745 bp, 17 predicted proteins | sample NGESurdeep092012_FD_184480 | JGI IMG/M metagenome (GOLD analysis project Ga0207932, IMG submission 184480) | Arctic peat soil microbial communities from Barrow, Alaska - NGEE Surface sample 415-2 deep-092012 (SPAdes) | ecosystem: Environmental > Terrestrial > Soil > Wetlands > Peat ...
TTCCTGCATTTTGCCGCGCGGTGGCGACCTCGGCCTACGCGCCGGACTGGGTGACGTGGTCACCGCCGCCGTGAAAGAGGCAGCTCCCGATTCGGCGATCAAAAAGGGCAAAGTGGTGCGCTGCGTGATCGTCCGCATGCGCAAGGAGACGCGGCGCAAGGACGGAACGTACATTCGTTTCGATTCCAACGCGGCAGTGTTGATTAACGATGTGGGCGAGCCGGTGGGTACGCGCGTGTTCGGGCCGGTGGCCAGGGAACTGCGCGAGAAGAAGTTCATGAAGATCGTTTCGCTGGCGCCCGAGGTAATCTGATGGCAATCGCAAAACGGAAACCGGCCGAGCCGGTGCGGGTAGATATCAAGAAAGAAGACACAGTCAAGGTCATTACCGGCCGTGACAAGGGCAAGCAGGGCCGTGTGCTCTCGGTGAACCGCGACACGGGCAAGGTCCTGGTGGAGCACGTGATGATGATCAAACGTCACACGCGTCCCAACCCGGGCAAGCAGATCAAGGGCGGCATCGCCGAGCGCGAGAGCCCGATCCAGGCATCCAACGTCATGTTGGTGTGCCCGGGCTGCCACAAGGCGGTACGGGTGGCCCACCACATCGAGAATGTAGCCGGCGGCAAGGCCCGCCGCACGCGCGTGTGCCGCAAATGCGGCCAGACGCTCGACAGGAAGTGAGGATTTCATGGCAGCGCGTTTGAAAGAGAAATATCAGAAGACCGTGGTCCCGGTGCTGAGCAAAGAGTTCAGCTACAAGAACGTGATGGCGGTCCCGAAGCTCGACAAGATCACGGTCAATATCGGGATGGGCGAAGCCACGCAGAACGCCAAGCTGATGGATGGCGCGGTCAACGAACTGACGCAGATCGCAGGGCAAAAGCCGGTGATCACCAAGGCGACGAAATCCATCGCCCAGTTCAAGTTGCGCGAAGGCCAGTCGATCGGCTGCATGGTGACGCTGCGCGGCGACCGGATGTACGAATTTTTCGACCGGCTGGTAAACGTGGCGCTGCCCCGCGTCCGCGATTTCCGCGGGTTGAGCACCAAGAGCTTTGACGGGCGGGGGAATTACACGTTGGGCATCAAAGACCAGTTGATTTTCCCCGAGATCGATTACGCCAAGGTGGACAAGACCAAGGGAATGAACATTTCCATCACCACCACGGCCCGCACCGATGCGGAGGGCCTGGCGCTGTTGAAGCAAATGGGCATGCCGTTCCGGGCTGCGTAAGGAGAAGGATTAAGAGATGGCCACAACCGCAAAAATTGCGAAAGACGTAAAGCTGGAAAAGGCCCGCAAGGCCAAAACGCCCAAACTTCAGTGCCGCCACCGGAACCGCTGCTGGCGTTGTGGAAGGCCTCGGGCGTTCCTGCGGAAGTTCGGAATTTGCCGCCTCTGCTTCCGCAAGCTCGCCCTCAATGGCGAGATTCCGGGTGTGACCAAGGCTAGCTGGTAGGAAGTGAAGTAGGAGAACTATGACGAGCGATCCAATTGCCGACATGCTGACTCGCGTTCGCAACGCGATCCAGGCCCGCCACCCGAAGGTGGACGTGCCGGCCTCCAAGCTGAAAGCGGAAATCGCGCGCATTCTGAAAGAGGAAGGCTACATTACCAATTTCAAGGTGGCGGAAGAAGGCGCGAAGAAGACCATCAAGATCTATTTGAAGTACGGCGGCAATAACTCGCCGGTGATCTCGGCGATCGAGCGCGTTTCGCGCCCGGGCTGCCGGGTGTATGTCGGGCAGACGGACATCCCGCGCGTATTGGGCGGCCTCGGAATCAACATTCTGACGACGCCGAGGGGCGTGATGACGGGCCGCGACGCGCACAAGGAGCACCTGGGCGGAGAAATTCTCTGCCGTGTGTGGTGAGGTTACCGAACTATGTCGAGAATTGGTAAGAAGCCGATCCCGCTGCCGAGCGGCGTGAAAATCACGGTCGGCGAGCAACTGGAAGTCACCGGCCCGAAGGGCAAGTTGATGGTGCCGATACCGGACGGCATCACTTTTCAGCAGGCCGATGGCAAGCTGGAAGTGAAGCGGTCGGGCGACGAGCATGCGGCGCTCCACGGGCTGACCCGGGCGTTGGCGGCGAATGCGGTGCAAGGCGTGAGCGGCGGGTTCGTGCGCGAACTGGACATCGTCGGCATCGGCTATCGCGCCGACGTCAAGGGTAAAATCGTGACGTTCACGCTGGGCTACTCTCATCCCATCGAGATGCTGCTGCCCGACGGCGTGGATCTGAAGATCGACAAACAGACGCACCTGGTGCTGAGCGGGCATGACCGCCAGTTGTTGGGCCAGGTGGCGGCGAACATGCGGGCGCTCCGCAAGCCGGATCCCTACAAGAACAAGGGCGTCCGCTACACCGGCGAGGCGTTGCGCAAGAAGGTCGGTAAGACCGGGGCGAGTGCCAAATGATTAAAAAGCCTGAAAAGAAAGAAATTCGCAGCCGCATTCATAAGCGCATCCGGCGCAAGCTGTCGGGGACCGCGGCGCGCCCGCGACTGGCGGTGTTCCGCAGCGAGGCGCACATCTACGCGCAGGTCATCGACGACGTGGCCGGCGCCACGGTGGTTTCCGCCTCGACCGTGGATAAGGTCGACAAGGGTGATAAGGGCGGGAAGACGAAGGGCGGCAACGTGGCGGCGGCCAAGGCGATTGGCAAGCTGGTGGCGGAGCGGGCCAAGGAAAAGGGCATCAAGAGCGTGGTCTTCGATCGCGGCGGCTATCAGTATCACGGGCGCGTGAAGGCGCTGGCGGATGCGGCGCGCGAAGCGGGACTGGAGTTTTAATTCATGGCTACGATAGTGAAACGCATCGACCCGGCGACGCTGAATCTCAAAGAGCAGGTGGTGGCGATCAACCGCGTCACCAAAGTGGTGAAGGGCGGCAAGAACCTGAGCTTCTCGGCGCTGGTGGTGATCGGCGATCCGCAGGCGAAGGTGGTGGGCTACGGGGTCGGCAAGGCCAAGGAAGTGCCGAGCGCGATCCGCAAGGGAATCGAAGCCGCCAAGAAGAACCTGCGCAAAGTCCACGTATTGGAAACCACGATCGCCCACCGGGTGCTCGGCCAGTACGCCAGCAGCCAGGTGCTGCTCAAGCCGGCCGCGGCCGGCACCGGTGTGATCGCCGGCGGCGCGGTGCGCGCGGTGATCACGGCGTGCGGCGTGCCCAACGTGTTGACCAAGTCCATCGGGCGGCGCAACCCGCACAATGTGGTGAAGGCGACCATCGTGGCGCTGGAATCGCTACGCGATAAGAACGCCGTGGCTGAAATGCGCGGTCTGGCCATTGACAAGTTGTAGACGCCAAGCTGTAGAAGGGGAGCTCTAATGGAAGGCACGATCAAGATTAAACTTTTCCGCAGCCCGAACTCGGTTCCCGAGAAGCAGAAGCGCGTGGTGAAGGGTCTGGGTTTGCGCAAGTTGAACCAGGTGGTCGAGCGTCCGGACACACCGGTCTTCCGCGGCATGGTCAAGAAAGTCCCGCACCTGCTGCAAGTGGTGGAGTAAGGAGACAGATATGAATCTCAGCGGATTAAAACCTCCGAAGGGCCAGGTGAAGGGCCGTAAGCGGATCGGCCGCGGCATGGGCTCGGGGCACGGCAAGACCTCGACGCGCGGCTCCAAGGGCCAGCGCGCCGGCACCGGCTTCAGCCAGAAGCGCGGATTTGAAGGCGGCCAGATGCCGTTGCATCGCCGGCTGCCCAAGCGCGGATTTACCAACATCTTTAAGAAGCAGTTCGCCATTGTCAATCTCGGCAAGTTGGAGAAACTGGAAGGCGACACGTTCACCGTGGACAGCCTGCTGGCGGCGGGTGTGATCCACAAGGTCCACGATGGCCTGAAGATCCTCGGCACCGGTGTATTGACGCGCAAGATTACGGTGGAAGCCCACCACTTTTCCAAGTCGGCCCTGGAGAAGATTCAGGTGTCCGGCGGAACGGCGCAGGTGATTGGCGCTAAGAGCGAATAGCGTTGCGAATCGAAGGGTGCCATGAACAAGCTATTTGAAGCGTTCGCGAACATATTCCGGGTACCGGACCTCCGCAAGCGGCTGCTGTTCGCACTAGCCATGCTGGCGGTGTATCGTCTGGGCGGCCACATCCCCACGCCGGGCATCAACATTATCAAATGGGAGGAGTTCTTTAGCTCCAACTCGGGATCGATTTTCGGTTTCTTCGATCTGTTCGCGGGCGGCAACATCAAGCGGCTGTCGGTCTTTGCGTTGGGGATCATGCCGTACATTACGGCGTCGATCATTCTGCAATTGCTGACAGTGGTTGTCCCCACCTTGGAAAAGTTACAGAAGGAAGGCGAACTGGGCCGCCGCAAGATCACGCAGTGGACCCGCTACCTGACCATCATCCTGTCGGTTCTGCAATCGTTCGGGATCGCGCAGGGCTTGCAGGCGATGCAGCAGGGCATCGTGATCAACCCGGGCGTCGGCTTTGTGTTCCTGACCATCATTTCGCTGACCACCGGCACGTCGTTTATCATGTGGCTGGGCGAGCAGATCAGCGAGCGCGGCATCGGCAACGGCATGTCGCTGATCATCTTCACCGGTATCGTGGTGGGGTTGCCGAACGCGATCTCCAACATTTATCAGCACGTGTTCACGATCCACGACTGGGGCGCCATCACGCTGATCATGCTGATCGTCATGATGATTGCGGTGGTCGCTTTCATCGTCCTGGTGGAGCGCGGCGAGCGCCGGATTCCGGTGCAGTACGCCAAGCGCGTGGTGGGGCGCCGCGTGATGGGCGGGCAATCCACCCACATGCCGCTGAAAGTCAACGCTGGCGGCGTGATTCCGGTGATCTTCGCTTCGTCGATTCTGGCCTTTCCGGCGACCGCGGCGACGTTCCCCTGGGTGAAGAACGTGGCCTGGCTTTCGGCCACGCTAAAGAGCATCCAGCACGGCGAGCCGCTCTACTACGTGCTGTTCGTGGCCGGTATCATCTTCTTCTGTTTCTTTTACGTCTCGATCATTTTCAATCCCAATGAGGCCGCGGACAACATGCGCAAGTATGGCGGCTTCATTCCGGGCATCCGCCCCGGCCGGAATACGGCCGATTACATGAACAACATCCTCACCAAGATCACGGTGGTGGGCGGTCTTTATCTGTCGATTCTTTGCCTGATTCCGGACATCATGATCTCCGGGATCAAGTTGAACCATCTGCCGTTGCTCGGCAACTGGATCGACCGCGTTGCGCCCCGGTTCATTTTGGAAGGCTTGGGCGTGACCTTCTATTTTGGCGGCACATCCCTGTTGATTGTCGTCGGCGTGGCCATGGATACGATCAACCAGATCGAAGCACAGCTCATCATGCGGCACTATGAAGGATTCACGCCGCGGTCGGGCCGTATTCGTGGGCGTCGCTAGTTCTAATTTGTGAAGGCCATCGTACTGTTCGGCTCGCCAGGCTCCGGTAAAGGTACACAGGCGAAGAGGTTGACCCAATGCCTGAGGATCCCCCATATCTCGACCGGGGACATGCTGAGGGACCGGATTCGTTCGGGCTCGGAGGCGGGGACGGGGATGGTGGCCACCATGCAATCGGGGGCGCTGGTTTCCGATTCTGTGGTGAACGAGATGGTGAAAGAGCGGCTGAGTGAAGCCGACGCCGCCAAGGGTTTTATTTTGGATGGATACCCGCGGACGCTGGACCAGGCAGGGCACCTGGCGCAGTTCCTGGTGGGGCGGGGAATCCGTGAGGTGGTGATCCACCTCGCAGTAGATTACAATATTATTATTGCCCGTTTGACCGGACGCCGCCAGTGTCCCCGTTGCGGTACTCTGTACAATGTCTCCTCCCACCCGCCGCGGGCGGAGGGCGTGTGCGATTTGGACGGGGAAGCGCTGGTCATCCGGGATGACGATAAAGAGGCCGTGATTCGCGGGCGGTTGGACGCGTATGACCGGCAGACGCGGCCGGTGCTGGAGTACTTCCGGACATCGGGCCACCGGGTGGTTGAGGTGGATGCCAGCGACGATCCGCCGGAAACGGTGCATCGCAAGATTCGCCAGATGATGGAGTCAGCTTGATTGTTCGAAAAACTGCCGCGGAACTGGAGAAAATGCGGCGCAGCGGGCTTCTGGTTTGGCAGATCCTGCAGAAGATGAAAGAGATGGCGGTGGAAGGGGTCAGCACGATGGACCTCGAGATAACCGCCGAGAAGATGATGGCCGATGCCGGGGCCAAGCCCGCATTTAAAGGTTACTATGTGCCGGCGGCGGGCGAGGCTTTCAAGTTTGTGTTGTGTACCTCGGTGAACAATGAGATTGTCCACGGGATGCCGAATGTGAAACGGGTCCTCAAAAAAGGCGATATCGTTTCCATCGACACCGGGGTGAAGCTGGACGGGTATTATGGCGATTCGGCCATTACGGTGCCGATCGGTGAGATCAGCGAGCAGACGCGCAAACTGCTCCAGGTGACGCAGGAATCTCTCGAACTCGCCATCGATCAGGTGCGGCCCGGGAACCGGCTGTTTGACGTGTGCGGCACGGTGGAAAAGTACGTCAAGGGAAACGGGTTTTCGATTGTCCGGGAGTATGTGGGCCACGGTATCGGCACCCAGCTCCACGAGGAACCGCAGGTCCCGAACTACGTGGATCGCAAGAATGAGAATCCGCGGTTGAAGGCAGGGATGGTTTTAGCGGTAGAGCCCATGGTGAACGCCGGGAAGGCGGAGGCCGTGGTGTTGAAGGACAAGTGGACGGCGGTCACGAAGGATGGCTCGAATTCGGCTCATTTCGAGCATTGCATCGCGGTGACGGAGAACGGACCGTGGGTGCTGACGAGGCCGTAAGCGGGGGCCGGAAGGTAGCGGCCACGGTGGTGGAAGAGCGGCCCAGCGCCATCTACTCGGTGGTGTTGGAAGGGCAGCAAAAGGTTTTGGCCCATCTGGTGGGCGCGGTAAAAAGGAATTTCGTCCGGTTGGTTCCGGGCGATAGGGTCGAGGTGGAGTTGTCGCCTCACGATCCGACGCGTGGCAGGATTACGCGCAAGCTCTGATTACAGGAGCCATGAGGTGGGGCAGGGAAGCCGTCCACCCGGGGGTTTTATGAAGGTACGAGCGTCGGTAAAGAAGATTTGCGACAAATGCAAGGTGATCCACCGCGAAGGTGTGGTGCGCGTCATTTGCGTCAACCCGAAACACAAACAGAGACAGGGATAAGAGAAGATATATGGCACGTTTAGCCGGTGTGGATTTGCCGCCTGGGAAGAGAGCCGAGATCGGGCTTACGTACATCTACGGCATCGGCCGTACCCGTTCGAAGTCTCTGCTTTACCGGTGCGGGATTGACTTCAATAAGAAAATTCGCGATCTGACGGAAGACGAAGTCAACCATATTCGTACGATTCTGGAAGAAGAAGGCGCGGTCGAAGGCGACCTGCGCAAAGAAATCTCGATGAACATCAAGCGGCACATCGAGATGGGTTCCTACCGCGGAATGCGGCACCGCCGCAGCCTGCCGGTACGCGGGCAGCGCACGCATACCAACGCCCGCACCCGCAAGGGTCCGCGCCGCGGCACCGTTGCGAACAAGAAGAAGGCGACGGGTAAGACATAGGATCGTATGGCAAAAGCACCAGTTAAAGCAGGCAAAGCAGCAGGCAAGCCAGCAGCCAAAGCAGGCAAGAAGAAGAGCTTCAAGAAAAAGGAGAAGCGCGTCGTCCACTCGGGCGTCGTGCATATCCAGGCCACCTTCAACAACACCATCGTGACCATCACCGATCAGGAAGGCAATACGATTTCCTGGTCGAGCGCGGGTTCGCTGGGCTTCCGCGGGTCGCGCAAGGGCACGCCCTTCGCCGCCCAGCAGGCGGCCATGACGGCGGCCAACAAGGCCAACGAGAGCGGGCTGCGGGTGGTGGAAGTGCGCGTTTCCGGCCCCGGTTCGGGCCGTGAATCGGCGGTTCGCGCGTTGAGCACCGCCGGTATCGAAGTTCGGTCCATCAAGGATGTGACGCCCATCCCGCACAACGGGTGCCGTCCTCCCAAAAAGCGCAGAGTGTAAGACGTATCGGGAAGCCGCTTGCTCACGCGCGCGGCTCTGATCGGAGCCGCGACCGGGGTACCCTTTGGGTCGGGAGCGGTAGTAAGCGGGACGAAGGCCTGCCATGGCCGTAAACCGCACCTGAGTCGGAAAAGGTAAGGAGAAAACAACTTGGCAAGATATATTGGCCCCGTTTGCCGGCAATGCCGGCGCGAGGGCATGAAACTCTACCTCAAAGGCGAGCGCTGCCACAGCGAGAAGTGCGCCATCGAAAAGCGCAACTTCATTCCCGGGCAGCACGGTAAGGACCGGGCCAAGAAGATTGTCGGCTACGGCCTGCAGCTTCGCGAGAAACAGAAAGTCCGCCGCGTGTACGGCGTGCTGGAACGCCAGTTCCGCATCACCTTCGAGAAGGCAGCGTTGCAGAAGGGCATCACCGGCGAAAACCTGATGCAGAACCTGGAGCGCCGCCTGGACAGTGTCATCTTCCGCATGGGCTTCGGCACCAGCCGCGCCCAGGCCCGCCAGGTGGTCGGCCACGGCCACATCGATGTCAACGGCCGCAAGTGCAACATCCCCTCCGCGATGATCAAAGTGGGCGACGTGATTTCGGTCCGCGAAAACAGCAAGAACAATGCCACCATCCTGGCCGCACGCGACGCCACGGCGCACGCTCCGGCGCCGAATTGGATCGATGTGGACCGGGAAGGTTTGAAGGGCCGCATACAGAGCCTGCCGAAGCGCGAGGATTTGGTGCAGATTCAGTTGAACGAGCAGCTCATCGTCGAGTTGTACTCGAAGTAAGCGGACCGGCGCGTACTACGCGCCGTCCATGGGGAAGAGCCCCGGAGACGGGGTTCAAGCGAGGATTCTATGTTTAAGGGCTTTCAAAAACCCAAACGTTTGGTTGCCAACACCGAGACCCTTACGGAACGGTATGGCATGTTTACGGCCCAGCCTTTTCAGCGCGGGTTCGGCACCACCGTCGGCAACAGTCTGCGCCGCGTGCTGCTGAGCTCGATTGAAGGCGCGGCCATCACCGCGGTGCGCATCGAAGGCGTGGAACACGAATTCAGCCCGATCCCGGGCGTAGTCGAGGACGCCACCGATATCATCCTGAACCTGAAGCAGATTCCCTTCAAAATCATGGGCGACGGCGTGAAGACCGTTCGTCTGAGTGTGGATCGGCATGGCGATGTGCGCAGCGGACAGATTGAAACCGACGCGGATGTCGAAGTGCTGGACCGCGACGTCCACGTAGCCACGGTGAGCGAGGGCGGCAAGCTCTCCATCGAAATGCGCCTCAAGGTAGGCCGCGGTTATGTGAGCGCGGACAAGAACTTCGACGAGGACCTGGCGCTCGGCTACATTCCGATCGATTCGGTGCACTCGCCCGTGCGCAAGTGCAATTTCTCGGTGGAGGCGGCGCGCCTCGGCCAGATGACCGATTACGACAAGCTGACCCTGGAAGTCTGGACCAACGGCGCGGTTTCGCCGCAGGATTCCATCGGCTACGCCGCCAAGCTGTTGAAGGATCACATGACGATCTTCATCAACTTCGAGGAAGTGGCGGAGCAGACCGAAGAAGTCAGCGAGCGCGGCATGGACAAGATCAACGAAATCCTGAACCGCTCGGTGGAAGAATTGGAATTGAGCGTTCGTTCCTACAACTGCCTGAAGAACGCCAATATTCAGAGCATTGGGGAACTGGTGCAAAAGACCGAAGCCGAAATGCTGCGTACCAAGAATTTCGGCCGCAAGTCGCTTAACGAAATCAAAGAGATTCTGGCCAATATGAACCTCTCGCTGGGCATGCGCATCGATGCGCACGGCCGGCTGGTGGCGCCGCCTCCGCAGGTGGGCGGCGTGACCGACTTCGGCCCCGAGGACGAAGGCCAGCCGGAGCTGGGGGAGTAGCGCATGAGACATAAGTACGCTGGATATAAACTAAAGCGGACCACGAGCGGCCGCAATGCGCTCTTGCGCAATCTCGTCACCAGCATCATCGAAGCCGAGCGCGTGGTCACCACGGTTCCGAAGGCGAAAGCCGTTCGCCCGCTGGTGGAGCACATGATCACGCTGGCCAAGCAGGATACGCTGCACTCGCGCCGTCAGGCGGCCATGGTGCTGCGCACTCCGGATTCGGTCAAGAAGCTGTTCGATACACTGGGCACCCGGTTCGGACAGCGCAACGGCGGCTATACCCGCATCGTACGGCTTGGACCCCGCAAGGGCGATGGCGCCGAGCAGGCCATGATCGAACTGGTGGGCAGCGAGCTGGTGAAGCGCGCGGCCGACCGGACCAAGCGCCGCGAAGAACGTTTGAAAGCGCAGCGCGAAGGCCGCGAACACGAAGAACCAGAAGCAGAGAAGTAGCGGTTCCCGCAAGGGGGTGGGGTTCCAACCCCTCCCCCTCCTGATTTCCCGCCCGCCCTCCCTCAGCGCACTTCCTCTCCGTATCGAATTCAACCAGGGTCGGTTTCCGGCGCGCGCGATACGCTTGACACGTATACGCGGATAGCGTAGCATCGTGGCGTATGGCGATGATGCCGCCGATGTCCGTAGTGGAGATGCAGGAATTCCTGGACCGCGCCAAGGCCATCTTGACGGAAGCCGAGCGTACGGCCATAGTGGCGCACCTTGGCGCGAACCCGGAAGTGGGCCAATTAGTGCCCGGGACCGGCGGCGTCCGGAAGATCCGATGGGGAACCCCAGGGCAAGGAAAG
>Ga0207932_1000809_pt1 | contig 10714 bp, 9 predicted proteins | sample NGESurdeep092012_FD_184480 | JGI IMG/M metagenome (GOLD analysis project Ga0207932, IMG submission 184480) | Arctic peat soil microbial communities from Barrow, Alaska - NGEE Surface sample 415-2 deep-092012 (SPAdes) | ecosystem: Environmental > Terrestrial > Soil > Wetlands > Peat ...
AGGCGAAGAACACCGCCAGATTGAGTATCACGCCGACCACCGCCGCGGTGATGCCGGTGAGCGGTGCGGTGAATTTCAGATCGCCGTGGGTGCTTTCCACCAGTGGACCGCCGAGAAAGATGAAGATGAACGACGGCAAAAAGGTGAAGAACGTCACCACCGATGCGGCACTCGCTGCGGCGAAAAACAGCGCGTCCGGGCCGAACAGAGCCTGGCTCCAGCCGCCGACGAAACCGACGAATGCCACCACCATGATCAGCGGCCCCGGCGTGCTCTCGCCCAACGCCAGCCCGTCCATCATTTGCAGCGGGGTCAGCCAGTGGTAATGTTCGACCGCGCCCTGATAGACGTAGGGCAACACCGCGTAAGCCCCGCCAAAAGTCAGCAGCGCGGCCTTGGTGAAAAACCAGCCCATCTGCGTGTACGCATGCTGCCAGCCGAATTTCGCAGCCAGCAGCAGCATCGCTGCCGCCCAGATCGCCACACCGGTGAACGCCACGCGCAACATCCGCGCCCACCCGAAGCGCGCGTGCTCGGGTGTCTGCGTGTCGTCGGCTATCAGCGCGGCGCCAAAACCGTCTTTCGCCTTGCCGTGCCCGCCGCCGGTGGCAAATTTTTCAGGTGCGACCCTGCCGCCGGCATAACCGATCAATCCCGCCGCCAGCACGATGGCGGGAAACGGCACATTGAACGCAAAGATCGCGAGAAACGCTGCGGCCGCCATCGCCCATAACACGCCGTGCTTCAAGGCGCGCGAGCCGATGCGGTATGCGGCGGACAAAACAATCGCAGTAACCGCCGGCTTGATGCCATAGAGTATCCCCGCCACTGCCGGAACGTTGCCGTAGGCGAGATAGATCCACGACAGGAATATCAAAATGAACAGCGACGGCAGCACGAACAGCGTGCCGGCGATGATACCGCCCCAGGTCCTGTGCATCAGCCAGCCGATGTAAAAGGCAAGCTGCTGCGCTTCCGGACCCGGCAGCACCATGCAGTAATTGAGCGCGTGCAAAAAACGCCGCTCCGATATCCAGCGTTTTTTCTCGACCAAGTCCTGGTGCATGATGGCGATCTGTCCCGCCGGACCGCCGAAGCTGATGAAACCCAGTTTCAGCCAATACCAGAACGCCTGAGCCAATGTGACCGGTTCAGGAGGCTGTGTGTTGTCAGAAAGTTGCTGCTGCGATGTATCCATGACTCCTCCTTGGAGAACACTCCACCTCAGAGCAGGCCTTGGACGCGGAATCGTCTTGAAGCGGGGAGGCTGCTTTATCCCCGCGGTTCGAGATTATCCGCACTTAGCTGGTCAGGCGCAAGAACTGGCGCACCGCATCAAAAAAATCGATCGCGACGCATTCCAATCCTATTTCAAAAATACAATAATTTTGTAGGGTGCGTTCCACGCACCACTATCATTGGTGCGTGGAACGCACCCTACGTATAGCTAATAATTTATCGCTTCGCGCCCCCGCATTTTGAGCCGGTTTCCAATTTAACACATCGCCCCGCTAACCAATGACTTGGTTGGCGTAGTTTGCCAACTTAGCCAGATAGCTGCTCGTTTCATCAGTAGTTTTTCAACACCCTGTCAGGGACTGACTTTGACTGGCAAGCCGAGCTCGACTATACGATCGGCGAAGGCTCGCAACTGTACTTCGGACAAAGCGGACAGGCGCGGCGCTTCAGCTTGCATCGAGGGACGCGCCAGGCTGTAGAGCAGCACACCCTGCGGTTTGTGTCCGTCGCGCAGCAGTGCCGCAACAAATTCGAGATAGTCGTCTTCGTCCTGATGCGAAGGCGGTTCGCCGTCCAGCGCGAACCAGCAGGTCTGCAACCAGGTCGGGCAGCATGCGATGGCGGCCTCGAGATTGCCGCGGACTTTATTCATGCTGATGCGGATGTCGTTGACGCGCTGCATCCCTGCCTCGCTGGCGCGATCCAGCTTGAACCAGACTTCGCCGTTGATCTTCGCCATGTCGCGCAGGCCCTGCTGGACTTCATCGCGGTACAGCAGGCTGCCGTTGGTGATCAGCACGGTTTTCACGGTATCCGGCAATGCCTGTCCTGAGCCCGGTCGAAGGGCCAGGTCGTGACGCACCCGTGAGATCAGTTCGATGACCCGGACAAATTCGGCGCTGCTGGTCGGTTCCCCGTTGCCGGATAGCGCGATGTCGTTGATGCGCCGCGCGCCTTCCGGAACTCGGTTTTGCATGAAATCGCCGTGCAGCAGTTCATGGAGGAAACCGCGCAACTCGCTTTCCAGAACGGCCATATCTACCGCCGGCGCGGCGCCGCGGGTCAGGCCGGGAACCTGGCAGTAGATGCAGCGCCAGTTGCAGGCGTTGTTGGTATTGAGATTGATGCCGACCGAAACACCGCCGGAACGGCGCGATACCACCGGATAGACATAACGCAAAGACGCGCTGTCCCGGTCGTGATCGATGGTGCTGAGTTGTTTGGGATTCAAGTTAAACTCACAGCTTTCCAAGCGGCAGATATTTTGCCGGATCGACCGGTTTGCCGAAACGGCGCACTTCAAAATGAAGCTCTACCTGGCTGGCATCGGTCTTGCCCATGAGTGCGATCTTTTGTCCACGCGTGACGCTCTGCCCTTCCTTCACCAGTATCTTGTCGTTATGCGCATAAGCACTGAGGTAGGTATTGTTGTGCTTGATGATGATCAGCTTGCCATAACCGCGCAAACCGCTGCCGCTATAGACCACCTTGCCGGACGCGCTGGCCATGATCGGTTGCCCGAGCTTGCCTGCGATGTCGATACCCTTGCGGCGGTCCGATTCTGAAAATTGTCCGATCAGTTTACCCGTGGCGGGCAAGCTCCATCCCTGCACGGGTTCCTCGCTGACATCAGCGCTATCTTCTCTTGCAATGGCGGATGGTGACGCTTTGGCAACGACCGTTGCTGCCGCAGGCGTGGTTTGTTGCTGGACCTTGTCGATCTGGGCCATGGCCGCCGCGCTGTACGGGAATTTCACCAGCCTGGGCTGATCCTTCACCAGAATATCAATCGGCTTGACCGCAACCGGAGCAACCGCTGCGGCAGGCCCGGCCCCGTTCGGGAACAGGCGAATTTCCTGGCCTATGGAGATCAGGCTCGGATCCTTGATACCGTTCATTTCAGCCAGCTCGTGGTAATCAAAACCATAATTGAAGGCAATGCTGAACAGCGTATCGCCCTTTTGCACGACATACGAGGCGGGCCGCCAATCTTTTTCGCGCGGGGATTTGTTTGCCTTGGCGGCATTTTTTTGAGCTTCGGCACGCTCAAAAACAGGTGCGCGACTTCCGCTTGAAGCACAACCCGCCAACAGCGCTGCTATCAGCAACGGGAAAAGAATCCTGTTTCGTATCATGCCTTGCCCATCAATAATGGTACGAATTTAACCGGTTCCAGCTGGGTTTCGCGGAATCCGCGCGCATCGCGTTCAACCAGATACAGCCATTGCGTTTGCATCCCGACCGGCAGCACCATTCTACCACCGACCGCCAGCTGCTCCCGCAGCACCGCCGACAGCGTGGGTGCTGCTGCAGCCATGATGATGCCGTCAAACGGCCCGGCCTCGGGCAAACCGGCCGTGCCATCGGCATACCGCACGCTGACGTTGCGGATCTTCAGGTCGCTCAATTGTTTTCTGGCGCGTTCATACAGCGGCCTGATGCGCTCCACGGTATAGACCTCGCGTGCCACCTGCGCCAGCACCGCAGCCTGATAGCCGCAGCCGGTGCCGATCTCCAGCACGCGGCCAAGCGGGCCGGCGGCGCGCAGCACTTCGATCATGCGCGCCACGATGTAAGGTTGTGAGATGGTCTGGTTGTAGTTGATCGGCAGCGACACGTCATCATAGGCGCGGCTCGCCAATGCCTCATCGACGAACAAATGGCGCGGCACTTCGAACATGGCCGCCAGCACGACTTCATCCCTGATACCCTGTTCGCGCAGCCGCTCGACCAGGCGTGCACGTGTGCGCTGGGAGGTCATGCCGATCCCGTTAAGACTTTTATTCACCCGGATTATCCATTAGGATTGCAAAGCCAATCATTGCGCCGCAGGAGCCAGATTTAACCAGCCACTTATCCATCGTTTTTTTGATGGGTTAGTGGAATGGCTATGCAAGGCCATCGGGCGACTATTCTTCATAACAATCGCGCAATAAATTGCGCTCCTACGCCTTCTCTAGCCAACTGCGAACCGCATCAAGCTGGCTGTATTGGGTAAGGTCGATCTGCAGCGGTGTGAGCGAAACGTGCTGCTGCGCGACGGCGTGAAAATCCGTGCCCTCCCCGGCGTCCTGCGCCTTGCCCGCCGCACCTACCCAATACACGGCCTCGCCGTGCGGATTGCTGGCCTTCACCACCGGCTCGGCTTTATGCCGCTTGCCGAGGCGCGTCACTTCTATACCCTGCAATCGATCATGAGGCACATCCGGCACATTCACATTGAGCAGCCAGGGATGGCTGTGCTTCTGCCTGGCAAAGCGCTGCACCAGTTCGGCGGCGATTCTGGCGGCAGTCTCGTAGTTCAAAAATTCAGGGCCCACCAGCGAAACCGCGATGGAAGGAATACCCAGCAAAAATCCCTCCGTTGCCGCCGCGACTGTGCCGGAATAGATGGTGTCGTCGCCCATATTGGCTCCGGCGTTGATGCCGGACACCACCATGTCGGGCTGCTGATCCAGCATGCCTGTCACCGCCAGATGCACACAGTCGGTCGGCGTGCCGTTTACGTAATAAAAACCGTTGCTGGCTCGACGCAGCTTGAGCGGACGATCCAGGGTAAGAGAATTGCTGGCGCCGCTGCGATCGCGTTCGGGGGCGACCACCACCACATCGGCGATCTTGGCCAGACGTTCGGCGAGACAAGCCAGGCCGGGGGCAAAATAACCGTCGTCATTACTGATCAGAATACGCATTGGGAATTAAGGATAGAGATGAATTATCGACGCGATTGTGCCATAAGCCCATGATGAATGGCGAGCTTGCCTGCCATTAAACCTGGAAGCCTGCGTTTTCAACCCTCCAGAGACACATTGCGAGTTTCCGGCAGAAAGATCAAACCGATGACAAAAGCCAGTGTCAGCAATCCGACCGGATACCACATGCCGGATATCGCGTCCCCCGCTTTCACGCTCAACAGCGTGATCATGAATGGCGACAAACCGCCTATCCAACCCGCGCTGAGGTTGTGTGGCAGGGCCACCGCCGTATAACGGGTTCGAGCCGGGAACAATTCCGCCAGTGTCGCGGTTTGAGGACCCGTGATGAGTCCGACTGCGATCAGCAGGATGAGCAGCAACAAAAATATCATCACACTGTTGGTCCGGTTCGCGTCGGCATGTTCAGTCCAACCTTCCGACTTTAATGCCTGCATGATTGCCGTTGGCTGGTAGCCGGCGACCTCGCTGTTGCCGATACGCACCAGAGTAGTGTGCGGAGCATTTGCTGTATTCCGGGCAGGATAAAGCGTGTATGACACGCCCAGTTTGGCGAACAGTTCCTGGTTGTACTCGCAATCATTGTTCGTCCTGGTGAACGGGTCATAGGCGCAGGATTCGCCATACAGCGCCACCGGCACCTCGCGGTTGAAACGCTCCAGGGTCGGATTGCCGTAATGCATCAGCCCCTTGAATACCGGAAAGATGGCCACGGCACCAAGCAGCAAACCGGCCAGCAGCACCGGTCTGCGGCCGATGCGGTCCGACAGCCAGCCGAAAAAAATGGTCAGCGGGAACAGCAGGATAGTGCTCGTCATCACCAGTGTCCCGGCAAGCTGCGGGTCCAGCCTGACCACACTTTTCAAATACACATTGACGTAGACCTGCGACGAAAAGAACAGCAATGAACCGCCTGCGGAGATACAGAAAAACAGCAGCGCCATGCGGGCTAGCGTATGCGGATTGGAAAAGCATTCCCGCAACGGAGCTTTCGACAGGGCATGATTCTCGCGCAGATGCAGGAACACCGGCGACTCGTACATGTTCACCCGGCTCTTGATCGAGACCAGCAACAGCACGATGGAAAGCAGAAATGGCACACGCCACCCCCAGGCCTGAAAATCGCCGGCACTCAGCAGCGATTGCAACAGCACGATTTGAAACGTGGACACCAGGATACCCAACGGCCCCATCAATTGCAGCACGCTGGTATAAAACCCGCGCTTGCCGGCCGGGGCATGCTCGGTAAGATAAACCGCCGCGCCGCCGATCTCCCCGCCCACCGCAAATCCCTGCAACAGGCGCAACACCAGCAATAGTGCGGGGGCCAGCATGCCGACCTGCGCGTAGGTAGGCAACAAGCCGACGCAGAACGTGGCCAGTCCCATCAGCACGATCGTGGCGATGAAAATCGGGCGGCGACCATACTTGTCGCCCAGCGATCCGAACAGGGCCGCGCCGAGCGGGCGCACCAGCATGCCGACCCCGAAGGTGGCAAGACTGGCCAGCAGCGCCGCGACCGGATTCTCCTGCGGGAAAAACAGCGTGCTGAAGTAAGTGGCTAACGAAGCGAAGGTGAGGAAGTCATACCATTCCAGAAAAGTGCCGAAACAGGCTGCGATGGCGACCTTGCGCTGGATGGAGGAGGATTCGGGTGACGGGAAATGATCGGCCATTTGAGAGGAAAAAAATGTGAACAGCCAGGTAATTGTTATTTTTCCCGTGAAATCATGTCAGCGTCTGGCAGGTCTGATACTTGAAATGCGTGCCCGACGAGCACATGACCGGCTGGACTGAATCTGGTCGGGGCGAGAGGATTCGAACCTCCGACCACTTCACCCCCAGCGAAGTGCGCTACCAGGCTGCGCTACGCCCCGAGGACGCGGATTATAGCAGAGGGGATGCCACTAATGACAGACCATTCTCGCTGCGAACATGAAATTGCGCCCGGATTTTTTCTTGCCGATGCAGGATGGCAACTGTCCTGGTGGTGGTTGGCAATGTCAAACCGCTGCCACCGGGAACAGACTTGTGAATGTATGGCAGCAGGGTCAGCGATGTACCCAAACTAATCCCAGCGATCGTCCCTGACCTGGACCATGCCATTTTCGATTCTTACCGGAAATGTCGCCGTCGGCTCGTAGGCCGGTGCTGACAGCGCTTCGCCTGTCTTGATTGAAAATCGCGCGCCATGGCGCGGGCAGACGATCACGTCATTTTCGACGCAGCCGCCGGTCAGTTTGCCGCCGTCGTGGGTGCAGACGTCCTCGATCGCGAAGAACTCCTGGTCAAGCTTGAACACCGCGATGCCGGCACCGTCTATTTCAACATGCACAGGCTTGCCGACTGAGATCTGTTCTGCTTTGGCAACGTCCACCCATCCGCTCATACTACTTCCACTTCGATATCGGGCTCTATGGTTCGCGCCAGATTGCCGATCGCCGAAAGCGTGCCGGCAAGAGAGCTCGGGCAGCTTCCGCATGCGCCGAAATAGCGTATCGACAGCACGTTTCCTTCCAGACCGACGATCTGCAGATCGCCGCCGTCCGACACCAGCGCCGGCCTGACCTGCTCGTCCAGCAACGCGCGGATCGCAGCCAGCCTGGGCTCGTCGTCATCGAAGTTGGCGACGGTTTCCGATTCCGGCTTCTGGGCGGCTTCCGCCTCCCGGATCGGCATGGCGATCTCACGCACCAGCTTCGGCCAGTCCGCCCCGCCGTCCTGGGTGACGGTGATCCATTTGTCCATGTAATACACATTGGTGACATGCGGTATCGCAAACAGTTTGGCGGCAAGCGGGTCGGCAGCGGCCGCCTCTGCACTTGCGTAGGAGCATGCGGTGCCCCAGGTCAATCTGTCCTTCAGGATGAACTTGACCGCGTTCGGGTTCGGGGTGTCTTCGATGTCGGCAATTTTTGGCATGGGATTTCGATTTGAAAATTAATTAGGCGACCATTCCCGAATCAGGAACCGGGTCGTTCCGGCCTTCGGTCGAGGCTGATTGTTCGGAATGCAGTGCGGCGTGCAGCGTGTGCCAGGGCAGGATCGCGCACTTGACCCTTGACGGCAGGTCCTTGACGCCGGCAAACACTTTCAGCTTGCCCAGATGGTTGGGCTGATTTTCCGGATCGAGCGTGCCGGTCGTCATGCCGCGGAATTCCTCGACCATCATCTCCGCTTCCTGCACGGATTTCCCCTTGACCGCGCTCGTCATCATCGAGGAAGAAGCCTTGCAGATTGCGCAACCGTGACCTTCGAATGCGATGCTCTCGATCTTGTCGCCCTGTACGTTCATCGACAGCTTGATGTGGTCTCCGCACAGCGGGTTGTGGCCGTCGGCATGGCGGTTCGCGTCCGCGATCGCGCCCCAGTTCCTCGGCTTGCGGTTGTGGTCGAGAATGACTTCCTGATACAACTGGCGCATATCGCTCATGTGAACATCTCCTGCACCTTGCGGATGCCGGCGACCAGCTTGTCGATCTCTTCTTTGGTGTTGTAGAAGGCGAATGAAGCGCGCGCGGTGGCGGGCACATGGAAGCGGTCCATCACCGGCTGGGCGCAATGATGGCCGGTGCGGATCGCGATGCCGTCGGCGTTGAGTATCGTGCCGACGTCGTGCGGATGCACGCCTTCGATCTCGAACGATAGTACTGCTGCCTTTTTCGCGGCTGTGCCGATGATCCTGACACCGGGGATTGCCGAGACGCTATGCGTCGCATACTCGAGCAGTTCATGCTCGTATGCCTCGATATTGCCCAGTCCGATCCCGTTCAGATAATCGATCGCTGCGCCCAGAACGATCGCCGCCATGATCGGCGGCGTACCCGCCTCGAATTTTGCCGGAATGACGTTGTAGACGGTCTTCTCGAAGGTCACCGACAGGATCATGTCGCCGCCGCCCTGGTAGGGCTGCATCTTCTCCAGCAAATGCGCCTTGCCATACAGCGCGCCGATACCGGTCGGTCCGCACATCTTGTGCCCGGAAAAGGCATAGAAATCGCAATCCAGATCCTGCACGTCGATGGCATGGTGAGGCGCAGCCTGCGCACCGTCGAGCAGCACCGGCACGCCGTGTTTGTGTGCAAAGGCGACCATTTCCTTGACCGGATTCACCGTGCCGAGCGCGTTCGACACATGCGTCAGCGCGAGGAATTTTGTTTTTGCATTGAACAGCGCCTTGAATTCGTCGATCAGCAATTCGCCATGATCGTTCATCGGGATCACGCGGATCACCGCGCCCTTCTCTTCTGCCAGCATCTGCCATGGAACGATGTTCGCATGGTGTTCCAGGCCGGACAGGATGATCTCGTCGCCCTTGCCGATGAATGCGCGACCGTAGCCGTGCATCACCAGGTTGATGGCTTCCGTGGTGCCGCGCGTGAAGATGATCTCCCTCGATTCCTTTGCATTCAGGAAATGCTGGACCTTGACGCGCGCCTCCTCGTATTCCTTGGTGGCCAGTTCGCTCAGGTAATGCACCGCGCGGTGGATGTTGGAGTGCTCTGCCGTCTGGTAGCGCACGATGCGATCGATGACCTGCTGCGGCATCTGGCTGCTCGCGGCATTATCCAGGTAGACCAGCGGTTTGCCGGAAACCTGCAACTTGAGTATCGGAAAGTCGGCCCTGATCTTGTCCAGCCTGGTTCGATCAATCGCGCCATTCGTTCCCGCAACAGACATGCTTTCCATCTTCATCTGCGTACCCCGCCCACGTGATCTCCGTTCATGCGTTCAAGGATCGTCCTGCCCAATGACTCGACCAGGGACGGTACCGGGATCTTGTCGATGATCTCGGCCGCGAAAGCATGGGTGAGCAGATTTCTGGCCCGCTCCTCGGTCAGCCCGCGGCTCTTCAGGAAGAACAGCGCGTCGGCATCGATCTGGCCTATCGTCGCGCCGTGCTTGCAGCTCACATCGTCGTTGAATATCTCAAGCTGCGGCTGGGTGTCGATGTGCGCCTTGCCGGACAGCAGCAGGTTGCGGCTGCTTTGCGCGGAGTCGGTTCCCGACGCACCCTCGCGCACCATGATCTTGCCGCTGAAAATCGCATGCGCCGCCCCGTCGGCGATGCACTTGTGCAACTGATGGCTCACGCAACGCGGTGACGCATGGTCTATCCGGGTATGCGTGTCGGCGATCTGGCGGCCGCCGATCAGGGCCAGACCGTTCAGCGTAGCCTCGGCACCTTCGCCACGCAGCGTGACATGCAGATCATGGCGCGAGACGCGTGCACCGAATGCGAGCGCAGTCGAGGTATAGACGCTGCCCCTGGCAGCAATGACCGAGCAGTGTCCGATATGGAACGTGCTCTTTTCCTCGCGTTGCACGCGCACATGCTGGAGCTGCGCATCGTCTTTCAGCACGACCTCGGTCACTGCATTCGAAAAATTGATGCCGTCGTTCAGGCCTGCATAGTCCTCTATAACGGTTGCGCGACTGTTAGCCGCCATCACCACCAGACATCTTGGGTAGATCGCGGAAGAAGTATCCCGCCTGGTCGCGATGTTCAGGATATGGATGGGTGTGGCAGTTTCACCAGTGACATGAACAAAAGCGCCGTCTTCAAAGAAACGGGTATTCAATGCCGCGAAGGTATCCTGGTCGAAAAGTGCATGCTGCGCAAAATTGGCCTCGACTTGCGCGTCACCGGAATGCTCAACCAGCGATGCCACCGTCACGCCGGCGCCCGCCTGTTCCAGGTCGGAAAGTTGTGACGCATAACATCCGTCGACAAAGACCAGACGTATCGAACCCGGGATCAG
>Ga0207932_1000811_pt1 | contig 10696 bp, 12 predicted proteins | sample NGESurdeep092012_FD_184480 | JGI IMG/M metagenome (GOLD analysis project Ga0207932, IMG submission 184480) | Arctic peat soil microbial communities from Barrow, Alaska - NGEE Surface sample 415-2 deep-092012 (SPAdes) | ecosystem: Environmental > Terrestrial > Soil > Wetlands > Peat ...
GTTTGCGGGGCCGACGGCACCACCGCCGCCAACGAGGTGATCGCCTTCACGCTGGCCACCGAATTATCCCAGCACGGTTCCGGCAAGGAGACCGTGATGGTTTTCGCGGTCATCGGTTGCATGGTTGCCGGCATTGCCGGCATTATCAAAGCCGTCAACATGGCGAACGGTTTTGATGTGCTGCTCTGCCTGCTGGGTGCGATCGGCGCGTTCGGCACGGCGCTCTGCGTTTATTTTTGGAAGCGTTGAGTCCTGAAAAGTTTGAGCCGGTTCACTTCGGCTGCTACCATGGCGCGAATGGCCAAACCCAATTTCATCGAACTGCCGGGCTGCGAGCCGATTCCCATCATCTTTGAGGATCGCTCGGTGCTGGCGATTGAAAACGGGTTGGCATAAGCGCCGGCAAGCTGCTATCTTTTCGCCATGAGCATTACCGCCGTCATCGAAAAGGGGTTGATCAAAATTCCCAAGGATGTCCCTTGGGCGTCCGGCACGGTCGTGCGTATCGAGCCGGTGGACGAACAATCGCCGACGTTGTTTGAAACGCTCAAGGATTTTGACGGCATGGCTGGGGATTTGCCCGCCGATCTCGCCGATAATCTCGACCATTACGTCCACGGTCATTCCCGGCCATGAGCGTTGTCTTCGCCGATGCCTTTTACTTCGTGGCGCGGCTCAACCGGCGCGACCAGCATCACGAACGGGTGTTGAATTTTTCCCGCAACATTCGCGCCCGCCTGCTCACGTCCGACTGGGTGCTGATGGAAGTGGCCGATGCGCTGGCCGAATCGGAATGTCGCGGACGTGTGCGCGAGTTTGTTCTCCATTTGCGCCAAGCGGCGGCCTGCGAAATTGTTCCTGCCTCCAGTGAATTGCTTGACCGCGCCCTCGCCTTGTATCACCAGCACGCCGACAAGAGTTGGACGCTGACCGATTGCATTTCCTTCGTCATCATGCGCGACCGGAACGTGACGGACGCGCTGACGGGCGATAAACATTTTGAACAGGCGGGATTTGTCGCGTTGCTCAAGTAAATTGCCGACGATGCTGCCGCAAAATGGCCAAACCCAATTTCATCGAACTGCCGGGCTGCGAGCCGATTCCCATCATACTTGAGGATCGCTCGGTGCTGGCGATTGACAAGCCGCGCGGCTGGATGCTCGTGCCGGATTCGTGGCGCAAGACGAACTGGAACTTGCAGACGGCGATTGATTCGTCCATCCGCGCGGATGATTTCTGGGCGCGCTCGCGCAATCTGCGCTATCTCCGGCACGTCCACCGGCTGGATGCGGACACGAGCGGCGTGATGCTCTTCGCCAAAAGCGAGGGGGCGATGCGCCCGATGGGCGAGATGTTCGAGTCGCGGCGGATGGAGAAAACGTATCTCGCCGTCGTCGAAGGCGTGCCGCGCGAGAAGGAATGGACTTGCGAACTGCCGCTGGGGCCAGACCCGAAAAATTTTGGCAAGGTGCGCGTGGATTTAACGGAGGAAGGCAAGGAAGCCGAGACACATTTTCGTGTGCTGTTGAGCAACGAGCGGTTCACGTTGATTGAGGCGAGCCCGCTGACGGGGCGCACGCATCAAATCCGCGTGCATCTGGCGGAGTCGGGCAGTCCGATCATGTGCGACGAACTTTATGGCCGGGTGGAAAAAGGTTTTCGCCTCGGCCTGCGCGCCGTGCGGCTGGCTTACAAAGATACGTTCACGCGGCGACCCGTGAACATCCTCGCGCCGACGGAATTATTTCTAAAGGAGTTTGGTTTCAAGCTCACACCGGAATTGGCAAAAGAAAAATGGGCGGCGCAGCAGCGCCGCCCTACCAAAACGGGGTAGGGACGCGCTACCGCGCGTCCCCAAATTTAGTTCGCGTAGTGAACGCCGCAGCCGTAGGGCTTGGTCTGCGAAACGGTGACGGGTTTGCCGGCGAGCAATTCATCCACGGCGGCGCGGACGTAATTTTTCGCCGTGCGCGGATTGCCGCTGGGTGCGGGACGATTATCAATCGCACCGTCATAAACGAGCGTGCCGTCGGTGGCGATGACGAACGTATGCGGCGTGGTTTTCATGTCGTAGAGATGGCCGACCGCGCCGGAGTTGTCATCAATCCACGCCGTCGCGGTGATTTTTTGATCCACCAATTCCTTGCGCGCCTGTTCCGGCGAGCGGTAGCTGAAATTTTTTGTATTCACGGAATCCACAATCAGCCACACGACATTTTTGGCCGCGAGGTCGCGTTGCAATTCCTGCATCGCGCCGGTCGCGTAATGGTTGTGACAAAACGGGCAGTCGGAGTTGTAGGATTCGAGGACAACGATCTGGTCCTTGTAATCGCTCAACTTGATGGTTTTGCCATTGATGTCCGTGGCGCTGAAATCCGGCGCGGGCTTGCCAATTTCAACGGCGCACGCGGCGGCGGCCATAGTCAATGCGGTTAAAATAGTTAATAATTTTTTCATGGTGTAATTCAGTCTAGTTAATGGCTGCTGAAATAACAGACGCAATCCGTCGGTGTTTGGTTCAAAAATTCTTTGTAGCAGCCGGCGTGACAGAGCGAGTGAAAACTCCTGCGGCAACGGGATCGAACGGGTGGGGACATCCACCGTGACCCGGGTTCTGGGTTTCTGAACTGCGGGCCGTTTCGATCCGGCCATGCCTTCCGGGGGCGCGGGGGTTGCTTTCATGAAAAAACGCGGGCGGGTGCCTAGCCGGGGACGGAGCCGCGCGGTTTCCGGCCACGCCCAAGGCCTTGAGCAGGTCGGCCACGCTCCCCAGGTTCAACCCCCGCCGCAGATGACACCCGCGCGCGCTCAAACTGAACTCCGTCCGCACTTTGGCCAGACCCCGCAGCCAGATGCGAGGTTGCTGTCTCTGATCCTCGGCGGGGCCGACGCATTCAAAAAAATGTGGAAAAGTTTTCACACAGTCTGTGAAGCCCGCGCTCCGGGGCGAGGCGACGACTTCCAAATCGCGAATTGCGCTTTGTTTTTCCGCCGCCGCTTTGATTTAATTTCCGCGATGAAACTGCGCCAGTCCAAAATTAAACGTCACACGTTCGAAACCAAAATTTCCCTCCGCCTCAATCTCGACGGCCAGGGCAAGTCGAAAATCAAAACGGGCATCCCGTTCTTCGACCACATGCTCACGCTCTTCGCCAGGCACGCGATCGTGGATTTGGATTTGCACTGCGACGGCGACCTGGCCGTGGACGCGCATCACACCGTGGAAGATTGCGGCATCGCGCTTGGTCAGGCCTTTGCCGAGGCGCTCGGCGACAAACGCGGCCTCCGCCGTTACGGCCACGGTTTTCATCCGCAGAATCCGTTCACCGGCGAGGCGTATGTGCCGATGGACGAATGCCTCGCGCGCTGCGTGGTGGATTTCAGCGGCCGGCCGCACCTCGTCTGGCGCGGACTGGACAAATTTTCGCAGAAGAAAATTTCCGACGCGGAAAAAATTCAGGACATGTCCAGCGTGTTCCGGTTCGGCCTCGCGCGCGAATTTTTTCAGGGCTTCACGAACGAAGCGCGCTGCAATCTGCATCTGGAACTGCTTTATGGCGACGAGCCGCATCACATCGTCGAGAGCTTGTTCAAGGCGTTCGCGCGCGCCGTGGACGCCGCGCGCCAGCACGACCCGCGCATTGCCGGCCAACTGCCGAGCACGAAGGGGAAATTGTAAAACTGCCAGGACACCAAGCGGAGATTCAAATAAGGAAAGCAGGAATCGAGGAAAATTCGGTTCCTGCTTTCTTGCTTTCCTAATTAAAAACTTGGCGGACTTGGCGTCCTAGCGGTTTTAACCGAACAAAAGTTTGCGAGTCCGCATTTGACTTTTTGGCCTGCAAATGAAAACTTTCTGCTGCGCGTCTCCTGAATTCAATAGTAGGGCGGCGCGTAAAAAATCTCGTGGCAGAAAAAGACGATTATTTATTAGACCTTTTGGTTGACCTCGGCTTCACCAATGCCGAGGTGGTCGCGCGCGCGCGTGAGGAGGCTCATGCCGCCGGCGTCGGCGCGGTGGATTTATTGGTCGCGAACAAGGTCATCCGCCCGGAAGACGTCACGCAGGCGAAGGCCGCGCAGTTTGGCGCGGAGGTCGTGCATCTGGCCAGTCTCAAAATTGAGGACGAGGTCATCTCGATGGTGCCGCGCGACATCGCCAAAAAATACCGCGTCATTCCCGTTTTCAAAACCGAAGGCAAGGTGGCCGTGGCCATCGCCGATCCGTCCGACCTGAACACGATTGATTCGCTGACACATCTGTTGAACGCGGAAATTGAATTGCGCGTGGCGTCGGAGCCGGACATCGAGGCGGCGCTGGCCAAGTATTACGGTTCGAATAAAAAGGCGATGGACCAGGGCATTTTCAAGGATGTCATCCAGGAGTTGACCGAGGAAAACGTGGAGATCGGCAACGCGGACGACGGCGGGGAAGTGGAATCGGATGCGCCGCTGATCCGGCTGGTGAACCAGATCATCGTGGACGCGTTTAAGCTGCGCGCTTCGGACATTCACCTGGAACCGCTGGAAAAAAGATTCCGGCTGCGCTATCGCATTGACGGGATGTTGCAGGAAATGAAGTCGCCGCCGAAGCGGTTGCAGGCGCCGATCATTGCGCGTTTGAAAATCCAGGCGGGCATGGTTATCTCCGAACATCGCGTGCCGCAGGACGGCCGCATCCAGTCGAAGGTGGGCAACAAGCTGATTGACTTGCGCGTGTCGTGTCTGCCGACGAATCACGGTGAAAGCATCGTGATGCGTATTCTGGACAAGGAAGGTTTGCGGCTCGGCCTGCCGGAACTGGGATTTTTGACGGACGACCAGCAGACGTTCGAGCGGATCATCGCGTTGCCGGACGGAATTTTGCTCGTCACCGGCCCGACGGGTTCCGGCAAGACGACGACGCTTTATTCCTGTTTGAATTTCATCAACCGCCCGGACCGGAAAATCATCACGGTCGAGGACCCGGTGGAATATGTCTTGTCCGGCATCAACCAGGTGCAGGTGAATGACATCATCGGTTTTACTTTCGCCGCCGCGTTGCGCTCGATTCTGCGCCAGGCGCCGAACATCGTGATGATCGGGGAAATCCGCGACATCTCCACGGCGTCCATCGCCATCAATGCCTCGCTGACCGGCCATTTGGTTTTCTCCACGCTCCACACGAACGACGCGCCCAGCGCGGTCACGCGTCTGGTGGACATCGGCGTGAAACCATTTTTGGTCGCGTCTTCCACGCGCTGCATAATGGCGCAACGGCTCGTCCGCAGAATCTGCAAAAAGTGCACCGCGCCTTACCAGCCGACCGAGGCGGAGATGGCGGCGTTGGGCATCAAACATGAGGATTTGAAGAATGCGAACATCCAGAAAGGCCTTGGCTGCCAGAATTGCAACAACAGCGGCACCCGGGGACGTTTCGGCATCTTTGAAATTTTTGTGATTGATGACGAGTCGCGCAAATTGATTTACGACCAGGTGCCGACGAACGTGTTGCGCGCCCGCGCCCGCGAGATGGGCATGCGGACATTGCGCGAGGACGGCATCCGCAAGGTGCTGGCCGGGCTGACGACGCCGGAGGAGGTCATCCGGGCGACGGTGGGCGACGAAATTTAACCAGAAAGGCAGAATGAAGAATGAAAAATGATGAAATAATTTTGTCCGGCGTGAAGAAATCCGGCATGCTGCGTTCTACATTCTTCATTTGAATTTATGTCATATTCGATGTCTGATTTGTTGCAGTTGGTGGTTTCGGAAGGGGCTTCCGACTTGCACATCCGCGTCGGCACGGCGCCGACGATCCGTGTGCATGGCACGTTGCATCGCATCGAAGGGCCGGCGCTCACGCCCGACGGTTCGGAGGAACTGATGCGCAGCATCACCTCGGAGGAACACATCCAGCAGACGCGCGAACGCGGCGGCGCGGACTTCGCGTTTGCGTTCGGCGAGGCGGCGCGCTTCCGCGTGAGCGTGTTCAAGGAAAAAGGAAATTTCGGCATCGTGCTGCGGCAGATTCCCAGCAAGATGCTGACGTTCGAGCAGATCGGCATGCCGGAATCGGTGAAGGAACTTTTGTTCAAGCCGCGCGGTCTGGTTCTCGTCACCGGCCCGACGGGTTCCGGCAAGACCACGACGCTGGCGTCGTTGTTGAACATCGTCAATGAGACGCGCGAGGAAGTCCATCTCATCACCGTTGAAGACCCGATCGAGTATTATCACAAGCATAAGAAGGCGCTCATCACGCAACGCGAAGTGGGCGTGGACGTGCCGAACTTCAGCGAGGCGCTGCGCCGCGCGTTGCGGCAGGACCCGGACATGATCCTGGTCGGTGAAATGCGCGACCTGGAAACGATTGAAGCGGCGATCACGGCGGCGGAAACGGGCCACTTGGTTTTCGGGACGCTGCACACGACGGGCGCGGCCAAGACGATTGACCGGATCACAAACGCGTTTCCGTCGAACCAGCAGGAGATGGTGCGCATCCAGCTTTCCACGGTGTTGCAGGCGGTGATTTCGCAGTTGCTCATTCCACGCGTGGACAAGCCGGGCCGCATCGCCGCGTTTGAAATCATGATCAACACGCCGTCCATCGCCGCGCTCATCCGCGACAACAAGACCTTCCGCATCCAGTCGGACATTCAGACTGGTTCCAAATACGGCATGTTGACGCTCGACTCGTTCCTGATTGATCTATATCTGCAGGGCATAATCTCCCGCGAAGAAGTCATCAACAAATCGCAGGACGCGACGACCATCATGGCCAAGCTGCAGGAACTGGACCTGGCGCAGGCGGTGGACAAGGGCGGTAAAAAATAATTTTATTTCATGGCCGAGGAAATTTCCAATCCATTGCTGACGCTCATCCACGGGCAGGGTCTCATTGATGACCTGCAATATGAGGAGGTGGTGGGCGAGTTGAAGCGCAGCGCGGCCCCGGCCATCCAGGTGTTGCAGGATTTTGGCATCATGAAGCTGGATGACATCCTGCATGTGATGGCCACGGCGTTGGGCACGGAAGTGGTGTCGTTGCGCGACCGGGAAATTCCGCAGGACATTCTCCAGACCATTCCCGCCAAGGTCGTGCAGATGGATAAATGTCTGCCGGTCGGTCTGAATAACAGCGGGGTGTTGCAAGTTGCGATGGCGGAGCCGCTCGACCCGGCGCGGGCGGATGAAATCCAGTTCGCCGCCAAGCGCGACGTGCAATTCGTGGTGGCGGATCCGGGGGAGATCCAGCGGGCGATTGAACGGTTTTACGGCCAGGAGGACACCGGGAATTTCGCGGATATTCTCAAGGAGCTGGTTGACGACAAGAAGATTGCCAAGGAAGTCAGCGAGGCGGGCGAGGATGCCAGGGCCGCCGAGGCGCTGGCGAACGAGGTGCCGATCGTCAAGTTTGTGAACCTGGTGTTGCAGCAGGCGGTGATTGACCGCGCGAGCGATATCCACTTCGAGCCGTTTGAAACGGAATTTCACATCCGCTACCGCGTGGACGGTGCGCTTTACGAAATGGCCCCGCCGCCGAAGCATCTGGCGCTGCCGATCGCCTCGCGCATCAAGATCATGGCGAACCTGGACATTTCAGAAAAACGCCTGCCACAGGACGGCCGCATCAATCTGACGATTGGCGGCAAGCAGATAGATTTGCGCGTGAGCACGCTGCCGACGGCCTTCGGCGAATCCATCGTGCTGCGCGTGCTCGACCGTTCCTCGGTGAACCTCGAGGTCGAGTCGCTCGGTTTTCCGAAATACGTTTATGATTTCGTCACGGAAGTCATCACGCGCCCGAATGGAATTTTCGTCGTGACCGGCCCGACCGGCTGCGGCAAGACGACCACCCTTTACTCGTGCCTGCGCCGCGTGAACATGATTGACTCAAAACTGCTCACAGCGGAAGACCCGGTGGAGTTCGACATCGAAGGCATCATGCAGGTGGCGGTGAACGAGGCGCAGGGCATGACGTTCGCCAAGGCGCTGAAATCATTTTTGCGCCAGGACCCGGACATCATCATGGTCGGGGAAATGCGCGACCTGGAAACGGCGCAGATTTCCATTCAAGCCTCGCTGACCGGCCACTTGGTCTTGAGCACGTTGCACACGAACGACGCGCCCGGCGCGGTGACCCGTCTGGTGGACATGGGCGTGGAACCGTTTTTAATTTCCTCGACGTTGATGGCGGTGCTGGGGCAACGCCTGGTGCGGACGACCTGCAAAAATTGCCGGACGCCATTCGAGCCGACCGAGCAGCAGCTTTCGTTGCTCGGACTTTCGCCGCACGACTTGGGCGACAAGGTTTTTCATTACGGACGCGGCTGTTCGACCTGCAACGACACCGGCTACAAGGGCCGCAAAGGCATTTACGAACTGCTCGTTGTCAGCGATGCCATCCGGTCGCTCATCAACGAACGGGCGCCGACGATTGTCGTTCGTCAGAAAGCGGTGGAACTGGGGATGGTCACCCTGCGCGAAGATGGCTTGCGCACCATTTTTGAGGGTGATACAACCATCGAAGAAATCGTTAAATACACGTGAAAGAAATGACTAAACCATAATGACGAATGACTAAAAAATTTTCAAATGTTCAAATGACGAATGCCGGAAGCGGGTTTTGTCATTCGCACTTGGTCATTCTTTCGTCATTAGGATTTAGTCATTAGTCATTTTTCTGTTATGCCTAGATACAATTATATCGCCCTCGATGCCCGTGGCAGTGAAACCAAGGGCACCATCGAAGTCGGCAGCCAGAACGAGGCCATTGGCCGCGTGAAGGAGATGGGTTTATTCCCGACGAAGATCACCGAGGCCGACCGGGAGGACAAATCAGCGGGCAAAAAGGCCAGGAAAAAAACCGCCGCCAAGCCTAAAGCCGGCGGCAAAAAGGGCGGAATGAATTTCAACATCGCGATTCCCGGGCTGGGCGGGGGCGTGAAGCCGAAGGTGTTGACGACCTTTACCCGGCAGTTGGCGACCCTCGTGGATGCCGGTCTGCCGTTGTTGCGCGGCCTGCGCGTGCTGGAAAAACAGGAGCGCAGTGGCACGCTTAAAAGAATCCTGGGCGACCTCTCCATTTCCATCGAAGGCGGCAGCACGTTTTCCGAGGCGCTCGCCCAGCACCCGAAGGTTTTCAACAAACTGTTCGTCAACATGGTCAAGGCCGGCGAACTCGGCGGTGTGCTCGAAGTCGTCTTGAAACGGCTCGCCGAATTTTCCGAGAAGGCGCAAAAGATCAAGGGCAAGGTCAAGGCGGCGATGTTTTATCCGGTGGCCGTTTTGATTGTGGCCGTGGGCATCATGATTTTGCTGATGACGTTCGTGGTGCCGAAGTTCAGGGACGTGTTCAGCGGCATGGGCTTTACGCTGCCGACGTTCACCCTGATTGTGCTAGCCATAAGTTCCATCGTAAAGGATTACATTTTAGAGGTTCTCGGTGGCCTGGTGGTTTTTGTGATTTTGTTCATGCTGTTCATCAAGACCAAATTTGGCCGGCTGGCGTGGGACAAGTTCAAGCTGGTCATGCCTCCTTTCGGGCCGGTCGTGAGCAAAGTGGCCATCTCGCGTTTTTGCCGCACGCTCGGCACGCTGGTCACCAGCGGTGTGCCGATTTTGCAGGCGCTGACCATTGTCAAGGAGACCGCCGGCAATGTCATCATCGCCAACGCCGTGGTGAAAATTCACGAAAGCGTCAAGGAAGGCGAAACCATCACCGCGCCGCTGGAAAGTTCCCGCGTGTTTCCGCCGATGGTCGTCAGCATGGTGGACGTTGGCGAGCAGACCGGCGCCCTGCCGGAAATGCTTCTGAAAATCGCCGACAACTACGACGAGGAAGTGGACAATGCCGTTTCGGCCATGACCTCGCTGTTGGAGCCGATCATGATTGTATTTCTGGCCCTCATCGTCGGCAGCATTGTCATCGCGATGTTTCTGCCGCTCATCAAGATGATTACCAACATGACCGAGGAAGGCGGCGGCGAGAATGCCGGCGGCGGCAAAGACAAAGAAAAATAAGCCGAAAATCCTGCCAAACAGTCAAAACTTGACAAAAATCACCATCGTGTGTAAATACATTGTATTGACATTGCATGGGCGATTCATTTACAACTGATCCGTTATGGAGTTCGATTGGAATAATCCGCCTTTTGAGCTTGGTTCTTTGACCCAACGGGAAATAGAAGAATCGTTTGAGGATCCGTTTGCGGCGCGGTTGATGCCGGATTCACCACGGTTTGGCGTGCAGGCGAGATTTTTCAATCTCGGCCTGTCGGCGGCCGGCATCGGCATTTACAGCGTTTATCGCACCAACGGAAAACAGGTGCGCGTGCTGCTGGCGCGGACGTTCGAGCCGGAAGAACGGTTTTTCTATCAGAAAAAAATGAACCAGACGCTCTCGCCGTGAACCGGAATTTTATCATGCGCACATTTGCCAACTGGGAAGACGTGCCGCTCTTCGACAGCGACGATGCGGAGGCGGGTTTTTGGTCGGAGAACCGGCCGGACGTGCGGCTCATGGAATCGTCCGTGGCCGGCCACGCCGAGGCGTCCGAATCCGTGACGGTGACGCTGCGTTTCGACCCGCGCATGCTGGCGCGCATCAAGCGGCTCGCGCGGATGCGGTTTTTAAACTACCAGAGCATGGTCAAACAATGGTTGAGCGAACGGATGGAACAGGAACTCCGCGACCGCTGAATTTTATGAAGCTGAA
>Ga0207932_1000812_pt1 | contig 10691 bp, 12 predicted proteins | sample NGESurdeep092012_FD_184480 | JGI IMG/M metagenome (GOLD analysis project Ga0207932, IMG submission 184480) | Arctic peat soil microbial communities from Barrow, Alaska - NGEE Surface sample 415-2 deep-092012 (SPAdes) | ecosystem: Environmental > Terrestrial > Soil > Wetlands > Peat ...
GACCCGCCCGTCGTGAACCAGGTAGCTGCGGTCCCCCAGCGTCGGCGTCTCGATGGCGAGGATCGTGGCCGCGGGTATGGCCACCGGCGTCGTTGCCGCGTTTTCGGTCGGCCGGGTCCGTGGCTTCTCGGTCACCCCGAGGACAGTGGAGTCAGTAGCAGTGGCGGAGTCAGTAGCGGTGGCGTCAGTGACCGACACGGTCACCCCGACAACGGGGTGCCCGGCCCTGACCCACCCGGTGGTCCCGCCGTACACCGAGTAGGCGTCGTACCCGGCGTGCATCAGCATTCCCGTGGCGATCAGGCTGCGGTTACCGGCGGCGCACACCACATACACCGGCGCGTCCCGCTGGATCTGGCGGAGCGCGACGGTCAGATCCCGCGACATGTCCTGCACCGGCAGGGACACCGCACCCGGAATGTGAGCGCGGTTGTAGTCCTCGACCTCGCCCACGTCGATCACCGCGGCCCCCGACGCGTGGGCCTTCGCGAACTCCGATACCGACACTTCACGCATCCCCGTGAGACCTCGCCTTCCCGTGTCCAGAATACCCAGTGGGGTATCTGTCTAAGGCCAATCCTACTCCGGCCGGCGGTATTCCAGGGCTCCCGAGGGGATACCCCACCGGGCATGCCGATCGGGGTCGGGAACATTCCTGGCCGCTACTCCGTTGATACCCCTAGGGGTATATAGTTCACTTGTTGAGAGGATCGATCTGACCATGGCGACAACAACACTCACCGAAAGCACGTTCGAGCAGACCGTGACGGCCGACGGGATCGTCCTGGTGGACTTCTGGGCCGCCTGGTGCGGGCCGTGCCGGATGTTCGCCCCGATCTTCGAGCAGGCCTCGAAGACTCACCCCGACATCGTCTTCGGAAAGGTCGACACCGAAGCCGAACGGAACCTCGCCGGCGCCGCCGGTATCCGGTCCATCCCCACCCTGATGGCCTTCCGCGACGGCATCCTGGTCTTCTCCCAGCCCGGCGCGTTGCCCGCGAAGGCACTGGAACAGGTCATCACCGCGGTGCGGGAACTGGACATGGACGAGATCCGCGCGAAAGTTGCCGAGACGACGGCCCGATCGGCATGACCGGCCTCAGCGAGGTCACGGGCTCGACCTACGCGATCACGGTCACCGTGCACCAGCCGTTCGACGACACCCTCACCGCCACCCGGGAAGCGCTGGCAGCACAGGGATTCGGGGTGCTCACCGAGATCGACATGCAGGCGACACTGCAGGCGAAACTGGACGTGGACATCGCACCCCAGGTGATCCTCGGTGCCTGCCGGCCGCCGCTGGCCCATGCCGCGCTGCAAACAGAACCGTCGATCGGGCTGTTGCTGCCCTGCAACGTCGTGGTCCGCCAGGTGGACGACGACCGCACCCGGGTGGAAACCATTGACCCTGACATCATGGTCAGCGTCACCGGCAACCCGGACCTGCAGCCGGTGGCCACCGAGGCCCGCACCCGGCTGACCGCCGCGCTCCACTCGCTGCAACCGTCCCCGCCGGCGTGCTGACCGACCCCACCGCCATGCCCGCGACACACGGAGGAACCGACATGGTCGAAATCGCCCCGGAAACGATGGGAACGGTGCTCAACCGGCTGCGCCGCGCGCAGGGCCAACTCGGCGGGGTGCTGCGGATGATCGAAGAAGGCCGGGACTGCCAGGACATCGTCACCCAACTGGCCGCGGTCAGCCGCGCGCTCGACCGCGCCGGGTTCGCCGTCATCGCCGCCGGCCTCAAACAATGCCTCGTCGAATCCGACGGCGAGGACACCCTGGACACCAAGACCATGGAGAAACTGTTCCTGTCCCTGGCCTGACCCCCAACAGTCGCGGTATCCCGGCTCTCAGTGCGGCGGCCCGGAAGCCGGGAGCGGCGAGCGGCGAGGTCAGGACCTTGGGCACGGCCCTGGAAGGCCCGGCTGTTCGTATGGTCGAGCGGACGCCGGTCGCACCCGGTCGGCCTGCCAGGCCACCCCGAGACAGGTTCAGAGTCCGGTTCCTCTGAGGGGAAACCAATCTCGCGGTACATGAGCGAGCGGGGCGGACCAGTGCTGGCCCACCAGGGCGTCAAGTGGCTGCGCAGCGAGTCGCCGCGTCGGGGGTTCCGGAAGCGGCTGCGCAGGACCTGATCACCGGAGAGGGGAACTTTGCGATGTGGGCGACATCCCGTGCGACAACGGGACACGGCACCGCCGGTGGCTCGCGTTCGTGAGCTGAACCCAGGCTGGTTCGCGGCGGGGATGGGCACCGCGATTCTCGCGGCGGCCACCTATGACAATCCGGCCGCGGTGGAGTATTTGCTGCCGACCGCGCATCTGCTGGGCATCGTGCTCGCCGTTCTGGCGTATGCGCTTGCCGCGCTCTTGCTGGCGGCCTACCTGATCCGGTGATCCGCCACCGCGAAGCGGCGGTCGCGGACCTGCGCAACCCGGTGGTGGGTGCGTTGTACGGCACGGTCCCCGGCGGGGTTGTTGGTATTTGCGGTGATGACCTCGGTCATCGGCCCATCAATTCTGCCCGAGCACATCGTCACGCTCGCCGTCGCGGTCCTCACCGTCGTCGGTGGCATCCTGGCCGCCGCGATGCGTCACCTTCGCGTATGTGCTGTTCACCGGGGAGACGCCGCACGCACTGGTCAACGGCGGCTGGTTCATCCCGCCGGTGGTGACGATCATCATCCCGCTGGCATTGGCAGCGCTGATCCCGCATCTGGACGGCGGGAACGCCCGCCTACTGCTTCGTCCTGGGGTACGCGTTCTACGGCCTGGGGTTCCTGCTGTTCCTGTTCATGATGGGTCTGCTGCACGACCGGCTGATCCTGCACACCATGCCCGGCGCACCCCTGGCGCCGTCATTGTGGATAGCACTCGGCCCGGTCGGTGTCCTCGCGCTGCTCGCGCTGGCGCACGTCGCCGCACCGCTGCTGCCGACCGGCGGCGCGGCGGTGGTCGTCATCAGCCAGCTCGCCGCGACCGGACTGTGGGGGTTCGGGGTGTGGTGGCTGGCGGTGGCGGTGGCACTGCTCGTGCGCTATCTCCGCACCGGCCCGCTTCCCTTCGGCCTGGGCTGGTGGGCGTTCACCTCCCGCTCGGTGCCTTCACGGTGGCGACATTGACCATCGCCCGAGTTGGGAAACAGCTGCTCTGGAGGTCTTCGGAGCCGCGTTGTACATCGGCCTTGTCGCTTTCTGGATCCTGGTCACGGCCAACACACTGCGTGGACTGCGCAACGGGCAGGTCTGGAAGCGTTGAGCCGAGCACACGCTCGCCGTCGCCTCGGTGCCGTCGGGCGGGGCGGAACGTCAGACCCTCCATCGGAATTGACCCACGCGACATCGCCGGACCTCCAACGGATCGAGGCTCCGCAGCAAATTCAAACCACCGCCGAGGACCATCGATGACCCATCCCGAGCCTGGAGGTCCCAGTCAGCAAGGCCGCCGCGACTGGATGCTCAGCGGCGTCGACGGCGCAACGGTGATGCTGTGGGCCGTCACGGGCAACTTCTGGTGGGTGCTGCTCGCTTCCGCGTGGGGTGCATCCTCCAACTCCGCCTCGCTGACTGCTGTCACGCCGCGGGGGTAAAACGCGGGTAAGCAGCCGGCGGATCACCGAGGCGGATGACTCCGTGAACCCTCGGATCGGAATCAGGTTTGCCTGCGGGTCCCGGAGGAGCCAGCGAACGACCGCAACGCGCCGACACCGGGGGGGTCAGCGGGACGCGAGGCAGTCGGCAGGAAGGTCGAACCATCGCAGGTGTTCGAAGTCTTCGGACACCGACCGAACCGGCCCGGCGGCCGCCTGAGGGGCTGGTCGGGGGGCACCGGTGAGGAGCGCGGTGGCCTCCTGCAGGTAGCGCTCGAGGTCGGTCTCCGGCGCCAAGTCGTGGTGCAGCGGATAGCGCATGACGCCCGATTCGTCATAGGAGATCCGGCGTAGCCGCAGCTGCGGTTCGACGGGGCCGAGGTGATGACGCCACAGGCCCGTGGCCGGGTCGAGCCGGTAATCCTCCAGAAGCCGCCATCCGTCCCGTGCCACCAGCAGGACCGCGTCGAGGAGGTAGGTGAAGACCTGCTCAGAGATGAAGTAGTTGAAGTTGATACGGACCCAACCCGGTTTGATGCCCTCACAGCCGTGCGCGATCTCGCGTTCGAACTCGTGGGAACGATCCAGGTCGATACCCAACAGCCGGTGGCCATACGGACCGGCGCAGGAACAGCCGCCACGCGACTGGATCCCGAACAGGTCGTTGAGCAGGGCCACGACGTAGTTGTGGTGCAGATAGCGGCCACTGGGCGCGCGAACAACGAACGACACGATCGACAACCGCTCCGCATCGGGGTTGCCGAGGATCTCGATCGCCGATTCACCCTGCCAGGCCGTGATCGCCCGCCGCAGGAAATGCTCCTCACGTCCGCGGATCACCTCCACGCCGACCGCTTGCTTGAGCTGGACCACCAACCCGGCGCGGATCGATTCGACGATGGCCGGGGTGCCACCCTCCTCCCGCTGCACCGGGTCATCGAGATAACGGTGCTCGGTCGGGTTGACGTAGGCAACAGTGCCGCCGCCGGGCACGTCCGGCACCCGGTTGCGCAACAGTTCCCGCCGGACCGCCAACACCCCAGGAGTGCTCGGTCCACCGATGAACTTGTGCGGGCTCAGGAACACCGCGTCCTTGTACGCCAACGGGTCCCGTCCCGGGCCGCCGTACATCTCGACGTCGACATACGGGGCCGCCGCAGCGAAATCCCACAAAGACAACGCGCCGTGGGCATGCAGCAACGCCGAAATCCGACCGGTGTCGGTCACGATGCCGGTGACATTGCTGGCAGCCGAGAACGACCCGATCTTCAACGGTCGCCCCTGGTGGCGGACGAGTTCGGTTTCCAGGTGCACGGCGTCGATGTGGCCGTCAGCGTCCTGGGGAATCACGACGACGTCCGCGATGGACTCGCGCCACGGGAGTTCGTTGGAATGGTGCTCGAACGGTCCGATGAAGATCACCGGCCGCTCCTCGGCCGGGATGACATCACTGAGGTGGTAACGGTCGTCCAGGTCCGCGGGGATGCGGAGTCCGAGGATGCCAATCAGCTTGTCGATCGCGCCGGTGCAACCGGATCCTGCGAAAATCACCACAGTGTCCGCGTCGCCGCCGAGGGCCTCCATGATGATCGCGCGGGCGTCTTCGCGGAGCCTGGTGGTCTGCAAACCGGTGCCGCTGGATTCGGTATGAGTGTTGGCGTAACGAGGGAGCACTTCGTCCCGGATGAAGTCCTCCAGGAAGCTCAGCGCTCGACCCGACGCGGTGTAGTCGGCGTAGGTGACCCGGCGTGGCCCATACGGTCCTGGCATCACCTGGTCATCGCCGATGACGGATTCCCGGATCCGTCGCAGCAACGGGGTGTCGAGGAACTCTTGGGTCGTCACCCCTACGAGACTAGAGACGAAGGAAGGTGCGGCCCGCGCACAACCTCGATTCCGGACCAAAGCCGGCAATCGAGGATGACAGCTCCGTCAGCTGTTCACCGGACTTCGGATCAGACGAACCGGAAAGCCGCACAGTGGGTTTGGGACAGCCGGCGACGTGTGAAACGTTTCTCGGGGGATCATCTCGGTCAGAACGGAACACCCGCGCAATGCGCGTCTCGGGCCGCGTCGGCCCACCGTTTCAGCCGACCCGGGAGGACATCGGGAGCTGCGTCTTCGCGTGGGCATGGGCTGCGATCACCCTGAGCGGGGGTGGGGTGTGCGGTGTCAGCTGGGCCGGGAGGCGGTGACTCGATCACGAGGGCATGTCCTTGACGGTGGGGCCGGAAGGTTCGCGGGTGCGGACGCGCGCGCCCACTGTGGGGGCGATGCGTCCGGTCAGCTACCCGAACAGTGCCGGTCGTCGACCGTCAGCAGGGTGACCGCCAGCAGACACACCCGGAACGGGGGCCGCGCGGTGCGCGCCGTCATCGACATGCCGCCGGTGCAGCACAACAGGGCGCCACTGAACAACACACCCAGGCGATTCACCCTCGGCACATGGGCTCGGTCAGGAGAGCGCCAGCAGGTTCAACAGCCCGCGCGCGGCCTCTCCCCCGTCGCCCCTGGCGATCGCCAACGCTGCGGGAATGTCCAGATCGTCCAGGAGCGCTGCAGCGACCGCGGCGTCGGCGTGCACGGACCGGTTCGGCCGGCTGGCGGCGGTGAAGAGGGTCTCCAGATCGGCCGTCGCCACGTCGAGGTCACCGTCGCGGTATTCCCAATCGGTGTGCCAGGCCCGGTTCAGCAGCAGCAGGCGGATCGCGGCCGGCGGGTAGCTGCGCAGCAGATCGCTGATCAGCACCAGGTTGCCGGTCGATTTCGCCATCCTCCGGCCCTGATAGTGCACGGCGCCAACATGCATCGCGCGGCGGGCGAACGGCGTCACTGACGTCGCTGCCTGGACCATCGCGGACTGGTAGGCGTGGTGCGGGAAGGTCAGGTCCTGCCCGCCGATCAGCAGGTCAACGCTGGCGCCGAACGCCGCCATTGCCATGGCTGCGCACTCGGCGTGCCACCCGGGTCGGCCCCAGCCCCACGGACTGGGCCATGCCGGGTCCTGCGCGGTCGACGGGCGCCACACCGGAACATCGAACGGGTCTTCACGCACCGGGTCATCGGGATCGTCGCCGAACTCCACGGCCAGCTCCAACGCCCGGTCCCTGGGCAGCCCGGAAGCCGCCACGGCACGGTGGCCGCGGAAGAACACCGACCCGTCCCGTTCGTAGGCGTTCCCGGTGGCGAGCAAGGCAGCGGCCAGCTGCAGCACCTGCGGGATGTGATGCCGTGCACGCGGCGCGTGCGCCGGCCGCGCGACCTTCAACGCCGCCATGTCCTGGTCGAACAGGAATTCCTGGTAGACCGCGTAGTCGTCGTAGTGCCGGCCGTGGGCGTTGGCGGCCGATGTCAGCACGTCGTCGACATCGGTGACGTTGCGGCACGAGACCGTCTGCACTCCGATCGACCGCAGCACCGACTCCGCTGCGTGCGCCCAGACGAACGTCGCGGCGTGCCCCAGGTGTGTGACGTCGTACGGGGTGATCCCGCAGATGTACACCCGGGCCGGGCTCACCAACGGCAAATCCGCTCCGGCCAGCCGGAACTCGGCGCTGTGGGTCACCGGTTCCCGGTCGTGCGACCAGCGTCCGGCCAACCCGACGGTTCCCGACGAGCACCTCAACTCATCGCTCATCAGGCCACCGTTCCCTCCGCCCTTTCCCAAAGCCATCCAGCGCGTCCAGCCGAAGAATGCACCGTTGGATTCGTTCCCGATTATTCCGGGTTCGACGGGCGGCTCCCGGCCGCCGCGACACGGACTTCTGTGATCAACATCATACCCATAGGGGTATCCTTTCCAGGACAATCCAGCGGGACCAGGGTCGCCTGGAATGCGCTGCGCCCGTTGGGTTCCCGTGCCAGCACCGGGGTCGAACGTCATCGATGTCGCTGTGATGTCGACGCCGAGGTCGGGACCTTGGACACTCCCGGTCGTCGTCCCCGGTTCCTACCGTGGACGGCAAGGCTGTCATCTCAGTGTGGAGAAGAGGCTGTCGTGAACAGACTGCTGGTGCTCGGTGGTGGTACGGCCGGCACCATGATCGTCAACAAGCTGCGCCGGCGACTCGACGTCAGCCAGTGGCTGATCACGGTGGTGGACCGCGACGATGCCCATCATTACCAGCCGGGGTATCTGTTCGTGCCGTTCGGCGGCTATTCCACCGCGCAGTTGACCAAGTCGCGGCACGCCTTCGTGACCGACGGTGTGGACCTCGTCACCGCCGAGGTCGACCGGATCAACGCCGACGCGAACACCGTGTCCCTGACTGACGGTCGGATCCTGTCCTACGACTACCTGGTCATCGCGTCGGGCGTCTCGTCCCGGCCGGACCAGACACCGGGGATGCTGGGCTCCCAGTGGCGGGCCAGCATCTTCGATTTCTACACCCTGGATGGTGCGCAGGCGCTGGAAAAGACGCTCGCCGAGTTCGAGGGCGGGCGGTTCGTCGTGCACATCACTGACATGCCCATCAAGTGCCCGGTCGCGCCGCTGGAGTTCACCTTCATGGCCGATGCCTATTTCCGTCGCCGGGGGATCCGCAGCAAGGTCGACATGGTCTACGTCACCCCGCTGTCCGGTGCGTTCACCAAGCCGGTGTCCTCGGCGCGGCTGGGCGCGATGCTGGACGAACGCCAGGTCTCGGTCGAGACGGACTTCCTCGTCGAGCGGATCGACCCGGACGCGAAGATGCTGGTCTCCTACGACGAACGCGAGATCGCCTTCGACCTGCTGGTGACCGTTCCGCTGAACATGGGCGCCGACTTCGTGGAACGTTCCGGGCTGGGCGACGAGATGAACTACGTGCCGGTGGACAAGCACACCCTGCTGTCCGCGGCGCATCCGAACATTTTCGCCGTCGGGGACGCCACCGACATCCCGACGTCCAAGGCTGGTTCCGTCGCACATTTTTCCGTCGAGATCTTCTGCGACAACTTCGTCGACTATGTGCAGGGCAAACCGATGACCGGATCGTTCGACGGGCACGCAAATTGTTTCATCGAAACCGGCGATGGACGAGGGTTGCTCATCGACTTCAACTACGACACCGAGCCGTTGACCGGGAAATACCCGGTGCCGCTCGTCGGGCCGTTCAGCCTGCTGGAAGAGACCCGCGTCAACCACCTGGGCAAGCTGGCGTTCCGGTGGATGTACTGGAACGTCCTGCTCCCCGGGCGGCCCCTCCCGCTGCCGTCCCACATGTCCATGGCCGGCAAGCACCCCGAGAATTAGGAGCCCGTCATGCCTGTCACCACGATGGACAGCCGCCAGATCCACGTCAACGACGAGGGTTTCCTGACCGACCCGACCGAATGGGATGACGAGCTGGCCGCCACCCTGGCCGGTCAGATCGGCATCCAGCTCACCGACACGCATTGGAAAGCGATCCGTTTCCTGCGTGAGGATTATGCGGTCAAGGGCGAGACACCGGCCCTCCGCCGGGTGTCCGTGGCCGGCGGGATCCCGGTGAAGGAACTGTTCAAACTGTTCCCGCAGAAGCCGGCCAAGAAGATGGCCTACATCGCCGGCCTTCCCAAGCCTCAGGGCTGTGTCTGACGACCGCACGTACAGACACCCCGCGGCCCGACAGAAGAGAGAAGACCATGACCGCCAGCGATATTCCCGTCATCGCCACCGTTCACGCCCCGGTCGCCGCCCCGGCGATCGTGCCCAACTTCGATACCGAGGACAACGGCCGCAAGCTCGCCATCATCTGTTCCAAGGGCACCCTGGACATGGCCTACCCGGGGCTCGTGCTGGCCAACGCCGCTCTCGGCGAGGGCATCGAGACCCATCTGTTCTTCACGTTCTGGGGTTTCGAGATCATCAACAAGAAGACCATGAACGACCTGAAGTTCACCGTGCTCGGCAACCCCGCCACGCACATGCCGCAGGGCATTGGCGGATTGCCGTGGATGACCTCGATGGCCACCGCCAAGATGAAGAAATCGATCGCCGAGGTCGGTGTCCCGGAGATCCCCGACTTCCTCGAGCAGATCGTCGCCTCAGGCGGGCACCTGTGGGCGTGCCGGATGTCCGCCGACATGAACCACCTGACCAAGGACGACCTCTACGACGAGGTCGAGGACATCATCAGCGCCACCGACTTCATCGAGAAAACCGAAGGCGCGCAACTACTGTTCATCTAGCGGGTGCAGAAGAACGTAGCTGGCGCCCCCAGCGGGCGTGGCGGGTTGGCCGAGAGGCGAGGCAGCGGCCTGCAAAGCCGCCAACACCGGTTCGAATCCGGTACCCGCCTCCGACGCTGGCCGCGGAACTCGCTCGGGCTGGTCCGGATCAGTCACGGGCTGCGCCCGACCGGGCGACATCGAGCGCTGGTCGGCGAGTTGATCGACTCCCGCGCCCGCCTCCCCAGTCGTTCAGCTGATCGGGCACGGTGATCGCCGCCGTCGGCGCCACCGGCCGCACACCGGACGGCCGGAAGTGCCGCACTGACGGCACTGACGGCACTGACGGCACTGACGGAAGATCATTCCCACACCGTGCGCAGCGGAGAAATGACCTCTCGGCGTCCGCGACGTCCGCGCCCGCCTCCGTTTTCGATCCCGTCAAAGACCGGGAATTGGAACCGGTGATCGCCTTGCAGCAGACGACTCGTGCCCAGGCAGAATCGATCGAATCCCCTCTGCGTTGAACCACTCGACGGTTCTGCGATACGAGACCGGGGGCGCTGCAGCGCTTCCTGGCCGAGTGCGACAACATCTGGCGGGTGTCGCGACCGCAAGAGACCGGCCGTCGGCGATCCGATTGACGGTCGTCCTGGTCACTCGGGGCGGACGGATTCCCCGCCCCATTCCTCGGGAGCAATATCGGCGAGGGTTTCGGAGAACGTCCACTGGTGGCCCGCGGGGTCCTCGGCGGTGAACTGCCGTTCGCCGTACTCGAAATCGGTCGGCTCCATCAGGATCCGCGCGCCGTGGGCCCGGGCCCGCTCGCAGTGGGCGTGCGCGTCGTCCACGCGCACCATCACCGAGTGGGTGACCTCGCCAGGGCGGGGAGGTCGGCGATCACCACGCACGTCGCCGACGATCACCGCACCATCACCGAACCGGAGCTGGGCGCGGTGGTTCTC
>Ga0207932_1000814_pt1 | contig 10683 bp, 11 predicted proteins | sample NGESurdeep092012_FD_184480 | JGI IMG/M metagenome (GOLD analysis project Ga0207932, IMG submission 184480) | Arctic peat soil microbial communities from Barrow, Alaska - NGEE Surface sample 415-2 deep-092012 (SPAdes) | ecosystem: Environmental > Terrestrial > Soil > Wetlands > Peat ...
GGGCCTATCCCGGTAGGCCCGCACAACCGATGCGGCCGATTCGCGGCGCCAGGAACCACCCGATCCACTCACCGCACTACCAGTGCGCTTTCGCGGCTCGTGCGGCCTCCGGCATCCACGCCTCGACCGCCTCAGCCGCGCCTCCCTACCGGGATAGGCCCTTAAGCGTCACGCCAAGTAGCTCAACAGTCTCGACAGGGTGCTTGTGCAGTTCTTCGCTCTGGCTCTACTTCTGCGCTAGCGCTCGCTCGCCCGTTCGTAAGCGACCGGCAAAACCCGTCTAACGAGCCCGCCCGCGGCGCGCTTCCTGTCACACTGACGGTATGGTCGCGCAACCCAGTGCGAGCAATCTCGGTCGCCTCTCGGAAATCGCGCAGGTCGCGGTGCGCCACGGCTTCGGTTACGTACTCGCCCGCCACCACCTGAGCGATCTGATTCCGGGGCGGAAGAAGTTGCGCCTCGAAGAGCCGGCCGTCTCGGAGCGCGGCCGCCACCTGCGCGCGATGCTCGAAGAGCTCGGCCCGACCTTCGTCAAGTTCGGTCAGCTGCTCTCGATGCGCCCCGACCTTCTGCCGCCCGACCTGATCGCCGAATTGCGCCCGCTGCAAGACGATGTCAGGCCCTTCGCCTTTGCCGACGTGCGTCGCGTCATTCAGGAGGACTTCGACCAGTCGCTCGAGCGGCTCTTTACGGAGTTCGAGGAAGTGCCGGTCGCGGCGGCTTCGATCGGCCAGGTGCACCGAGCCGTGCTTCCGAACGGACACCTGGTGGCGGTCAAGGTGCAGCGGCCGGGTGCACCGCAGCAGATCGAGTCCGACCTGAGCTTGATATATCAGATAGCTCGCATTCTCAAGGAGCGGGTGCGGGCGCTCGATTTCGTGGATCTGCACGACGTGGTGGATGAGTTCGCCCGCTCGATCCACCGCGAGCTCGACTACCACCAAGAGGGCCGAAACGCCGACATGCTGCGGCGCCAGTTCGCCGCCGACAAGCACGTCCGCGTACCGCGCATCTACTGGACTTACTGCCGCCAGCGCGTGCTCACGCTCGAGTTCCTGGAGGGGACGCAGCTGGCCGATCTCGAGGGCTCCGAGCTCTCCCGCGAGGACCGGCGCGTTCTGGCGACCAGGGTCGCCAAGACCTGGATGGAGATGATCTTCAAGCACGGTGCCTTCCACGGCGATCCGCACCCGGCCAACATCCTGGTGCTCTCGGGCCCCGACGAGATCGGGTTGGTCGATTTCGGGCTTGTCGGGCGGTTGTCGGACGAGGACATGGGTCGGCTCACCCGCGTCTTCATCGACGCCGCGAGCGAAAACGTCGACGCCCTATCTCAGCGAATCTCCGACCTGGGCGTACGCTGCCCGCCCGAGCACGAGCAGCAGTTTGCGCTCGAACTGCGGGAGTTCTACTACCGCTATTACGGGTCGAGCCTGGCCGAGATCGATCCGCTTCAGGTGATCCGCGAGGTCTTTTCGATGATCTACTCGCTCAACCTGCACCTGCCGTCGCGCTTCCTACTCCTCGACAAGACGCTCGCCACGCTGGCTTCGGTCGGCGCCGAGTTGACGCCTGACTTCAACGTCTTCGAGGTCGCCAAGCCCTATGCCCGCGATCTCGTGCGCCGACGCTTCAGCCCCGAGCGAATGGCCAGGCGAGCGCGCCGCGACAGCATTGATCTGGTGCGCGTCGGGCGCGAACTGCCGCACCTGGCGCACGAAGTTCTCAGCCAGACCCGCGAGGGACGGCTGGAGATCGGTTTCGTGCACAAGGGGCTGGAGGACGTCCTGCACCAGTTCTCGGTGGCCATGAACCGGCTCGTGATCGCCTTCGTGGTGATGGGCGGGCTGATCGGTTCGAGCCTGATCGGCATCTTCACCCACAAGGGACCGCATTTCCTCGGTGTGAACGTCATCTCGGTCGCCGGTTTCATGCTCTCAGGCGTGCTCGGGCTCTGGCTGCTCTGGGGCGTGATTCGCTCCGGACGCCTCTGAACAGGCGGTCGCGATAAGCCTCGGCCGTCCCGGACGGTTGGGGATAGGCCGTCACGATTCCGCCGTAAAGAGGGCAGAAAGGGACACTATTCGTGCGCTACTTGGCCTGTTAGCGTCGCCTGCATGAGCGCCGCAGTCCTCCTCGCCGAGCCCGAGCCCCAGTTTCGCGGTCTACTCGAGCGCCAGCTCTCGGTGGCGGGCTTCGCGGTGGTCGAGGCCGGCGCCGGCGCCGAGGCGCTGACGCTGGCCGAGCAGGCCTTGCCCGATCTCGTCCTGGTTGGAAACGAGCTACCCGACGCCTCCGCGGCGGAGATCTGCAGGCGCCTGCGCGAAGGCGAGCCGGGCCGCAAGTGGAATCGCGAGGTGCCGGTGATCGTGCTCGGCAGCGTCGAGTCAGACGCCGTCGATCGCGTTCAGGCCTTCCAGCACGGTTGCGACGACTACCTGACGCAGCCCTTCCATCACCAGGAGTTGGTCGCCCGCATCCACGCTGTGCTGCGCCGAGCCGCTCCCGACTCGCGCCAGTGCCTGGTCGCCGGCGAGATTGAGCTAGACCGACAGACGCGCCGGGTCAGCGTGGCGGGTGAGCGCGTCTTTCTCGCCGCTAAGGAGTTCGAGCTGCTGATCAAGCTGGCCACGGCGCCCTACCGCGTCTTCTCGAAAGAAGAGCTGCTACGCGAGGTCTGGGGCTTCCGTTCGATTGGGCGCACGCGCACGGTCGACTCACATGCTTCGCGCCTGCGTCGCAAGCTCGCCCGTCCCGGCGCCGGCCCCTTTGTTATCAACGAATGGGGCGTGGGCTATCGGCTGTTGGACGACTAGTCGACGGGCTCGACCCAGCGCAGCGGAATCCATCCCGACTCTCCGCTTGCGTTACTACACCAGAGCCAGCCGCTTTCCTCATCGGGCTCGTCCACGCTGACGATCTCGCCCTGATCGGCCGCCAGCTCGCTCGTGTCGTAGTCCTGAAGTGCCGTTGCTTCACCGTTAGACAGATGCGAGAGATGGCGATCGGGCACCCAGCCGCCGTGACCGTGCTCGTCGCTGCACCAGCGAAAGGCCGGCCATTCTTCGCTCAACTCGCCGACCCGGAGGCGATCGCCCGTCGAAACCTCGAGCGGCGGCCGAGCAGGTGGTATGTGTCGGGCAAGGAGACGTGCGTGAGCGGCTGTCCAGGCCATGATCGTTCTAGGAAAGCTCGGCGCCCTCGAACTCGAGCAACCAGCGTTTGCGATCAAGCCCGCAACCGAGGCCACCGTAGCCCCGCAGCGAACCGTCGGCGCCGATCACGCGGTGGCAGGGAATCACGATCATGAACGGGTTCGTGCGCATCACATTGCCGACGGCGCGGGCCGCGCCCGGGTAACCGGCCATATCGGCGAGTTGGCCGTAGCTGACGACGGTGCCGTAGGGGACGCGGCTCAGTTCCTCGAGCACGCGACGCTCGAACTCGCCCGCCTCGTAGTCGAGTGGGAGGTCGAAGTCGCGGCGGCTACCGGCGAAGTACTCCTCAAACTGCCGCACGGCCTCGGCAAGGATGCTGCCCGCTGCCGGCTCGGTCGCCTGTGCCGTCTCTCCGCTTGGAGCGAGGTCGATCTGCGTCAGCCCGCGCTCGGAGGCCCTGACTGTGAGCGAACCGAGTGGCGTCGAGACGAGCGCTTTTTCACGCTGCGCCGACTTCTTGGGAGATGCGACGGACATCGATCGGACTGTAGCTCCGCGAGCGTCCCTTGTGCCGGGCTCACACCTGCAGCGGGATGAGCAGTTGCGGCGTCAGGTAGACCTCGACGAGCGCAGCGATGAGAACCAGCGGAACCGACACCTCGACGGTTCGCAAGAGCAGGCGCCCGGGCTTCTCGGCCGGCGCGAAGATACAGCTCGCGGCTGCCGCAAGTGGAAGAAGTAGAGCGCTGAACTCGGGCGTTCCGTGCGGAAGGGTGGCAAAGAGAGCCCAGTGCGAGATGAGGTGCTCGTCGAGCGCGCGAGCCTGCTCCGAGAAGATCCACCACAGCCCCAGCAGCAGGCAGACGGCGACGATGGGATAGACGACGCGGGCGGCGGTATTCACGCCGGGGTGGTCCCAGGTGTCGTGAATATCCCAGCTCCAGAGTCGTGCGATCGGCCAGGCCAGTAGCGTGATCGCTGCCAGCCAGGCGCAGTTCAAGCCCGCCACTAACACGACGTCGGAGAGGTGATGCTGCTGAGATAGGAGCACCGAGTTGGAGCGGTCGTAGGCTGTAGCGCCGCTTCGCAATGCGCCGGTGACGATGATCGCCAGCTGCAGAACCAGCGAGCCGCCCAGCGCAGTTGCTCCGATCCAGCGCGCGCGTGTGTCGAGTCGAGTGATCGTCTGAGTCTTCCGGTCTTGGCAGAACAGCGACTGCGTCTCTCAAGTTCTCGGCGCCGCGATCGGACGTCTTGAGTTTTCGGCCTACTCCAGTAGGCCCGTACGCCTGAATACGCGTTGGAGCTTCGCCGAGCGGATACGCTCTGCGTCGTGCACCTAGCCGTCGTCGGTCATGTCGAGTGGATCGATTTCCTACGCGTTTCGCGCGTGCCCACGCAGGGCGAGATAGTTCACGCCAGCCGAGGCTGGGGCGATGCGGCCGGCGGTGGCGCGGTGGCTGCGATTCAGTTCGCGAACCTCGCCAGTGACGCGATGCTTTTCACCACCTTTGGCGCTGACGAGCGCGGCCGCCAGGCGAGAGAGAAGCTCGAGGCGCAGCGCGTTCGCGTATACGCCCGCGAGATCGAGTTGCCACAGCGCTACGGCGTCACCTTCGTTGACAACGACGGCGAACGAACGATCACGGTAGTGGGGGAGAGGTTGACGCTGCGCGGCGACGATCCGGAATTACCTTGGAGCGAGCTGGAGCAGGCAGACGGCGTCTATTTCGTCAGCGGCGATGCGGAGACCGTTCGCCAGGCGCGCAAGGCACGCGTCTTGGTCGCCGCTTCACGCTCTCTGGGGGTGTTGCAAGAGGCCGGTGTCGAGCTTGATGCGATCGTCGGCAGCGACTTGGACGCAAGCGAGCGCTACGAGCGCGGCGACCTCGATCCGGCGCCGCGCCTTGTCGTTCGCACCGAGGGGGCGGATGGTGGCACGCTCGAGCCCGGCGGCCACTACGACGCCGCCCAGCTTCCGGGCCCGATCGTCGACAGCTATGGCTGCGGCGACTGTTTCGCCGCCGGGCTCACCTACGGTCTGGCCGCCGGGATGCCGGTTGCCGAGGCCGTTCAGCTGGCGGCTCGCTGTGGGGCGACGGTCCTTACCGGCAACGGCCCTTACGAGCGCCAGCTCACGTTGGGCCGTCAGCGCCCGAGTAACTGATCGGGCTTTCGCCGGAGTCTCGATCTTCGCTAATTGTGAATCTCGCCCGGGGCACCCCAAGCCCACCACCCGGTTTCAGCGTAATGAGGCACTCTGCACGGCCGTGTGACGAAACCGATCCAAATCTCGAGAAAGCGGGCTGTAGAGAGTCGGTATCGAAGCGAGCGCCGGTGGAGGACAGAGCAAGTTCCTGGCCGAAAAGTGTTGCGGAATGGGAAGTTGTGGGGTAAAGTGGGGCCACGTGGACCACACGAACGATCGAGCCCATGCTTTCTGGCGAGTACGAACATACCCTTGACGAGAAGAACCGGCTGACGCTTCCCGCCCGGTTCAGGCCCCGCTTTGCCGAGGGCCTAGTGCTCACGCGCGGCATGGACAGCTGCCTGAGCATCTACACCAAGGAGGAGTTCTCGCGCACGATCGAGACTCGTCTTGCCGGGCTCGATCCGCTCTCTCGCGAGAGCAGGCTCATGCAACGCTTTTATTTCTCGGGCACCGCCGAGGCGGTTCCCGACAGGCAGGGACGCGTGATGGTGCCGCAGGCCTTGATCCAAAACGTTGGTTTGTCACGCGAGGTCATGGTGGTCGGGGTTCTCGATCACCTGGAGATCTGGGATCGCGCGGCCTGGCGGAATTACATGAAACAAGTAGAGGAGAAGGTCGAAGATGCTGCCGAACGCCTTGCAGCCCAACGCGACTGATCACGTTCCCGTCCTCGCCGACGAGGTGCGAGAACTGCTCGCCATCCGCCCGGGAGAGACGGTCGTTGACACGACCTTCGGCGCGGGCGGTCATGCACGCCTGCTCGCGGCCGATCTGCGCGGCGCGGGAAAGCTGATCGCGATCGACCGCGATCCTTCGGTGCGCCCCTACTTCGAAAGCTTCCGGCGCCGCGCCGGTGTACAGGCTCGCCTTCTGCACGGCGACTTCGCCGACGTGCTCGAGCGCCTGGCCCAAAACGGCGTCAGGGCGGACGCTGTCTTGTTCGACCTTGGCGTCTCGAGCATGCAGATCGACAGGCCCGAGCGCGGCTTCTCCTACGCGGTCGATGCGCCGCTGGATATGCGTATGGATCCGTCCGAGGACTATTCGGCGCGCGATCTCGTCAACGAGGCAAGCGCCAAGGAGCTGGAGAAGATCTTCCGCCGCTTCGGCGAGGAGCGCTACGCCAAGTCGATCGCCCGCGCGATCGTGGAGCGCAGGCGCCGCGAGGAGATTACGCGCACATCCGAGCTGGTCGAAACGATCAGGGGCGCCATTCCGGCTCCGGCGCGATTCGGCGAGGGGCATCCGGCCAAGCGCGTGTTCCAGGCACTTCGTATCGCGGTCAACGACGAGCTCCAGTCGCTGGCCGACGCGCTGCCCAGCGCGCTCGAGTTGCTACGTCCCGGCGGTCGCCTGGCCGTGATCAGCTTTCACTCGCTTGAGGACCGAATCGTCAAGCGCTTCCTGCGCGCCAAGGAGCACGGTTGCATCTGCCCGCCCGATTTTCCGATCTGCAACTGCGGGCACGAGGCGGAGATGCGCTTGCTGGGTCGCAAGGCCATCCGCCCGAGCCCGCGTGAACTTGCCCTCAATCCGCGAGCCGCCTCGGCTCGCCTGCGCGCGGCGGTGAAGCTGTGAGCCCGGCGACCGCACGAGTTGCTACTCGGCCGGCAGCCAGACCGGCGCCACGTTCTCAACCGGCACGAACGGCGCCTCGACAAAGGAAGCAGGAGGCCGTTCAGCGCAGCGTGCGCGGCGGGATCGTCTGGATCATCGCCCTGGCAATGCTTCTGACCGGCGTGGTCGCCGTCAATGTCGCGGTACTGCGCCAGAACATGCAGCTCGAAAGCTACGCCAACGAGGGGGCGCAGCTACGCGATCAGAATCTTGTGCTCCGCTCTCGTCTCTCTCGAACCTCCTCGCCGTCCCACATCGAGCGTATTGCTAGTAAGAAGCTAGGGCTGGTCCAGGCCGGCTCTGACCAGACGATTTACATCCAGCTCAGCGCGGGCGGGAAGTGAGCCAGCGGGCGGCGAACCGACGAATCAGGCTGCTCGGAGCGGCACTGGCAATCGCTCTCGCCTGTGCGCTCGCTCGGGCAGGCTGGATCCAGGTCGTTCGAGCAAGCTCGCTGGCCAGGCTTGCCGACGCCCAGCAGACACAGACGCTCACGATCCCGGCGCCCCGCGGCGCGATTGTCGATCGCAACAACGTCGAGCTGGCAGCTAACGAAGACTCCGTCACGATCTATGCCGATCCCAAGCTTGTGCGCTCTCCGGCGGCGACGACACAGCGCGTGGTTGAGGCGCTCGGCCTCGACGTGCAAGCCGGGACGGAGCTACTAGGAAAGCTTGCCGACCGAAAGAGCCGCTTCGTGTACGTAGCCAGGAAAGCGTCGCTCGCCCAGGCCAACAGGGTGAAGCGGTTGAAGCTCGCGGGTTTTGGTTACACCGTCGAGCCCAAGCGGATTTACCCGCAAGGTGTGCTGGCCGCTCAGACGATCGGCTTCGCGGGCCTTGACAATCGCGGTCTGGCCGGTCTCGAGAAGCAGTACGACAAATCCCTGGTCGGGCGCGACGGCAAGCAGACAGTGGTTCGAGATCCTGCCCAGCGTCTGATCGACGTGAAGAGCACCACCGTCGATAGGCCCGGCGCCAATCTCGCTCTGACGATCGACAACGCGATTCAGCTCTACGTACAGCAGGAGCTAGCCCGAGCCCTCAAGACCTGGCGGGCTCGTTCGGCGTCGGCGGTGGTACTGGATCCGCACACGGGCGAGGTGCTGGCGATGGCGACCGCGCCTACCTATGACGCCAATAAGGTCGGAGAGACTGCACAGGATCTTCAGCGAAACAGGACTGTTACCGACACCTACGAGCCAGGCTCGACCTTCAAGCTCGTGACGATCGCGGGAGCGCTGTCTGAGGGCCTGGTCACACCACAAACCGCCTTCACGCTGCCCTACTCGATCAAAGTCGCCGACAAGATCATCCACGACTCGCACCCGCGTGCTACCGAGCTAATGACGGTCTCCAAGATCCTGACCGTTTCCTCGAACGTGGGCGTCGCCACCATCTCCACGCAGTTGCTCGGCACCGAGCGGCTCGCCCGCTGGATCAAGCGCTTCGGTTTTGGCGAAAAGACGGGCGTCGATTTCCCGGGCGAAAGCCAGGGCATCGTGTTGCCGCAGGATAAATGGTACGGATCGGCTACCGGCACGATCCCGATCGGGCAGGGAATCGCCGTTACGCCGATACAGCTGGCCGCCGCCTACGCGGCGATCGCGAACGAAGGCGTTTGGATACAGCCGCATCTGGTGGCGCGTGTCGGTGGCAAAGCGGCTTCGGCGGCGAAACGGCGGCGGGTTGTGACGCCGGTGGTGGCGGAGCAGCTGATGAGCATGCTCGGCAGCGTCGTTGACGAGGGCACTGGAGTCGAGGCGGAGATTCCGAACTACTCCGTTGCCGGTAAGACTGGCACGGCGGCCAAGCCCGATCCCGTGAGCGGCGGCTATTCGACCTACAAGTACGTGGCCTCTTTCGTCGGCATCGTTCCGGCCTCCGATCCGCGACTCGTAATCCTGGTCACCGTCGACGAGCCGAAGGGCGCGATCTGGGGAGGCAGCGTCGCGGCGCCGGCCTTCAAGCAGATCGCGCTCGACTGCCTGCGCTACCTGGAAGTTCCGCCCGATCGACCGAGTTGAGCAGCGAGCGACGGACCTTGCGGTCGGGGCACGTTGGTAAACTCGCCCGGCGATGGATCTGGAGCGTTTGAGCGCGGCGCTCGAGCCCCGCGAGATAATCCGGCGCTCTCCCGTTGAGTTGCGCGATCTGGCCTACGACGTGCGCAGAGTCGAGCAGGGCTCACTCTTTTTCTGCGTCCCCGGTATGCATGCCGACGGCCACGATTTCGCCGTCGAAGCCGTTCAGCGCGGAGCCGTTGCCTTGGTCGTGGAGCGTCCGCTGGAGTTGGAGGTACCGCAGTTGGTAGTCGCCTCGTCGCGCGTGGCGATGGCGAAGGCCGCTGACGCCTTCTTCGGAGAGCCCACGCGCGAGCTTCAGCTGGCCGGAGTCACGGGGACCAACGGTAAGACGACGACCTGCTTTCTCGTCTACGAGATCCTGGCCGCGGCCGGGCGGCGCCCGGGGCTGGTGGGAACGGTCGAGAGCCGTGTCGGCGGAAAGCCCAGGAAAATGGCGCGAACGACCCCAGAAGCGATTGATTTGCAGCGACTATTCCGCGAGATGCTCGACGCCGGCGATCGCAGCTGCGTCATTGAAGCCTCGTCGCACGCGATCGAGCTACACAGGCTCGACAGAGCCCACTTTTCTGCCCTCGCCTTCACCAATCTGAGCCAGGATCACCTCGACTTTCACGAAACGATGGAAAAGTACTTCGCCGCCAAGCGGCGGCTCTTCCTCGAGGGCGACGAGACTCCGGCCGCGATCAATATCGACGACGCCTACGGTCGCCGTTTGGCCACCGATCTGCGCGCCATTGGTCACGAACACGTGCTCACCTTCGGGCGCGCGCCCGATGCCGACCTGAGCCCGGAAGAGATCGAGCTGGGCGCCGAGGGCACGCGGATCAGCCTCGGCGAGCTCGAGCTGCGCAGTCCGCTGCGCGGCGCCTTCAACGCCGAAAACCTGCTCACCGCGACGGCGCTGGCTCGCCTGCTCGGCGTCGAGGACGCGCAGATCGCGGCCGGGGTTGCGGCGCTGAAGGGAGTCCCGGGCCGCTTCGAGGCGGTCGAGCACGACCAGCCCTTCGCCGTCGTCGTCGACTACGCGCACACTCCCGATGCGCTTGCCGGGTTGCTCACCGCGGCGCGAGAGCTGACTCGCGGAAAGCTGATTTGCGTCTTTGGCTGCGGCGGCGATCGCGATCGCGAGAAGAGGCCGCTGATGGGCGAGATCGCTGCGGAATTGAGCGACGTCGCCATCGTCACCTCAGACAATCCTCGCAGCGAGGAGCCGCAAGCGATCATCGACGAGATACTCGTAGGCGTCGAGGACAAGAAGGTCGAGGTCGAGCTCGACCGTAGAGCGGCTATCGAGCAGGCCCTTGCGCAGGCGCGCGAGGGCGACGTGGTGGTCATCGCCGGCAAAGGGCACGAGCAGGGTCAGGAGATCGGCGGCCGAGTGCTTCCCTTCGACGACCGCGTGGTCGCCGCGGAGTTGCTCGTAGAGCTCGGGGCGGGAAGATGATTCCGCTTTCGATCGATCAAGTCGCGCGGCTCTGCGAAGGAGAGCTGACGAAGGCGGAGGGCGCCGTTGAGATTACGGGCGTTGTCATCGACTCGCGGCGCGTCGAGGCGGGCGATCTCTTCGTAGCCGTGGGTAACGGCGCCGAGTTCGCGCCCCAGGCGCTCGA
>Ga0207932_1000815_pt1 | contig 10679 bp, 7 predicted proteins | sample NGESurdeep092012_FD_184480 | JGI IMG/M metagenome (GOLD analysis project Ga0207932, IMG submission 184480) | Arctic peat soil microbial communities from Barrow, Alaska - NGEE Surface sample 415-2 deep-092012 (SPAdes) | ecosystem: Environmental > Terrestrial > Soil > Wetlands > Peat ...
GGCTCGAACCGAAGCGACCCCCAGCGACACCGAAATCCACAGCGTCCGAACCCTGATCCACCGCGTCGAACAAGACCTCGACGACCTTGATCCCAAGGACCGAGCACAACTGCTGAAGGCCGTCGATGTGGTCCGATCAGCCCGCCCCGTCGTCCACCTCGGCCTGCCCCAAGTCACCCCTCCAAGAACCGGGCTGCAAGCATGACTACAACGACAACCGTTGCAGTTGAGGGACTCCGAGAATCAAGAGCCAAAGATACCCAGGCTCGTCGACAACGCGTGTTGGACGCCCTGGAACGACTTCAACATGAACACGCGGACATCACCGTGTCCTCCGTTGCCCGAGCTGCCCGTGTCCACCGCTCGTTCCTCCACCGCCACCCTGAGCTCGTCCAAGCAGTCCAGGCAACCGCCCAACACGGCGCTCGGTTCGAACCGTCCGCGGTCAGCACAGCCTCATTGCAGGCCGACCTCGCCAACGCCATAGCCGCGCACCGCCGACTTGCCGCTCATACCCGTCAGCTGGAGGTCCGCCTGTCTGACCCAAATCCGTGGTTAGTCGGCGAGTGGTCGCGGTTCCTGGGTTTCGCTTCGTCCCTTGGGGCTGATTCGGGGGTGCGGGTGTGACTGTGGCCCGGCTGTCGCGCCGGGTGGGCGGGGTTCCGTGGCCTTGGATTCTTTCGGTCGGGGGTCGGCGTGAGGAGTTCCGGGGTCATCCGGCGCGGATGGTGGGCAGTGCCTGCAGGGTGGTCAACACGTGATTGAGGAGCCGGGCTCGAGTTCCTGGTGGTGGCCGCAGGATGAATCGTCGGGCGGATCGGGTGAGCCGGGCGGGGATGTTGATCAGTTCGCGGCGGATCCGGGCCAGCGTGCGGCGGGCTCGTCCGCGGCCGTCGTCGATGCCGGTGGTTTCTTGGATCCAGGTGGACATGGCGCAGGCGAGCAAGGCCGCCCACATCCACACAGTGTTCACGGTGCGGTCGCCTGAGGGCAGATGACGAAGCGCTGCGCCGTGTTTCGCGTCCTTGTTGAGGGCTTCGATGTCGGTGCGGTGCCGGTACCAGTGCTCCACCTCGACGAGTTTGGCGGGCGTGGACACGTCCAGGTTGGTCAGGATGAACGAATACCCGTACACATAGTCGAGCTTGCCTTCCAACGCCAGGGCCTGTTGCGCCTTGTCGATGGTCCGCAGTTTCCGGGCCCGCGGATCGGTGGGCATCAACTCGACCGGGATCCGGGTCCGCCGCGCGATACACACCACGCCGGCGCCCTGCGGCCACGTCCCGGGCAGGTAGTCGATGACCGCGACCTCGGTGTGCGGCATGTCCTTCGCCGGGTGCCACCCGGCCGTCGGCGCCTCCCGGCAGGCGCGGACCACGGCGCTGTTGCGTTTCACCCCGATCGCGAACTCCACGCCCCTGTCGATGCAGTGTTTGGCCAGGTCCGCAGCGAAATACCCGGCGTCCCAACGACACCGGATCTTCGCCACCCCCGGCGGGAGTTGCGCGATCGCCCGATCCAACAGTTGCGCCGCGACCGGGCGGGGATCCTCGTCGGCCTTCATCAGATCCGCCGCCAGGCTCACACCGCCCTCGGCCCAGAACGCGATATGCGGCCGGTAGGCGCGTTGCCCCTGATAGTTGTAGACCGCGTCCTGCTTGTCCCGGCCGTACACCTCCACATCGGTGGTGTCCCCATCGATCGTGGCCGCCGCCAACAACTGGGCCCGCCGCCGCTCCGGCACCAACCCCAGCACCCGGGCGTTCACCATGCCGATCGCGTTCTCGATCCCGGCCAGATGTGTTGCGGCGAAACGCTTCGCCAACTGCGCGGTGGTCGTGGACGCCGGCGTGGGCACCGGCTCCAACTGCTGCCCCGCGGTATCGGCCCGGCGGTGGTCCATTCCCACCAGGAAATCCGCACCCGTCAGGTGCGCAGACGCCATCGACAGCAGCAATCCACCAGCGGACACCCCGCGGCGGCGGGTCTTGATCGATCCCACGGCATCATCCAATGCCGAGGAGATACCCAACACCCGATCCAACTCGGCCACCGCCGCCACACCCGCATGACCGGTCACCCGCGGATCAGCCTCCCCGATCAGCACCCGACGGAACCCACGACGGCGAGAGGCACCCCGAGACGACGCAGCAACAGATAACATCAAACCGATGCCCTTCGGTGTGGGTAATGGAAGCCTTCGACAGCCCCAATTTCCCATGTCAGAGGGCATCCTCACGTTCACGACACCCTTCCCAAGGGTGGCCTAACCACGGATCTGGGTCAGACTCTCGGGCAGCGGCAGAATCACGATGCAGAACGCGGCCCGCGCCAACTCCAGGGACGGCGGAGTGCAGAACCGTGGCGCGCCGTACCCAGACCAGCGCCCTCACAGGCGGAGTGCCATGCAAGCACACCGCAGGGGCACGTCGTGGGGCAATGACGTGCCCCTGCGGGCCACCGTTACTGCTCAGAACGAGCGCTCAGCCTCCGACCGCCGCTCCCCTGGCCCGCGCCATCCCCCGCTCCCACGGCCTCGATGAGATACGGCTGGAGCGACGAATTGACCTCGCTGACCCGATCTGGAGAAGCGCGCCGTTCGTCGACCATCCGGGCGCTCCCCAATCATGGCATGCCTGACTAGTGTCCTGCGCCGGAGTTACGTTCTCTATGTGGTAGACTTTGATCATGATGGGACGGCCAAAGGCGTTGTTGGAGCTGACATCTGATGAGAAGGAGCAGCTTGATAGGTGGGTCCGGCGGAGGAAGTCCGCGCAGGGTCTGGCGTTGCGTTCGCGGATCGTGCTGGCACAGTGACGGTCACCGCTGGGCATGGCAGGGCCCGGCGGGACACCGATTTCAGCTTCGCCGCGGGTGCGGGGGTGCCAGGAGCCGGCCGTGGGCGAAGGAGCCGATCAACGCCCATACCGGGACGGCGACGGCAAGCCGATCGCGGTAGCGCAGGGCCGCCGACGAGGAGGTTCAACGCGTGCCCGAGCGTGGTCCGCTGCGGCGCCGGCCGGACCAGCAGCTCCCGGTCGATCGCGGCGGCGCGGTCGACGCCCCGCCGTTACAGCCACTGCGCGTGCGGGTCGCGGACGCCGCGCAACCACCGTCGGACGGTGGACTCGGGTCGCCCGAACCGGACTGCAATGGAACGGTGTCCGGCGCCGCGGGCGTGCGCGACCAGGGCGTTCCCGATCGCCTCGGTGCTGTCCGCGCGGCGCACGGTCAGCGCGGTCGGGAGCAGGATCTGGGTGACGTGGCAGTCAGCGCAACGGGCCCGCTGCGGGGTCACGGTCACGGTGTCGGCCCCGATGCCGCGGACGGTGCGGGTCCGGCCGTTGCCGAATGGGCGCAACACACCCCGACACCGCGGGCAGGGCAGGTCGCCCGCCAACAACATCTGCTCGGCCACTTCGGGCCGCGACACCACCATCACGACGCAAGGCTCCATTCATGCCAGCCAGCATTGCCTACCACGGCCGACCTCGACAGAGGCCATTTCGTGTTGCAGGAAGCCAACTCTCACCGCCTGCCGTCACGACGTTGCCGACCAAGTCAGCGGTCGGCACATGACCGGTGTTCTCCCGCACCCGCAACTGCTCGACGTGGGAGGTCTCCTTCTTCGTCGCAGTGATGACGCCGACGAACCGCCTTGGACGCACCGGGCGTCGGCATCGCCGGTGACGGTGACACCCGCGGTCAACGGCATCCAGGGTGGGGGTCAACAGCTGCCGTCGCCACCGCGTCGGCGTTGGGTCTGGTTTCAAGGTCAGGGGCCCGCCTCCGGGGTCGGGGGCGGGCTCCGTCGTGTTCGTCCTGGTTATCGGATGCACTGCTCCAGGGCGACCAGTTTGTTGGCGGTGTTCCAGAGGGCGATGCCGTCCACGTACCAGCGGTTGCCGCTGGCGGGGATGGAGTAGTCCAGAAAGCCGTTGGGGATTTCACTTGCCGTCGGGCTTGGACAGGTACATGCCACCGGAGAGGGCGGTGTATCCCGGCGGGCAGGGCCCGTAGGTGTTCACGTGTTGGAGGTTGGGGGCGGGGGTGCCGGTCTGGGACACGTAGGAGCCTACTTGGCCGGTGGAGGTTGTGTGGGTGCGATGCGTCGTGGTGGTGTTGGTGGTCATGGCGTGCTCCCTTCGGGGGGTGGCGGACGGGAAGAACGTCCCGCGCGGCACCCGGTCCCGGATCGGCCGACCGACTGAACTTCGATGGGCTACCGCCCATCCCCGCCGGCTACACCGGCTGACTCACCACCAGTCGAGTGATTCCGGGTCGCTCACTGCCTCTGGTCGGAGGCACCACCTCACGGATGATCAGTTGCACCGCGGCTGCAACCGGCACCGCAGTCCCCGTGGGCTACAAGAGGTGGAGCAACTGCCCGACGGTCGTCCCGCGGACGCGAGGATCAGCCCCGCCTGAAACCGTTCTGCCCAGCCCCAGTCGCGAAACCCGTTTTGCCCAAGCTGTTGTCGTCTGCCCAAGCTTTCGGTTTGGGCAGACGACACACATCTTAAAGTGGCTCAGCTGCGGATCTCATCCCCGTCAGCGGCGGCCAACGCCGATCACGGTTCCACGCATCGCGGGTTGTGGTCGCACCACGGCGGCTGCGGTGGCGCCGGCGGATCCGGTGGGGCAGGTGAGCCTGGCGGGTTGGGGTCGAGGCACGATAGCTCCCACCAGCGCGACCCGTCCTGCTGCCCGCCGGCGAACTGGTACGTCCGGTAGCTGGTCGCCGTGATGCCCGGGGTGCCGGATGGCAGGGTGCAAGTGCCCCAACCCGGGACGATCTGCGGGACCTCGCTGGCGATCCACGCCAGCTGCGGTCCGTTGACTTCGGCGAAGCCAGCTGCCTCGCTGCACTCGGTGGGCCACGGCCACTCCATGGAGGAGACACCTACCAGAACAGGGTTCGTACCCTGCACGACCAGCCCTCCACCACTGTCGCCGTAACACGTGGTGTGGTCGGAGTTTCCGGCCCCGATCATCAGGCGCGAGATCCACCAGTCCGGCGTCCACCAGCGGTTGTAGACGTCGTCCATGTCGCTGTCGCTGCGGATCGACGTGTTCAGTGCCTGCAGATCGGTCGTTCCCTGGCCGTCGTGGGTGGTCCACCCGTGTCCGACGATGGTGACCGGCGTGCCCTCGCCGTACAGCCATTGTGTCCAGGGAGCGCCGACCTGGACTGGCAGAGCTCCATTGGTCGCGCCGGGCGCGAAACGCAGGACGGCCAGGTCATGGCCGTGATGGACGTCGCCGTCGTAGACCGGATGCAGGGTGATGCTGGTGGCGACCTCGGGTCGGATGTCGAGGATGTAGGCAGTGACCTGGCTCGGCTGCACGCCCTCGTCGACGCAGTGCGCGGCGGTCAGAATGGTCGAGGCGGCAATCACCGTCCCGCCGCAACCGCCTCCACCAGCACCGTCGACGATGACGCTGGTGAAGTACGGGTACTGGTAGGCGGACACGTTCTCCCCGCCGATGATGGCGTGTGCTGAGCCCGGCGCGGCGACCATCAGACCAGCGGAGAGCGCCAGGACTGGAAGCACGCCCAGCATGCTCCTGGCCCCACCGCGCAGCCGCCGGTACAACGGTCGGGTGTCGGCGTCAATCAACGGTGGTGACATGGCGCCACCACCCCTGCAATCGGTGCGGTCAACCGAAGCTGCTGCATGACGTGTCCTTTCGAAGGTGGTGTGGGGTCACCCGGAGCTACGGCCCCGCTGATCAGCCGGTTCGCGGCACGCGGGGCCGACCGCGCAATCGGGCAGACATCTGACGGTCGTTCCGACCCTGGGCGGCGGGTAAAGCGGCGGAACCTTCATTGCTCGTACTGATGGGGCGTGCCATCCCGTTCCATCCCGTTCCATCGGCGCGCGGTGGTGCTAAATCGTTGCCGGTCCGCCTGTTCGATTTCCCTGGGCGGACCAGTCCGCTCGTCCGCGGGTATCGCCCGTTCGATGACGAATCTCCCCCGCCTGTCGTGTCTCCCCGAAGGCTCGGGCGATCTCCCCGCAGGCTCGGGCGACTGATGAGGGACCGCTGATCCAGGCGAGTAGCGGTGGTCCGATGCGCGCGCGATCTGCAAAGCGGCTCCGCGCGGACGCCATCATGCAGCTCCCCGGCTATGGGGACGGCGGAATTGCGTAAGTGCACCGCCTGATGCATTACTGCTTTAGTTCTTGGTTGCTGAGTTGTGTTTGTGAGTGACTGCCAGCCGGCGAACCGGCAGGCCCTCTCCGGTTCATTCCCGCTCCCGGGGACTTGGGCCCCGCCGGCCGTCTCACAGCACCAACCCGTTCGCACGTATCAGCCCCCGCCCCCTGCCACTCCGACGAAGTCGAGGAGTACAGGAAAGCGGGCGTCGATGCAGGAGACGGCTCACCGGACGCGGGTCGCCGACCCGGTCGACGGGGATGGATGGCCGCTGCTGGCCGGGACCCGGGCGCTCGCGGTCGAGGGCGACCTGACCGCCGCCAGGGTGTGGTTCGAGCAGGCCTACCGGGCCGCTGAGGCCATCGGCGACCGGCGCACGATGGCCGCCGCGGCGCTGGGGATGGGCGGGCTGTGGGTGCACGAGCACCGATCCGTCACCGTCGCGATGACCGTCGAGCAGCGGATGCGGCACGCCGTGTCGCTGCTGGACGCGGGATCCGCGGCGGCGCTGCGGCTGCGGGTCAGGCTCGCCGGGGAGGCCGGTTACCGCAGCGGCGACCCCACCGAGGTGCTGGCCGTGCTGGACGAGGCCCGGCGGGCGGGCGATCCGGTCGCCCTGGCCGAGGCGTTGAGCATCGCGCACCACTGCCTGCTGGGCCCGGGCCACGGCGCCCGGCGGCGCGAGCTGGCCGAGGAACTCATCCGGGTCGGCTCGGCCGGCCGGCGCAGCGACCGGCTGATGGGGCTGCTCTGGTTGACCGTCGACCTGTTTCTCGACGGCGACCCGCACGCCGAACGCCGGCTCGCCGAACTGCGCGCGCAGCTGGCCACGCTCGACCATCTCGCGGTCGGCTTCGTGGTCAGCGCGATGGACGTGATGCTCGGCATCGCTGCCGGTGACCTGGAGGCGGCCGAGGCCCGGGCGGCGGCCTGCCTGCAGCTCGGCACCCGCGCCGGTGACCACGACGCGACCGCGTGGCACGCCGGTCAGCTGGTGACGATCCGCTGGTATCAGGGTCGCCTGGTCGAGCTGCTGCCGATGCTGACCGAGCTGGCTTCGTCGTCCACGCTCAGCGCGGTCGACCACGCCTCGCATGCCGCGCTGGCGGTGGCCGCTGCCCAGGCCGGCGACCGGCTGCGGGCGGCCGGGGCGCTGGCCACGCTGTGCGGCCATGACCTGGGTGATCTGCCCCGCTCCAGCAGCTGGCTGGTGACCATGAACGGCATCGTCGAGGCCGCGCACCTGTTGGACGACGCCCAGACCTCGGCCCGCGCCTACGAGCTGCTGCTGCCGTTCGCCGGCCTGCCCATGATCGTCAGCCTGGGCACGGCATCCCTCGGCTCGGTGGAGCACGCCCTCGGCGTCGCCTCGTTGACGGCCGGCGAGACCGACCGGGCCGTGGAGCACCTGCGCGCCGCGATCCAGGCCAACCTCGCCCTGGGTCACTGGCCCGCCGTGCAGGCCTCCCGGCGGCGTTACGACCAGGCGCTGGCACTGGCCGCGGAGGATCGAGCGGGCCCGGCGACCTGCAGCCCGCGGGGGCACGCGTGGACCGTCAATCGCGGCCGCCGCAGCGCGCTGGTGCCGCACGGCGTCGGGATGCTGCACCTGGCCGTGCTGCTCGCGAACCCGGGCACGGAGATCGCCGCCGCCGAACTCGCGGCCGGTGCGGACGCGCTCGCCGGCCGGGCCGACGTCTCCACCCAGCCGGTGCTGGACCGGACCACCGTCCTTCAGTACCGCGCCCGGCTGGCGAGCCTGCGGGAAACCATCGACGCGAAGCCGGGCGCCGCGTCCGCCGCCGCCCGCCGCGAGTACGACTGGCTGACCTCGGACCTGGCCGCCTCCACCGGCCTGGGCGGCCGGGTCCGGCCCTTCACCGACAACGACGAGCGAGCCCGGCTGGCGGTCGGAAAGGCGATCCGCCGAGCGATCAACCGGATCGAAGCCGTGGACCCGCCGATCGGCCGGCACCTGCGCGACGCCGTGCGCACCGGCCGGTCCTGCAGCTACCGCCCGACCTCCGACGTCACCGTGACCCCCTGACCGCCGCGCCCGGCGGGCAGCGCCCCCAACGGTGCCCGGGCTCGGACCGAGCCGGCCCCCGACTATGGACCGCAACGAAACCCGACCTTGTAACGAAATCAGCAACCCCCGCCAAGGCCACTGGCACGCAGGTCTGGCTGAGGAAGACCCTGAGCTGCACACACGCGCTGGTAACCGCTTGTCGATGTGAGTTCCCCGGCCCGGGATCAAGTCCGTCGAGTGGGGGCACCACTCGAAACGGCCGAGGCACCCGGCCACCGACACCTCGACAAACGACTGGGGGGCGCGACGTCGCAATTCCAAGGAAGTGGGACGCAATCCCAACTCCACCGAATCCGGGGTGGACCACCGTCCAGGACATGTCGACGACGAGAAACCCGCTCCGCTGCAGGCGATCTCGTGGACCCGCTTCATGAAAGGCATTCTCTACCGTTAGGACCGCTCATCAGGCGAAACAGGTTGATCAGCTCCGCGGCCAAGTCGGCTGGCCAAGGCGTATGTGGGGTGCGGGCCAAGGTTGTGGATGGGCGCGGTCGTACCGGCGGGTAGTCGGTGGGTCGGGACTCCGCCGTTGAGGGCGGCGGTGATGGCCGAGTGGCGCCGCAGCGCTGCGTCGCCCGACACCACGAGGCGGGCACCCGCGGTGCCGCCGGGATTCGGGCGCAGCTAGGGAAACGCCACCCACCGCGGGGGCTGCAGGTCCGACCAGCCGGGCACCATAGCCAGGCGCAGATCACCGACCGCCATCCACCCCCGGCCGGGCACGTAGACCGGATCGTTGACCTCCGCGCGCAGCAGCACGTCGACCAGTTCGTCGAACTCCAGATGTTCGCCGCCCTTGACAAGGGTGAACATGCGCAGCCCCCTTCGGACCAAACCGGCAGCATGGCCACCGAACCATCGCGCCCATCGACAGTGCTGCATTCGGGTGTGGACAGCCCCCTGACAACCCCCACGCTAGGCCGATGGTGACTTTTAGCAATACCCGCAGCGCCCAGCCACCCGGCCGTGTCAGCACGATCACCCGAAAGAGTGGCCTGAGAACGGACCGCGTCCGTCGCGCTCGGCTCGACCGGCTGACCCCACCGACCCAGGCGGCCACGCTGATCGTTCGGATCGGGACGCCCCGCCATCGCGGGCAACTCAGCGCTACCGATCATCAGCGGGCGGCTCCGGACGCTATCCGGTACCGGGTGACCCCCTGTCGCTGCGGAGATCCGCCGGGGCGGCCCGACCTCATCGACGTCCCGGCCGGTACGGGGGGCGACGGTTCACCCCCCGGGTCGATCCACCCGGCTGCGGAGACGCTGCCCGACCGGCCACCACCGGTCGCGACGTCCCCGCAACGCTGACCCTCCCTGAGGTGGCAAACCCGGCCGCGACCATGCCCCGACCACCAGAAACCCGCTTCCCGGGGGCCTGACATTCTCCGGTGTCGGGCACCCCGGGTGGAACGATGGCCTCTCACTCCGGGCCGGCGAAGTATCGCCCGACCCCGGCCACGTAATCGTCGATGAACCGTCATGGGCGGCCAACCGAATCGGTAGATGCACGGACGGGTAGCCGCGCGGGTTATCAAGGAATGGGAACACCCCGGGGATCGAACGTTCGACTTCACCCGGCTGCGGTGCACCGTCGGGTACCGTCTTCACACGTCGGCCGTGCGGGAATAGCCCGTAGAGCGGTCGTGAAGAAAGGAAAGGAACAATGGCCGAGAGTTACAACGGGTATTGCGTGAAATGCAAGGACAAGCGTGACTTCGACGGGGACATCGCGGAAACCAACGGGCGCCGGATGGCCAAGGGAACCTGCCCGGTCTGCGGCACCAGGATGAACCGGATCCTGGGTAAAGCCTGACATCGCTACCTGGTGTGGCCGGTCGACGCCGGCGCCCGGGCACCCGCTGTCGGCCGTACGTGGCCCGGAACGGGCAGCGACCCCCCGAGGGCGTCACCGTGATGACTGCCGGCCCGGGGTGACCCGGCCGCCGCAGGTAGCACGAGATCCCCGGACGGGCACGACGCAGCCCGGGCCGCGTCGTGGTGATCGGCAGGCGCGGGTGCCGCGGAGGAAGGTGGTTCCGGTCGGGTGAGTCAGTCGCAGGGTCGGCCGTTGCGGCTGTCGCACGCCGACATCGTGCGGTGGCGGGCGCAGCTGTTGGTGACCGGGACGTGTCACGTGTGGATGGGCGCGGTCGGCTCCGACGGGTACGGGCGGATCGCCATCCGCAACCCGGAGGACGGTCCGCGGACGCTGACCCCGCACCAGGTCGGGGCCAGGCTCGGGTACGGGCCGATCCCGGCCGGGGCTACGGTGTTGCATGACTGCGAGGTCCGGTTGTGTTGCCGCGCCGAGCCGGGGCATCTGCGGGTCGGCACGCAGAGCGAGAACATGCGCCAAGCGGTGGCCCGGGGCCGGGCGGTCGGCCCGCACCCGGGGCGGGTCGATGTCCGCGGCAAGGCCGGGGCGT